>ENA-OONE01000021-OONE01000021.1-viral-metagenome-genome-assembly--contig:-NODE-21-length-12455-cov-6.042018_pt1 | contig 12455 bp, 17 predicted proteins | sample MGYA00245311_ERZ501084 | MGnify/ENA primary metagenome ERZ501084 (study PRJEB25959, sample SAMN05341332) | viral metagenome | host: human-associated | place: USA: California | collected 2014-04-05 | study... | reverse complement strand
AAAAAGAAAAATGAAAATGCCGCCAATTTTCGAATATCTGCGGTCGGGTCGGTAGATTGATCGATTCTTGCGCGAAAGCGTGGCAGAACGCCGGAAAAGCGGTAAATTTGCACAAGTATTGGATTATGGAAGCAAAGAAGATAGTGCATTTGCAGTTCAAGGAGCCGTACAACGGCGAAACCGACTTCTACTTCGGTTCCCTGAAAGCGATCTACGATACCGTTCCTATCGGGGCGGTCGGCATCACATACAAGTCCCTCACGAATGCGACGAGGGGCAGAAGCGAATACGAGAACAAGAAAGTCCTCATCCGCATCGGGCAAATCCAGCGCAAGACGAGAGGACGGTCATTAAAATCGGAGTGCGATGGATAGCATGGTATATCGGCTGACCTATGTTGCGGATTCATACGATCTCGTTACGCATCTGTATTTCATCGATAGAGCGAAAGCGGAGGCTATGTATCGTGAAAAGCTGGCAAAGGTTTCATTTTACCGAAATGGCTATATCTACCTGCATACGATGAAAGAAAATGCCGACGGGGTGCTGGATATAGACGAAGTGATAGATTCTAAAAATTTTTGATATGATAGGTGCGATAATTGGTGACATAGTAGGCTCTCGATTCGAGTTCAACAATACGCGGGATGGAAATTTCGCGCTGTTTTCCCCGGAGTGCAGCTTTACCGACGACACGATTTGCACGGTGGCGGTAGCCGATGCGATACTGCGCGGAGAGGACTATCGGACGAGCATCCTGCGCTGGTGCAGGAAATACCCTAATCCGATGGGTGCATACGGGGCGTCTTTCGCCTTGTGGCTCAATTCTCCCGATCCCCAGCCGTATAACAGTTTCGGTAATGGCGCGGCGATGCGGGTCAGCCCTGTCGCCTATGCGTTCGATACGGAGCAGGAGGTGATTCGGCAGGCGATGGAAACGGCGAAGATCACGCATGACCATCCCGACGGAATCATCGGGGCGATGGTGGTTGCACGGGCGATTTACCTGATGCGGAGTTGCGATCCTTTCTGCGATGTTTTGGCCCTCAATCAGGCCCTCGAAATGGTTGGGATGTTCTACGGTGCGGACTGGGAGCATCACCTCATTCCGAGGGGTAAGTTCGACGAAACGTGTCAGGGGTGCGTTCCGCTGGCCTTTCATATCATCAAAGAGAGCGATTCATTCGAGGACGCAATCCGCAAGGCCATTCTCTACGGCGGTGATAGCGATACGCTCGGAGCTATCGTCGGATCGCTCGCAAAGGCCCGTTTCGGTGTCAATCTTACGACCATAGAGGCCGCGATGAGCTACCTGCCGGAAGATATGCGGAATGTTATTAAGAAATTTTATGCAACGTACTGATGAAAGAATCCGATTTACTGCAATACTGCCGCTATTATAAGGGCGAGCGGGAGAACCCATACGAGGGGAAAGATCAAAACAAAATGATGCTTTGGCTTTACGAGCGGACATGGGTTCACGACACTATGGCGGTCATTGCAAGAGGCGATGTGAATGCCTCTGAAAGTCGAAATCTCGACGAATATACTGCGGTCGGATTGGCAGAGTTCGAGAATGCGGACGGAGTGCCGATTACCTTGAAATCCCTGCTGTTTAATCGCTATGCACAGGGCAATATGTCGTCGATGATGGATTGTGTCGAGCCGTTCAAGAAATTCTACAAGCGATACTACAAGTAAGGGAGCGCAATGAACTGCACCCCAAAAGTTGGACATAACTTTTGGGGTGCAGTTCACAATCGCGCTCCCTTTGTTTATTTGAGCTGTCCGATCATTTGCAGATAGATCGTTCTGCCTTGCCTTTTGAGAACTCGGAATTGGCTGCCTCGCTGTCCGATCCACTCCTTTTCCGATCTTACCGATTCGACCGATTCTCCGTCCCATATTTCGCCGTCATACTCGAATTTGTTATAGTCGGTATAATGAGAAAACGGTTCGGCATAAACGCCTTTTGCTCCTTTGGGAACCACGATCACCAAATTGTATGAATCGCTGAATCCTCCTGACCTATGGATTGCCGTCGAGATGAACCCTTTATCAACGAATATATCCCCAACTTTCAGATCTCCGAGGCCATAGCCGAGTTCGTTGATCTCGAAGCTGCCGACGCCGCGTCTGACGACGGTATTTTGAGGCATGGAGAACTTTTCAAGTGCCCTCGTTAGGATAGGCAGGTCGTGTTCAAACTCATCGTTGCCTCGTGCCCCGTAATAGGTCTGTCCTCGCAGCGGCTCATTCAGATAGCTGTAAGTCTGCGTGTACTTTGTCAGGATGATCCGCTCCTCTTTCGTCAGGCTCTTCCATATGCTTCCGGTCATGGAGCGCAATCGGGCATCTGCATCATCGAATGTCTCGGATTCATATTGGTCGAGAAGTCGATTTATCTCCGCCTTGCTGATATTTGGCAAGGTGAGAGACTTGATGACCTTTTTCGCGTCGCGCCGTGCCTGCTCCATCTCGCGTTTTTGCTTCTCGGCGACTGCGAGTGAAACCTTTTGCTTGATAACAGCAATATCCTCGTCGTTGGCGATGGCATGCTTTGCATCGGCAAGGAGCTTTGCGACATTGAGGCTCTTCGGATGCGCTTCGGCCCATTGCTCGACAAGCGCGACATCTGCCATCGCTTGTTTGAGCGAAATCTTATAATTGACGGCGTTAAGCTCCTTGATGTATGCCTCCTGCGATACTTTCCATGTCGGGTACTTTTCCTGAACGCCTTTCATGTTGCCGCCGAGGAAGTCGAAAGCCTCGAAATGCAGCTTTTTCGCCTGCTGTTCGAGGGATAGGCCCGACCAGCTCTCGATCTTCGATTTGACGGCATTATACACCCCATGCAGTTGATCCATCGTGAACTGCTTATGCCATGAGTGAGCATTGGGGATGATGTCGGCGAGAGCCTGCTCCGCTTTCTTGGCGGCGAGGATGGCTTGCGCCACTTTCTTGGTCTCGGTCTGCATGGCCGACAGATCGCCCGCGTCGATATACTTTTGCAGGGCGGAGTAATCGACCTCGCCATAATCCCCGGCGACTTTGGCGATGTTATTCGCCGCCGTCTTGATTTGCTGGTGCTTCTTCTGACGTTCGGCCCACGCATTACGGATCGCCGCCTCCTGTTCTGGCGTTCGGGCCTCATGGCGTAATGCCGCCTTTTCCGCGATTGTAAGCTCTTTCGGCTTCGGGTCGAGTATCTGGTCGATAGCCGCCGAGTTATTGCGAATGAAGTAGGGTTCCGTGCCTCTATCGCGGGATGCAAGGATATTCTCCTTGTTATCCCGTACCCAATCCTTGAAATTAGCCGGATATTCGGAGATCTGCTTGCCTCGCGGGGTGTATTTCTCGCCTTTGAGAAATGCCTCCGTAACTTTCGCCATCTCGTCCTCGTCGATCAGGATAGGCGTTGCAAAGCAGAAGCATTGCACATGCCAGCCGTCGAATACGAAATCCTTTGGGTAGTCGCCTGCCAGCTTGTCGCAGATGTCTTTCTTCGGGTGATTCTTCGATAGCTGGATGCGCTGACCGAGGACGAAATCCATCTGCTGCCACCGCTCATTGTCGGCGCGGCGGTAGGCGATGTTTGTCTCTGACCTCGCAACGCGCATGGCATTCTTGGCCGAGGATTTGTAAACGCCCGATCCGGTTTTGTAGTCGCTACGGTCGTAGTCGATCCATCGGTATTTGCCCGTTTTCTCGTCCTTGATGCGCTTTTTCCACTTCCGCCCGTAGATAGGCTTGCCCTGCTCGTCTTCGCCTTTCTTGAAGCGGAAACGGCGGAACATCAGGTCGGGGTCGTTCAGGTATTGCCGGACTTTGCGGGATATGGATTGCGCCGAATCTCCCTCGCCGATGGCGACGGTCATGGCGATCTCCATTTCATCGCGGAGCTGCTGAACCGACTGCCATATCCGTTTTGAGAGATTGAGGCCGTTCTCCGTTCTGTTGGTGAAAGCATTCATCGCCGCCATATTGCGGTTGTTCCATGCGCTGAACTCCGGACTGGATAATACCTCTTTCCCAAAACATGAGGAAATGAGTTTATCGCATGCGTCGTTGGCCTTTTCCCATTCGAGCGTGATCCCCTTTTTGATAGCTGTCGTAGTCGTCGAATGCAGTTGCCGGAGCAATGCCTCGACTTTCTTTTGGATTCGCATATTATCCCCGTCGAAAGAGTACATGACCCCCTCGTCCAGCGTCGGTACGGATTTATTGAGAGCGAGGATTTCATTCACCGTTGCGGCGAATAGCTGCCTCACTTTCTCGGCGTAAGCTCCGTGCGCTGGATGCGCTTGATGGTTTCCGCTTTCGGGTCGGGAGAATATGCCTTTTTTGCCATTTGCTACCTACTTCTTCTGCTTCTGTTGCTGCTTTTTCTTCGGATCATCTTCATCTCCGTTTTCATTATCGTCGGGGGCGTCGTCGCCATCCGATGCGGATTGCGGGCCTGCACCCTCGATGTCGCCGAATATCTGTTGCTGCTTCTGCGCCCGTTCCTCCTCTTCGGCTTTCAGACGCTCCATTTCGAGCTTCTTATCCTTGACGAGAGGGTTCAGTTCTACGCCGGTTTCGGTTGCCATGATACCGCCGTCGAGGCTCTTGATGATATTTTCGAGGGCTTCCGCGATGTCGTCCCCGAACGGTTCTTGGAACTCATGCCCGATTTTCAGATTGTCGCATTCAGATTTCAGACTTACGTCGAGGACGTTGCTGATGATCGACGTAATGAGCGAAGAGGTGCGCGATAATAGCTCGTCGTGGGTTTCCTTGTGCTTGGCCGCCTTGATGTCGGCAAGCAACATCACCGTCCGCAGGGCCTTTCCCGACAGATTGCTCAACGATTTCAGCGTATCGAGTGAGATATTCGGGGTGAACGACTTGGAAAGGATATGATTCTGCAACCATTCGATTTCCTGCTTCTTGCTTTCCGGCGCACTATCCCATGTCAGGTACTTCGCCGCCTTGTCCACGCCCTCGGAATCGTTCGTTACGAGCAGTTTCGCCGCCTCTTTCTTCTCCGGCAGGTTCTTGATGAGGTCGGCGGCCATGATAGCGATAGGATCGGCGAAATAGTCGTTTGTATCGGCAGAGCGCGATCCGATCAATTCCTCACGATGGATAAGCGGCTCGACGCCTTTCCACTCTTTGTCCTGCTGGAAGAGGATGATCGGAATCTTGCCTATGAAATTCGTCTCCTCGACGACCTCCCATCCGATGCTCTTCCGCGTGCAGCGGTAGATGATGTTCGGGGTGTAGATGTCGAAGTGATAGACGAGGCTGTTTTCCTGTTCCCGTACATAGTAGCCCCATGCTACGGAAATCAGATTCTCGTATTGATCCCAGCGCGTGTAAATCTCATCTCCCTTGCTCTTGGCGAGCACTCGAATCTGAACGTCCGGCGCGTCGTTCGCATCGCGGAAAACGCGGAAAAGCATCGCACTTTCGGTCTCTGATCCGGCGATACGCTTGCATTGGCGGAGTTTGCTGTTGAAGTGAGTGTGCTCGATGACATCCTGAAATTTTTGGAACGCCCGATCTGTCCCTGTGGATTGCTGCGTCCATTTCACCGGACGACCATAGAGGAATACGAGGGCGATTTCATTGATGTAAACCTGATAGGGGATCGGCAGCTTCCATACCGGCTCGAACCGGATGAAATTCCCCTTTTTGTCGGTGATGATCTTGTCCTCCCGCTTCATGATTTCATGGGAGGTTACTTCATACTCTTTGAGCGCGGCAATCGCCATATCCATACGGTTGCCCATGCGCTCCTTGACCGCCGAAATGTCTTTGGCGGCCAATAGTTTCTCAAACTCCTGATTTCGTCCTACAAGAGCATTGAGATAGTTGCGAAACAAATCAAATAGCATCATATCCTTAAATTATTGGTTTACATACCTAAACTCGACTTACTCAATACGTCGTAGTCTATATCGTCGTCCTCATCGTACAGGTCGTTTATCGCATATCCGAGAATATCGACGAACTCGTCGTGCGGCTGGCTCGGAAATCCGCATACTTCATCGAGAAAATCGTCGTTCCATGATCCCTCGACGATGAACACCCGCCCGCACTCCACGCGCGGCGAAACGGCCCGCAATCGCACCTCCTTATCATCGGTCGGCGTGGGCGTCCGCTTGACATTGAGGGTCGAGATTTCTTGAAGCATCTGCACCACGCTCTCGCCGTTGGCTTTCGGCTCGACATGAAGTTTGCTCTCGGAGTTGCCGTCATGCGCTGCGATGTATTGAGGCAGGAACCGCAACAGGTCGGGCATCTCTTTATACACTTTCTGCGCGTCGATCAGATAGATGTAATTCCTGATCCGGCAGGCCGCCAGTACGCCGCTGGGGTCGTTGTCTTGGCCCTTTTTCTTCTTGTTATAGGCCGTATCGAGGTAGAAGTGTATCGGCTCGTTGAAGCGCAGCGACCGGAACTCGGCAAGCGGAATCGTGCGGAACCAATCCCTTTTCACGATATTGCCGCCCTCGATGGTCGGGTGCTGCTGATACAGGGCATTGAACTCACGCGGGGCGCGGGCTTTCTGCTTCTGCAACTTGTCGATGGAGTGGCGCGACGGCCATAGTGCGTCGCCGATATGCCGTTCGCTCAATCCTCCGTCGTACTCCTGTTCGCAGATCGCGGGGATGGCGAGTACCGTCCACTCCTGCGGCTCGGCTTTGAGGATGCGTCCGGCGAGGTCGTCCTCATGCCATCGCGTCATGATGAAGAGCTGCCGCGAATTGTTGTGCAGACGGGTCGAAAGGACGGTGTTATACCAATCCCACACCCTCTGTCGGTAAGTGATGGAATTTGCCTCGTTCGCATCTTTCACCGGGTCGTCGATGATCGCAATATCGACGGGTGTACCTGTCAAAGAACCTCCTACGCCGACCGCCTTGTAAAATCCTCGATGTCCTACCATCTCGAAGAGATCGACATTCCTCAAATAACCCCGCGAATCCGTGCGGATATTCGAGCCGTTGAGATAGGTTTCGGGGAATATCGCCTGATACTCCTTGCTGTCTATCGTTCGCTGAATCGAGCGCGAAAACTGCTGCGCGAGGTCGGAGGAGTAGGAGCATCCGACGATTTTCAGGTCGGGGTTTTGTCCGAGTGCCCATGCGGGGAAATTGCGGGAGATGATTTCCGACTTTCCGTGCTGCGGGGGCATGAAAACCATCAGGTTTTTGATCTTGCCCTCCAACAGCATTTGGCAATGATCCGCGATGAGCTTATGGAACCACTCTAACTCGTATTTCGGATTACTATAACCGAGGAAACGCGAAAAGGAGGTCGGAGCTTCGAGTTTCAATTTCTCGCGCTTCAACCTCATCAACTGTTCGCGTACCTCGATTGTAGATGATCTCATTATTTATCCGCCTTATCCTCAAACTTTTCAAGTCGTGCGATTTCTGCATTGATTTCATCGAGTGTCATAGGTTTTTCGTCGTCCTTTTTGAGCGTTATATCGTTGCGCAGCCTGTTCTGATAGTGTTCGGGGTCGAGATTCGTCAGGAGGAAAATCGCGGCCCCGATGTTCGGCTGCACATGGATTTTCTTCCTCTTCATCTTGAACGGGGTCGGCTGTCCGTCCGCTCCGACGCGGAACTCCTGCTCGGTTTCCTCATGCTCATACCCTTTGGCGGCTTTGGATAGCGAGATGGCGAGATCATGGGTAAGATTCTGCTTGAAAACCTCCTTTGCCCGTTCGATGGCCTCTTTGAACTGCGGTTTGCCTTTCATCCACAGGCGATAGGTCTTTTCGTCGATCCCCATCTCGCGGACAAACTCTTTCAGCTTCGCCCCGCCGTAGTCGATCAGGCCATGAGCGGCTACCCATGCCTCGCACTCCTCGATTTTGGCCGCATTGTATTTAGCCATTGCTATTCAGGTCTATGAGTTTGTAAAATTCCTTGCGTAGATCGGAGTTCAAGTTGAAGACGCCCGTAAAATGCGCTACGGACATCTTGCCGTCGTTCCGCACTCCTCGCATTGTCTTGCACAGATGTTGCCCTTTCATCACGATAGCGAAGCCGAGAGCCTCGTTGTTCAGGGCCTCGGAAAGCATCTGCACGATGTCCCGCGCCAGCCGCTCCTGCAACTGCAAGCGGGCGGCGCAGTAGCCTACCACGCGGGCGACTTTGCTGATGCCGAGGATGCGCCCTTTCGGGCTGGGAATGTAGGCGAAGTAATACCGGCCGAAGAACGGCAGGATATGATGCTCGCACATCGAATAGTAGTCGCCGCAGTCGAACACAATATCCGACAGGCCCTCCTCATTGGCGAATGTGGTGATCTTCGGCTTCTGCGCCGGATCGTAGCCTCGGAATATCTCTTTCCACATCCGCATAATGCGGTCGGGCGTGCCGATCAGTCCCTCGCGGTCGGGGTCTTCGCCGATGGCGCGGATGAGCGTTTTCAGCGCACCGATAATATCTTCTGCGTTTGGAGTGATAGCTTCCATTTCGGGTGTGATTTGATGTAGTTGATGGTTGCAGCGATGTTCTCCGAGTTTCGCGCCTCGTCCTTGAAATCGCAGGGCTGCAAGTAGTATTCTTTGGCCTCGATACCGTCGTATGCGACATGTCCTGCTCCTGATAGACGACTTTCAGCTCGTCGATGCGTTGGAGCCGCAGCTCGGCATGAGGGCAAAAGTCGAATTTCGGCGAGCAGGTGATCCAGTCGATAGGGCAGTAGCCCTTGATCGGAATCGTGCCGTTGGTTTCGATCTGCACGAACTTCCCTGCGCTATGCAGATGATTGATGAACGACAGGGTGAGTTGCAGCATCGGTTCGCCGCCCGTAATCACGACGTGGTCGGCCGGAAAATCGGCGATTTGACGCATGATCTCCTCTTCGGTGAGGTCTTGGTAGGGCTGGTGCTCCGTATCGCAGAAATCGCAGCGAAGATTGCATCCTGCAAGGCGAATGAAGACCGCCGGAGTGCCGGTATAGCGGCCCTCGCCCTGAATCGAGTAGAAAATTTCGTTTACCCTCATAATGCGCCCTCCTCGTCTTTGTTGGTGTCTGCGACATAGATTGCGACGTTGCCCTCGCTCTCCTGCACCGTCGCCTTGTAGCATTCGGGAATCTGCTCTACGATCCAGCGGGCGATGTTCTCGCCGTCGGATTGAACGGCAGCAGCTTGTTGAAGTTGCCGTGATCGAGGTAGCCGTGAATCTTGTCCTTGATCCTCTTGAAATCGCAGACCATTCCATCGGCATTCAGTTTTTTGCCTTGCAGAACACCGTTACGACCCAGTTGTGGCCGTGCAACTGCTGGCATTGGCTTTTGTAGGAGAGGGTCAGCCGATGGCTTCCCGCGATCTCCATTCGTTTGGAAACGTAATACATTGCTATTCTTTTTGATATTTGCGAGTTAAGAGGTAGAAAAACGGCGTGTCGCATAGAGCCAACCCCGCTTTGAGCAGGTATTGCCCGATGACCATGCCGAGGATGAGCATCATGCCGCCCTCCTGCATGAACCATCCGAGACCGATGCCGAATGCGATTGAGATGTAAATCGCCGTGTCGATGATCTGCGAGGTCAGGGTCGATGCGTTGTTCCATATCCACCGCCGTTTGGGATTGCCGCAGAACCGGCCCCGTATCTTGTGGAATACCCATACGTCCCAACTTTGGGAGCACAGATAGGCGACCAGCGATCCGAATACGAATATCGGCGTCTGACCGAGCAGCATCCGATAGGCCCGTTGCATCTCCTCGTCATAGGCGGGGAGATACATCGTCAGGATAATCAGGGCGAGGGCGATAAGCTGGGCGGCAAACCCCCTGATGACGGCCTTATTCGCCTCTTTCTTGCCCCATATTTCGCCGATAACGTCCGTACAGAGGAATGTCAGGGCGTAGGTCAGAGCCGCGCCCGGAATAAGGACGGGAACCCCGCCAATATGGATGCCGGTATCGAGCACCTTGCTCGTAACGACGTTCGCCACGATCAGGCATACGACAAACACGACATTCAGCGTGATGAGATTGGCATTACTCCGTTTCATACTCCGTCGTATCTTCGATTTCGGCGTCTCGGAGGGCTTCCTTGCGCTCGACGCATGTCCCGCATTTGCCGCAATGCTTTTCGCCGCCCTTGTAGCAGGAGTAGGTAGTGGAGTAGTCGATACCGAGTCGTTTGCCGATGCGGGCGATGTCGGACTTGCTGATACCCGTATATGGCGCGTCGATCTGTACCCCGATGTAGGTGCCGTGCCGCATGGCCTCCGACATGGAATGCACGAATCCCGCGCGGCAATCGGGATAGATCGCATGGTCGCGTGATGGTTGGCGATGAGTACCTTGCTCAACTTCCGGCTTTCGGCGAGACCACAGGCAACGGAGAGCATGATGCCATTGCGGAACGGTACGACGGTCGATTTCATGTTTTCGGCCTCGTAGTGGCCCTCCGGCACGGCATCCGCGCCCTCCAAAAGCGAGGATTTGAAATGCTGACCGATGAATGCGAGCGGGATGATGATGTGTTCGATGCCGAGTTGCTGGCAATGTCGCGCGGCGCACTCGGCCTCCCGCTTGTTGTGGTTGCTACCGTAGTCGAACGTAACGGCCAATGCGATCTCCTCGGCCTTTTCATGCAGGAGGGTGATACTATCCATGCCTCCCGATACGATGATGACAGAATCTTTCATAACCTTGGTGCTTTTTAATTAAGAATCGGAATTACAGGAATTTTTCGGCGTATCGGCTGAACTTGACCCACTCGTTGAAGTTGTTTACCGCGCCCTCTCTCGATTTGAGCCTGCATCCCTCTTTGCTCATCTGTTCCATCAATCCGGTGCGCGGGTTGAACTTGCAGATGTAGCCGCCGCGATTGCCGTAGAGCCATGCGGTGCTATCGACCGAATCGAACCGATACTTTTGCAGATTGGCGACGGTGGTATATCCCAACCCGTGAATCTTCGCCTTGTGCTTGTGAGCGGTGTTGATGAACCACGGAAACGCCGTTTCATAGACTTTACGGGGGATTTCTTTGGTTACAATGCCTCCGATGGCGACATAGGGGTATTCCTCGCACATCTTGACGAAATACTCCTTGCCTCGGTTCTTGTGCCATACGGGGATGGGCTTCTTGCCCGTCATCCTTTCGAGCTTGTGCCGCAACCGCTCGACCTCCGCCAGCCCGACGACGCTGTCAATATCCAACTCGAAAAAGAGTTTTACGTCGAAGCGGTTGATGAAGTCGGCATACTCCGATACATAGGCATCCCAATCACAGCCGCCCTTGTGGGAACCGGCCATGAACGTATAAGCCCCGCTATCGAGCAGGAATGACCCGAAATGCCTGACGAGAGGCATGAAATCCTCGTTCTTCCGCAGGTAGTAGTAGCTTTCGAGGACATTGATACCTGATAGGGTGCTATCCCCGTCCCCGACGAAGAAGTCCGCTCCGTAGATGGATTCCCGCATTATTTTGTCCTTGTCGCCCGCGAGAAAGCTGTTCATCGCTTCGATGACTTCTTTGCGGCTGTTGGGCGATGCACAGTAAACTTTCATAACCTTTTGCCAAAATTCGCGGAGGTTGCCTGAAATTCCTCCGGCAAGAAATATCCTCATAGCATCCTTGTTAATCTCTTTAAGAGGTATTCTATTCAAATACTCTGAAATACAGGTCGTTAAATACCCCACCCCCGAATTTTCCGAGACGTTCGCCGATCCAGCTCTCATACAAGCGGATCAGGATTATGCCCGGATAGGGATTGTTGCCTGCGAGATGGATTTTCATCACTTGATCTTGATGCCCTCGAACTCGCCCATGAGCGTTGCCTCGATACGGGATTTGATCTCCTCCTTTTGGTCGGCATACTCATCGGGAATCGAGACGGTGATCTTCTCGCCCTTGTCTTTCTCGGCCTCCTTGTCAAGCTTGTCGAAAAAGCTATCTACGTCGATCTCGCTTTCATTCATCGGCAGATCGAGGCCCCATGCGGCCAAAGCATCGGCGTCCCATTCGTTCGCCAGCATCGACCACTCCCACCGACCGAAGCCGGAGTTATCGAGAATCGTGTAGGCTTTCAGCTTTTCAATGGAGGTTTCTTTCGGGATGATGACGCACGGGGCATCCTTGTAGCCGAGGTCGAGCATGGCTCGATAGCGCATATTGCCGCCGATGATGATATACTTGCCGTTGTCGAGCGGATATACCAGCAGCATACGGTATTTCATCAGTTCGGGGTATGCCTGAATATCCTTTTTCAGAAGGTCGAGCTTCGTCTCCAATATCTCGCGGGGATTCGCGGGGAGGCCGTCGAGCTGACCCTCGTTCAGCTCCAACCGATCCAATTCCAGCGAGACGAAGTCGGCGTCGATGGCTTTCAGAGGCTTGTTCTCTTTACTCATAACTGTTCATTTTTAAGATAGATACCACAAAGGTATAAAAATAGTACCTAATAGGTAGCTAATTAAGGCAAAAAA
>ENA-OONE01000020-OONE01000020.1-viral-metagenome-genome-assembly--contig:-NODE-20-length-12466-cov-8.611800_pt1 | contig 12466 bp, 15 predicted proteins | sample MGYA00245311_ERZ501084 | MGnify/ENA primary metagenome ERZ501084 (study PRJEB25959, sample SAMN05341332) | viral metagenome | host: human-associated | place: USA: California | collected 2014-04-05 | study... | reverse complement strand
GATCCATTTCGATCGTATCTTCGATATTCGCATCCTCATGTAAAAAATGAGAAAGTCTCAAGATCTCTGGGTCTGTACATCTGTAGAAGAGATGTACAATGTACTTGATCAGATGCCAGAGTGGCAGATAGTAGGCAAGCAGACCTATAGCAAAATTAAATATATTGATGTGACTGCCACTCTGGATATTGAGACCTACAATCAGCCGGAGGACGGTTACATCTACACGATACAGTGTAACATACGAGGCCAGAACTTTTTATGCCGATATGTAGAGGACTTTATTGAACTGTGCGATCGTATAGTAGAGTCCTTACATCTATCTGAGGAGTTACGACTTGTCTTTTATGTGCATAACTTGGGATATGAGATGCAGTATTTGCTACAATTACTTAACGAAGAGTGGGGGTTACCGAGTATCCTATTAACCAAGTCGCACAAGCCTCTATATATTAAGTGGGGCAACGGTATCGAGTTTCGGGATAGCCTTAAGCTCTTTCAAAAGTCGCTTGCCAAGGCCACAAAAGGACTACCACATGAAAAAATGGTTGGCGACCTTGATTATAAGTATCCGTACACACCGGATACCCCCTTGTCACCCGATGCCTGGAACTACTGTATTAATGATGTTCAGGGCTTGTATGAAGCGATTGAGCGGCTTAAGGCCGAACATAGATACAATCAAGCCACAATTCCATACACCAACACATCTATGGTAATTGATGCAGTCAATCGTGAATGCCGAGAAAATGGAGATATGATAAGGGCTTGTTATGATCTGACTCTTGATAGGTCCATGATGCGTCTGGCCTACAAAGCTATGGCCGGGGGCGATACACACGGTACCAGATGGAGAGCTGGTCAAACCTTTGAGGATTGTAACTCATATGACTTAAAGAGTGCCACCGTCCAACAGATCCTTGATAACTTCCCGTCTGGCAAACCCCAGATGCTAAAAGGCGTCCAGTCAGAGCCCGTTCTTAAGACATTTTGTGAAGATATGGGCATGGGATGGATTGCTAGAGTGTTAATCACGAATATGATTATCAAGCCGGAGTGCCCAGATCCTACAATTTCAGTCAGTAAGACGGACGAGATCAAGGAGGCTTACGGATACGACAATGGTAGACTTCTGGGGGCAGATGCTTGCATCTGCTACATGGACAGTAACGACTATCAGAGATTTGAAGAAGCTTATGACTATGACGAGTTGTATGGTCTCGAAGTCATGGTATTTCACTTGAAGCCGCTTCCAGAAGCATTTCGGGGGGCGATCCTTAGGTTTTTTACCGTCAAAGAGTCAGCGGAGCCGGGAGCAGATCGAGATTTTAGCAAGGTATGTGTTAACACGATCTTTGGAGCGTGTGCCCAAAAAACGATTCGGGATGAATACACGATAGACATGGAAGAATTAGAGGTGACACGCTTGGACTGGGAGGATAACTTGTTATCCAAAGATGATGGACAAGTGGTAAAGTCTCAGAAAAACAAGTTCCCGTTTTTATGGGGTCTGTGGACATCTTCTCTCAGTCGCTTAAAGCTGTGGAATCTAATTAAAACCGTGGGTTGGGAAAAAGTAATCTACTGGGATACAGACTCTTGTAAGTACCAGGGGGAAAAGATCCCCGAGGTTGATACCGTCTATAATGCCGCCGTAAGAGCCAAGTGCAAAGAGCGAGGTGCTGTGGTTATCAACCGCAAGGGAAAAACCGTCTATATCGGATCAGCGGAGGACGAGCACCCAGCCGTAAAGTACGGCTACAAGCGTTTCCGGTTTTTACACGCGAAATGTTATGCGGCAGAAGCCTGGGACGGCAGCCAGTACGTACTTGAAAGTACAATAGCCGGAGTCGGTAAAAAGGAGGGAATTAAGGGTATCAATGACGCTTACACGAAGTACGGTAAGCCTACCGAGCACCCGATTGATATGCTGAGGGACGGCTTGTATATTTCCCATGCCGGAGGATTGAAGCTTTTCTATCAGAACCGGAAACCAATGACGGTCACCAGATGGAGCCGCCAAACCAGAGTTGCAAGCTTTATCTACATGGAGGATCGTGACTATATGGTTTCTGATAAGCCACCAGAGGGGCTTGAGTTTGAGGTAATGGTTTCTTAATGTTCACAATTGTTCATAATTAGTTCAATTATTGTTCATAAAGATTTGTTACTATATACTTGTAACAGGGAGAACCAATTAGAAAGGAGATAAAACAATGAAAAGAAAAATTTACGGAGTATCAAGCAAATACGATTTTGGAACATGGAGTCATAAAGTATATGTTTTCAGTGACAGAGATTCCGCTGAAAAATGGCTAAACACGGAAGAACGTGACTTCCGTGAAAGAGAGCTTGTGTCCAAAACAGTAGCAATTAAGCTTGCTGGAAGAAAAGCTATTGAAAATGCAGAAAGAGTCAGTTAGTAAAGGAGATAAACAATGACAAGAGCAGAACATTTAGCAAGTTTGATTTCAAACGCAACTTCCTATGAAGAAGTAGCCGACGAATGCACGGAGTTGTGTGAATTGGCAGGTATGGGCGAAGAGTGGGAGTCAGCCGATGGTGAGCATTTTGAGTCGGTGCTATACAAAGCGGCAGAAAGTATGGGGGTGTGTATATCATGACAAAGAACGAATTTGTAAAATACAGATATGAGAGCTATCTGAAAGACGTTGAACAACTTTTGGTTATATTCCATCGTGACGATATGACTTATGAGCGTTTTCAAGAACTTGTTGAATATGCAAGACGTTTTTGGCTGATCGAAGAATAACTACCTAGCCTCAGGGATAAGGGGAGAAAGTAAACGATATGGGATTTAAAACAAGAGACGGTAAGGATGACAAGCAGAATAAATCTAAGTTTGACATGATCGCTACCGAAGCGATCGTACAGAATGCCAGAGTTGTTACAGATGATTTGATTACATTCACCCTTAAGTGCCACGGCTTCAGTCTCTACAACATGAAGCTTATCAATGGCAAGAAAGGCTACTTTATCACGCCACCAAGCGTCAAGGGCAGTAATGGCGCATACTACAATCAGTACGCCATCTACTTAACCGAGGAGGACGAGAAAAACTTGATTGACAGTGTATTGGTAGCCGCTGGCGTAGAGGAGGCGAAGTAAATGACGATAGACGAGTTATATCAAGTGCTTGATAGTGTGACGATATTCACAAAATTCTATATTATCAACAGCGAGGGAGAAATACTTGAATGGGGGAGCCCTTATCAAGAAATATCACCTAAGAATCGTTCACTGCCTGTTGTACATTGTAAATATAATGAGGGAGAAATGATTATATGGGTATAACTATTTACACAAAAGACGGATGGCTGGATATTCCAGCCATCCGCTCGTTAGGTTGTTGGCTCAATGTTATCATAGGAGCCCGACAGGTTGGAAAGACATACGGTGTCACAAAAGATCTGCTTGACCGTGGTCAACCTTTCTTATTTATGCGTCGCACCGGCGAAGAGCTGACGGCAATTTGCGGTGATCCAGACCTTGATCCGTGGATCAAGCTAGATCGTGAGGGGTATCAAGTCCGCATGGCAAAAGTACCAGGATCAAAGACTTACGCAATCGGGGATATCAACCCCGATACTGGTAAGATTGAAAACCGCCGTGGTATGGGCATTAGCCTGTCAACCGTGGCCACGGTCAGAGGTTTTAGTGGAGATCAGTACACAGATCTGATCTTTGATGAGTTTATCCCAGAGGAGTTCGTGGTAGTACGGCGATCCATGGGCGATGCGTTTGTCAATGCGCTTAAGACAATCGGCGGCAACCGGGAGTTGGAGGGGAGACCGCCGCTGACGGTGTGGCTGTTGGCAAATGCCAATTCCATTCAGTCTCCGATCTTACAATCGCTAAATTTGCTAGACGATCTGGACGATCTGATCCGTGATGGTACAGAATGGACGATCACTAATAATCACGTATTTTTGGCTATGCCACGATCTGATCAGATCACTTCCATGCAAAAGGACACGCCGCTTATGCGTCAGATCCAAGGAGGAGCCGCCTATAATATGATGGTTAACAATAGTTTCGCTTACGATGATCTTGGCAAGGTCAAACGACATAGCTTGGCAGGTTGGCAGCCATATCTTAACATTGGTAAGCTGGGAATCTGGTCAAGCGGTACCCATTTGTATGTAACCACAAGCCGAGGCAAGGCCACCAGTTATCTGGATACCGAGGACGAGATCAAGAAATGTGACCGGGAGCACCCGGAACTGAGACTCATGTATCTGAACGGATACGTTAGCTTTTACTCAACTAAGACATATCTAACTTTTAAAGATTACCTTAAAATTTAAGGTAATCTTTTTTGACTTTTGTACAAAAAAGTGTTATAAAAGACTTGAGGGGGACTCCCGTCTGATCCCCACTGGAAAAGTGGTAAGGGAGTGTGGCGATCAGCACCTAGCCCCCTCACTGAGAAAGGAGATTAAAAATGCCGAATGTCAAAAGTTTTGAGGATTTTTTAAACATTTACAACGCCTACCAGCTTTATATGGCAAGTCAGGGCGGTGGGAAACAGGAGCAGAAACAGGAGCAGAAACAGGAGCAGAAACAGGAGCAGAAACAGGAGCAGAAACAGGAGCAGAAACAGGAGCAGAAACAGGAGCAGAAACAGGATGATACACCAGCATGGGCTCAGTCTTTGCTTGACCGTATGGACAAGCTTGAGAAACGCCAGCCAGGAGTAAGCATTGAAAAGATTGAACCAGTTGGACTTGAGGATGTAATTAAAAAATGTTATAAGGAGGAGATAAAAACATGGCTAACAAATTGACGCCCGTTGATGTTTACCAGATCGTGAACGCCGCCGCAAAACAGATGTATGGGGCGGATACCGCACTGGTAGCATCTGACACAACAAGTTTTGTAACTGTCGGAGAAGCAATGCTTCGGACAGGTTACGAAAACACGCTGAATGCACTGTCCTACGCAATGGGGCGATTATATATCGCCGTAAGACCATATCGACACCGCTTCGATCTTATTACTATGGACGAAACGTTGTTCGGTACGATCAGTCGTAAAATCAGTTACTTTACAAAACTGTTTGAGGCATCCGGCAACTGGAACACCGATCTCAATGCAGAGCAGTTAAAGGACGGTCAGTCTATCGATCATTATGCAATCAACAAATCTTACCCTCTTGAGATGCAGTTTCAGGGCATCAAAACTCTGGAAAAGTCCCTGACCAGATGGGAGGAACAGCTAGACGTTGCGTTCCGCTCAGAAGAGGAAATGGCTCGCTTTTTACAGGGTCTGATGACTGAGGCCGCTAATGAGATCGAAATGGGCATTGAAGCCGAGAACGCCTTAAGTGTCCAGAATTTTGTTACTGGCATTTATGAGACTGGCAAGGCCGCTCAGAAAGTGAACTTAACCAAGGCTTATAATGACGAGTACGGCACTCAGTATACCACTGCCGAGTTGCTGGGGGTGCATCTCAAGGAGTTTATCCCATTCTTGACCTATACGATCAAGACCTACTCAGATAACTTAGAGGCCAACACAGACCTTTATCATCTGACACCAGTCAAGAATGATGACGCTGGTAATCCGATGACCCTCTTACGCCATACGGATAAGAGCTTGCAGAAACTCTTTCTACTCAAGGACATTATCCGTAAATCCGAAGCTATGGTATTCCCGGAAATCTTTCATGATGGATATCTTAAGCTTGAGAATTATGAGGGAGTGCTGTACTGGCAGAATCCGAATGATCCGTCTGCCATCAAGTGTAAACCTAATACTTTGGACGTAACAACCGGACAGAGCAAGGATGGAACTGAACAGGAGATCAAGACCGTTGTCGGTGTACTTTTTGATCGGGATGCAATTTTTAATAGCTACAAGCTCAACAAAGTCCGTACCACACCGATCAATGCCAAGGGCGATTACTACAATATCTTTTGGCACTGGGCAAAATCCCACAACGTAGACTATACCGAGAATGCCGTGATCTTTTACATGGAGGATGTAGTAGCTTAAAGGAGGTGATCCATTATCTCATATACTGTAAAGCTGGGCGTGACCCAGAAGAAATTTAATTCAACCGCCCAGCCGTCAGTAGATGGCTGGGATTCTTTTGAGGTGTATCTTAAGACCCCTACTGATCTGGATGCACCAGTTATCACCCTTGTAAGGGATGGCTATCCTACATACAACTATGCTTGGATTCCCACAATGTCGGCCTACTACTGGGTGGCCAGCGTCACCGCCGTTCGCAACGGAGTATACGAAATCGCATTATATATGGACGCTTTGGCCACCTATAAGAGTCAGATCATGGGGACTACCGCCTATATCGAGTATGGCTTTAATGCCGATAGCAGTGGAGCCCAGTACCGTCTACAAGACACCAGGCAGAACGTGAGTCAGGTACCGACCATCACAACAACCGAGGTCGATATAACAGGCGGTCTGATTGATTTGATCAGCGGCACCTATGTACTAACTGCTGTAGGTAAGAGTGGCGGAGTTGCCGCTTATGCCATCAGCGGCACAAATATGCGTAAGATCCTGGACAAGGTTGCAACGGATATCGATGATGCCATTGATACTAAACAGACGGTAGAGGAGATTCTATCATACTTAACTCTCAATTCTGTATTACAAGGATCAGCTATTCAGACGATACGTAATTGCGTATGGTTGCCCGTTGGTCTCAGCAATATGGGAGCGATAGCCACGGGTGCCAGGGTCTATTTAGGAGACTTTGACACTGGTGTTGACGCATTACGTCTAGGCGATCGCCCAACGTTAACCCGTCAAACATCTTTAGATATTCCATGGCCAACGGAGGACTGGAAACGCCTTAATACTCAGATTTTGATGTATCTTCCATTTGTTGGTACCGTGTCGGTACCTATTGATCAGTGCAACAATGCAAAGACGCTGTATTTTACTTTTTGCGTTGACTGCATCGGAGGAGATATCTCCATCCGTATGGATGCTGGTGTATATACCGTCTATGTGGGGTCCAGTAATTGTGCCGTACCGTATGCAATTGGATCTAGTAACGTACCGATCCAGAACAAGGTAGGTGGTGCAATCCAGGCCGTGTCTGGTTCACTTCAAGTTGGTGGTGGTATCATCGGGCTGGGTTCTGGTATCTCCACAGTAATGACGGGAGGTGCATTAGGTGGCGAAGCCGTACAGATGGGAGTTTCCAATATTTCCCAGGGTGTCAACAACATGGCAAGCGGATTCATGCAGATGATCAATCCTGTGATCCAGTGTACTGGCTCACTGGGAGGATCAGCCGCCGCTGGGCAGTCGATGTTTGCGAGAATTGAACTTTTATACTATCCGCCGCTTGATGATACATCATTCCAAAAATTATACGGCTATCCAGTCATGCGGATCGGAAAACCAGTGGCCGGATACTGTAAGACACGAGGGTTTTCCGTAGCGATCGGAGGCAGAGCGTCCGAAGCTGGACAGATAAACACTATGATGGATAACGGAGTTTTTATTGAATAAGGAGGTGATAAGATGTACGATATATACCAGGGCTTTTATAATGGATATGGTGGATGCTTTCCGACCTTTAATTCCTCCATGACGGCCTACTGGGAACGATCTTTGTTTCAGAGAATGACAACTCTTTTTAAGATTGAGGGGCTTCCAGATGGATGGGACAAAGACGCTTTTAAGTATGGACTGTTCCGAATGGGGTTTTTGCCAGTCTTTTTAAGTAAAAAGTATGGCAGAGTATTCCAGCCGGGTACCCCAGCGTTTATTGGTCTGTATTACCAGCCTACCGCCATGCAGATTACAAGCCCATTTTTTAGCTTTACCAGACCATTACAGATTGGTACAGAGTGCGCGGTTATCAAGCTTACGCCGGATTATCGAGGCGTGTGGGATATCATCAGCAAGTATGCGAGTGAGCTGGTGCGACAGGAGGTTGCAATCCGTCAGTCCCAAAACAACGCTCGGTTTGCTTATGCCGCCGTAGCCGAAGACGAGAAAAGTGCAAAGACATTAAAAGCAATCTTCGAGCGGTTAGGTAACGGAGAGGATGCCGTTGTATACGATAAGATGGCTGCCAAACGAAACCCAGCAACCGGAGAGGTCACAAACCCTTGGACTCAGTTCGATCGAGACCTTAAAAGTAACTTTATCTTACCGGATCTTATTGAGGGACGACGTGAAATCCTTACGGACTTTTACCGGGAAATGGGCCTAAGAGTCGCACCGGATAAAAAAGAGCGTATAGGAACACATGAGTCCTATTCCTACGATGCCGAGGCTTTTTCCAGACTTTTGGTTTATAACGACTCTTTGCAAGAGTCATTGGAGCGAGTCAATGAATTTTTAGGCACTGAGATCATGGCAACGCCATACCAGCAGACCGGAGAGGAGGTGGGCGGTGATTCTCCCGAATTTACTATTTGATCAGTTATCAGCACAGTCCGGTATTGTGGCGATCCTTGAATTTGATCCGACCATCTTTAACGATCTGGTTTTTCCAGAGGGGGTTAATAAGCAGATCTTTGTGGATGCTCTTGTACAGAGTTGCGGACATACGCCGCTCTTGCACCCAGATCCCGGGTACTTACACTATTACATTCCGGCATGGGGCAAGCGGACGTATAAGATATGGGAAAAGTTAGCGGCAACGCTGGATCTGGAATACAATCCGATTGAAAACTATGACCGGAACACGACATACACAGATACCACGGATCGGAGTCTTAACCGTACTACCAGTAACTCTACTGAGTCACACGGTACTAATGATAGTAGTGGAAGTAACTCAAACACCAGTGAAGACAAAGTATCCGCCGACAACTCGTCTGAGTACCAGCCAGATCGCACCAGTACGGCATCCGGTACTACATCAGACCTGTTAACTATGGATAGTAGTGGATCGGACAGCGGTAACATGACGGATGCGAGAATGTAACGCATACCTACACGGAGCGGACGCATGGGAACGTGGGTGTCACCACTTCCCAACAGATGGTGCAATCCCAACGGGATCTAGTGCGATATGATTTTTACATGGAGATTGTAAACAGCTTTAAGCGAGAGTTTTGTTTGCTTGTATATTAAGGAGGTAAAGATGGATATTACAGATATTTTTAACACCTTTGGATCATGGGGAGTTGTGGTAATCGCCCTTTTCTGGATGGCAAAGTTTTCCGTAAGTCAGATTGATGCCGCCAGATCGGAGCGACAGGCCGAAGCGGAGCTACACAAGCAGGAAGTATCATCATTGGCTGAGGTGATCCAGAAAAACACAGACGCTATTACAACACTGACGGCATACATCACTAAGGAGGTTGATAGTCATGAGTAAGTATATCATAGACACTGAGGCTGGCACTTGCCAGCCGTATGGCACACCGATTGCATATAATATCGTTGATTTTTTAAGACAGTACGAGGGAGCAAAAGAGTATGGTGGTATTGTGGGCACAATCCAAACATGGTATTACGGTAGTTTAATCAAGGCACCATGGTGTGCAACTTGTATGTCATGGGTATTTAGCAAGCTGGGTATTCCAGTGGACAAGGCAGAAAACGTCTACACACTCATGCGTAACTGCCAGTATGCCGCAACTCAAGGACATGGTACGTTTTTCAGTAGATCGGAGCTGCCGCCGGAGCTCAACCGTGGAGATGTTTGTTTTTTACTGTTTTCCGGTACTACCATGACTACTACCAGTAGTAAGCACGTTACTGCTTACATCAAAGATGCTGGGGCCAACAGCATTCATTGTATAGGCGGCAATCAAAGTGATGGCATTTTCACAAAAACATATAACCGTAGTAGCTTATATGCCGTGTATAGACCATAAGGAGGTAAATTATGAGAGATATTAAAACGCCTTATTTAAATGGACATATGTACGAGCTTGACTTATGTTGGCTGGTGGAAAAAATCTTATCATTCGAGTCTCAGCTTAACCAGGCTATTGATCTCAAAACAATCCATTATGCTGATCCTATACAGTGGGACATCACAACTCAATATGCCCCAAACACTGTGGTAGTTGATTCAAAATCTGGCACAGCTTACATGTCTAAAGTTCCAGTTCCAGCTGGCATCTTGTTAGGCAATACCGATTACTGGGTAGTTATCTTCAATTACCAAGAAATCTACACAAAAATTATGGAGGGCGTGGCTTTTTACAACGGTCAGACCGATTTTGCAAGCAAGGCCTTACTTGTTAATGATCTGGTATGGTACGGGCTCGACCTTTATCGTGTGACACGTGCAATCGAGGAGGGTGGTAAGCTGATACCAGGAACAAATCTGGTAAAAACATCTATCGAGTCCCTTTTATCTAACTACTATGGTAGGGATCGGGTAACTACTCTTCTAAATGATACACTTAATGTGTCGGGGGATTATACGGTAAATGCTGGGGATATAGCGGAAACTGTTGATAACTTAACCATAAAAACCAATCACTTACATGTTGATAGCACTGAGCCGATATATTATAAGCAGCCAAGTATCCAGGGATCTCTTATTACTATACCGATTAATGCACCAGATGGTACAACGTATCAGATTCCGCTTTATAACCAGAATGCCAATCATGCTAACATTATAGGCAGTACAACAGAGTTTACTAGCGTAGCCGAAAAGGGGCTTGTAACAACACTGGGATTTTATACAACTAATGATGGCGGCGGAGGAAACTACATTGTTACTGACACTGTCATCGTACCAGATGGTCATACCGTGTTTGGATGCGCTGATGGGCTAGTTGCCATTCTCCTACCCGATTGCAATACCACATTTTTGACATATGGCGGTAAAGGCGACATGTCAGCTATGTCAGACACACTTAACGCTTATTTTAAATATTGCGTTAATAATAATATTCATGCTATTATACCACCTAATGCAAACGTAGGCATGGACAAAGATTTATTATTGCCCGAAAATCTAATTTTAGTAATTGACGGTACTTTATCCGATCTATCTGATATTGCTATTTATAATAAAGATTCTTATTCTGATGTTAGACCTGCCTACACAGGAAATGGGAATATCAAAATTACAGGTAATGGTGTTGTTGATGCAAGAGCTGATAAATTTGCTGATCACGTTTCGACAACATTTAGAATGATGCATGGTCATGATATTATTATCGAAAATATTACTCTTAAAAATTTCGGTGGTTATCATGGTATTGAAGTGATTTCTTGTGAAAATACCGTAATCAATAATGTAACATTTGATGGGTTTATAATTTCACCAAGTTCTTCTGAACACTCAAATATTGAGTCTACGATTCAGATCGAACCAGCTTATGGAGAAAGTGGCCAGAGTGGTGCTACACCATATGACAAAACGCCTAACAAGAATATCACAATAAAAAATTGCGTATTTAAGGGTAGTGAGGGTAAATATATAAATACGGGCATCGAATCACAGGCTCAAGCTACTACGGGTGAAAGTTATTACCATGAGAATATTAAAATTTATAACAATAAATTTTTTAATGTGGAACATCATTGTATTGTGCCGTATAGATGGACAGAGGCTGAAATCCATCATAATTATGCTATTACAACAGGTGGAGGGTTTCTAGCCAATATTAGTGGTGATTTAGGGTTCTCACTGTCAGAATCAATTATTAGCGAAAATATACTTTATGATACGGCTAATAATGAAACATCCAGTGATAGTAACATTTTTGCTATAACTATTAACTCTGTAAGTCACGTTAACATTGTAAATAATTTATTTGCTGGGTGTAAAACAGGTATACTTGCACTAACTGGAAAATGTATTAGATGTAAATTTAATAATAATGATGCAACATATATAGCTAGATTAGGCTCAAACATGTTGTATGTGAGCAATCCAGAAAGTACATGCGATATCATTGGAAATACTATGGCTACTGATGCCGAAGTTAATGCGTCCTTAGCTTCATTACCACCAAACAATGATAAATTTAATGGTATTTTCTTAGGTAATAGAGTTCAAGGTGTAATATTTCAGTATCGCGATAATAAACTTATTGGAAATGGAGACGTTATTTACACTGGAACTAACTTAGTAACTGAAATTACACCTACTAATTTATCTAATGTTTACAGTGAAATAAAAGTAGAGTTCACATTAGGAAACAACAAATGGGAGAGAACATATAATCTTAACGATGATGTTATATCATTTGAATCTGTATCATTTTATGACAGTGCTACAAGAATTTTACTGGTAGAATATAAAATTACTATTGATACTAACACAGGTAAAATCTATCTGGCAAATAATGTTGAAAAACTTTTAGAAATTAATGGGGCTACAAGTTCAATTTCAGATACACCATTTACTGCATATATAAGTCGAGTAATTGGAATTAAAAATTTATCAGCTCTTGCATCAACAACACCATTACCTGTAATTTTGATATTCCCATTTCCTGTGTAGGCAGGTCTAACATCAGAATAAGAATCTATC
>ENA-OONE01000018-OONE01000018.1-viral-metagenome-genome-assembly--contig:-NODE-18-length-12540-cov-26.473858_pt1 | contig 12540 bp, 22 predicted proteins | sample MGYA00245311_ERZ501084 | MGnify/ENA primary metagenome ERZ501084 (study PRJEB25959, sample SAMN05341332) | viral metagenome | host: human-associated | place: USA: California | collected 2014-04-05 | study... | reverse complement strand
GAATCCAGCACTGCGAAGCTGGTGACATTCTTCCGTCCGACAACGCATTGAAGGACATTGACGAACAGCTTGTCCGGGACATGGGCAAGAATTTTCGGCTGCGAGAAGCACTTGAAAGCGTATCCGGGCAGTACGATTACATTGTGCTGGACACTCCCCCGCAGCTGGGTCTTGCACTTGTGAATGCGCTGATCTCCGCCAACAGCGTCATTGTTCCCATCACAGCAGACCGATATGCACTGGCTGGCTTGAGCCAGCTTTCGCAGACCATCGGCGATGTCCGCAAATACTTCAATCCGACTTTGAAGATTGAAGGTCTGCTTCTAAACCAGTACAAGAGCCGTGAGAACCTGTCCAAAGAGGTTGTGGAGCAGCTTCCTGTGATTGCACAGAGCATGGGGACAACACTGTTAGACGTGAAGATTAGACCGTCTATGGGCGTTCGTAAGGCGCAAGCAGAGCGGCACAGCCTGTTTGGCGGAGACACGGCAAAGAGTACCAGCGCAGAGGATTTCAAGGAGTTGGCGCAGTATATCGTTGGGGGTGAGGGCTGATGAAATCAACCAGCAAAAAAGCATCCGGCTTGTTGGGCGGGTTTGATTTCCAGCCTATTTTTTCGGAGCAGACATTAAGCCGAAGTGAGCCAAAGGAAGAAGAAGTAAGCCAAGCAAAGCCGAACGAAGCCGAACAAGCACAGGTTAATCCAAGTGAAGCCACAGACAGCCATACACAGCCTAATGAAGCGCAATTAAGCAGTATTAAGCCGAAGCAAGCTAAAGACAGCGAAACACAGCCGAACAATGCCGTAGTAAGCGAAAGTAAGCCAAAGAAGCTGAAACAGGCGAAGGAAGTTCAACGTCTTATCGAACAAGGCGATGTTCCCGGCGCACTAGCCGAAGCTAGCTTGACAAAGAAAAAATCCCGATGCCGGAATCGCATCAGGGCGTTGCAAGTGGTGATGGCAAGCGTTCCAAGCGCATTACCATCCTTATGAGCGAGGAAGAGCGCAAGTACATCAACCGTGAAGCCAGACGGCACGGAATGACGATTGGGCAGTTCGTGTACGCTCTTGCGGTTGCGGCGGCAGAAGGAAAGATTGAATTGGAGGATTTCTTAGATGAATGACGTATGGATTGACATTGGGCAGAAATATGAAGCAATGGCAAATATGGGATGCAAGCCTTATGGCTTCAAGCGGGTTCCATCAAATTTTGTGTTTGACGAAGACAAGTCGGTAAAGTGGAACAAAGAGCAAGCGCAAAAGAATAACGATGATTACGACAATGAAGTTAAGCGGCTGAATCAAGAGAAAATGAAGCGTAGGGATGAAATCTACGCAGAGATTTATAAGACAATTCAAGAAGAAGTCGGTTTTGGGATTTCAGAAAAGAAAGCGGAAAAAATTTGGGAGTACGCTTACGATAGAGGGCATTCAGCAGGATGGTATGAAATAATCGTAAATTTGGAAGAAATTGAAGAATTTGCAAAGTTCATATTGGATAAAAAGAACTGAGTTGGAGGATTTATTGGATGAACGATAGTGAACGACACCTTATTCGATTTGTTTGCGATGGCGATATGCGAAACGCGCAAAAAGCCGTTAAAATCATTTTGAATTCTATATCATCCAAAAAAGATGAGCAGTTCAAGGAAAATATGTTTCGCAAGTTGGAAAGCAAAAGAGAATTTATTGAATTGCCATATAACTTACAGCATCTTTTGATCGCAGAGGATACAGAAGAATTTCCAGAAGCAAGATTCCTTCTTAGGAACGAAGAAAAAAGTATAACGCAGAAAATCGTTGCTATTTATCGAGCATCTGAAAAATTGAACGAAATGGGCATTCCTTATTTGCCAGCATTGATGCTTTATGGGCAAAGTGGATGCGGGAAAACCATGCTGGCTAGGTATATCGCGCATAAAGCAAAACTTCCGTTTTTGAGGATTCAATTTTCAAGTCTAGTTGATTCGCACTTGGGGCAAACACAATCTAACCTTGCAAGAATTTTTGATTATGTGGGAACTGCTCCTTGCGTTCTTTGTTTTGATGAAATAGATGCAGTTGGAATGGCTCGTGGGCAAAAAGATGACGTTGGGGAAATGAACCGTGTGGTTATCGCGATTATGCAGGAAATGGATAGATTGCCGAACAATGTAATTATTATTGGAACGGCAAACCGATTTGATAGGCTCGACCCTGCGCTTATAAGAAGATTTCCGTTGCAATACGAATTAAAGCCGTTGTGCCGTGCGGATGCAGAAATACTTTCTAAAAGGTTCTTTGAATATGCAGGAGCACAATATGAAAACATAGCTTATGAAGATTACGTCCCAGCATCTACGGTTATCAAAGAATGTACAGAACGAATTGTAAATCAAGTTCTGAATCAAGAGGATTTCTTGGAGGATTGACGAATGGGCGTAACCATCAAATGCAAAAAGACTGGGCGTGAAATGGATGTGGGCTATTTCGGGTTTTTCAAGTTGAGAACGAAGGTTGCAGAACTTGTTGGTTCGGAAGTCGGAGAGCACTATAAAAAACTTGATGACATTCTCGACATACCATCTCCCGAAAAAGAACACGTTCTAGAATCATACAATGACGAAACAGAGCGATTGGTTGAAAGCAAAATGCTTCCGATTAAAATTGCAGATTTCCTTTATCAATCGGACTGTGACGGAAAAATCCGATAAGGTGCCTGCAAGGAAATCTTAAAAGTTATAGGTGATTATGACGATAGCATTATTTGCGGATATGCTGGTAGAGAAAACCCCGCAAAGCTCAAAGACTTCAAAGAAATCCTTCAAGATTGTGTAGGCAATAAGTGCTTTATGATTTGGAGATAACAATAAACCCCTGTGTAGTCACAATGACCGCACAGGGGTTCTGTTTTACTTATCAGCAATGCAATCCCAGTAGAGATACGCCTTGCCATCTGCAGCATCTGCGTCTTCAAGGAACGCCTTTGCCATGTCAGCGTAGAAGCCCGGAGTGTCAACGGACTGACGCTTTGCCACCTGACAATAATCCGAGTACATCATGTTCATAACAGCCCAGAAATCGTTCGGGTCACAGGTGATATTGCGCTGTTTCGCAACGTCCTGCGTCTGTTCCAACGTCCAGTGACAGCCCTTTGTGCCGTCAGCGTTGACCATGCTGTCACACCATTCCTCTGCTTCATCGTGGGTGAGGTGCTGGCGTGGCATCCTGATTGAGCGGCTGTCTGCGCCGCCACGTTCGTACTGTCCAGACCGCTTGTCCCAGTCTCCGTTCTGCGAGAAGCCGATTTGCGGCATCTTGCGCCCATACTCTACGTCAGGGTAGCGGGGGATAGGGTAAGGGTCGATGTAGCGGTTTTCCTCCTGCGGATAGTAGGGATAGCGGTCGTTGCCGCCTTCCAGCTTGCGCAGACGGCGTTCCATCTCACGCTCCCTGCGGTCACGCTCTTCCTCAAGGCGGTCACGCTCCGGCTCACGGTCTTTGTCGTGGTCGCGGAGCATCATCATGCGGCGAAAATTGTTCTTGCCCATAATCTATACCTCCTTAAGAAATGGACGCGGGCGCACCAGCGTGGGAACGGCAGAAGCAGCCAAAATACTTGAACGTGCCTGTGCCAGTGGCAGACGTTGCAACGCGGGTAGCGTAGCGGGTGCGAGTGTGGATGCTTTCAGCGGTTGCCTGAGCGCAGTTGCAGTCGGTCAGAGGGTATGCGGTCGTTCCTGCACCGATGGTAATGACCACAGGAGCGTTGATGGTGGTCGTGTCCGGGATGCTCTGGGCAACTACGATGCAATACTTCTCTCCGTTCTGGTATGCGCCAGCAGGGATGTTGATGGTCAGCGTGTCATTGGCGAACGTCACCGCATCCGAGATGACGAGGTGCGGGCACAGACGGCAGCTTGTTTTGCAAGCCATAATGTTTTCCTCCTATAAAAATCAGGGGCAGAGGTGTCTTGCCCCTGCCCCGATGGTTCACCCGGTGTTATCGGGGAGTGTGTTGGTTAGCAGCAGCCGCAGCAGTTCACGCCCACGTTGGGGTTTGCCACCTGATAAGCGGGAATCGGACGAGGATTGACCCGATTCAGGATGGTATCAGTCTGCTGGGACATCACGGTGGTCAGAAGCGCATTCTGCCGATCCTGAGAAGCGGCAAACTTGAGGTTCTGGTTCTCAGCGGTCAGAGTTGCGATCTTGTCCTGCGTGAAGTAGTCCATCATGCTGCGGAAGTTGGCGTTGCAGTTGTCCACGATGGCGCGGGCATTGTCTGCGATGGCCTGCCGGGTGGCACAGTCTTCCGTTGCGATGGTGTACTTCAGGTCGCCGATCAGCTGCTTGTTCTCGCAGCAGCAAGATGCCAGCTGCGTGGCAAGAGCGGTCTGACCCGCCTGCCGTGCGTTGCCTTCCTGCATGATAGCAAGGCTGATGGCATTGTCGCCGTTGGACACGCTGCGTTCCAGGCCGTTCACCAGCTGTGCGTTCTGGTAGCCAAGCTGACAGATGGCACTGTTCACGCCTGCAAAGCCGTTCGCGATGTTGGTGTTGACGCCGTTGATCTGCGCCAGCTGGTCATACCCCAGAGAGCAGATACCGCTCTGGATGCCCGCCAGAGAGCGGGAGGTATCCTGCTGATAAAAGCCCTCAGACAGAGCCGCGCGGGTGTCGTTGCCGCCCTGCCCGGTTGCGCCAGTGCCGACCAGATAGGGGATGTAGCTCGCCATACCGTTGTCGCTGCCGTTGCGCCCGTTGCCGTAGTTGCCCCAGCCGAAGATGATAGCGAGGATAATAACAGCCCAAAGACCCTCGTTGCCGAAGAATCCGCCGTTGTTATTGCCGCCGTCCTGCCCAGCCAGATAGCCAGTTGCAAAATCGTCCATAACAAAACTCCTTTCAGTTTTGCGTATGCTATCCCACCGCCGTATGCGATGGGTGAAGCCAAACAAATGCGGTTTTTGTCAAGTCCGCAAAACTGAGAAGCGTTTCGCTTAGAGAGATGCTTATTTTAGGGTTGTTAAGTCAGCTCGGAGGGTTGCCTTTTTTATCTTTTGAGTCATCCCAATTTTTGCTGGCAGCACCGAAAATGAAGCCAAGCATTAAAGGAACCCATATTTTGTCATCGCCACACAGATTGTTGATGTCAAAATCTTTTTCGGAATGGCTGTTTTCAAAATCATCCATTGCAAAGTCTCCTCACTTCGGAAGCGTCAAATTCAGGACGCTTGCCAGCTGGTTCAGGTCGATGCCACGCTCTTTGGCGAGGTTCTGCGCCATCGTTCGGAGTTGCGCTTCGTTTTTGCCCTGAATCAGGTTCAAGCCCTGCATGATAGGAGCATTCTGCCCGCTTAACTGCTGGATAAGACCCATCGGGTTTTGTCCGGCACGAGCCAGATTTGCAAGCTGCATGATAGGGCTGTGAGTAATCATATCAAACGGAGAGGACATCGCTTATTCTCCTTTCTTCGCTGCGGCAGTGGGTTTAGAAAAGCTCTTCTGCCACTTTTCCAGTTCATCCAGACGGTGGACGAGGGTGTTGTACTGCTCAATAGGCACATACTGCTGTGTCGGTGCAGCGGTCTGCTGTGCCTGTTGTGCTTGCATCTGCCGCCATGCTTCCGGGCTGTAAAACTCCTGCACATAGGATTCGCAGGTGTCTGGGTTAAGCCGCTTGCAGTAGATCACGCCGCTGCGCAAGTCTGGGCAGTAGGTCGGTCTGCCATACAGGTCTGAAGGTATTGCCAAAAATTCTTCCCTGCTGGAAACAGGTCTGCCGAGCAGCCAACCGCCATCTTGTGCCGACTGCTGAACAGGCTGCTGCCCATTCATCGGCTGCGGACGCTGCGGTTGTGCCTGTTGCATCTGCGTGTTGGGCAGGGAAGTGGCAAGCCCTACCGTGCCCATGCCGCCGTAAGGATTGACAGGCTGCTGCGGAACGTAAGGCGCTCCGGGTGCCGGATAATAGCTCATAAAACATCCCTCCTTGTGCATCCAGTGTACCGCATCGGCAGAAACCGAGAGACAACGAACGCACAACGAAGGGCAAAAAAGAAAAGCGCTCACACGGAAAAATCCGCATGAGCGCTTAAAGATATAAATATACTTATATAAAATGATGACAAAATAGAAAGTTTTACCGTTTTATTTGTAAAAAATCCCCCGCTTTGCCTATAAAGTACCCCGCGTGGAATGCAGGGCTTCGGCAAAGCAGGGGATTTTTGTAAAATCAAGAGAGGAACCGCCCACAGGCAATGCCGCTCTCTACAAAGGTCGTAGCCTTTCAAATCATAAATCGTATGGCGTATAATGCAAAGACGCATATACTGATAAAACCACGCCTATAAATGCACTATGCCAAAACGGAAGGACGGTTTTTAGAACGCTTGATGCCGCCCCAAAAATAATCAGAGCGAACAAAACACGGGACAAAAAGTGATATATTTTATTTGCCATAATTCGTATAAAATCGTCTCCCGCATGGTACGCACTGTAAGTAGGCGGGCGGGAGACTGTATCATCTTAAAAGACCCGCCATGATACGCATCGTTGAGAGGCTTAGCGGGTTCAGATATCCACCTAATGCGCTTCTTCGAGAGGCCGGGTGGATTTCGTTGATTTAATTTTATCACACATCCAGCATTTTATCAATAATTTTCAGCCTATTGCCGATTGACGTCCGACAATACGGCACACGCGCTGCAATATCAACTTGGCATAGCTGATCAACGTACCGCAACCGGGCGATTTTCCGGTCATACCTCCCAAGCGGCGCACGTTTTATCACAGCTTTTATCTGTTCTGCATTAAGCCCTTGCAACGCTGGCGGAAAGACTATGCGAGCTGCCGCCAAAGCCTGCACCGAGCCAGAAAGGCTGCGGCAGCTGTCCGGCGTTGCGTACCATTACGGGGACGTTGCCGAAAAGGTCGATTTTGCCGCATCTCTTGATTTCGCAAAATCGTTTCTGATCGTATGTAGTGCTTGCCATGATATCACTCCTTATTGTGAACGATGATATAACGAATTGCGGAAATTTTGACGATAACGCTATCGTCTGGGTTGTTTTGTTGCACACCGCTGAGCGCAACGTATTCGCCATTTAGCCACAAAATACTTCCTTCCAACCGCATGAGCCATTTTCCGCTACCATCGAAATCAGCGGCATGATTATCCAAGTCGATTTCGAGGTAAAAACCATCGTTCTGTTTTGCAAAGTATTTTTGCAGAATAGAAGTGATTTCTTTCGTACTCATGTTTTCGGAATCAGCAATGACTTTGATGTAGTGGTAATGAAACATTTTTTGCCTCCTTACTGTGTAGCTTCCTCAGCGTTCGCCTTGTCCTCCGCATCCAGCGCATCGTAGTACGCCTGTGCAAGGGCTTCCACCTCTGCGATGTCGTCCTCCGTCAGCAGGCCGCTGTCCAGATGGGTGTACGCCTTGTCCAGCCAGTATGCCACGTCGCGTCCTGCGGCGATTTCCCGCTTGATGGAGCGCAGGGTCAGGTCATGGCGAGCTTTGCTTTTGAGTGCCATAGTCAGTCCTCCTTTAAGTCGTTGTCATGGACGCGATTGCGTCCTCCAGCTTTTTGACTGCGATGTTCACGTCCCTCTGATACTCCAGCTTTACCCCCGCACCGTCACCCGCCTGCACCACCGTGTCAGGGCCGAACGCGGTGAGGGCTTTGTAGGCGGCGATTTCGTCAGGGGTGAGCGGGGTTTCGATGGGAGTGGCGAGTATTGCATTCTGCTCAGCCAACGGCTTGGTGCTGTCGAAAGCCGCTTTATCTACCCTCTGCACTCGCACCCCTCTCTCCAAGTCCACCTCGTCACACATCCACTGCTGGCCTGTGCTGTCAGTGTAGCTGCCGCCAGAGGCGACGGGGATGCCGGGTAAGCCGCCGGGTGTGGGGAGCGTGAGGAGCTGTTCACGGTATGGGGAGTAGGCGGTGATAGCGTTTCTTGTTAAAGAAACTTGAACAGTGGTATTTAACGTTGTACCTTTTTTGATTTGTAGGCGGAGTGAAAACTCCACGTCTCTGGTAAGCGTTACTTTCTGGTTTTGCACATCAGAGGAATATTTCCCGACGAAATAGAAGTTGAGCGTGACAGAAGGACTTAGCCCACTAGCCGTTAGGTAGTAAATACCACGAGTTAAAGGGTGTGCCACATCATCGTGTAAGAGTATGGTAAAATCGTTGGTAGCCGTACCAGTAATTAAAAAACCATTTTCATAGGTAGTGTAAGTTATTCCGTATACGGTCGATTTCACACCGGGTTTAGTGCCCTCTAGCATGTTTGCTCCCGTTACTTTCACCGCCACGCTCCCGTTCTCGCCTGCGCTCACGATAGGCACAGGTGCATCTGGCGTGGGTGTGCCGTCCTGCGTGCTCCGACCGTACACGGTCAGGCCGCACATGGGCGCAGTGAAAGCGTCGTCAACGGCGATGGGGTTGCCTGTTTCAGTGCCAACGAGGATGTTCTGCCGGGCCTTTACTGCGCTGATAGCTTCACCTGTGGCTTTTGCGTCAGCGGCTTCGCCCTCGTGGGTGAGGGTGGTGTCCAGTGCTACGGCAGGGCCGGTCTCTCCTTTGGGTCCTTGCGGGCCGGTATCACCTTTTTCGCCCTGTGGGCCCTGTGCACCCTGCGGGCCGACCGGGCCGATGGGGCCAGTGTCGCCCTTGTCGCCTTTCTCGCCTTTGAAGTCACCAGCGGCGATGCCGTCCTTGAGCGCCTGCAAGCTGTCAGCGGCTTCCTGAGCGCTCTGATTCGCATTGCCCGCACTGGTGGCCGCTTCGCTGGCGGCCGTTTGTGCATCGGTCTTGGCCTGTTCTGCGGCGGTGGCATCGGTGTGCACGGCATCCACCAGCTGCTGCCATGCAGGGGTGCCCGGTTCCGGCTCTGTGCCATCCTCTGTGCCGGAGTTGGCGCTGACACGATACCGCAGGTCTGCGCTGGTCATCACCTTTGCGCCGTCACTGCCCTCAAAGGTGACGCACCCGCTCCCGGGCTGTGCGGTCACGCTGGCGGGTACGTCCACATAGCCGTCCACAACCAGCGAGGATGCCGGGTCTTTGCTGTCCGGGACGTGCCAGAAAGCCCGGATGGTCAGGCCCTCCCACTCGCCGGTGGCAGTGACGGTGAGGCGGTACACACCCCGGTTCTTGGTGTAGCCAAAGCGCACCATCTGCTCATAGCCGGGCACTTTGACAACGCCATTGGATGCGAGAGATACGCTTAGCTCAATCATAAATTACTCCTTGTTGATGGTAGGCTTCTTTTCTGCCAGTGCCTTTTTCATCATGCTGACGGCCTTTTCAATCACACTGTCCAGCACTTCATCGGTAATAAAAGGCTTCAGCCAGTCCGGCAGTGCGCCGCGCAGCGCAGCAAAGACCTGCGCCTTTTTCTTCGCGCCCTGACCGCTACCCATGATGCTGTCCTCAGCGATGGTCACGAGCTCCAGTGCCCAGCGCTTGACGTACTGCTTGTAACCCAGCCGGATAGCGCCAACAGCCAGCGCGGCAAAGCCAATGAGCATCAGTACCAGTGCGATGGGTGCGGGGATAAAGTTAAACATTGCTTCCATGATTTGTTACTCCTTTCAGCAGGTAGTTGTTAATATCGGATTTGCTTTTTTGCATACCTTCGCGGTTGTTGCCGGACAGCTGCGAATCCAAAAGATTTTGTACGCCAACGAGTACGAGACGCATCTCTTCATCGAGGCCGTCAAAGCGGCGCAGGTCTCTTGCAAGGGCCTGTGCGTGCTGAAGCTGTCCCTGTTCCAGCACGCCAAGTCTTTTTTCGAGCGTATCCATTCGCTTGTTCTGCGCATCGTCGGGGGCCTGTGCCTTTTTGATGTACTTGTGGATGATGTCCAGCACCTTGTCGATCGTGATGGCCGCAGCGCACAGGCTGCCCAAGATGCCAAGCACCCACAGTAAAGCTTCTTTTTCGGTCATTTACCCTCCCGGAGACGGGTCAGACCCTTCTTGCTGATGATACCCGCATAGTCCTTGTATGCGTGCTCATGTCAACATTAGTGCTCACGCCCGGCACGCTGGCGGTGCTGGTGTACTGCCACATGCCAAAGGGCCAGCCGGGAGCGGGCTTCTTCGTGCGGTAGGCAGCCAGCCACACGTCGTAGGGCTTCAGCGCCGCGCCGCCCATGTACAGGAAGGTACTGCCAAACCACAAACCGGTGTAGAGCAGAGCGTACACGCCCCAGCTTTCCACCGTGCTCAGAATGTAGGCCGTCAGGTCGGTCAGCGCGGCCTTGCCAAGCGGCTTCTGCACTTCGTCCTCGATGTCCACGGCCACCGGCAGCTCAAAGCTCCGGCCGGTGAGCAGCTTCTTGAAGTACGCCAGCTCCTTGTCAGCCTGCTCCCGGTTGACTGCTTTAAAGTAGCCATACACGCCGCAGGGGATGCCCAGCCGCTTGCATTCTGCATAGTTGCGAGCAAACTGCGGGTCAGTGTAGGGCGCACTGGGTCTGCCCGCTGCGCTGTTGCCCATGGCGCGAATCATCACGCCGTCCACCTTCCGCTTGCCTTGACCTTCTCCCAGTCGATCGTGCCCTGATACCGGGACACATCCATGATTTCAGCCATAGCGTCCTCCTTACTGTACGATCTCCTCAAAGCCGCTCTTGATGAGAATCGCCTTGACCTTCTCCTTCAGCAGGCGGGGGCAGCGCTCATACAGCGCCTTTGCATCCTCCATAGTCTCAGCAGACATAATTTCCTGTGCCCACAACATAGCCATCATAAATACCATCCTTTCGATTCTTTGTGTGATTTTATGCATAAACAATCTCGCTCATTTCAAGCAAGCATTGCTTGAGCATTTCGCTTTCTTTTTTCAGCGTCTTATTATCTTCCTGCAGTGCTTCCAGCTTCTCGTTAAGTGCCGGCTCCGGTTCGGGCGGGTCCGGTTCGGACTTTACTCCGCCGTCCGTTACCTCGTAGCAGCCCGGTTTATCCGCGATGCTCCACAACGTATCGCCCACAGCGCAGGCGGCATTGTGGGAGTTTACTGCTTTCACCATAGCGGTGTATGCATCGCACTGCGCCTGTGTCTCCACAGGTTTTGCAAGGGCATATCCAATTTTGATTTCCATGCTGCACCTCCTTTACTTCCAGCGACCTATGACGACAATACTTCCTTCATAGTCACTGCGTACACATAATCCAGTAGTAGTACGGTCGAATACATTACATTTTACGTCTGAGCTGTAGGTTATGCTCTGGCCAAGAGCATAACCGGCACCATAATTTGTGTTAGCAAATGGCACAGGAAACTGAAAATAGGGATTGTATTCCTTGCGAGGCCATTCGCCGAATTTGAGCCAGCAAATCTGTGTGCCATCGGAAAAACGGATATAGCCATCACCGGAAGCCGTAATGGATGTGGCGGAAGAAATGGCGGAAGAGATCTTGCGGTCCACCTGCTTCTGCAATGCATTCAGCAGGGAGTCTGTCTCAGCTGTATTATAAGCGTCAATGGATGCCGTGCCATCCGCACTGATTTTTAGACCCTTTCCTGATTTAATACCGCCCAGCGTGGTGGCGGTGGCAACGGGAAGCTTTATGTTTTTCACTGCATCGCCAACAGCCTTTGCGTCAGCCGGGGCTCCCTCAACGCTCAGCGTCTTGTCGGTGCTCACGATGGCCGCAGCCCTGTCCGCTTCAGCTTTGGCAGAAGCGGCAGAGTTTCCCGCGTTCGTTGCGTCTACGGATGCTGACTGTGCACTTTGGGCCGCGCTGGTGGCAGCAGAATTTGCGCTAGATGCAGCCGAAACGGCTTCTTCTTTTGCGTTAATCGCTCCCGCAACAGTACTCAGTTCGTTTAAGGTGGCCGCATTGATTGGCGTTCCTTCTTTTACTGGCTCGTCATTTCGGATAAGAGTGACAATTTCGGATGTTCCATCCGACTTTACCATTGTCCATCGACCCGGATATTTCGCCACACGGTCTTCAAAAACCATATTGTCCATCTCCTGTCATGTATTCACCGGAAAACGTAACGTATGTTTTAGCAAGCGTTTCAATGTCGAACAAAATTTGCTCAATTTGATTCATCGTTGAAAAATCGAGTTTGTTCATGCTTTCTGGCGTATCTGCAATAACAGATGGGCCAGAGCATTTAGCGCGAATGGAGTTGATGTTAGAAAGCCAACGTGTTGCATCGGAGATTTTCATATATCCATCGACTGTCCAATCAGTCCGAACAGAAACAGACGCGCCAACAATGGAGCCAAGCTCTTGAATGCCGGATTCTATGCGGTTAAAATCCGTATAGCTTAAAGCGCCCTTCATTCCGGCAAGCCATTCCGATTGTTCGGCTTTTGTCCACGTGCCTGTTCTCGCCTTTGCGGTAATTTCTTTCACGCGGTCAACATCTGATTGCGTGCGGTCTGTAATCCAACGAGCCATAAATTATTCTTCCTCAACTCTGTTTTGATACCCAATAGGCAAATTGCTCGGAACGGTAAACATGTAATGATAGCAATTGCGGCCATCGTTGCCAGAACCGATACAGTCATAAAAAATC
>ENA-OONE01000017-OONE01000017.1-viral-metagenome-genome-assembly--contig:-NODE-17-length-13751-cov-16.752936_pt1 | contig 13751 bp, 6 predicted proteins | sample MGYA00245311_ERZ501084 | MGnify/ENA primary metagenome ERZ501084 (study PRJEB25959, sample SAMN05341332) | viral metagenome | host: human-associated | place: USA: California | collected 2014-04-05 | study... | reverse complement strand
TTTTTTGTCTCAGCCGATTCGCTTGTTTTATCTTCACTTACTGCGACCTTTCCGGCATGGAAGAATTGTTGCGGGCAGGTCTTCATCATCCAATATCCCACTGAAGCATTCGACACAACCTTATAAGTGGTACTGTTTTTAATTCCTGTCAGGTGTAGTGCTGTATAACCCATTGAAATGACAAAAGACCCATTTTTTACTACCGAAGAATTGGATACGTTTCCCACTTGGAATCCAGACGTGTTGAAATATAATCCCACTTTTTGAAAAGGTTCATTGACAGAGATGTACGTATCTACTTCTTTACGCCATTCGGTCCATTCTCCATCTGCATACTGTCTTATATAAGAGTATGGAAGGAGATTGTCATCAGTAGCTTGGGAAACCCATCTTTGAATATACCCGCAATTATCCTTATCCACATACCTCACGCACATTGATTCCAAAACGAAGCCTCCCTTTGCCGGTATATTCGATATGTTTCCCGCTGTGGAGGCGTTCTTGTTCAGGTATCTTACAGTGAGTTTCGGCACGATAAGGTCATCGGCATCCACCGTCTGCCCGGAAATTTCCTTGTACTCGATGGCACCACCATCTTTCATGTTGTCAAAGGTTTCCTTGTCCTCCTTCGACATTAATCCATCCTTTTCCGCAGAGGCAGGATTTGAGATTTCCGCAATCTTGTCGTTCAACGCCTTCCCCTGAGCAGCCGACAAGGCTTTTGAAGCTTCATCCGTAGTTAGGTTGTCCACCACATCCTCCTTCGCCAACTTCTCATCCTGCAATTTCTTACCCATGGATGCCGATAATGCCTCAGATGCTGATGTAGATGTCAGGGTATTGTTTACTGATGGGATGGAATTTATAGGGTCTTCTATGCCATCAACCCTGAAACTGGAACTGCTCCCAGAAAGCACACTAATATGTACAGTTAAAATGTTACTGCTATATGCAGAACAATAAGTGATTGATATAATATTGGGGGCAGCATACCGGACTGAACACGGACATAAATTTTTATCCGTGGACTCTGTATCAACACTAACAAAATTTAATCCTTTAGATATTAAAGATTCAAGGTCTTGTGGACTGTCTATGTTTAATGCTTTCTTAACATCATCCGAAGAAGATGACGTGCTTAATCTTTGTAGGTTCTTAAATACATGTACCCCGTACTTCTTCCCGTTGAACAGCACACTGTTCTCATCTTCGCTGAACCGGATTCCGTCAACCTTGGCCTTGTCCTCCTTACTCATCAGCGTCATTGCTGGCAGATGCCAAAGAAAGTCGGACTGTGCCGTTATCAAATACGCCCGTCCTCTTCGTCAGATCTTGTGGGTCATACTTCATGCGGAACCCTCTGAACTGTATTTCCATATTGTTATTAGACTCCAGGAAATACAGCATAAAATAGTAATTGCTTGCCGAATATATACGGTAACATGTCACGGGGCTGAAATTCTCATTCGTGTCGTCCTGAACCCCGATGAAAGGTGCTTTCAGGTTACCGCCGTTATAGTTCTCCAACATCTGGGGTAGGGTGCAGAACCATTCGCCACTGTTGGCCTTCTCCAGTATCGTGGAATCGTCCGAGGTTTCATTATATTTGGGATACCTCAATATGACCGGCTTGCCGGCATCGCTTTCAAAGGTGATATCTCCAATTCCGGTCAACTTTTCCCCGTTGATGGTCTTCAAGCCGTCCTCTTTTACCAAGCCCTCGCCCACATACTCTTTCAACCTTTCCACGAGCACGTGCCCGTTCTGCGTCCCCTCCTGAAACGGGATACCTTCTTTCCCCGTCAGCTCCGTGCGTTCCGTAGTCTGTAATATCGTTTTTCCTTCTACTGCCATAACTACTTATGTTTTAATTGTTTCTTAACTGTCCTTCTCGTCACCTCTGCCATCATTACGGGACTTCCGTCAGTCCAAAGCCAAGCCTTCCCATTCTCCAAGAGCAAGGCATTGTCAATAAGCTCATACGAATCCCCGCACTCCGTGATACCGGAAGAATTGACGCGGGCTGTTCCCAGCCCCGTCATATTCAACCGTGAAAAGTTCATCCTCTCCATCATTCCGCCTCCCTGATAGTGCCCTTCGTCACCTCCGTCATGCTCTCAATCCTGATGTGCATCGGATAAACGCCATGGCCGAAACACCAGTCTATGAACTGGCCGGGATTGTACAAGCCGCCGGGAGCGGGCACGACACGAACATGCCATCGTCCGAACTGCGCTGCAAAATATAAAACCCGCCGCCCGCCTTCCTTTCCAGATGAAGTGCATAGTCCGCATTCACGGTCTCTTCCGCCACATACCTGTCACCCTGAAGGGTGAAATTCAAATTCCTAAGTGCCATCTTATTTTTCCTCCTTCTTTACTGTATTATTCTCATTCTCCCTTTGAAACAGAAGCTCTGCCGCCATCTTGGCTATCTCATCCTTGTTGTCAATGATTACTCTCATCGTCTTCTCCGCCTTCCGAAGCTCCTCCTTCTGCCATGATTTCTCCCTTACGGACACAAACTCACAGAAAATGCAGTAAGCCGTCCACAACATCGAGAACACCGGAATGGGAATCACCACGCAACAAAGGATGTCGATAAAACACAACGTCAGGAAAGGCGTGAAATACTTCTTTGCCTTCGTGGCCGTCTTCTTATATCCCGTAGAAGTCCGTGCCTCACCGCGTTGTTTGGCCTTTTGTACCCCCGAGACCAAATCCACGGCCATTGCACCTATCGTGGCCGCCACGCATAACGCTATGAGTATGATGTGGTTCATCATGTGGTTTTCAATAAAATCAATAATAGCTTTCTCCATTACAATACATTTTTCTAATTAATGCCAAAGCCCCCCGGTCCACAAGACAAGACCCCGGCAAACGGGTAAGGCAGGCACCGCCGCCTTATACCCGTTGTTTCAATAGTCAGGCAGAAGCGTCTTCTTTTATCTGCTTCACTATCTGGATGGCATCCGATATGTACTTCGGCAGTTCCTCACTCTCCGGGAAGTTCGACATCGTGTAATAACCGTTCTCATAATAGATACTGCCCAACAGGGTTTCCTGCACGCCCTTCTGCATGCCTTCCTCCATAGGAAGCTCCACTTCCTCCACCTTGTTCACCAAGGCGTTCACGCGTTTCAGTTCCTTACCGTCCGTCTCATACTCGATGTTGTACTTGGCATTTGCCGTTGTGGTCTCTCCGTTGTAAATCACCCTCGTACTGTTTGTCTTAATCTCCATAACCTTTTGTTTTTAATAAATGAATAATGTTATTTGAATTTCGCATATTTTCCCCCTGTCGTATTGTTGGCCGTCGTGAACTCCTGATTGTTCAGTACCACCCATTCCACCTGTCCCTGGTACTTTACGCTGCCTATTGTCTCGTCCAGATAATACGGAACGGCAAGCAGCTCCACAAAACGGTTGTTTCCTTGTGTGCTCACATTTCCCATCTCCACGTGGCTTATCTGTACGCCACCGAGCCGCATTGCATTGTTCTCGTCATCGCTCCAATCTCCGTAACCCGGGTCCAAAGCCTCATGCCTTGTAGTTATGATAAGCCGTTTGGCCGGATACTTGTTCACGATAGTCACTCTCGCACCGGCGTACTTTAGCCCCAACGGTAATTTGATTCCGTCACCGGCATAGCTGTTCGATTCCACGTCCACATAGATGAAGCCTCCTTTGTACAAGTTGCTTAAGCTGATTTGGTAGTAATTGTCCTTGAACTCCACATCTCCGTTATCGCCCGTATTCTTCGTTATGATACGTGGTATGGTACGGATGAAACCCGAGAACTCCCCGCTTCCCACCGAAAGCACACCATCCTCATTCACGCTCGCCGTCACTTCTCCGTCACTGTTCTGTATGACGAACTGGTCGCTCGTCACAATGACTTTTTTGTTCTCTATGTCTATTCCCGTAGAAAGAAGGGTGTCACCGTTCACACTGTCGTTAGGAATGAAATAAGAGGGAATATTGTCCAGATAATCCCCCTTCAGTAGCATGAACCCGTCAATATATGAAATCGTTCCGTTCTCTACATTAGCATTGGCACGGAAGTAAAATTCAAGGCGTTCCGTGTTGGCCGGGGTCGTGAACCTATGGATGAACTGTGTCCACTTGGTTCCGGGGATTTCAATGTTTAACGTAGAGTCGTTCACGCTTAGGTTGTTGTCGTTCTTGTCTAATGCATTGACGACGAAAGCCTGGTAATTCGTCGCTACGTTGGTGTACATCCAGAACGAGACGGTATAGGTAGCATTGGGATTCACGAAGGGCTTTTGTTCAAGGTAGACCGTTGTGCGTTTGCCCGGCCATTTCACCATCATGGCATTCTTTCCCACTTTTCCGTTGGCCGATATGCCGACCTCCACGTCGTCTTTACCGCTTCCCGATGTTCTGAAAGTGTTATACCCGGATTCGAAGGAACCGTCCCTGAAAAGGTTCACAGGCTCTATGCCGTCTACTTTCAGTGAAATGCTGCTCACTTTCTGCTCGATGGTGCTCACCTTTCCCTCCGCCGAGGTAATCCTGCTCGTCAGGCTCGAATCCGTCTGTTCCAGTTTCGACACCTTCCCGTTAAGGCCGTTCACCGTAGTAGTGAGGCCGCTGGCCGTCTGCTCCACGGTACTTACCCTCGTGCCCAAAGAACTCACTTGCGATGCCGTGCTCGAAATCTGTCCCTTGGCGGATTTTATTTCGGCGGTATTGGTCTCCACTTCCTTTTCAAGACCCGTTACGGAATCCGTCACGGTAGTGACCTTGGTAGACAATAAACCGATTTCACCTTCCGCAGCCGTTATTTCTGCATGCACCTTTTCATAAACATCCACAGCGTCACCCACGACAGGGATTTCGTCCCTGTCTATGATGGTGCTCCCGTCATAAAGCCAGAACTTTATGGAGGTCGTCGTAGAAGTAGGGGATACCGTTACCGAACTTCCGCTTGCAGCGGTCTGTACGCTGCTGTCCGTGCCCACACGCTGGTATTTCAATGTCTTTTCCGTAGTTGTTGCCCTCGCATTGCTTCCCGTCTGTTTGTATTTCGTACAAGTCACGGACGTCGGGGTCAGCTTGTTGTCCCAAGACTTCTTTACGATGCGCACGTCAGTCTCTATGATGTAGAATACAGCCGCATCCCCCTTGGGACCCGTCGCCCCGGTGGCGCCCGTGTTGCCCTTGAAAGCCACGGAAAATGAGAAATTCTTCGTGAAAGACTTCCCGTCCACGGTGATAGGTACAGTCAGCACGCCCTGTCCGGTAGTCAACGAAGAAGTGACGGACACCGTGAACGAGGCCGATGTGGTTCCGTTACTTGAGATGCTCGTGGACATTCCCGACGGTGCTCCGGTTATAGTACCGATTGTTGCCGCCACCCTTGTGGCACCCTTGTATGCGATAACCTCGCATTTCGTGGATGCAGCGATGGCCGCGCTTGTTGTCCCTTGGAAGGCATGCGATTCATTGCCCAGAATTATGGTGTAGGCATCCGCGCCGTTCTTACCGGCGGCACCGTCCTTTCCATTCGTGCCATCCTTGCCATTCGTCCCGTTGGTACCCGAAGAAACCTTGGCTATCGTCATCTCGTCATATACACCGCCCGAGGTGCAACGTATGGTCACAGACTTCGCGCTACCCCAAACCGTCGAATTGTTATGTGCCAAGGCATAAGTCTGCGAAGTGGCTCCCGATATGTTCGTGAAAGAAGTCTGTCCCGCCTGTTTATAGCTCCACTGGTAGCCGGATGTCCCCGTGAGGGTGGCCGTCAGCGTAATGGAAGTAGGAGTGGGATTCCCTGAAAAATTGTTGGTGTATATAAACACCTGGTCGCCCGCAACCCTCACATACTTGGCCGCCGTACCATCCGTACCGTAATAACTCACGGAATATACCGTTGTCGGGTCACTCTTCTTGTAAGTCGTCACCGTTTTCGTCCAAAGGTATTTACCTTTCTGTGGCGAAGGTACAGTTGCGCTCCAGCTTCCTGTCGGTGCCGTCGTGCCGGAACTGCCTATTTGGTAAGTGTTCGATACCGATACGATGCCGTCACCGTCAGCTCCTGCGGGTCCCGTATCGCCCTTGTCACCTTTTGCCCCGTTAGCCCCCATCTTACCCACGCTGTACGATGTAGATGTGGTATTGTCCGTGTAGGTTATCACTGTACGCGTCCAAAGGTACTGATTGGCAGCCACGGAAGGGATAGAACTGTTCCACGTTCCTGTGGGCGGCGTGGTGCCCGATGTGCTTACCTGATAAGTCACGGCGGTACTCTTGATGCCTTTCCCGTCCGCACCGTCGTCACCTTTGAACTTAGACCACGTGTAATCCGATGGAGTATTGCTCTCTGTGGCCGTTGTCTTGTTTACTGCTATGCCGATGTACTGTGTCGTGGATTTGGGAGTGTCATACATCTCGCTGCCCGTCGAGTTATCGGAATACTTTATCCATGTGTAAGTGGTCTTCCCGTCAGCCCCTTTTGCCCCCGGAACACCTTGGTCGCCCTTTTCGCCTTTGATAAGTGACCATGTATAATCCGAAGGCGTGTTGCTTTCCGTGGCGGTGGTCTTGTTATAAGCAAACCCGATATAAGTTTTTCCCGTAGGCGAGTTGCTGATGCCCGAACCCGATGCGTTGTCAGCATAGCGTATCCAAGTATAGCGGGGTGTCCCGTCAGCACCCTTTGGACCCTGTACTCCCTGTGGACCAGTATCACCCTTATCCCCATAAGTACCGATAATCACCGGACTGCTCGTATATTTCGTATCATTGGTGTAAGTCACCACCTCATAGTTCCAAAGGTACTTCTTGGAAGATGAAGTGGACTGCACCGAAGTCGTCCATCCTGACGTTGAAGTTGTCACTCCACTCGATGCCGAAGAGGCCAAATAATATTCCGTAATGGACTTTATACCCACACCCGTCGCCCCGGTGGCGCCCGTGTTGCCCTTGAAAGCCACGGAAAATGAGAAATTCTTCGTGAAAGACTTCCCGTCCACGGTGATAGGTACAGTCAGCACGCCCTGTCCGGTAGTCAACGAAGAAGTGACGGACACCGTGAACGAGGCCGATGTGGTTCCGTTACTTGAGATGCTCGTGGACATTCCCGACGGTGCTCCGGTTATAGTACCGATTGTTGCCGCCACCCTTGTGGCACCCTTGTATGCGATAACCTCGCATTTCGTGGATGCAGCGATGGCCGCGCTTGTTGTCCCTTGGAAGGCATGCGATTCATTGCCCAGAATTATGGTGTAGGCATCCGCGCCGTTCTTACCGGCGGCACCGTCCTTTCCATTCGTGCCATCCTTGCCATTCGTCCCGTTGGTACCCGAAGAAACCTTGGCTATCGTCATCTCGTCATATACACCGCCCGAGGTGCAACGTATGGTCACAGACTTCGCGCTACCCCAAACCGTCGAATTGTTATGTGCCAAGGCATAAGTCTGCGAAGTGGCTCCCGATATGTTCGTGAAAGAAGTCTGTCCCGCCTGTTTATAGCTCCACTGGTAGCCGGATGTCCCCGTGAGGGTGGCCGTCAGCGTAATGGAAGTAGGAGTGGGATTCCCTGAAAAATTGTTGGTGTATATAAACACCTGGTCGCCCGCAACCCTCACATACTTGGCCGCCGTACCATCCGTACCGTAATAACTCACGGAATATACCGTTGTCGGGTCACTCTTCTTGTAAGTCGTCACCGTTTTCGTCCAAAGGTATTTACCTTTCTGTGGCGAAGGTACAGTTGCGCTCCAGCTTCCTGTCGGTGCCGTCGTGCCGGAACTGCCTATTTGGTAAGTGTTCGATACCGATACGATGCCGTCACCGTCAGCTCCTGCGGGTCCCGTATCGCCCTTGTCACCTTTTGCCCCGTTAGCCCCCATCTTACCCACGCTGTACGATGTAGATGTGGTATTGTCCGTGTAGGTTATCACTGTACGCGTCCAAAGGTACTGATTGGCAGCCACGGAAGGGATAGAACTGTTCCACGTTCCTGTGGGCGGCGTGGTGCCCGATGTGCTTACCTGATAAGTCACGGCGGTACTCTTGATGCCTTTCCCGTCCGCACCGTCGTCACCTTTGAACTTAGACCACGTGTAATCCGATGGAGTATTGCTCTCTGTGGCCGTTGTCTTGTTTACTGCTATGCCGATGTACTGTGTCGTGGATTTGGGAGTGTCATACATCTCGCTGCCCGTCGAGTTATCGGAATACTTTATCCATGTGTAAGTGGTCTTCCCGTCAGCCCCTTTTGCCCCCGGAACACCTTGGTCGCCCTTTTCGCCTTTGATAAGTGACCATGTATAATCCGAAGGCGTGTTGCTTTCCGTGGCGGTGGTCTTGTTATAAGCAAACCCGATATAAGTTTTTCCCGTAGGCGAGTTGCTGATGCCCGAACCCGATGCGTTGTCAGCATAGCGTATCCAAGTATAGCGGGGTGTCCCGTCAGCACCCTTTGGACCCTGTACTCCCTGTGGACCAGTATCACCCTTATCCCCATAAGTACCGATAATCACCGGACTGCTCGTATATTTCGTATCATTGGTGTAAGTCACCACCTCATAGTTCCAAAGGTACTTCTTGGAAGATGAAGTGGACTGCACCGAAGTCGTCCATCCTGACGTTGAAGTTGTCACTCCACTCGATGCCGAAGAGGCCAAATAATATTCCGTAATGGACTTTATACCCACACCCGTCGCCCCGGTGGCGCCCGTGTTGCCTGTATTTCCGTATGCACCTATGACCCTCTTTTTGGTCTCGCTTGTCGTGCTGTTGGTATAGGTGACAATTTCATAATTCCACAGATAACGGTTCGTGGTGGTCATTGTAGGTACCGTGTCGCTCCATGATGTCGGCGCGGTGGTGTTCGATGCGGATACGGCATACTTGTTGGTTATGGACTTGATGCCCACTCCGTTTGTGCCGTCCGCTCCGTCCGCTCCCGCCTTTACTTTATATACAGAGAATACCGCAGATAGGTCTGTCTTTCCGCTCTTCTTGGCCGTGACTGTCACCGTGCCAGTATCCGCGCTTACCCCCGTGACCGTGATTTGTCCCGTCGATGAGTTCACGCTTCCGGAACATCCGGAGAATGCACCCGTAAACGCCCAACCCGTATCAGGTTCCGTGCCATAATATACCGTGGCCTTGCTGCTCGGGAATCCGCCGGTCACGTTCCCCGAAGCGTCACACGACACCGGGCCGCCGTCGTTGTCCAAGTCAAGATAGTAATGCCCCGCACGCGCGGCGTCCTCCACAGCCTGATTCGCCTTGTTCGTCGCATCGTCCGCAGCTTTCTTGGCCGCAGCGGCAATCGCATCGAGGATGGTCTTCCGCGCATCGTAGTAAGCCGATATGTTCGCGTAGTCACTTCCCACCGTGATATATTCCGGTGACGAAGCCGTATATTTCGTCAGGGCAGCGTTGGCAAGGTCGTAGGCCGACTTGTAAGCGTGGTGGACACGGCATAGCGTGAGGCGTTGGCAGTAATCTCCCCGTATTCCGAACGGATGTCCGCCTGCTGCTGTTTCAGGGCTGTCTTTTCGATGGGGGATATGAGGTTGTCGCTCTTGATGTTCGCCAGCTCCTTGTTGGCATTCGTGGCATCAGCCTGCGCGTTCTTGGCCGCTTCCGCCGCGTCATCTGCAGCCTTTTGGGCATCCTCTATCATCCCGTTCACGTCCTCTATGGCGGGTGTCCATGCCGTAGCAACGTTCCCTTTTTCGAGTTTCAGGTTTTTAAAACATAAATATCCAACGGATTTGTATCCAAAATATAAGACTTGTGATGACCCTTTTTCCGACAGGTCGTTTGTTACAAGCTTTAATACCACGTGCTTTTTCTTGTTAGCCTCAAAACTGAACGAAGGAGAGTTAGAAAGTCTACCAGTAGCATTACTATTCATTATCTTGGTTGATAACGTATTTGATATATTTGAAAGCATATCAAAACTCAGCATGTAAGTGGTATTGGGCTCAAGTAAATCCAATGTTCCTTCCAAACTGCGAGTAATAATACTCCATGAGGATGGTAGTTTGGTAAGTTCAATCTTCACACCTTTTACCCCTTCGTCTACCCATTCGGTCATGATGAAAAGTGAAGAACCGTCACTCGTACTTGCGTACCATGTTTTCTTTCCTTGGTTAGTTTCCATGAGGATGTTCCGTCCCCCTACTTCAATCCCCGCCACCACCTTGTCCGCGTACGCCTTCGCCGCGTCCGAAATGGCCGTCAGGGCGGCACTCTTCTGCGTATAGTACGCCGTGCGCTTCGTGGCGAAGTCCGAAGGGATGGCCACGGTCTCCGAAGAGGAAGACACCACGCCGTTGATGGCCGTCCGGTAGTTCGTGTAAGCCGTGTTATAAGCCGTGGGAGTGCCAAGTCCGTACTTCGTGTAACCGTCCGTGACCTGCGTCTTGTCCCCGTCGATTCGGGCAAGCTCCTCCTTCAACTGCTTCTTTTCAGAAGGGGAGAACTTGCCGTCTGCCGCCCAATCGTCCATGCGCTCCTTCTCGGCGTCCACGTCCGCCTGCGCCTTGTCGGCGGCATTCTTCGCGGTCGCCGCGTCCTCTATGGCCTGCGAGGCGTTCTCCGCCGCCGCGTCAGCCGCCTCTTGCGCGTTGTCGGCCAGTTCCTTGGCCTTGGCCGATATGGCGTTCAGCAAGTCCGTGCGCGCGTCATAGTAAGCCTTGAACTTCGCCCTGAACTCCGTGCCCGTGATGTTGCTCGTGGAGCTTAAATCTGACAATAGGGGCGTTATATACGTGCTTAATGCCGTGTAAGCGGAGCCGTAGGCCGTCTTGGATACGCCGAACTTGTCGGCCGAAGCGTCGTTTTTAGGCTTCTCGGACACTATCACGTCCCATTCCTTCTTGGTCTGCTGTTTCTCCTGCGCCGTGAGCTTGTTGTCGTTGGCTATGTCCGAAAGCATGGAGTTCGCCTCGTCGGCATCGGTCTGGGCGTTTTTCGCTGCCTTGGCCGCATTGTCCGCGGCAGTCTTGGCCTCTATGGCCTTTTGTGCCGCCTCGCTCGCCGATTCTGCCGCCTCCTCTGCCTTCGCGGCAGCGTCGTCTGCTGCCTTTTTCGCCGCGTCCGACGCTTCCTTGGCCTTTGCGGCGATGGCATCCAATATCGTCTGCCGTTTGGAATAATAGGCGGAGATGTCCGAATAGTCGGATTCCACGGTGATGTATTCGGGAGTGGAGGCAGTGTATTTGGTAAGCGCGGCATCGGCCTTCTTGTACGCGGCCTCATAGTCCGTCACGCTTATGGAATACTTTCCGGCCTCTGACGTTATCTGCCCGTGTTCCGCCTTTATGTCGGCATGCTGTTGCTTCAGCGCGGTTTTCTCCACCGGGCTTATCGTGCCGTCAGATTTCAGGTTGTCCAGTTCCGTGTTGGCGGCTTGTGCTTCCGTCTTGGCTTCCCCTGCCGTGGCGGCGGCCTCGTCGGCGGCTTCCTGTGCCGCATTCGCGGCCTCCGCAGCCTCCCGTGCGGCCTCTGCCGCCTCGTTGGCCTTCGTGTCGTCCGTATAGCGTGAGGCAAGTTCCCAATGCGAGATGGAGAAAGCCTCATTCTCTTTCTTGGCGGTCTTGCAACGCAGCAGGTCGTTCTTGTACGTCTCCCCGTAAGTCGCGTTCACCCAAAGGTCGCCCACGTCGTAAGCCTGCCCCGTGGTGGGCTGGCTGACGAATACCCTGCGTTTGCCGTCAGCCGTATCCTGTGCCTTGGCAGCAGCGGCCAAAGCCTTTTCCGTGGCCGTGTCCGTGATGGCGTTCCATTTCCACGTGTCACCGTCCTTCACCCATTTCCAGCTCTTGCCCGTGCTGAGATTGGTATAAGTGTCGTTTGAATGCGCTTGTTTCTGTTCTTCGGTGGTCCACTCGTTCGCCGGGTAGTTGGAGGTTGTCGGGTCAGTTTTCTCAAAGTAGCTTTCTATCGCGCCGTCAATCTGGTTCTGCAAGTCCTCGGCGGTCTTCTGTAGGGCGGCGATGTAATTCTGCTGCTCCGCCAGACGCTCCACCGCGTCCTCCACCTTTCCGCTCACTTCATCCACTTTGCTTTGTACGTCTCCCACCGCGCCGTTGATGTATTCCTTCACCGTCTCGCCGGTGGACAATTTTATATTGTCGGAGATAATCATGACATCCTTCCGTGAGAGGTTGACAAACTCCTTGCCTTCCAGTTTGTAAGAGTTGATGCCCCGGTACATCTTGAAATAAGGGGCATCGTTCCCATAAGCCGAAAGGATAATGGCTGCCTGTCGGGCCACGTCGTTCCGGTTTCCCAACTGGACGATTTCGTCACCGGCGGCCGGTACCGTGCTCCCCGCGTCGCAGTCCGTCTTCGAGAGGTCTATGTAGTTGTCCCCCACGCCCGTCACCAGACGCCAATAATAAGTGTTCTTCACGTTCTCGTTCACGCCCTCCTTCACGTTGAACGTCTGGGCGCGTGCCTGGTCACCGGAGACAAACTGGTTCTCCACCGTCTTTTCCCCGTCCGTCGCCTCGAAATAGCAACGGTAGGAATCTCCAGTGTCTTCCACGCGGATGCACTTCATCGAGGCCGGGGTAAGCACGATTTGCCCGCCCACGTGCTTGATTTCCTGAATCACAAGCTGGATGAACTCTGCCACCTTGCGCACAAGCATGCGGTCCACCTCAATATAAGAATCCCCGTTCTCGTCCATTTTCAGGCACAGCCCCGTGCCCAATGCTCCTGTCGAGAATCCCGGCGACTGTATGCCCTTTGCCGTTACCAGTCCACGCACCAACACGCTCAGCAGCTCAGCAGCTCCGTCCTCGCCAATCTTCGCGCCCGACTTGCCTGCGGAATACTTTCCAATCTCCAATGCGCCCCTCAGCAACAAAGAGGCCAACTCCGCCGCGCCATTGTCCGAGATTTGGCCGCCCGATTCGCCGGATGAGAAATTCCCGATTTGAAAAAGGTTGCGCAATGAAATGGAGTTGAGAACAGCGTCTCCTAAACGGTTTATGCTTGAAAACTCGCCGATATTCAGTCCTTTTCTTATCGTGGCACTATCAAACTCTGCACTTCCGTCTTCTTTCAGTGCACCTCCGCTTTCTCCTGGTTTGTAATTCCCGTATAATAAGCCTTTCAAGAAGCTGATAAGGGCGGTAGCGGCATCTTCCGTATCTTTTTTCAGGTAATTCCCTTGCAGGTTGACGATCGTCCCGCCGGCATGATTTACGGAGTTTCCGGATGCAATAGCGTCAATCTTGTTTTGCATGCGCTCCAGTGTGCCTTCCTCCTTGGTCTCTTTGAGGGTGATTTCGTAACTTGGTATCAGGCTTTCCCCTTCCTTTATGGTGAGGGTGTCGATAGTGATATGTAACTCTTCATTAAAAAGGTCCTCATCGGAAATCCTTATCAGCATGCCCTCCTTGATGGTGTCGTGAAGACTTATACCTCCGGATTGTATGGCTTCGTCGTGTTGGCGAGCCATCGCAATCTCGTCTATTTTTGGGGAATAGGTATGTTTCATGTGGTCTACTTCGGAAAGATATTCTTTTCCTTCCCGTAATAACCTCTGTGAAGCAGCCTTTACGTATACGTCTGGCAAGTCTATTCCTAAAATTACAAATTTGTCTCCGGCTTGCAGGGGGTATAATTTATAAGGATAATACAATTTATTGGATTCATCTTCCGCGCGTTCACACCTTAGCAGGTAACACTTTGCCCCGTTTTTTCTGTGGGAACACAATTCCTCGTATTTTAAATCACGTCCGCTGC
>ENA-OONE01000015-OONE01000015.1-viral-metagenome-genome-assembly--contig:-NODE-15-length-14950-cov-21.973487_pt1 | contig 14950 bp, 23 predicted proteins | sample MGYA00245311_ERZ501084 | MGnify/ENA primary metagenome ERZ501084 (study PRJEB25959, sample SAMN05341332) | viral metagenome | host: human-associated | place: USA: California | collected 2014-04-05 | study... | reverse complement strand
AAAAAAAAGGAAGATATTGTAATTCTTCCAGAGACGTCCTGGTGGAAAGAGGCAAAAGATAAGAAAGTGATTGGGTGGGATATGATCCGGGGTGAAGGAACGAAACCGCGAGAGTTATGGATCTTTTTAAGTGAGGTATTGCAATGAGAAATCTTAGAGTAATCCCGTTATGGGAACTTCGGAGGCAGTACCACAGGAGAAGAATGATCATCAAGACAGTAAAGGAGATCATTCTGGCGATGCTTTTAGGAGCAGTCATTGGAACAGTATTAGCTATAGGGAGGGCGTTATGGATATCGTAGAATTTACAAACTGGCTGGTTCCGCGGATGATCGCGGCAGGCGGTGTACTGTTGATGGTAATGGCGGTGGCTGGAGTCGCTGGTGGGGCGTTATGATGGATTGCCGGGACTGTGGACGAAAGTACTGCCTGGAGAGAAACCGACAGTATCCATGCAAAGATTTTAAAGAAAGGACCTTACCAGCGGCAACTGGAAAAGGTCCCAAACCAATAACACATACCCAGTATATGGGAGAAGAGGAGAAAAATCAAGATGGTAAAGGTAACAATCGAACTAGAAAACGGGGTAAAGAAGGTATTTGAGAGAGAATGTGTTCTCGTGGTAGGAGGAACTCGAAAAGACTTTGACAAGATTAAGACAGACAAAGCGATTGTTGGAAAGGCATCAGAGAGTACCAGATGTTCAATGCTGATGAGTTTGATGGACAGTGTTATCGATACAACTAATGATTCATTTGACCGGGGATTCAGCCTTATGAGATTGAAATGGTGGGTGCAGGAAAAAGAAGCTGGAATGAAGAAAGAATGCACGGATCAAAAGAGGGCTTCGGAGCAGATAAAACAGTGGTTATGGAAATTGCTTAACCAAGAAGGAGACAACAATGGGAAAGAGTAGAGCCAAGAAACCGACCTTGCAGCAGAAGAAGATCATGCAGCAGGCGGGTTTGATCCCCAAGAACTGGCTGGTGATCCGGGACACGCCGGAAGAACTGGAACTGGTGAGCAAGTTAAGCGGCAAGAGCCGGAGAGTAAAGAAAGGGTGAGGATAATGGGATATCAGTGTAAGAGATGCGGCTGCCGGATGGATCCAGGCGAGGCGCAGCGTTATCCGGGTGTGGGTGATGTCTGCGAGGAATGTCTCCAGGAACTGGATCTGGAAGCGGAACACAGGAAGACATTTCATTTAACCAGAGGGCAGCAGGAGGAGATCAAACGGTTTTGTCCTGGGGTTCGCCTGGGGGCTTAAGGAAAATAAGAAGGCGGCTGATGCTACTGGAATAGCACCAACCGCCGAGTCTTACACAGGTTTATATCACACACAAATATTATAACCCTGTGTCATAGAAAAAGTCAAGAAACAGGCGGTTTTAAGGCCGTCTGAGTCACTTGATAAAAATATTAAAGTTAGGACCGATGATATGTCATACACAGGGAAAAGATGGCACTTCAGGAATGCCATAGAAGTAGAGGAATATCATACCGCCAGATACGGTGCTCCTGGTCAGGAACGTGTGAAGCGCAGGAAAGCAACACCGGAGGAGATGGAACGGGTCAACCAATACAACCGGGAGAAGACGGCCAGGAGAAAGTTAAGGGAACACTTTGATGTCCATGACTACTTCACAGATCTTACCTATAAGCGGGACGAACGGCCGGAGGACATGATAGCAGCCAAGGATGATTTTAAGAAGTTCATCCGAGAGGTGCGGAAAAAGTATAAAAAGCATGGCTATGTCCTAAAGTGGATGCGAAACATTGAGGTCGGGACAAAAAATGGCTGGCATATCCATCTGATCATCAACCGGTATCCGGAAACAGATGAGATCCTGGCGGAAGCTGGAAAAAGGGAAGGTAATCAACCAGTTGATGTATAAGACTGGAGAATTTGCCAAGCTGGCGGCCTACATCACCAAGACACCGAAAACAGATCCGCGTCTTCGTGAAAGCGATTATTCCGCGTCGAGGAATCTTCCAATTCCGGAACCAGAGAAGAAAGTCTACGATAAGTGGGAAACCTGGGGAAAAGTAAGGGTTCCAAAAGGATTCTACGTGGATCCAGATGCTTTCCATGAGGGAGTGAATCCGTTGACTGGATATAAGTATCGGCACTATACGCTGATCAGGATAAACAGGAGGTGTTGAGGATGTATGAAGTGACGATCAATGTGGGCGCAAACGCAAAGAATTACTGGGCGTTTCTCCACTTTGAGGATAAAGAAGGAAAGGTACATAGCCGGGAAGTCAGCGGGGAACGGGAAGCGACGATCAATGGTAACTATCTGCAGGCCATGACGGAAGCGTTTGGTGTCCTGAATAAAGCATGTATGGTAAAAGTTCGGTGTGAATCGGACTATATTGTGGCCTGCTTTCAAAACGGCTGGGTGACCAGGTGGGAAAAGAACGGCTGGATCAAGCCGAATGGGAAACCACCGAGGAATTTGGAAGAGTGGAAGTGCTTAAGGGAGAAAATGGCGCCGCATAGCGTGGTGTTTGAATATGTGAAAGGAAAACGATGAGATGTTATCGACAATGGAAGACCCGAAGAATCGGACCTGCTGGGCGTGTGGGGCGTATGGACCGGAAGAGCATCATGTCTTTTACGGAGTGGCGAACCGCAAAAAGTCGGAAAAATACGGCCTTAAAGTGCATCTGTGCAGCAGGCATCACCGGGATAATCTGGATGGCGTTCACGGGCAAAATAAGAAATTGGATCAGAAATTAAAAGAAGCAGGGCAGAGAACCTTTGAACAGATTTATGGTTCCAGGGAGATGTTTATCCAGATCTTCGGAAAAAATTATATCCAGGAGGATGAGAAAATGAACAAAGTAGTGTTGATGGGGAGACTTACCAGAGATCCAGAGGTGAGATATTCCCAGGGCGAGCGATCTATGGCGATTGCCAGATATACGCTGGCAGTGGAACGCAGAGGACGCAAAAGCCAGGATGGCAATGGACAGCAGGCGGATTTTATCAACTGCATTGCCTTTGACAAAGCTGGAGAATTTGCTGAGAAGTACTTCCACCAGGGACAGCGTGTGCTGATCGCCGGACGGATCCAGACAGGCAGCTATACCAACCGGGACGGTCAGAAAGTGTATACCACGGATGTGATTGTGGACGAACAGGAGTTCGCAGACAGTAAAGGTGGACAAAATGGCGGACGGCAGCAGGAGACACCAAGCGATATCGGGGACGGATTTATGAATATTCCGGACGGAGTTGAGGATGAGGGGCTGCCGTTTAACTAGGAGGTAGCACAGTGAGTACATACAGACTCTATGATCGCGGTAAGCTAGTTGGAGAATTCACAGCACAGCAGATCAAGAAAAAATAGGATGCTGCGGCCAAACAATATGCAAATACGAACAGACCGGAAAAGCCTGGGAAGACCGCTGGACGATAGAGTACCAGGAAAAGCCAGTCAGGATGAGCAAATGGAAGGTATTCTGGGCGAAAGAATGGGAAAAAGAAACAAAAAAGTGGAAAGACAGCGGACGTGATCTGGCAAAGATCCGGATCACAGGAAGGGACTAGAAGCAGACAGAAAGATAGGGGTAATCATGTGAGATGGAGCTGACGAGAGCAGAGCGAAGACGCTTGGAAAAACTGGTAGGGAAGAAACCAGTGTACTACCAGTACACACTGGAACAGATCGAAGAAATCCGGCAGCAGGCGATCCAGGACAAAAAAGAGGAAATCCAGAAGGAAATGAATGCCTATGTGCAGAAAAAGTGGGATTCCATGGTAGCAGAACTGGGCGGAAAGAATGAAGAGGAACGGATGCTAAAGGTACTGACGTTGCTCATGTCGGTACCGGCCAGGATTTTATGTGAAAAATTCCACTGGAAACCGGTGAAAGACGCAGGAGATCACCGATCAAAATTATTGCAGTTTTCCGAGGCGGTTGTGGACGAGGTAAACCGGATCTGTGCGGATGAGAACGCAGACATCCGGAATTACCGGGAAGAGACCTGGAAGAAGTATGGCGTGAAATATGTGACGACAGAGGATGGAGAACTCGGAAAGGAGGACGGAGATGGAGAGATTGACACAGCGGATGATCAAGGAAACTGGTGCTTGAAAGGTGTGAAGTGGGACCAATTACGTGCTGGGAGTACAATCACAAAAGATGTGGCAGAAAAGCTGTATGGAGCACTGTGCAAGCTGAGAGATTATGAGAATACAGATCTCAGCCCAGAAGAGGTTGAGAGGGTCAATGATTTCAGCAAGAGTCAGGCAAGTCGATTGATGAAGGAACTCCAAGAAGAACGGGAAAAATATCGATGGATTCCAGTAACGGAGAAGTTGCCAAGGCCAGAAGAATATGTACTTGTGTCATTTGAAAATGCCACTCTTACGGACATTGCACGATATGAAGCTGACGAAAATGGAAATGGGGCATTTTATCAAGGTGATGAGGATGAGAGTTACATATCATTCGGACTGTTCGTGAATGCCTGGATGCCATTGCCGGAGGTATATAGAGAAAAATGAATGGTAGAGTAGTTAAGAAAAAAGTGAGAATTGACCTTTATGACGTATTTGCATTAAAAGGAGATATAGCTGGGCAACTCGCTCTGGGTGAGAAGGAAAGAGAACTTTTTCAGGAAGTTATAAACGATATTCCAGAAAATGCAGTACCATTTGTTGAAGAAAAAATGTACAGACCTACAGGTCTAGAAATGATTTTTGAAATCACTGTTGAATGGGAGGAAAAGGACAACAGTTCGGAAAAGGCGAATAGTTGGAGAAAAAGAAGATGAGAGAAACCCAGAAAGAGAAAGACTTTAGAGGGAGAATGAAAAACATAGCCAAGCAGGCAGAATACGAGGACTACATCCTGCACCCAGGAGAGAAGCCATTGCCGCCGTACTGCTATACACCATTATGTCCAGATGAGCGCTACCGGACGCCACCGGCAAAGAAGAAATAAAGAAAAGAGGTAACGGAAAATGCCGAACATGGAAGTGATTCAATGTCCATTTTATATCACACACGCAAAATCAAACGGCAGGTGGCAAAGTACCGTGACCTGTGAACGGATCAGAAACAAGATGGGATTCCTGGTAAGAAACCAACTGCGTTTTTATGATGTAGAGGAAACCGAGGCGTGGTTGAATATGTTTTGTTCATGCCAGGGATATACGGATTGCCCATATTACCAGGCAATTTACCAGAAATACAAGGATAACCCAGATTTGGAACCGGAGACTGATCAGTATGAGGAGTACGAGGAGCTGGAGATTCGGCCGCCAAGAGAGGAGATTGAGCAGATCTCAATATTTGACTATATGGAGGAGAAAGAACATGAAGACATTAGCAAAAAGATTAAGGGCTGAGAAGAGAAAAAATAAAGAGCTTCAGAAGAAGATTGAATGCATGGAGCGCGGTGAACGTGCTTTGAGAAAGATGATTGTCAACCGTGAAGTGGCCATAAGCAAGGAGAGAGGGGTTGCCAGGGCAGCAGGCATATTCGTAGAGGCGGTTGCGGACAAGGTTGGAAAGGAAACATTCGAGATCACAGTCGAAAAGTTAAACCGAGAGAGACACTATCACTGGATGAATCAGTATGACGATGAAAAGAAGACGATCAAGTTCAAGAAAGTAGAAGAACAAAAATAGAACAGAGGAGCAAAGGAGGCAGCAGGCGTGAAACCTGTTACCTCTTTTTTCTTTGGGTGGGAGAACCAGAAGGGAGAAAAATGGATAATAAAGGGAGATCGTGAGGTGAGAGCAGGTGAAAAGAGGAAGAAAGGCAGATCCCCAGACGGAGCAGCTAAAAGTCCAGGCAAAAGCCTTGTATGAGGAGGGGTGGAAACTGGCAGAGATCGCCAGGCAGTATGGTATCAAACCGGGGACACTGCGGCGCTGGAAGTACGAAGGAAAATGGATAGAAAAGAATTCTGAACGTTCAGAATTAAATAGCGAACGTTCGGAAAAAGAAATCCAGAAGAAAACCAAGACCATTGAGCAGGACATAGAAGCCGTGGGCAGCAGCGATCTGAATGACCAGCAGCTATTGTTCTGCTTATATTTTGTCCGATGTTTTAATGCGACGAAGGCATACCAGAAGGCGTATGGAGTGGATTATAAGACGGCAATGGTGAACGGTTGCAGGATGCTAAGAAATGCTAAGATTTCGTCCGAGATAGAGTCCTTGAAAAGAGACCGCCTGGTGCGTGAATTTTTGAAGGAAGAAGACATTTTTGACCGCTACATTGACATTGCTTTTTCTGACATTACGGAGTTTGTGGACTTCGGTACGGAGCAGGTGCCGGTGATGTCCATGACGGGACCGGTTATGGTGGAAGGAAAGAATGGAAAAAAGGAACCCATGATGAAAACGGTCAACTGGATGCGGTTTAAGGATGCCAAAGAGGTGGACGGCTTCCTGATCAGTGAGATCCGGCAGGGAAAAGACGGGGCAAGCATCAAATTACTGGATAAAATGATGGCCATGCGCTGGCTGTCAGAACATATGGACCTGGCAACCGAGGAGCAGAAGGCAAGAATTGAACTGTTAAAACGCAGGGTATCTGATGGACAGATCGAAGAAGATGAGACTGGCGTGATCATGCTGGCACCAGTTTTACCGGAGACAGACGGGGAAGAAGATGGAAGCGAGAATGAAAAACAATAGGAAGGTGATCTGGCAGCCACAGCCAAAGCAGCGGATATTGATGGAACGACCGGAATATGAAGCCCTGTATGGTGGCGCTGCTGGAGGCGGGAAGTCTGACTGCATGCTGGCCGAAGCATTAAGACAGGTCCATATTCCACATTACCGAGCTTTGATCTTAAGAAAGACATATCCACAGCTATCGGAACTAATTGACCGCAGTCGTGATCTCTATAAAATGGCATATCCAGGAGCCAGATATAACGAGTCAGGGCATTTCTGGAGATTTCCCAGTGGCGCCAAAGTGTTTTTTGGATCCATGCAGCATACCAAAGACCGAACAAATTACCAAGGTAAACGATATGATCTGATTATCTTTGACGAGCTGACCCATTTCACATGGGACGAATACTCCTATATGTTCTCCAGAAACCGTCCTTCCGGTCCGGGAACCAGGGTTTATATGCGGGCAACGGCAAACCCTGGAGGGATCGGTCATGGTTGGGTGAAAGAACGGTTTATCACGGCAGCACAGCCAATGACACCGATCACGGAGAAACTAACAATTGTCGGACCGGATGGAAAACCGATCAACCGAACCAGAAAACGTATTTTTGTGCCGTCAACGGTGTTTGATAACCGGGCGTTGATGGAGAATGATCCGAACTACATCGCCAATCTGGCAATGCTTCCGGAAGCAGAGCAGCAGGCGTTATTGTATGGAAACTGGGATTCTTTCAGCGGACAGGTATTTACTGAATGGAGAAATGACCCGGCTGGATATCATACGCAGCGATATACCCATGTGATCAATGATTTTCTGATCCCTCCAACCTGGAAGATCTATAGAGGGTTTGACTTCGGATACGCCAAACCATTTTCCGTTGGTTGGCATGCGGTTGATCATGATGGATGCATATACCGGATCAAGGAGTGGTACGGATGTACAAAAGAACCGAACACAGGAATTAAGATCACGCCGCAGGAAATGGCGCAGGGAATCAAGGAGATTGAAGCATCAGATCCAAACCTGAAAGGAAAGAAAGTGATCGGAATCGCAGATCCCTCCATCTGGGACAAGTCCCGCGGGGAATCGGTAGCAGAAATGATGGAAAAATGTGGAGTGTACTTTAGCCCTGGTGACAATACACGTTTAGCCGGAAAGATGCAGTACCACTATCGGCTTGCATTTGATAAAAATGGGCGGCCGATGCTTTATATATTTCGAAGCTGCAAGCAGTTCATTCGGACGGTACCAGCCCTGGTATATGACCAGAGTAAAGTAGAGGATATTGATACCACCGGGGAAGACCATATCTATGATGAATGCCGTTATGTTCTAATGGAGCATCCGATCAATCCAAGAAGGAACATGATGCAGCCGATACCACAAGAAGACCCACTGGATCTGTTTGAGGACCAGAGGGTAACAGATAAATACTATTTCTATCGCATGTAAGGAGGAGCTATGGACGAGGTAAGAAACCAGAACCTGCAGCAGGAACCGGAAACGGTGCAGCAGGCTGAAATCTGGAAAGCCAGGATCATGGAAGCAACCAGGATCCTGGAAAAGTACAAACAGGGCAAGAAGAACCTGGAAACCAGGCTGATCGAGAATGAAGAGTATTGGAAACTAAACCATTGGGCGCAGTTTGAAGCGAAGACCATGAACAAGAACGATCCGCGGCCTACATCTGCCTGGCTTTTTAACTCTATCAACAATAAGCACGCTGACGCCATGGACAATTACCCCGAACCGAATGTATTGCCAAGGGAAGAGTCCGATAAGTCCACAGCATCAAAATTAAGTGATATCATTCCGGTTGTTCTGGAAAATAATGAGTTTGAAGCCACTTATTCCGATGCCTGGTGGGACAAGCTAAAAGGCGGAACAGCAGCCTATGGCGTATTTTGGAACAAGACGCTGTTAAATGGCCTGGGAGATGTGGATGTGAAGGTTTTGGATCTGTTAAACATCTTCTGGGAGCTGGAATCCAGGATATCCAGAAATCCAGGAATCTATTCATTGTGGAACTGATGGACCAGGACGTTTTAATGGAACAGTATCCACAGTACAAGGGAGAAAAGAACGGAAACTTCCAGATCTCAGAGTACCATTATGACGATACGGTGGATACCACGGACAAGGTAGCAGTGGTTGACTGGTATTACAAGAAGGGCGGTTTACTCCACTATGTAAAGTATGTCAATGATACCGTTCTATATGCCTCTGAAAACGATCCTACGTGCGCTGAGCGAGGTTTTTATGATGATGGGGACTATCCGGTGATCTTTGATGTTTTATTTAGAGAAAAGGGCACTCCTGCAGGATTTGGATATATTGATATTATGCGGGACCCACAGATGTACATAGACAAGATGGATTCAGCGTTTTTAAAGAGCGCGGTGAATCTATCAAAGCCACGCTGGTGGGTAAAGGACAGTGGAAACGTCAACGAAGAAGAATATGCCGATATGTCCCGGGAATTTGTCCATGTAGCCGGATCACTGGATGATACGGGGATCAGGCAGATTGAAACCAGGGAAATTCCACAGACATACTTGAAGATCAAGACCGATAAGGTAGATGAACTGAAAGAAACCTCTGGAAACCGGGATTTCAGTCAGGGAACCACAACATCCGGAGTTACGGCAGCGTCGGCCATTGCGGCACTGCAGGAGGCAGGAAGTAAGACATCCAGAGACATGATCAAATCATCCTATCGGACGTTTAAGCAAATCTGCTATCTGGTAATTGAACGGATCAGACAGTTTTATGATGCGCCAAGATGCTTCCGGATTGATGGACCAAACAATCAGCAGCAGTTTGTGACGTTTGATAATGACGCTTTACAGATGCAGGGAGATGGCATGGAGTTTGGCGTGGAGATCACTGGAAGAATGCCGGTATTTGATATTATGGTCCGCCCACAGAAAGCCAGCCCATTTTCGAAGATTGCCCAGAACGAACTGGCAAAGGAGTTGTATGGCATGGGCGTATTTAATCCGGAATACGCAGACCAGGCGTATGCCTGTATCGACATGATGGATTTCGAGGGTAAAGACGCAGTGATGCAGAGAATCCAGGAGAACGGCATGATGTACCAGCAGATCCAGCAGTTACAGGCGTCTATGGCTCAGATGGCGCAGTTGATTGCGGATAGCACCGGTGATACCAGAATCCTGGACGCACTGGGAGCCCAGGGCATTCAGGCAGCGCAGGCAACACCACAGATGCCGGAAGAAAATACAGACACATTGGAAAGCAATGCGATTGGTGAAGTAACAAAGAAAGCAGAGAATTCACAGGCGGGAAAGGCGAGGACGAAAGCAGCCCAGATAGCGTCCCCGAAGGTATAAGAGATGGTAACAGTAACAAGTAAGAACGAAAAGAACCGGTATGAATGGGAAATTAAAGGCCATGCAGGGTTTAAACCAGGAAATGATATTGTATGTGCAGCAGTGTCAGCGATCACCTACACACTGGTACAGATGTTACTCAATATGCAGGAGAGAAATGCTTTTGGAGAGTTGGATTATCGTCTGGAGGACGGCTATGCTTCCGTGAAAGCCATAGTCCGTCCCACACATATGCAGGAGATGAACACGGTAACAGAGACGATCCTGGGCGGATATATGCTCTTGGAATCGGAATATCCGGATCATGTCACTCTGGATTTTGGGGTGGGAGAAGCAAAAAAGAAGAAATGATATCATGAAGCCATGCAAAAAAGCTGACACCGGGAAAGACCGAGAGAAGGAGAACATCCATGAAAAAAGAAAATTGACTCTGAATCTGAAGCTGTTTGATGGAGAAGGTGGAAGTGCTTCCGCTGGATCCGCGCCAGCTGCAGGGACAGGTACGGGCGCAGAAACAACACCTTCCGCCGCCGGGAAGGGACGGGCGAATGCTCTTGCGAATGTTGTATATGGAAAGCAGGAGACGCAGGTGCAGGAAAACACCGGACAGCAGGCCGCCGCTGCAGCAGAAACCGTAGACCCAGAAGCACGTAGAGCGGAGTTTGAACGGCTGATCAATGAAGAATATCATGATCTGTATACCGAACGGACTCAAAACATTGCCAAAGAGCGGGTAAGGAATATGAAGACCATGGAGAAAAACATGGAACGCATGAGCCCGATCATGGAATCTCTGGCAAGCCGGTATGGCGTGAAAGACGCCACGGATTATGATGGAATCATGAAAGCCATGGAAGAGGACGACGGATTTTTGAGGACGCGGCAGCAGCTGAGGGGCTGACTGTGGAACAGTATAAGCGCATGCAGAAGCTGGAGCGGGAAAACGCCCATGCAAAGGCAGCCAGGCAGCAGCAAGAACGCCGGCAGCAGCAGGACCAGGTTTGGGCTGACTGGATGCAGCAGGCAGAGCAGGTAAAAGCCATGTATCCGGGATTTGACCTGCAAAGAGAACTGGATAACGCAGACTTTGGACGGATGCTTGGTGCAGGTGTATCCGTAAAAACAGCATTTGAGGCGTTGCATCATGAGGAGATCATGGCCGGAGCCATGCAGTACACAGCCAAGACCATCGCAAAAAAGACTGCAGATGGCATTGCATCCAGAAATAATCGTCCTGTCGAGAATGGTTTAGGAGCCCAGGCAAGCGCCAACGTGCGAGCAGATGTAAGTAAGCTGACGAAAGCAGACAGGGCAGAGATCGCCAGAAGAGTGGCGAGAGGAGAAAAAATTGTCTTCTGATCGTCAGAGAAGGAGGATAAATGAAAGACAGATACTTGGCATTAAACCTTAGATTGTTTGATACACCGATTAATGCAACAACATCAAACAGCAGCGGAAACAACCTGTCTGCTGAGATGAAGACCTACTACGATAACTACCTGATCGATAATGCAGAGCCGGAACTGGTACACGACCAGTTCGGCCAGAAACGTCCGATTCCGAAAAATGGCGGTAAAAAGATCGAGTTCCGAAAATACAATCCGCTGCCAAAAGCCTTAACACCGCTGACTGAGGGCGTTACTCCTGACGGTAGACCACTGGACGCAACAACCATTACCGCTGAAGTAGCACAGTATGGTGACTGGATCATGTTATCGGATATGCTGTTATTGACTGCCATTGATAACAACATGGTACAGGCAGTGGAACTCTTAGGATCCCAGGCAGGTCGGACACTGGATACGGTTACCAGAGAGGTACTAAACGGTGGCACATCCGTACAGTACGCGGAAGGCCAGGTGACCGCCAGAAACTTACTGACCAAGGACCATAAGCTGACGGTAAAAGCAATTAAGATGGCAGCACGTTTCTTAAAGACACAGAATGCAAAGACGATTGACGGTTCTTTTGTTGGCATTATCCATCCGGATTGTGAGTATGATCTGACCTCAGACCCAGAGTGGAAGGACATGAATAAGTACACAACTCCGGAGCTGGCATGGAACGGCGAGATTGGAAAGATCGCAGGCGTCCGGTTCGTAGAAACCACAGAAGCAAAAATCTGGGAGAAAGCGGGGAAAACCCCATCTTCTGGAGATGCGCCAGACGTATACTCCACCCTGATCTTAGGCTCCAATGCATACGGAGTTACGGAAGTCAGCGGCGGAGGATTGGAAACCATCATCAAGCAGTTAGGATCTGGTGGTACTTCCGATCCGCTAAACCAGAGAGCCTCTGCAGGATGGAAAGCGACAAAGGTAGCAGAACGTCTGGTGGAGCAGTTCATGTGCCGAGTTGAAACAACCTCCAGTTTTAATTCCGGAGCAAACTAAATAAATTCTAGGGGCATATTCCCCCACATATGTCCCTGGAGAAAGGAAAAGTGATGGCAGTAAAAAAGAAAGAAGATTTCGGTGCAATGGCACCAGAGGTGGATAACAAAGATCTGGATGTAGAGCAGAAAGAAACTGAAAACCAGGAAGAATCTCAGCCTAAAACTGTGACGCTGACCATGGACGAGCTGAAAAAGCTGATTGCGGAAGAAGTTGAAAAGGCGAAACCTAAAAGTGGCCAGGTAAATGAGGATAAAACACCCGAGAAATTTGAGAGCGATCAGGAGAAAAAAGAACGTGAGTACTATGAGGAACTGGTAGAGGTAGAACTTTTCTTTGATGGGGACAAGTACAAAGACGATGTGATTGTAAACATCAACGGAAAGGCCTGGCAGATTCAGCGTGGAGTTCCAGTAAAGGTGCCACGATTTGTAAAGGAAGTTCTGGACAGCTCTGCAAAGCAGGATGTTGCAACCAGAAGAATGGTGCAGAAACTGACAACAGATTTTACGGAAAAAACAAGATTATATACATAAATAGAGAATAGCTTTGAGAAGGCGGGGTATGGAAACATACCCCATTTTTTGAAAGGAGAGGGCCATGATTATTTTAAAAGGGAGGCAGATGCTGATCACCAACCTAGAGCGGTATATTGGCACTACCTACGATAATAACACTGAGATCCGGACGTTTTCCCTGGATCGCGTGACCGTAAATAATGTAGATCTGGCGGCACTCAGTTTCCGACTGGATCTGGAATATGAAAATGGATCTAAGGACACGGTAATCCTGGAAAAAGAGATTCAGGAAGATACGGTTCTGTTAACCTGGACAATTTCAAAAAATGTCCTACAGGTGCCAGGAACGGTATTTATCAATGTTCGCGGTACTGATAGCCAGGGAACCGTTAAATGGGCTTCATTCAAGGCAGCCATGTACGTGGAGGACACAATCAATACGCCAGGGACTTATACAGGAAGCCTTTCAGAACTGGAACAGTTGGAACAGAGGATTGATCAAAAAACAGAAACTCTGGATGCCAATGAATCTCAGAGGCAGGAGAATGAGACTCTGCGGCAACAGAATGAAGAAGCCAGAAAGCAGAATGAACTGGATCGGCAGCAGGCAGAGATAGCCAGGGATCATAAAACAGACCAGGTGATTCAAACCTTTGGTGATGCCATCCAGGAAGCCAAGGACGCTGCAAAACTGTCAGAAAGCTGGGCTATAGGAGGCACACAGAGCCGCCAGGGCGAGGATGAGAATAACAGCAAGTATTATAGCAGTCAGTCCAAAGCAGAGGCGGAAAGGGCTGCCAGAGCGGCAGAGCAGGCAGAAACATACGCCAGCATTATTCCACCGAAGTTCCATATTGATACAGACACCATGGAACTGATCCAGGATTCCCAGGCAGAAGGAATCATATTCAACTTGGATGAGAACAAGATCCTGTTTTATGAATACTTAGTAGGAGGAGAAAAAGTATGACATCATTAGGTTTAGTTGGAATTGCAGATAAGGGAACATATAGTGCTGAAGCCACATATAATAAAGGGCAGTTCGTACTTTATGATGGTTCCACGTGGTTAGCACTGAAGGATAATTTAAACGGAGTAACACCAGCAGAGGGAGAAAACTGGAAGTATCTGGCGAGAGGTTTTGCCGCGGAATTATTGTCACTGGTAACGGCGATTGACTCTCAGGGGCTTTCTGGCTCCCAGGGAGGACAGGTAAATGCACAGAGTTTGATTGATGTGTTGGCAGATAAAGTAGCCAATCAGCTGATTGCCAAAAGCATGATGTCCAATGTACAGGTGAATGATGCCGAGAAGGTGCCGACTTCGGCGCTGGCGTATGCAATGCAGCAGTCCATTGAGACGCTAAATAGCAAATTCATATACGAAGAAAAATCTTTTACATTTTCATATAATGCTGGCATCAACGGAATAAAAATTGGTGAGAACATGAAGAATGGATATATTCCAGTTTCCATACAACCTGTATCTTTGCCGCGTGGAACAACAGTTGTATACTCATTCATGATTAATAATTCCGGAGAAATTTGGGCAATGATAAATTCTAGTTATAAGGAGGAAAATGTAACTATTAAACTTGGCTTTTTATGGATGAAAAAGTAAGATTTTAACCAATCTTAATGGCGTTGATTTCAACTCTTGCATTCATTGGGTTCGTTCCCCCGTTATATGCTCTGACACCATAGTCGGATGTTGCAGAACTGTTAAGGATAAGGGCGTTGATTGCGCCACCACCACTCAATGCATTTGCTCGAACGATTCTGGTATTTATAGCGAAATTGTAAAAGCAATCTTGGCTAGATCCCCATGCAATATAGCCAATCACCAACCATATACCAGCTGGCAATGAGAAATTTCCAACCAGTGTTTCATTAGTTGGTTCAACATCTTTCGTCATCGAGAATGTCTTGTAGTTCGCAATATTGGACATCTTGCTATTTAGCAATGCAGTGGAAAAGCTGGGATAATGGTTTGAATTTCTGATTTTAGAGATTACAGTAAAAAGGGCAAGTTCTTTTTT
>ENA-OONE01000013-OONE01000013.1-viral-metagenome-genome-assembly--contig:-NODE-13-length-18064-cov-24.552322_pt1 | contig 18064 bp, 26 predicted proteins | sample MGYA00245311_ERZ501084 | MGnify/ENA primary metagenome ERZ501084 (study PRJEB25959, sample SAMN05341332) | viral metagenome | host: human-associated | place: USA: California | collected 2014-04-05 | study... | reverse complement strand
ATGAATATACCTAATGGTTGTTATTCCACTTTGCGTTTAAGCTTTCGCCTACTTTCTTCTTGTTTTATTGATAAAAAAGGATTATATGATGTATATTGTTCAAAAATTCTGCAGAGTCCTTATGATATAGCGATAACTTTTATTTTAGAAAGACTTGTGTGTTACCAATTAAGTGAACAAGATCGAATATGTATTATTTTGGAATCTCGTGGTAAAGATGAAGACAGAGCCGTACTTAGTCGTATTCTCAGCATTATGCAATTAGGAACTTATTATGTTTCAAGTAAACAATTTAGAAAAATTGAAGGCGTTTATTTCAATCCAAAGAGAACTCCAGATAATAAAAAATCATATTTTGGGTTAGAGATCGCAGACCTTTGCGCTTACCCAATTTTTAAATATTGCAAGTATGGAGTAAAAGATCCAGCCTATGAATTAATAGAATCCAAAATATATGGATATCCTAATTATTCCGGATACGGACTCAAAAAATTTCCAAAATAAAAAGGCCGTTATCTACATAACGACCTCTCCGCCCGCGCAGTTACGAGCCCTGATAGGTGCACCTATATTATAGTATGCCCTACTGTAATTAGAGTATAACCGAGTAACGCTTTTTTGTCAAACTAGTTACATCTTTGATACATAATAATAACCCCACACTCCGCAAAGGAAGGTGGGGTATTTACTATTTATCAATAAGGTACTGCTGCAGCTCCGTCCTGATCTGCTTCATCCTTTCGGTGCCGTTACCGGTGATCTCATGATCAATCAATGCCAGCAGACACTTACACATGATCTTGTCAGCAGCTTCTGCATCCTGCAGGCGGGCAAGATCCCTTGCAAACCTTTCATCATGATCATCCAAACGTTTTTCATCTTTTTCAAAACGTTTCTCATGTTTGGCGATTGGGTTATTTTTAAGCACCTTCCACGCAGCAGCGAAAGTAGTGAGTGCCGCGGCGATCCACAAGATGTCCGCCACGCTGATGGTAAGCCCCTCCATTGGCGCTTACTCCTTATGTGTCAACTGCTTGATAGTCTGATCAAAGCCTGTTGAAGCCCAGCCAGACACAGCACCAGCAATGATTCCCTCAACGGTAAAACCGCTCAGGATGCCGCCAAGAGCGGCACCAAGAATTAGCATAGCCAGTGGAATATATTTGTTTTGGAAAAACTCTGCTTTTTTAAAGCTGATCCCAATGCGAAGCATCCAGCTACTACCAGTGGCATTAAAAACTGATTGATAATTTCTGTGATTTCCATTTGTTTTTCCTCCTCTAAATACTCATAACTCTCATAATATCAGACGGCTTATGCCCATCCCACTTGGGAGCCGTTGACAGTTCTTTGACATCAAACATACCCCAATATGGATCTAAATCATAATGATATGTGTATTGGCCTTCCGGTGTATCAATCCCGACAATGAACATTTCATCGAACATCGTCCCGTCGTTATGTTTTTTAGCTTTCCACGCGATCTCAGGATGATCTTTGCAGATTCTTGCAAACAAGACAGCACGGTGATGATATAGTTCATTAAACGTGTGGTATCCATCTGATGTATTTCCATCAATGATTACAGATCCTGTTTCAGTTTTTATTTCCTGCATTGGTTTCCTCCTCTAGTTCTCCGTCTTCTTCAATCCAATAACACTGACTGTCATACTGACTGAAACCAACGATGCCATTGTACTCAGTCTCTGCCCACTGATAGCCGTCCGCCTGAATTCCAGGGATGAATCTGATCAGCTTCGCTTTACCACTCACCGGCACGAGAGCAAGCTGCTTTCCTGTCGCCTTGCCCCTACTGAATGTGAGCGATTCTCTTACACGCATACCAACGGAATCAACCATAATAAAACGCTCGCCAGACGGCACTGGCTCAGGTTCTGGATCCGTCTGATAATTTTTGTAAAAGGTCAGTACATTCGGTAATGCTCTTCCTGTGTAAACCTTTTTCACTCCATCAACGATCATCTGTGAGCTTCCTCCGCTGTCCAGCATTGCACAGTAAGTCATCCCATAGGCTTTGGCAAACAGCCGACAGGCGGATCCATTGAGCTTACCAGAGACAACTGCAAAGACATCAACACCATCGGCATCCCGCATGTGCAATGTCTGAGTGTTGGCAGTGTTGTACTTGCTCTGACCGGCTTCGCTGGAAATCATGGTCACTTCCTGTCCATCTAACAAAAGAATCACAGCAGGACTGTAACCAACTTTAACCTCTTCACCCGGGTATTCCCAACTGGCCAGATCGCCTGCGACCAGCTTATTATCTCTGGTAACGACAACATCCAGCCACTGTGTTTGATCAGGACGGCCATCAACGGTAAATCCCTGCTGGCGCCCACACACAGTTCCCTTTTCCGATCCTGACATGACAAAATAGCTGCAGTTAACCTTGCAGTAGTGGATATGATCATCGTCAATGTTATTGATTGTCTTGAGCACTCTGTCTCCACCAGCAGACATCAGGCCAATATCCTGATTCGATTTCCTCTTATAGACATGAACAATCTGTCCCTGCCAGGAAATTTTTTGATATCCTTCTTTAAATTCCATGAATTCATCTCCTTCTTCCTTATCGGACACAGCGCATAAAGAAAGGAACGTTTGCCACGTTCCCTCTGATCGAATTCTGTGCGGACAGTCTTTGCCTGACCAGTGATTATGCTGTACAACGTGATCCAACTGGATCTTGTACTCTCTCATCAGCTGCCGTACAATTTCCGCTGCGTTAAGCATGGCCAGATGATGCCGATCTGTCTTATAATCTGCCGACCGGCAGATTTCCACACCAATGCTACATCGATTTCCTGTTCCGTTCGAGCTGTCCCCGGCATGCCAAGCGTTGCGATCTAAAGGCAAACACTGTATCGCTTCGGTTTCATCCACAAAAATATGGCACGATGTGGAAGCTGTGTTCTTTTCCAGATAAGCGACCTCCTGCGCTGCGCTGGCATTGTTTGCAGTGTTGTGGATCGTGATGTAAATTGGTTCCATGCTGTATGGGCATTTCAGATCCCACAAAGTTTCAGATATAATTTGTTGCTTCATCAAAGCCACTTTATCACTCTCCGCTCTCAATTTACGACGATATCGGTTCGAGCCACATAGTCACGTAGAGCGGGCCATAGCCATAGCTCGAAGCGAGATTCGTCTGAGAATTGAATGCTCGTATATAGATCGTCTTGATTCCCTTCGCTTGTTCAACATCACCACCGTATGCACCAAGCGGGCAGAAAAACAGATCCTTTGCTCCTGCTTCAATCCGTCCACTCTTATCTCGTTTAGCGTAGTAATAATATTTATTGTTGTTGTCATAGATCGCCAGGACGAGCTCCGTCGTTTCACCTTTCGAGGAGGACGCGAAGAAAGTAGGCGAAAGCTTAACGCAAAGTGGAATACAACCATTAGGTATATTCATGGATCTTGCAGCTGGATCAGTAGTTGTTGTTCCCGATAACGCACACAATTGACCTGTTTTAATCTCGTAACCAGGGAAAGGACTTGAGGATGAGGCAACATTCGTTATCCCTATTCTGCCCATATTAAGACCTCCTGTTGATCAAAATTGAATCGATCATCACTGTAGAAGACGGTTTTTTGACAGCATAAATTCTAAGCTTTCCAGCAAAAGCCTGATTCACAGAAGACAGGCAGCGCTGCTCTATAGTATCAGGGGTTGGATTAACCTGGCAGATATCCGTTTCCAGCAAACCGCTAATAACGATATCTGCGTGATAAGGATAATATGAAAAATCACTGGAACCCACAAAAGAAGAAGGAGAAATACTTTTATTCAAAATGACCGGTTGATTAAGTAAGGTGATTACCGCATTTTGCTGATTAATCAAGTTCAAAAGATTCCCTGCCTCATCTTCACCCAGAATCCCCTGAATGGTCTCAAACCAGGCATTAAAGGTTTCCATGCTGCTATTCATCGCCGCCTGAAACTGCGTATAATAGCTTGAAGCATCAATCACTGTATTCGGAGTAGCAATAATTCCGCATAAACTACTATTTAAGCGGGTATCTGTAATTCTGTCCTGTGCTATAGATGCCGTATTCTTCGGAATAAAAACATCTGCGATTCCTAACTCATAAATATCCCCCGATTCCCCGCTGATCGGTCTGGTCAGTGCTGGCGCCTGTGGACTGCTGCCCGGAGTTCCTTTCAACACATATAGGTCTATTTTACGTTCCACATCATTTAATCGTAAAACAACTCGATCAATTCGATCCGAACTATCCGCAGCCTGAATGGCTAAAGTTCGATCTTCATCTTCAATTCCAAATACACCTTCAACACAACAGGATCCCGGTTTGACAATCACAGTCATTCCGGTACCAGCGTTGACCTTGAAATTGGTTTGTCCGTTATTATCTGCATGCACACCATTAGTATAAAAGAGTCGTGTTAACTGCCTTTGCGTCAAAGCATCTATGGCTCTGTCAAAAATAGGCATTCCGTCATCATCATAACCCGTTATGTTAGCATTAAATGGAAAGCTGATCATCATAAATCTCCTTTCATCACTGATACATTACGAAGAAACATTTCCCATAATCCTTCTTTCATCATTCTTTTCGGGCAGTTGGCCCCTGTCCAGTCAAAATGCCTGACAATGTGATCATGGGGAATGTTCAATTCTTTTTGTACGCAGCAAACAATTTGCACAGCATTATTCCATGCCTGGTAATAAAGATCACCTGGAGCTTCAGAACGGCAGATTTCAATTGAAACCGATTTTCGGTTTCCAGGGCCATTGCGATCCCCGCAAGCCAGAGCGCAACGATTAAAAGGGATGATTTGAATTGCTCTTCGCTCATCAACATAGACATGAGCAGCGCTAGGACTTAATGATTTTGACGCATATTTTGCGCAATCTTCAGCATCCTGCCACGTATTCATCTCATGAATAGTAATAAATTGAGGATCAATCTGAACCGGACATTTTCTTGTCCATGAAAACGAGTCAATTATCCGTTTCTCGATCTTTATCATCCAGTCTCAGCCTTTCTAATCAAAGAAGTCAGGCTGACTGTATCCTCTCCGAATTTAGGCAGAATTTCAATATTCCCATCCTCAAACACTTCTTTCACCTCTATGATCCGCTTATCAGCCATTTTTCCTATTTCCATATTTACGCAAGTGCAAAGATCTCCCAGATCATAATCCACTCTATATCGTAAATGGTTACTGTTTGCGGTCCCGCTGAATTTCTCCGCAATGGTTCTTCCGCTAAGTTTTTCCAACCCTTCTTGACGAAGCTTCTCCAGATACTGCTCCTCTGTCATATCTGTACCATCATCATTCTTCCTTGAGGAAGTCCCTCGAACATACAACTCACGACGCCGCTTCCCCTTTGTCTGATCAATTTCAACCACAACCTCATCCCCAACCACGTAAGCAAAATTACAATGATCTGTAATATCAATTTCATAATCAAACTCCGTGATCGTTTCCATATTATCAGAGAAGACAGCCCATTCATTTTCAGTCTGATCCTGAGTGCGATCCATTCCCGACCAGATATCATAAATCAATCGATTATTCAAATAATCAAATCGTATTCGCTGCGATAACTCTGCCTCCTGCAATAACGAAAAACAAGTCTCGCCCACATACTTTCCTTTATATTGACAAGACGTTGTTTCAGTTAATACTGGAATTGTTCCCATTTGGAGATGGTCTATTTTTCGACTGGCATTAGTAGGATCAATGCAGTATTTTTGTACAATCTGCTGAGCAATTTCTGCAGGTGTACCGGAAAAATTACTTTCTGTCTCTATAACCCGATCATCCAGCAGCGCTTCGATCATTCTGCCGGAAATTTGCAAACTACGCTCACCACGTTCATTCAACTGATAAGCAACATCTTCAACCAGAGCCAGCCGGCCACAATCAGGCCTATACAAATAAACCGCCTGTATAAAAAGAGAGAAAAAAGAATCACTGAGGATCAGCTTATAATTTCCTACATCATAATATTTCGAAATCCATTGCAGACTTTCGAAATCATCAATCCTCCCGAGTTCGTTAAAATCATTATCCAACAATAACAATTCCATATTTACACCCCCAGGTATTTCGATTGATAATAAAGAAAAACATCCAGGTTGGTATAGTTTTCATCAGCATCATACTGAATGATATTATCTTGTCCATCAATCGAGAAATATGTGCTGAGCTTATCCAGTTTTCTCGAAATCAGCTCTCCATTCAGCTTTACATTCTTTTTCCCCTTGTTTGTATCGATGATCAGAATATCTCCTTTTTGCATTTCAACAAGAACCCGTAAGTATTCCCCAGTAGACAACTTTGTTATTTTGGGATTCTTCACTGAGCCCCTTGCCGCAGTAAACTGAATAATAATTCCTGTAGGAACGTCGCCTTTATTAGGAAGATTTACTTCATTCTTGAATGTTTTAAACCCGAAAATTTTTCCTTCTTCATGATGTTCGCTTTTTGTTGCTGCAAAGCTGACCGGCCATGCCCATTGAGAGGTAATGGCCGCAATATTTTTACCGAAGTTATCCAAATCAGACCAGTATGGATATGGACACAGCAATGTAATATCTCCTGCCGAAGGATTCCACATGCTTTCAACATCATCAAATTGGAACTTTTCCAGTTCACACTCTATCTGAACCTGTGTATAACACCAGTTCAGCCGCAAAGTAAACGTATGAGTAGGGTTAAAAAATGAATCACTTGCGAACGGTAAAATTCTCTGTTTCGCCAGTCATCTATCCCGAAAGTAATTTCAATTACCCGTTCCTCAACCTTTTTACCCGTCACATAACTTCCCGGTTCCATAGCGCTGGACGATGTATGAACTATATACTCCGGACTTTCAATTCCGCTTATTTTGGAAACCTTAAGAGGACATCCGCACCCCATTTGGAGCTGATTTCCATCGCCGCGAATAAAGGTTAGCAAAAGATAGGTTGTATCCAAATTTCACCCTCCCTTCAGGATTCTTCCCAGCTCACGATTCACTTCCGCGATTTTGGCTGAAGTTTTACTCGGCCGCTCAACCGGAACATTGAAATGATTCACCTGATTTACTTCTATATTTTGGTCAACCCCGCTATGAACAGGCGACTGCCTGATCGAATTTACATCTATCGCTTTAGCTCTAACAATACCGGATAACCCTGCCATAGCAGATTGGGCCCGTTCTGACATGCTGATCATTCCATCGCTGAAAGCAGCAAGAACGCTGGATCCTTCTTGGCTTTCATCATAAGAAGCCCCTCCTCCAGTTACGCTTGAAATACTGTTCATCAGCTGATAATAAACCGGGATGATGACCGCTGGCGGCTGTGTTCCTCGTGCAATAGCAACAATTTCATTAGAAGCACGGCTCGCATCTGCCGCTGCCTGGCTAACTGTTTGATTTCCGGCAGTAATAAAACCAGGAAGAATCGCAGTCGACCAATTTTGTCCGGATAATGTGCCATACTCTGTATAATCTGCTGCGCTTTTATCCAGGAATGTCTGCTTCGCTTCTTCCAGTTCTTCCTGTGCCAGCAAAATTTGTTCAGACAAGGTTTCCAAATATTCCTCATCTATTGGCTCTCCATTTTCCTTCATTTCCAGTAAGGTATCCCGCATCTTTTCCAGATTTGTTACCTGATTCTCCAAATTTGCTACTTGTTCTGCTCCTTTTTCAGGGTCAAAAGTTTGCATATCGGATAAACCACTCATAATCGCCGCCGCTTTATCCCAATCCGCATTGCTGATCGCCTCTTGCATTGCTTCGAAATTACTGGTCAATTCTGTATATCCCTGCAGCGTTTCCGCACCGGTCTGATAACTTTGGTTCAGTTCATCCAGCTCCTCTTTAAATTCCAACATGCTGTCTATACCATGCGAATCTAAAAACTGCTGCAAAACAGCAGTATAACCCTCTGAATCCCCTTGATATTGTTTAAGAGCTTCATGAGAAAGTCTGGCGTATTCATCATAAATAGCTGTTTTTCATTGATCTGCTGATATAATTCAATTTGTTTTCCCATCAAGTCATTTTTATTCTGCAGCGCTTCTGCATAATCATCTTGATAAGCATCCAGATAAGCTTGCGCCCGCTGCGCTTCAATTAAGTTCTCGATCGATTCAGTCAAATTGATGACCTGACCATTGGCATCAAGAACTTTTCCACTCATCTCATCAAAATAAATACCAGCATCAGGAAGAAGCTGATTCAGCTGATCAATAAGAAAGTTAACCCGTTCTTGGCTGCCGATTACTTCCCCATTAGCGTCAACCTGAGAAAGCAGCTCTTTATTGTACCTTTCCGCCAATTCCACCTGAACTAAAGATTCATTGTAAGCTTCCCGAGAAGATTCTGCCATTTCCTCAAAAGCATCTTTCTGTTCCCTTATCGCTTTGTTGTATTCTTTAGCCGCCTCCAGCGATTCATTCTGTTTGGCATTCAAAAGCACATAACCCGCCGTTAACGCAGTAATGCCTCCGACAATCAAGCCTATTCCGGCAGGAGATAAAACAGCTTTCCACATAGCGGAAGCCGCAGCGGCCAATTTCGTTTTCTGTGTTGCCAATTCAATGCCCGCTCTGAGTTTGGAAATTCCTTTCAACCCGTCAGAATATGCAACATCCATCCCGATTTTCAATAAATTAAATGCTTTCGCTGCTTTATCTACATTTTCAACGAGTTTCCACGATCCCCACGCAGCCCCGATGGCAGTTATTCCAACCGTAATCTCTCCAGAATGATCCAAAATCCAAGACAGAGAATCAACAGCAACAGGCAACGCCTGAGTTCCTAGCTGAATGACCGTTGACGTCATATTTGAAAAACCTTGCGCCAAACGATCTACACTTTGCCCTAAACGGCCGTTATTCAGCTGATCATTCAACTCTGAAACAGAAGAAATTCCTGTATCCAGCGCTTCTTTAAATGGTGTTTTAAACTTCTCAAAAGCTGTAATTCCTACTTCAGTCAACGTATTTTTCAAAAGCTGCATTTTAGCCTCAGTTGTTTCATATCGCTGTTCCGCTTCTTTGGTCAGAGCATTGTTATCATCCCAAGCCTGATTAGCGATTTCCATGGACTGTGTAAAAACATCCGCAGCACCCGATGCTCGCAATAACGCATCCCGCATACGAATTTCAGTAATATCCATTTCAGTTAATACCTTAATAGCAGAATCTCCTGTTTCATTAACCTTGGCCAAGCCTGTAATAAATGCTGTAATTGCCCCGGCCGCATCTTCCTGAAACGCTTTTTTAAATTCATCTGCGCTCATACCGGCTACTTCAGCAAACGAATTCAATTGCCCTGATCCAGTCTCTACCGCCAGCTGCATCTTTGCCATCAAAGTAGAGAACGCTGTGCCGCCAGCCTCAGCTTCAATACCCACCGATGATAACGCCGCCGCCATTCCCATAATTTGCGATTCCGTCAAACCGATCTGCGCTCCGGCGCCAGCTAACCGCATAGCCATATCAACAATTTCCGATTCTGTTGTCGCAAGGTTATTTCCCAAATCGACAATCGTACTGCCAAGACGATCAAAATTATCCTGACTCATCCCCACAATATTAGCAAATCTGGCCAATGATGTGGCCGCTTCCTCACTGGTCATGTTTGTTGCTACCCCCAGATCCGCCATCGTACGGGTAAAAGAAAGCAGATTCTCATTTTGAATCCCCAGCTGCCCCGCCGCTTCCGCAATTCCAGCAATTTCCGTCGCCGCAAGAGGAATCGTTTTTGACATTTCAAGAATCCCCTGCTGAAATTCTCCCAATTCCTGGTCCGTTGCATCTACAGTTTTTCGGACGCCGGCAAACGCTGATTCAAAATCCACTCCGGCACTGATTACCGCAGATCCCAAGCCGGCAACCCCCACCGCTACAGCAGATAACGCTGCAGCAGAAGTTTTCGCCAGGTTTTTGATTTTATTATCAAAATCAGTTTGGTTCGCTCGAATATCAATAACAACCGCGCCATCACTATAAGGCATCTTTCTTTCCTCCTTTCATGATTCTATCGGCTAATTCTGCATTGCTACTGTAAGTATCGCTCTCTTTTCGAATACGGTACTTTTTCTTAAGCCAAAGTAATCTCAGTTTCTGTTGATCACTCATTTCTGGTAACAGCTCTGCCGTTCGGATCTGAATTAAACTGGACAACATCGGTATTTCATGATGAATATCCGCAAATAAAGCAATGAATTTGAACCAGTGAATTTTGACTTCAGTTAAATCTAATCCATAAACACGAAAAAAGCAGAGAAGATCAGGTCTGAATCTATTTCAAAATCAAACACTGTCTCCTCCGCATCCACCTCTTTTTCTTGATAGCATCGTATAAAGTCCATCATGGCTTGAAAAGCCTGTCTCTCATCTGATGGCTTGTCTTCATAGAACAAACTCAGAGACATCTGCCGGCATTCTTCCTCAAAAAACACAGGATCTTGAAGAATTAACAAAACTCGAATGACTGTTTTATGATCTGGATGAATTCGATAATCCTTTCCGTCAATCTCTACGCAATCAGGAAGTGAATCAATTAATAAATTAGGTTTCATGGTCTCCCCATTAATCGATGAATCCGAGCCGTTTTTGCATTTGTAATTTCCTGCAGAATATACTGGCAAAGATCATTTAAGTAAAGAATATCTTTAACTCTGCCCGCCATTAACTTTTCAGCCTCTGAATTACCTAATATCGACACCAAAAACGACCAGCAAATCCGATTCATTTCATCAATTCGCTGCTGCAATGAATCTGAATCCTTTTCTTCCTGCTGCAGCTTCATTGCAATCTGCATGGAATCCTGCGTAATTTGCTTTACAGCCTCAATCACATTTTTATTAATCCCATCAATGATATAACGATGTCCTTCAATCTCCAAAGTGATTTTTGAGTCATATTTAAACGATGCCATTCAACCTTACCTCCTAAGAAGATTCTTTCTCAGTAAAAGATTTGGTACTCATATCAAACTCTCCCAATACTGGGCTCCCATCGTAAGTAAAAGTACCTGTTAATCCCAAAGCACTTCCTGCCTCACCGGATCCAGGATTATCAATGGAAATCACCACATCCTGCTTCCTTGCAACACAAGTTCCCGTAGTTGTTCCCTCTTTCCATGTATCAACGATAACAATATCCGTGTGAGCCTTTACTCCGATATCAAAATTATCTGCAACTTCCTGAAGATATAGCGATACCGGATCTGTATCATCCATCTCCGAAACAAAAGCCATTGATGGCGCGTATCCAGAAAGACCGCCTGTTGCATTTTGCTGATGCACCCAGTGTTTCTCTTCTGTTTTCGCATTGGCAGAGGTCGTCAGACCTGTAAACCCTTCTCCGATCAATTCATAACCATCACTGCATTTCAGATAAATCAAACGCTGATGACGCTGCAAAATTCCCATAATTTTACCTCCTGTTTTATTCGTATTTACTTTTGTGCTTGTACGTTAAAATACACTGCGCCTGATAGTGAGCTTTTCCGCCCGATTCCTCTGTATCAAACAAGAATGGAGAAGTTTCCTGGCGAATATCCAGGCAAACATTTCTCTCACCCAGGTCCGGAAGACTCCCTAACGATTTCTGCATTTCAAAATATTGGCCAAGGCGATTTAATACATCCACTGCATTAATTCTTTTCAATGCAAACCGCTCAGAAATTTTAATATTGATCGTGAAAGGAAATTCTGCCGTATACCCTCCGATTACATTGTAGAGTTTGCTGCCTCCGCTCATTGTGCCCAGGCACATCGCCGGCGCCTTTTCTGCCAAAGTATCCAGAAAAACGCGGCATGGAAGACCTGGGCATTGATTTGCCAGTTCTACCAGCCACTTAAAATCTGCGCTTGTTCTTTTCCGGTAAAGATTTCTTTTTCACTCATCTGTCTCTAACCGCCTTTTCCCAAACTCTAAGCCAATTCTTAATCCTTCCTGGTTTACATCTTTCGAACCAATAAGGCCCTGCCTGAGGATTAAGTTTGCGATAGTGAAGACTTTTTTCTGTAACTGTTTTTCGTTCGTGTTTTTTAGCCCATGCACTGCGAGAAATTATTCCAATCATTAGTTTCCCATAATACAAAAATCGAGCGTATATCAAATTCCATACCAGATAAGGATCATCTTTTCTAACGCTTTGATAAACGCTTTTTTCCAAATAGCCATTCTGCTTGGGTAAAAAGGGGCTGCAATCACGTGCGATTTCGCTTTTAACAAGCATCCTCCCTTTTCTCACTCGCTGATCCATATCGCGGATTATTTTGTCGCTGTTAATTTCAGTGCGAATTACCTTTGACATAGAATCTCAATTAATCTCGCATTATCACCAAAGGGGCTGATAACGATATGATAGCCTTTGATTACATAGATCTCTCCGTTATAAACCAATTTATCGCCATCAGCATGAACTGTCCAGCCAACAGGTTCCTTATCCCACGCTTCCGGATCCTGAAAGGCAGCGCTGCAATCTGTGCAATCCACAACACAAACAAACTCATCACTGTTGCGAATGTCCATCTGTGCATGCCGGCTCTTTGCGGTTCCAGCAAAACTTACATGATCTAAAAATGTAACAATGTATTCATGGCTTTCCAGTGGCGTTTCTGGCACAGCATTGTGGATCTCCACCCTGTACGGCCTTAAAAATCGCGGCGTAAGCATTGTTTCACCTTCAGCGATAAATACCCTTGTACTCTTAGTTCGCTCATCGCAGCCATTTTTGCAAACGGAGACAAGGGCATACCTTGAAAATCATAATTTCGTCTCGTTTCATCAGAATAAGTAAATTCAAAATTTTCCGTTTTTACAGTTTTAAGATCAACTTGATTCTGTCCTCCAAAAAACGCAGCTCTTCCGCCGATTGTACTCAGGAAGTCGATTTCAGCACATACTGCATTACGATAATCCCCACGAAGCTGAGATAAAGGTGCAATATCCTGTCGAGCAATACAAGACAAAACAAAACTCTCTACGATCATTTCCGCTACTGGCTGCAATTCAGCAAATTCCTCATCCATCAAGGTACCATGCCAATTGTTTTTATAATACAGCAGATCCAGCTGCATCCCACTTCCCTCCTTTCAGCAGAAAGGCAGGATTTATCCTGCCTTACGCTTCATTCAGTACAATTGTCTTTGTCACTGCAGACGCAGCTACGGTTACTAAATCATTCACCGTCTTATATCCGCTCTTTTTAACTTTTACTGGGTATGTACCAGCACGCAAATTGAACTCAGCAACTCCAGATGCATTGGTTTTCAAAATCGATCCGTTCAAATCTACCGTTACGCCTGCAATTCCTTCTGCTTCTTCCTCGCTGCTGTTATTCACCGTAATCGTTACTTTCTGAGTGGTCACTGGTGTTGCCGGCTCAAGATAGGCGAACGGGCAGCCAGTACGGTCTTCGTTCAGGCGCGTTGCTGGATTTGGCAATGCCCAGCCAGCCCGGAACACAACGCGCAAAGCGATCATGTCCTGCTGCGCAAGGTTATAAACAATTTCTTTCGTTGTCGGGTCCTGAATGACACCCTGATCCAGAATTTTCACTGTAATATCTTTTCGAAGCGACCAAACCAGCTGACGGAAATCGCCAACAATCATCTGCGCAATGCTTTTATCAAACGATCCATTTTCAGGGAAATACATTGGCGCTCCATCCAGCGCATATGGAGTTGCACCCTGCATATCAGATTTAAAGATCGGAAGACCATCTGTCGTTCTCAGCCCTCTTAATTTGGCCTTCATTCCCAGTGCTGAAATAGCTCCATTGACTGAGTATCCATCTTCCTCAACTTTATTCAGCAGGCCTCCTTCGCTCATAATGCGATCATACAGGTCATTGCTGGAATCTGAATCAGCCACATTGTTTCCTGCCTGACGAGCCACTGTAATCAGATCATTCTGCCACGAAGCAGGCCGATTCACGCCGAATAGAACAGCACTGTCAAATTTCATACCAATCGCTTCGTTTACCCGCGGTGTAATTTCTCCAATCAAATCCGTATCAGCATCTTCAACCACCGCTTCCGGAATTGGTACGATGACTGCCAGTTCGCCAGCGTTAATATAAACGTTATCCCATGCCTGCATTGAAACCTGTTTGAATCCCGTATCTCCATCAACCCAATAGGCAGTCGGCAAAACGTCCAGAACTCTCATGCGAGTCTGGTTGCTGGTCATGTTCGGCAGCCTGCGACCAAGCTGCATGACAATGGAAGTTTTCGGAGCATCCTGAATAATAGAATCAACAATTTGCTGCCGGATCAATGCTTCAGCAGCTTCTCTGTTTGTAATATTAGGCATTCTTTATGCCTCCTTTCCTGTGATAAGCATTCTCAGCGCCGCATTAGCCTGAGCCTTTTTGTCATCCGGATTGGATCTACCCGCTCCAGATGTTGAAGAGACAACATAAGGCGGTTTAACAGACTCAAATAAATAATCGTTATCCTTTTTTACCGCCTCTAACGCTGCCTTAATATCCGCTTCCTGGTTCTTACTGGCTTTTAGACTCTTTGTGTCGCCGATCAAAGCAGTAATAGCCTTTGCGTTACGGCCTCCAGCGCCTTAATCGCTTTTTCCAAAGCTGAATTGAATTCGATATCCGAAATCCTTTCTGCAACTTCTTTTTCCTTTGCGGACAAGTCTGTCTGCAGCTTCGTGATCTGGCCACGCAGATCTTCCACGTTGATGCCATCAAACTTTTTCAGTTCCGCTTTGGTTGTGTCCAGCTGGCTTTTGTAAGTATCACGCTGTGCTTTGAGAGCATTGATATTTTTACCATGTTCATCAATGATCTTGTCGACCAGATCAGCCGCAATACCTAAGTCTTCTAAAAATTTTCTTTCCATCATTTCCTCCTGCTACGCTTTTTTGACACGGGTCGCTTCCGCTTGCTCGCCTGCCTTTTTACGCCTTGCGCCAGGGCATAATAAAAGCGTGATTACTCACGCTACTTACCATATTTTTTCTAAGCCTTTACATATTCCTTATCCAGTTGATTTTGCAGCACTTTAAGCTCAACGCGATATTCATTTGAACAACCATCCAAACCGTGCATACTGTCTTTATGCTTCTCAAACAATTTATCCACTTCTGTTCTATACCATGAAAATAGTTTGTTAGTTTCTTCCTCAAAATTCATCGTGGCCACCTCTCATAAGAATAGTTATACTCTTTTGCTAATATCCGATTTATTTCATCATATTCTATCTCCTCAAAATCTAAACCTAACTCAAAGGCTTTCTGCATTACATCAAGTCTATATTCTGTGGTGAATTTGTGTAAAATCTCATACAAATCCCCTGCTTTTGACAAATCAGAAATCCTCATTTCATATTCGTACGCATAGTCTACCCCTCGCAGTATTTGCGTCTTATTTCTTAAAGCTTCCGAAATATCATAATTGGAAAACGAAAAACGTGTAGACTCTTTAGGGTGGTTATGCGTCATATAGGATTTGTACAACACCTTATCCGGCAACACATTAATATTGACGGAGTTACTATCTCCGAGAACTTTGAAAACCTCTCCTGCTTGAGAAATTATTATTGCAATCTCATTGTCAGAGTTAATAATTTGACTTTCATAAGCTTTTAACACCTTCGTTACCAAATCAGAATTCAACGGAACCGTGATTTTACCTATCTGCTCAAATCGACTACTTCCTGTACCAATTATAGCAGAAGAAGACAATTTTGAAACTGGTTCCAAAATAATTTTACCATTTGGATAATTCTTTTTTAGTACATCAGGATTAGCTTTAATCAACGTATTATTACGTCGATTCCATTCCTTAACCTTTTCACGTTCTTTACTTGCGTCACAGCCTCCGGCTTCCAGCATTTTCTGTCGGCGCGTCCATTCTCTGATCATCCGCTCGTTATAGCGCTGTTGCTGTTCCAGATCATAGACTCGTTCAGTTTCCCGTCTATTTAACGGCTCATACGCCCGTTCAGACAATCCCTCAAAAAAGGATAAAAGCTATGTCGGCAATTCCACCCACCTAGTCCGGCTCCAGTACCGTAACCTGTAGCACTGACAAAGTCAGGATAAGAAGTCTGCTTCTGCTGTCCAGGCTTCGTCCATTCATAAACCTTGCCTTGCCACTCCGCATGGCTTGGCCGAGCCCCGTAATGAGCCGTAACCTCAACAAGCTGAGCTTCCATCGCAAAAAAGTTCGCCTCCTGAGCTTTAAGCGCCGCTTGATTAGTACCGGTCCTTACAGCCCGTCTGACTATTACATCCGCATGCTCTCGACGTCCGCTTGGCGTTATCGCTGAAGTAATCCCCTGTCTTGCCAGCTGTTCGATTGCTGTTTGTGATGCTTGTTGAGCGGTATAAAATCCGTTGGTCACCTGCAGATAGGCTTGATCAATCGCATGCTCATAAGCTCTGTTGGCTTCTGCTGCATACGTCCTGGCAAAATTTCTCAACTCACCATTAGTTGCTTTAACTCCATCGGCGATAAACTTTGATATCAGCTCTGATGTATCCGTCACCGATTCAAGCAAGCCTGCCTCTGCTGCAGCATTAAAGACCAGATTGTCCGTATCAACCGCAGCTTGTACTGATTCGCCAATGATACGCTTAACCTGTTTTTCCGATAATCGAAGTGTCTGGCTAAGCTGCCTCACAATGTAATCATGCTGCACACCGATTTCTTCAAGTTTATACTTGTTCCACGCCGCGGTGGCGGGGAAAGTGTAATCGTTTTTTACGATCCGTTGTGCTATATCAGCCAGCAACTCATCTTCAAGCTCTTGCCAGATTTTTTCTATATCGTCTGTCAGATGACCGAGCTCTTGCGGACTAAGCATTAAAATTCAATCCCTCGTCATCAAATTCCTGTGCGGCAGCGATCACGGCTTTTGCCTGCTCTTCTGTTTCACCATACCATTTAACTCGAAATTCCCACTTCTGCATGATCCCGTCACGAACTTCTTGCAGATCCTGTTGTCGTTCTTTTTCTGCATCCAGTATGATACTGTCATCCCATTTATACGATACATGATAACTACCTTCTGGCGCTAATTGATACATCGTTGCATAGAAATCCATCGCATCGATTAAATCATTCAGCGCCATCTGCAAAGCCATCTGAGCGTCACTAACGAATGCATAGGATCGCTGCTTGCTGGCTTTGATTTCCTCCGCAGTTTTATCCACACTTTGAGGATCTGATAACGTGCCATAAGCCAAATTGCAGCTAAACTCAATGGATCTCAGTTGGCTGTTCAGCCCATTAAGATAAGACTGATCACGAATATCCGGACTGTAGATGTCCAGCAGCGGCTTATCCCGGGCTCCTGTCTCATATTTCACTTTTCGATACAACCGTTCCTTGCCTTTCGGCATGGCACTGGTCCCGTCAGGATTGTCCTGAAGCATAGCCTCAGATATATGCACTGCCGCTTCTTTTGCGTCATATTCCCAATTCAGCTGTGAATATCGCCGATCTGCCTCTCGAATTTTAGAAATTGCTCTGGAATAAACAGAGGCTCCAAGCGGGCTGCTGCTGTCAACATTATTGGCCAGTGGTACCCTGAAATAGCCAATGGGGAGTTTTTTAACATCATTGAATACAATCGAATTCACAAGGCCCGCCCATTGGTCAACTGTGTCCAAGGAAATTTCATCTCCAAGTTGCTCAGCAACCCGACTATGATAAGCTTTATTTCTAATTTCTAGCTGGCCTTTGCGTAATGTATGGACTTCAAGGCGGGTGTAATAATCAATCCCATGAAATACCTGTTCCACAAACACACATTGAATCAGCCGGCCCGTATCGTCATAGGAAATAGGAAAAAACAATCAGCCTGAACATTTTGTACTACCATCCCATTAGCGGAAACATAAGGCTTAAAGACGAGGCCGCCTTTTGCACATCCCATTTCAACTGGTTGCCGGATATGAGACAACACCTTTTGATAAATATCGTTAAGATAGTTAGCCCGTTCGCTGCCATCAATTTCCGATTTCATTTCCAATGTGATCAGTCTGGCCATTTCAGAGGCGATCGCTGGAGCCAGTCCCATACTTTGCGTAATC
>ENA-OONE01000010-OONE01000010.1-viral-metagenome-genome-assembly--contig:-NODE-10-length-20263-cov-3.397199_pt1 | contig 20263 bp, 35 predicted proteins | sample MGYA00245311_ERZ501084 | MGnify/ENA primary metagenome ERZ501084 (study PRJEB25959, sample SAMN05341332) | viral metagenome | host: human-associated | place: USA: California | collected 2014-04-05 | study... | reverse complement strand
CTGTGTGTTTACATTACTCTGTGGCTGAATGGTCTGTGAGGGTTGCTGAGTAGGTTGCTGGGCTGATATACTTGTGGAGCCGGAGCAAACGGGGTAACAGGATTGTAGGCCCCATAAGCCGGGTATGTGTAATTAGGAAACGCCATACTGACGCGCCTCCCTCCCCGCCTCCAATGCGGTTACGTAATCCTCTAGGCCCTCGTCATCTCCCTGTGCCATGTACCACATCGCTGTTTCGGCGGCACAATCGCGGGACATGCCAGCGGCTACCATTCTCTCGATTAGAGTCATATCCAACACGTCCTTGTCCATAAAATAAGGAGTCCGTGAGGAGGGCGGCGACGTGTACCAACCCTGTATCCTCACGTCCTCCATGTCTATATTGTCGCATAAAAATACCCCGGCTGGGTGGCGTTCCAGAGGGTACTTGTGTTAGTCCTGTTCGATTTATGTGACTTTTTGTGACTATATTTGACCGGAGGTTGATTCCCCTTGCAAATTCAGGATTTTAGCATATAATTAAATTACATAGAGGTGATATGGATGTATAAAAAGGAAATCAGAAATTGCAAGTTATTGATTCTTTTCTGTTTATTTGCTGTAGCATACGGTTCTGGTAATTTTGTATGGGGTGTTGTATCCGGGCGGATGTTTTCAATCGTAGGCGGGATTATTTGCGCGTTGGTGTGTGGTTTTTGCGCGATGCGAAGTATTCGAAACATTGAGAGTTACACAAGAATGGAAAAGGATTGCGAAGACTTAATGAAATGGACAAAGCAAAAGGAGCCGGGTTAATTCCCGACTCCTTTTAACTTTGTTATTCTGTTTGCCACCCGTTTCACTTCATTCAGTATGTACGGGATATGCTTGGATACCGTGGACCGCTCCCATCCAAGCTCCGCCGCAATGTCCATTTCCGCCCATTTGTCATGTATACGGCGCTGGCGATCAATTCATCGTCCCGGTGCAGGGCGGCTTCATAGATGGCCGTCTCCAGCTCTGAGCGCAAGAGGTTCGCCAATTCTGGGGGCAGCTTCACCTTTGCGCTCATTCACTCACGTCCTTTCGACCTCCGGCGGCTCCGTTGGCAGTTGTTTCAGGGCCTCGACCAGCTTTGCCGCCATCCCATTCCCACCCAACTCCTTGTAGGCATTGTACATGTCCAGCACGTTCTCCATCCCATAAATCGGGATATAGCGTTGCTCGGAGTAGTGGTTGTACTCGGCAATGATTTCGCGTCTTAGCAGAGCCTGTACCCCATTCATAAGGGCATCGCTCTTCTGATTGTCCGCTTTGATGCGTTTCCGCTCCCGCGCGGCGACGGCCTCGATAATCGCCACCAAGACCACAGCCGCGCCGGAAATCAGTGGGCCTACCCACTCCATGGGCATCAGCCCTCCTTAGTCAACTGCTTATAGACCTGATTGATACCAGTGGCCGCGAGGCCGCTCACAATCCCAACGGCAGCGGCAGTAAGATAATCGCTGGCCGGGAACTCGGGCATAATAAACATGCCGAGGATGCCCAGCGCCGCGCCAAACGCACCGCAGATGATGGGAATCCACTTATTGTCCAGTCCAGTGGCCTTGACCACCTGGCCGGCCAGGAAGCAGATCACAGTGATAACCGCTACTCCAGTGATACCCAAAGAAGAAATGTCCATGATATGTACCTCCATCAAATCAGATTCAGCCGATCCAGCACCACGGCCAGCTCCTGCCGGGTCATATTATCGCGGGGCCGGGTGCCGTCCAGCACGCCCTTGTCCTTGGCCTTCTGCCATGCATCAGCGGCCCAAACGTCCGGGGTATCCTCCGCGTTGTCCGCTCCCGTTTCGCCCTGCCAGGCCACGCCCAGCCAGTCACAGATACCCTTTGCGGTGGCCTCGGCCAGCTTGTCCCGGTACTTCGTATCTTTGAGGTACTCCACGTCGGCCTTGTTGGTGTGGAAGCCGTACTCAATCAGGCAGGCGGGAGCGTCCGTCTTGGCAAGCACGGTATACATCTCGTGCTTGATGGGCTCACTCCGCAGTGTCACTCCCGCCGCGTGAAAGGCGTTGACCAGGCCGGAGGCCAGAACATTGCGCTTCGCCGTCATGGGCCCGGCGCTGGTGTAGATCTCCAGCCCGGACGCGCTCGACCAGCTCCCTCCCCGTAAGCGTTAGTGTGAATGCTCACAAAGCAGTCCGGCGTTGCCTTATTGCTGATGTTGGCCCGATCCGTCAGGCTGGGGTAGTTGTCCGCCGTCTTGGTGAGCACCACGCCCACCCCCTGGGCCTCCAGCAACGGCTTGATGCGTTGGGCCATATCCCAGGTAAACTCCCACTCCTTGTATGTACCATCCGGGGAGCCGTTGACGTTGCCCGGCCCGTGTCCGGGGTCAAGGCATACAGTGTGCTTGCTCATAGGCTTGTCCTCCTGTTCCGGCGGTGCTTGGCCCGCCTGCTTGAGATACACGCAAATCCAGTTGTGCACATTGCGGCTGGCGGTGATGCGCTCTCCGCCAAAGTCGCACTGGCTGGAGCCGCCCCCATCCAGCATAACGGCGGAGGCCCAGCCCAGCCCGGCCAGCTCGTCCCGCAGAGCCTCCGGCGTTGCTGCGTCGGTGCCGTCCGAGGAGCAGTAGAGGGCTAGACTTCCACCACGGAGGCCAATAGCGCTCCGCCCCCGCTTGCCTCCCTGGGCTGAGCCGTAGGAGGGCTTTCCCACCGGCTTATCGGAGGCGACGAGGGCGGTCACCGCAATAAAGTTATCCGCTCCCTCGTACTCGGAGGTCATGTGGATGTCAGGCCCCTTGTCCCAGGCGTAGCCACTCGCCCTCCAGGGCGTGCCGGAGCGCATTACCCCGCCCGCTTTAAGCAGCGGGCAGGGGGTGCCATCCGGGTTCCACATGCCTCCATTGAGCACGTAATGGGCCTTGGTCTCTGCCTTGACCTGAGAGAGCGTCTTGCGGCAGTTGGTGACTCTCAGCTCAATCCGCTCCACGGACGAGAGCGGGACATATGTAATGAGCTTACTCATTTGATTCACATCCTTTTATTCAGCGATCCCGCTGTTGATTACTGTTCCGGGGCCAGCAGCCCGGCCAGCTTCTGGTACTCCTCCGGGGTAAGCCGGTCGGCGGCGAGATAGACATCCATCTTGTCCTGTAGGCCGTCGGTGCGGCCCCGGTCAATGAGCAGCTTGCAGAGGTTGTATACGGTTGTCATGGCGTCTCCTTTCTCATGTGGCAGCGGTGAGTTCCAGCATGCACAGCCGCGCCTCGTGCTCGGACAGCATGTCCAGAGTGATGTCCTCTGCGAGGGGCGGCTGGGGTTCCGGCTCCGGCTCTGGAGGCCGCTCAGTAGGCGTGATGCCCACCAGCTTGTCCCCCTCAATCTGGAGGTCACACCAGCCATAGGTCGCCCACACCGCGTCATGGAGGTGGGCGGGCACCTCTATGTAGCCCTCCAGCCAGCAGGCGCGCCGCCCGCTCTGGCTCTGGATCGGGTGCTGGCCGGTCTCCAACGGGTCAATTTGGATGATGGTCATATTTAATTCACCTCTTATTTCTAAACTATGGCGTAGTAGTGATATACAACTTGAGATAAATTAAGCTGCACAGTTGCTGCATCAGATGGAGTATAGTTATAATACCAACTGAAAGTTTTTCCATCCGCTGATTTTTACCGTAAGAATCTCTTGAGTTGCTAGAGTAGAAAAAACCAAAGCCGCTTGTATACTCAGTAGGGATAATGCTGCCGGGAATAATGACAGAAGTTTCGCCAGTACCAGAATTGTCGATACTTCGATACGAATCTGGCCATTGCATGCCATAAATACAGAGTATTTTAAAGGGTGCGGCTAAGGTTATTTGATTAGGGTTGCTTTTGCCTGATTTTCCCGTTCCCACATAGCTCCCCAAAATAACCTTCGCCCCCGCGTGCTCGTCCACATACTGCTTGTTGGCGGCGTCGTTTGGACTTCCCGGCAATGACAAGTTTTTGATCTGGCCGTTATGGAAAATAAGCGACTTCTGATCATTGGAGTTCTGACCGAAAATGATCGTATCTGCGAGAACTCTAAGTCCCCACGTGGAATCAAATACAACCTGTGCTCCGTTTTCACTCCCAATATATAAGGCACTCCCACTAGAACTATCTACCCCTAATATAAGGTTGCCAGTTACTACGCCGCCAGCCAGCGGCAGGAATGGAGCACTTTGCATACCAGCCAGAGCGGTGTTAAACTCCTCTTCGGTTCCGGTATATCCTTTCTCTTTTGCCGCCTGATAGGCGGATTTTCCAGGTGCACCATCCTTGCCGTCTGCTCCTGGAGCTCCGTCCTTACCGGGCAGGCCGAGACCGGCAACTTTTTTCCCGTTTACAATGATAGCCATGTGCTACACCTCCACCCATTGCCACATGCCGGGACTGTCGGGCGGCCATGTGCAGGGAATCATGTCCCCGCCCTCGGCCACCTTGTAGACCTTCCCGTTGTAGCTGTAGTGCTTGCCCGCATAACAGTCCATGCCGTACACCCACGGGATGGGGTCGTCCGCTGTGCCCGCGTGCTCCCGGTCAATGGCCGGTAGATGGCGAGCATGCCGTCGTCGTGCGGGGGCATCTCCGCCTGTGGCGTTACCGCCTGCACCACCCGGTAGAGCTGGCCGCCGTCGTTGAGGATACGGCCCGCCGGGAGCTCCTCTCCTGCCTCCAAAACAGTCTCCCACGCCGGAAACAGATCGGGCATGTCCAGGGCGTAGGTGTCCGGTATGGCCACGCTGGTGGCCGCGTAGGCCCTCATAGCGGCGGCGTACTGTGACTGCATGTTTGGCGCTGACGGTTGGGGAGCTGGCTCTGGGACTGGCTTGTTGGTCAGGGTCAGCAGCGTACCAGCGTAGGTCTGCTGGGTATAGTTCCCTGCATCATCCTCTGACAAAAGAAACCCATCATCCCGGTACATCTGGATTTTGCCTGTCACCTCTCCGGGCGATGGCTTGACCGAAAGATATTTGATGGTATCCTCTGTCACAACCCGGCGGGAGACACTGTATTGCTTTTCGCCGATTTTTAAGTACATGTTACCTCCTAGAAGCAGAAGCAGAAGGGGACTCCATACGAGTTAATGGGGTTTGTGCCTCCAATCCCTCCATTGATGCCTATAAGGCAAATGATATCCGATCTTGTAGCGTTTGGAGAGCGAGTCCACCATGCGTTTAAATTACCATTTATATTTTTTGCTGTCCTGTTTCCTATCATGTAGTAGTCATACTGGGTGCCCTCTCCGGCGAAAGAGTATTGGGTATATCCAAAAACATCGACTTCAGATGGCAAGAATAAGTCATCACTGGTGGTCACAATGATTGGGCTCTGATTCCCTGCGCTGGTCAGTTTGTTAACTGCTCTTATCCCCGCCTGAACCTCCGCCGGAAGCAGGGCTTTCAACGCGGGCATGGTCTGCGTCCTCATCTGGCAATCCCGCCAGCCGCCCGCATTGGTGTTGCTGCTGTTCATCTGGTAGGTGGTATCGTAGCAGTCGTGCATCTGGAAGGTCAGCGGTGCTTTGCCCGTCCCGTCTGACAGATCATCGTGGTTCTTCCCGATGATGTCGATACGGTATGCCTTGCCGCCGATGTCCATGTCCTTGTAGCAGGAGCCATCAGCTACCCAGGTGTCCGGCACCTCATTGGCGTGGCATGCTCGATGATAGCGGCCCAGTCATTGTTTGCAAACACAGGGTCATATGTTTTGTTGGAGGGTAGCCCTCTCGACATGAAGAACACCATCAGGCCGACACCTCCTTTTTGGTAAATTGGAAGTCGTAAGGAAGGATCAAAGCGGGGCGGATGCCTGCGTCAGTGTTTGCTCTCCAGATGCTGCTGTCACCGTTAGTTCGGGTATACCACACGTAGTTGGCATCGTTGGTGTACGGAGAGCGGAGCCACCAGTTTTCAGCATTACCATTTCGATTTGCAACCCGTTTGCTGTTGGCTAATGAATTTGTGCCGGACTCGAAGTAGGTCAGTTTTGCACCATCTACAGGGAAGTATGGGCTCGTAATGGTGCTCCATCCGACTTCATAGCCGGACAGCAGAAAAATCTTGCAAGACAGCCCATTTGCTCCGGTGCTGTCTGTTCCTCCTATTCCGCCTTCCTGCCGATACGGGATTTTAACCTGCTTGAGGGCCGACTTAATGTTAGAATCGTACTTCAAAAGCATTGTGCCGTTTAGCCAGCTCTGGATATCGGATTGCTCCAGGTTGTTGACTTCTCCGGAATCCCATATCCGATTTTCAGAAATGTCTTTCCTCAATAGCCATGTCCCTTCGCAGGACGCATCATAAAGAGGGCTGTCCTCCGGTATCCCCTGGTTAACCACCAGATAGTCCACCGGGGTTCCTTTCTCGTTGAGCCGCACAATCTTTCCGACCTCAAGGTCGCCCGCAGAAATACCGCTTGAAGCAGGAACAAAAAAGCGCGATACATATACCATCAGGACACCTCTGATTTTAGGAATTTAAAGTCGTAAGGGAGGATTAAGGCGGGGCGGATACCGTAGGAATTATAGGAATAGCCATTACCATAACTTCCATCAACGGAGATGTACCAATTACCAACATTATTCGCATTTGATGGAGAACGTGTCCAGTAAAGCCCATTCGTCATGTTGAATTTCGCAATTCTTTTGCTCCTAGCATCAGCGCCATCACCATCAATAAAGTAAGATAGTTTTGCTCCATCTATTGGGAGGTATGAGGACAGGCTGTTATTTAATCCAATTTCATATCCGCTTATTGGAAATACTCGGCATTGCAGACCGTTTTCTCCGCTGTTAACTGTAGCAGAACCATTCCAAACACAATACGGCACTTTCACAGTTTTAATGGCTGCTTGAACTGGCAAATCGTAGTCCTTCATATATCCAGACATAGTGCTCAAAATGCTGGAACCAGGAAGCGCATTTCCTCCACCAGAGTTAAACGGTCCCATCTCACGGATGTCCTTCCGTAGCAACCATGTCCCCTCACACGATGCATCATATAGATTGGACGGTATGCCCTGATGTACTACCAGATAGTCAATCGGGACCCCGCTTTCATTTAGATGTACTACCTGTCCTATCTCCAAATCACCAGCAGAGATCCCCATATCCCCAGTTGGGCCGCCCCTATGCAAGAACACCATCATCCACCCCCACATTGACCGGGATGTTGACGGCCGGGGCCTCTGCCGCGTAAAAGGTCAGTGTCCCAGCTCCCTGCACGGCGTTCTGCGCTGATGGCCCCATCCAGCGTTCAGCGCCTCTGCGTCCGCGTCCAAATCTGTACCACTCAGCGCTACGTCTACACTCACTACCGCTGTGTCTGCCGCCACAATGGAGCAGGAAACCGTCTGGCTGTACCTTCCGTTCCCACCTTGCGTCCACCCGCTAGACAGCAAAGTAATTGTGGTACTCTTGGCTGGATCTCCTTTGCTGTTCCAAGCGCTTTTTTCTGTATCGCTTACTGTTCTGTGGCTTTCATCTGCTGGTAGGTCTGCCAGCTTTGTACTGTTTGGTAAAGCACCAACCATATTAGCCGTGTAATCCCCCTCCTGGGGGACAACTGCACCAGATCGTCCGTTGAAGGTGATCACACCGCTGCTACCTCTGCCCGCCAGCTCGTCGATAGCCCCCTGCACGTTTGTAGCCTCCAGGCCGCTGCCCGTATTGCTGTAGCCCACCTGTTCGGCGGAGAGGTCGCCGCCCTCTCCGTCTTCGGTTACTTCGATTGTGTACGGCCCGTCGCCAAGGCTCTCCCCCATCTGCATCGTGCCGCCGCCGGGGATTGAGAGCCAGGGCGCAGCCGTGGCGATAGCGGCTAACTGGGCGGCGTACTGCTCCAGTGTGGTGCCCTCCGGTGGTTCTATGCCCATAGCCTGTAGTGACGCTGCGATACTTGCCTTAGCGGCGGACAACCGGTCGATTTCGCCCTGAATACTCATACCACGCCTCCCGTCAAATGGCCGCCAGGGCCTCCTCAATGTCGCCCGTCAGGCTCACCGAGCCCCCGGTGGTGTAACCAGCAGGAACGGCAAAGGAGGTTGTGGTCAAGCCATCAATCTCGCCGGAGACCGCCCCATTGTTTGCCATTGAGCCAGTGACCTTCGCGCCTTTTGCGTAAGCGGTCTTGCCATTAAGGATATCCCCGGCAACCGCTGTGCCGTCAGAGGTGTCCACATAAGCCTCCGGGATGGCCGCTACCTCAACGGACGTGAGTACCTTGCCGTCTGTAGGCTCCACTGTTTGGACAGACTTGTTTGGCGTAACACTCTTCGTCTCCGGGGTGATCTGCACCTTTCCTGTCCCGCTGTGATACCCCTTCGGATGGTGTAAGACAGTTTTTCCGGGGTCAGTGTTTCAGTCGCCGCCCCATTGTTTGGCATGGTACCTGTGGTGGTCTTGCCTGCCTTGTCCACAAACACCTTGCCAGTCAATACGTCAGCGGCGGTAGCCGTAACGGAGGATACGTCCTGGTAGTTCCCGGGGATGGCAGCTACTGTCACGTCGGACAGGCCATAATAGCCGGGGTCGGGTGTCACGTTCTGTTGGGCTTTGGTAGGCGTGACGGTCTTGCTCTGGAGGTTATAGTTTCCACCTCCGGACACCCCGGACACCGTGCCACTGCCGTTGTGGTAGCCTTTGGGGATGGTATATGTATCGCCCTCTTGGACAGTAGCAGATACCGCTCCTCTGTTCTCAATTCCCTCAATTTCCGTTGCCAGCTTGGTCAGATCGTCCGTGCTTGTGCCGATGCCCAGTTCAACGGCCTTTGACCTGATAGTGTTCCGCGCTGTTTGGATTCTGCTGATTTCAGTTGCTACACTCATACTTTCCCACCTTTCAAATTGTCCCTAACAGGATTTCGATATTGCCTACCGTCTCCTGCACCGCGGCTGCGGTAATGGGGAGCGTATTATCACCCTCGTCAAAGCCGTTTACTGTGTCCACAGATAACGTCCTTGTGTCTCTGTCCAGCTTTAGCCCGTGCCCGATGTTGTAGGATGTACCTCCTCCACCCTCCGGTAAAGGGATATCCGACGCCTCGTACTGGCCGCTATCCGGGTTCCAAATCTCCCAAAACCCATCCAGGCCAGGCCTCGGGGGGTGCTGGTTCAGCTCTGTGATACGTTCTTCCATTTGCTCAAACTCGGAGGGCAGAGGAGGTGGGAAAGCGTCTACGGCGTTAATGGAGTCATGGACAGTTGCGTAAAATATGTTGCTGTGCCGCACCTGTTCCCCGAGGGTACCCCTGACCTGCATTAAATACTGGCCGTCATCAGCCAGCATGGAGGCCGTCAGCAAGGCGGAGTACACTTGCCCGACGCGCTGGAGCTGGATAATATTCTTTTGACCGTCTTTCTCCACATCCACCATTAAGTCCCACTCGTCTGTGAGGTCTGTGGAGATTTCAAGGGCTACAGCCTCATTGTCGCCCTCGAATCCGAGGCAAAATTTAGGCGGGGTGCAGATGTACCAATTTGTCATGATGAGCATTATGTCCCGCCTCCATCCATAGCGGCCACCTTGTCCAGGAGGGCATCGATCTCCTCACCGCTGTATTTGCTGGTGTAGTATTCGGTTGGTTCTTCTGCCGCTTCTCTGGCTAATAATTTCCGCTCAAGTGCCGCTACACGCTCCTCCAGAGTCAGTTCCATTTTCTCACCTCACACAATTAGCCGACGGCCAAGCTTGTCAAGAACAACGCGGCCATTTTTATCTTTCACTGGGCCGGAGACTATCTTCTGGGGAACGCCATAATACAAAATAATGCATCCATCCATACCACGGCCACCTATACCGCCTTGTCCCCCGCTTGCACGCGCTCCATTGACACGGACGAATGCACCACAAAGGATATTTCTAGAACTGTTTACATAGGTACGCCCCAAAATAGTCGTTGTTTGCGATGCCGTTGCAGATGCACCACCAGTCGCTCCGGCTCCGCCTCCACCTCCGCCTCCATTCCCTGCTGAACCATAACTTTGTGCATTTTCTCCATTTGCGCCAGTCCCTCCGTCACCGGGTCGCAATGTGCTTACCTCCGCGCGACAAGCAGAAGTAATGGCCGGTGGTTTCAACTCGCCTTTAGAACGGTAACCATTTCCGCCGTTTCCTCCTGAAATATCACCAGAATTTCCCCCTGCACCACCACCACCAACTGGTTGAATGGAATATGACATATTACTTATTTCTGTAAGCGTACAGCCATTAAGTGTAGTCTCTAATTTATCGGAATCACTATCTGAGTTTCCGTTAGCCCCTTTTCCGCCAGTCGCGCTTACAACATCTTCCCCTTGAGAACCAGCGCTACCTCCAGCCCCACCTTTTCCTCCTTCTACTCCAGGTACCGCATACTTATCACCTGTAATTAAATCTGTATACCCAACCGAAAGCACACCTCCACTTTGAGAAGAATTTTCTCCGAAAGTAGTTTCCCCTCCTGTTTCGCCAGCAATGGTACCGGCCAATCCGCAATTGTACGAAAACTTCTTTATTTCTGAAATCTCTATGTCTACCTCATAAACATATCCAGGAACACCCGCAATACCACCATCCCCACCTTCGCCTCTAGATTTGGCTGCTACATTTGCATTAGCTGAATGGCTATAATTTTCCTGCTCTCCCGGCTGCATTTTACCGACAAATACTGTACTCGTTTTATTGTCCGTGTCCGTCATTGACGATATGCTCTCACCACTTGCTCCGTTTCCACCGGGTCCTCCCCCACCGATAAGCACCGCTCGTACATGCGTGGTTCCTTCCGGTGCCACCCACTCGCCAGATCCAGTGAGTAAGACTCGATTTTCAAGTATCTCAGTGTGTTCTATTTTCAAAGGTACATATCCAACAAGCATCTCCGAACTTGATTTTAATGTGTTTGAGATGGTAATGTCTTCTTTTTCAATGCAAGCCGTAACTGGCTCTTTGTTATATGGGTCCCACGTCAACACACGGTTCCCTGTTGATTCCCCTTTATAGACAACTGGTGCTTGGATAGATTGAGCATGCTTATAGTAATTTTTCATCCGGTCTGCGACAGCCGCAGAGTTTGTGAGCGATACCAACGTAGCATTTTCAACCTTCTTTACATTTGGCTCTTTAGCAGAAACGATATTACGTATGATTTGGCTCTTGTTGTGCGTATACTTTGTTCCAGCAAGCTTTCCGGAACCAGAAGATAGTTTTGCGTAATTGGCCCCACTCTCTAAAATAGTAAAGCCAGATGCAGACAAGCCAAACACAGGATCATCAAATGTAACAATTTTCCCTTCTTCTACGGACCCTTCAAAAAGTGTGGATGACTCACCAGATTTATATATTGGTGTTCTGTAACAATTACTTGGGTTACTTTGGCCGCGTTAGTGACGCTCGGTCCCTGATACATTCGGTCTAAACCAAGGTTCCCGCTAATTCCATCCCAAAGGGCCGCAATCCGAAGAACTCCATTTAGATCAGTTCGAATAGTTGCGCCAATTGCAAATAGAACCTGTGACAAGTTATCCCTTGCCGTAGCGATAGGTAACCAACCATACAATTTTATGTCTGCTAAATTTGTTTTTATCTCGTATGGTATTGTGCCGCATATGGAAGCAAGAAGTTCGGATGCAGTCTCTCCAGAGTAGATTCCTCCATAATGCTGATTTTCAGATAAAAGCCCAATTGCGCTTGTTGCAGATATCTTATATGTATTAGGGCCATTCCGGTCAATGGATTTCACATAAAACACACCGGTCTGAACGCCATCATAAAAATAAACAATTGGAGCGTTTCTCTCAAACTCTGTAATTGTTCTGTCCTCAGTCTCAATTACGACTGATAAGGTATTGGCTTCCAGAGAGGAAGATAGAAGAGATGTTGCAATATGAAGATTTCCGCTTTTAATTTTGTTGCCCTCAAAAACTCTGTCGCCATACACAATTTTGTTTTTGTTTGCCATCGCCTATCCTCACTTTTTACGGCTTGACCTGTGCGTCTATCGGGACAAAGCTTACCTCTATTTCTCCCCAATAATTTACGCTACCTTCTACCTTCTCCATGTCTTGAGATGCGCTAGTATAATACGCCTCGTAGGAGATGGTTGTCTGTCCGTCCGCTGCCTCCAACATAACGCTATCATCGACTGAGTGTTGGTACAGATAGTCCCAAAAGGTATCCAACCCTTCGTAATTGTCTCCTCTGCGAAACACTGTAATCTTATGACCAAGATAGGTTCCAATAACATCACGTATCATTCGACCGGAAAGCACTCGGCCAGCATTATCTCCATCTAGCACATTGAAACTTCGATTATAAGTCGAAATTGCAACATCTGCATCAAACTCAATGCCGTTCAATTTGATATAGCTCATTTAACCCTCCACCAAATTTACGCCGATACGCTGAACTTCGCTCTGAGTTGCTTGATAAGATACGCGACCAAGCACCTGCTTGTCGATTTCCAAGATAGCTATATTGGAGCCGCCACCACCATATCGCTGCATCCCACGGGCAACAGCGGCTTCAATCTCAGATGTTGGAGCCTCTATATTTGTCCCGCTCTTTTGATCTCCCAGTACGGCGAGGAACTCTCTGTTAGGCGGTATGACCGCGCCTTTTGCAAGGGCAGGAACGTCATCAATTGAAAGCCTTGGTACTGACATTCGGCCTGAGCCGGATCTGGCTGAAAAGGAACCGCTACTTGTTTTTCCGCTACTGTTTAATGCTTTGAGCGCAACGCCACCGCCTAAAAGGGCTATTCCAGCCAGCAAGAAAAACGGATTAAGCGTCATTGCTCCGATTGCCACTAATGCAATACCAGCGAGCAGGAGCGCCGTAGATACCCACTGAGATACCTGATCAAGCTGCAACACTTCAACCCAACTTTTCATTTCAGTGCTATTGGATGCAGCTAATGCCGTACCAGCAATAAACAACCCAATTCCAGCAACTAGCAAGCAATGCCGATCCCCTGCATACCTGGAACCAGAATCAAAACGAGGCCAATTATTGCAATGTACGGCGATATCTCTACCATTGCCGCGGACAGTGCAGAAACGATAGTATCAATTAGCGATTCGCCGCCATCCATTTCCATCTTGCTAAATGCAAAGATCGCAATACCAAGAACAATTAAACCGATTCCTAGGGCAATTTGACCTGCAACCAAGAGCACTATGCCAATTATGGCAATCCATGGGCCAATAACTTCTGCGGCCTCTTGCAATCTCGTTAGGATATTTTGTATAAAATCCCCCTCATCGCCTGCGGCTTTACCCACGGCCCAAATCGCCGCACCTGCAATAATGAAGGAAATACCCATTAAGATATTCCCCATGATTACAAGGAGAACACCAAGAACCGCGATCAGGGGGCCAACTACTACAGCCGCCTCCGAAAGTCTTGTTTTTATGTTTTCAACAAAATCCCCCTCATCGCCTGCGGCTTTACCCACGGCCCAAAGGGCTGCTCCAGCGATAATAAACGCCACACCAAGTAGGATGTGTCCAGTGATGACAAGAAAAACACCTAAAACGGCAATCAGGGGACCAATGACTGCGGCCGCCTCCGAAAGTCTTGTTAAAATATTTTGGATAAAGTCTCCTTCGTCTCCAGATGCCGCCCCCGTAGCCCAAATTGCTGCGCCCATAATGATTAACGAAATGCCAATAAGAATATGTCCCGTAATAACCAAAAGAACGCCAATCACGGCAACCAGAGGCCCGATAATAGAAAGGGCCTCACCAAGCCCTCCTTGTAATAACGCCTTTATAGCTTCTGGATTCGATGTAACAGCATCCACAATAGCAAGCGCACCAGCTACCATCAAGGCGAGTCCGACCGGGATACTTGCTCCTGTAAATACAAGAATTGCACCAATTGCAAGGAGGGCAGCACCAGTAAGTAGCTCAAGGATGGCCGAAAGGGCATCCTGAATACTGGTTTTTACAATAGAGAAATCTGGCTCGATTGATTGGTCCTGTTGTGCCTGATTTTCGCTTTTATTGCTGCTCCCTGAAAGCTGGTTGATTTCATCAAAAGAAGCGAGCGATTTCCCGGCCTCCTCAGCCGCCTCACCCGTTTTTTCAAGTGCTTCTGTTTCCTCATACAGATTTTCAGCGGAGTCCGCAGCTTTCTCTGCTGTTGTACCAAAAAGCGCAGCAGTAATCCGGGCGGCCATTGAAATTATACGGGCCAACATATCGACAAAACTTGTAAATGCTGGTATAATGACCTCAATCATTGGTTGGGCGAGTGTCAGGAGAGCCCCTTTTAGGCGTGCAATAGATGCTCTAGCCTCGTCATTTGTTTTGATGACTTTCCCCATCCATTCACGGAACTTCGCAAGACCTTGTGTAATGACCGTGAATACAAGCGCACTTCTGATAACTTCACGCATGCGAGAGGAAAATTTGCTTGCGCTCTTTTGCGCTCTATCTACTGATTTTGCCATTTTGGCGGCGGCAGGGCCGGACTTTGCCATGTTCTGCTGGAGCCTCCGGCTTCCTCTTTTGCCAGGTTCAACTTTCCTTCTAATCCAGAAATTTTGGAATCATAATCTGAAAGCGCTTTTTCAGCCTGCCTCCACTCTTTCTCAATTGCGTCAACCTTTTCTTGTTGCTTTTTCAATTTGGAATCGACCATAGGCCTGTCAGAATAGGCACGCATATAGTCATCAGCGGACGAACCAGGTTTCATGGCGGCATTGATAGCATTCTGTTCGTCCTGGAGCATGGATAACTGCTTCCTGGCCTCCTCCAACTCCGCATTTACAACGTTGAGGTTTTCTACTAAAGGAAACCTTCCCTGCTTTTTGGACGTAAGTTGATCTTCGAGCGATTGGATTTTCTTAGCAAGCTGATTCAGCTCTTTTTGTGCTTTCTTATTGTCAATATTGGTTTCAATGACGATGGAGCCGTCAGCGGCCACATTAAACACCACCTTGAGGGGAGAGATTTACATTGGAAGGGTACAAAGAAATCATTATTACAAGAGAAAAATCGCCGTGGGGATGTGCTGTCGACTTCACGGTACTTTTGGATGACAAAGTGGTTGGGATTTTAAGAAACGGCACAACCGTTTCTGCATACGCTCAAGATGGACCCCATACGCTTTCGTTCCAAAAGGGGCGTAAAATCGACTGCTCAATTTCAATCCTCGTATCGCCGGATGACACTGCAAAAGTTGTAAACACAGCAATATCTGGATCACACCTCGTAGTTGAGAGTGAATACGCAACAAATACACCAGAAACCGCTGTTTTCGATAGTGAGAACGCCCCAGAAAAAAGAAGCAGAAAAATTAAGGGAAATGTTGCCTTTGCAGCTGTGATTGTCGTTGCTATTATTGCCGCTGTATCTCTTACTTTTGGGGGCCGCTCTGATAGTCAGTCAAACGATGGCTATAGTCCAAGCCAATCAACTACTACACCCACGCAGCCATCCGATAATTTAGCGCAGAACATCCATCCGGAGGAAATTACCATCTCAGCCAACAGCTTGTGGGCGGCATATAAGGAGAATGCAGTGAATGCCGATGCGCTGTATAAGGATAAAATCTTGGTTGTGACTGGCACAATTCAAAACATCGGGCAGGATGTTTTAACAAAAGCACCTTGCATTTCGCTCGAAACAAATGACGGTTATGGCCTTTATCCTATACAGTGCTTCTTCCCGAAGGATGGAGACCAAACGGATTTGATTGCACAGCTAAAGGATGGAGACTACATCACTATCGCTGGTGAGTGCGATGGAATCCCTCTTGCTCAAGTTCAGTTGACAAAATGCACGATACGATAATCATAGCCGCCCCTCCTGGGGCGGTTTCATTTTGCGCCCGTCCAGAGGTTGACGAGGTCATTCTCCGCCTCGCTGTATGTCTGCTTGATGTCGATAATGTCACGGTTCTTTCGGTAGAACTCCCTGTCAGACTTGTCCAGCGGCTTGCCCTTTGCCTTCTTGTCGCGGATGCGGACGATCTGGGCAAAGAGGCAGTCCCCTATTTCCGCATAGGCCGCGAGGATAGTCCACCAGTGGATGCCGCCCGTGTTGGTTTCGATGTCGTAGTCCACAGCGCGGGCTTCATAGCCCAGCACACGGTTGATAGGGGCAATGATGCGGGGGAAGTCCATAGGCCAGTCCACAAGGTGGGGGCCTTTCTGCTTCCGTGGCTCCTCGCCGCCGTTGATGAATCGAAAAACCTCTTTTATGGCCGCGTCATAGTCGGTCAGCTCGTCAAAATCCACATAGAAGATTTGGAGCACGTCAAGGGCCCGGTCTTCCTCGCTGGAATCGGGGTCGTTCATGGCCTCGAAAATGTCTAGGATAACCCGATAATCATAGCGGATAGCAAACTCCTGCCCGTCTATCTCCACGCTTTTTGGAAGTCCATAGCTCATGGCGTGCTCCTTTGATTACTTCTTCTGATACTTCTGGTATTTCGCTGTGTACTTGCTGATGCGCGGGTTAGTAAGCTTCTGCTCTCTGGTGAAAGTGGTATCAATCTCATCCATGACCGCCATCATCAAGTTGCACCAGACAGGGAGGCCGTTGGCAATGGCATAGACATTCATGCCGCCGAAGACAGACTCGCTCACAGGGGCCTCGAACACGCCGTCAATAATGCCGCGCATTTCAGCGTCCCGCTCTTTGGCAAACTCGAAGATTTCCTTCTTGTCCACCATCTTCTCGATCTGTGCTTTGTAGCTCTCCTGCTTCTTGTCCAGATCCTCAAAAGCGGAGTACAGCCGCTCAACGAAGTTGCTGTCAGTGGGGTTGAACGACACCTCGCACTTGCCATTCAAAGAATATGTAACAAGGCCGGAGTCAAAATTCAGTTCCTTCATAAGTTAAACCTCCACGGTTCCCGGTGTGAATTTCACAGTTCCATCACTAATCGATGCTGTACCAACAGTTCTAGTGCCGCCATATGTAACATCAATTGGCATCCCAATTGTGCCACCGCCTTCACCACCGAGCCCGGACGGCAAAATAGAGCATGAGGAGTATCTTTCAGCAAATACCGCTGTTCCGGCCGTCCCCGCATACAGATGGACAATAAGCATATCTTGATTCATCAAAGCGTTCACGTTCTGATCTTTGATAGCAAGGTTCCAGATTTTTTCCTGTGCTGCGTCATCTGCATCCAACTCACATGGGTCAAAGGTTTGTGTAATGGTTGGTTTCTTCCCGTTGGTATAGGTATTTCCAAAAATATCAACTTTGGTTTCTGTTTGCCAGTCGTATTCGGCTGAACTGTCCTCTACACGCTTACCGATTGGAGACCAAGTAGGCGTAGAGCTCTCTCCAGTGTTTAGGTAAGCAATTAACATTTCACGGCCTACGGTCTGGCCCGGCGTAGTATTAAAAGTCAAATCAGACTCAGGCATTGTTTTTCTCCTTTCAAACGCCAACTTCATATGTCAGTTTCATCAAAATCTGGTAGTCTTCATAACCGTCCTCATAAGCGGCAAATTTAGAGGATTGTGTGGTGGGCTCAACTCGGAGCGCCCGAATCTCGTCTCCCAAATCAGGAAGATTTTTTCTTGCCCAGTCACCGAAGTGGTTCAGTAGCTCGTCAGCCTCCAGGCGCTTGTCGTTGCTGCGCCCAGGCTTAATACGATAAATTAGTTTGAATTGGTACTCCGCCTGATAGCCGCCCAGGATGAACCGCTTTGTGATATAGGTCCCCTGGATGGTAGACAATGCCATACCGGTCTCGTCTCCCTGGTCAGCGGACAGAAACTCATATTTAATGATGTCCACCGGCTTTTCCGGGAAGGTATTGGCCCACACCAGCATGGAGCGGGAGATTTTATCCACTTCTTCTGTCGCCGCCAGCATGCGGGGTTTCTCTTTTTTCTCAGAGTTCACGTTTCACCGCCTTATCCGCCGTCCGAATCCAGTTATCCAAATTCTCGGCCTTGCTGGCTTCGAACCAATGGGATTGTGCCTGCGCATGTGATGCTGTATTAAATACAAGGTTTTTGTCAGTCAAGACCTTTGTTGTGCCCTTTGATGCATAACTGCTACCTGTAGCCGGGTCTACCATTAGTTTTCCAAAATATAAGTAGCGTGCATATGGGCCTGGGTAAATCACTTCTGAACCATCTACCCGCGTCCGTTTGTCCAATGATCCGGTAAGCATCGGAACATATGGTGATGTGTCCTTCCGCACCTGGAGTGCCACAGTATGCTCCGCTTTGGTGCACTCCTCATCCAACTTGTCCCTGATTGCTTCCAGCCCTTCGGCGCGGAAACTGAATTTCAGCATTAAACCCCACCAACTTCCCAGTGAGCCATTTCACCGCCGAAGTCCTTTTCATCGACTTTAGTAATATCGTACACACCGTCGTAGTCGGCCTCTATGGTCTCTACCGTCCATTCCGGGTGTATAGCCTCACCCTTGATGAAAAAACTATCACGGGCCACAGAGAGCGTCCATAGGTCGCTTTTATCATCTGCTTTCCAGAACTCGACTGGCCCGACATACCTTCTTTGGATGCCTGTCACACCGTCCAACGCCTCAACCGAAAATGGAATGTACAGGTTGACTGCATCCGCGCTTTCCAGCCCGCTCTTGGTTACATTGGAACCCTTAGAGGCATCCAGGAGGACTCCCCGTAGGACAGTGATGTGGTTCACTGTGGTCTCCTCAAAGGTGGAATGGTCCGTCTCAACGTAGGTGTTATAGACCGTCACAACATGGGGGAACATGTCCATAGCCGCACCCCCTTCCACGGTATAGAAGGCCCGTACCGGCTAAATACTGCGCTGCAACAGATGCAAGATGTGTTTGTGCCGACTGAGCCACTGCCGTGGCCTGCTGGGCACTTTCACCGCCGCTTCGGTAAGCTTTGGACCAGCTACCCACACTCTGGCTTTGCAACTCTCCGGCCTCTCCAGCATTTGCGGAGTTTTTAAGAGCATTCAGGGCCGCTTGCTGGGCAAGGTCGATGCTCTGGTACTGTTCTGCCACGGCGCAACAGGCCATTTTCAGTGCATCCAACTCGCTGTTTGAGGCCGCCCGCCCCTGCGTGTAGTAATCCAAGAAATAACTTGCACGCAGGGACAGACGAGGGAAGTCAGCCTTTTGGATAGTCTTGCCTAGATACGCAGCAGTGTAATACTCATAATCTGCGTAAGCCATCAGGCCGCCTCCTTACTTCTTCGCACGGGCTTTCGTCTTAGCCTGCGGCTCAAACGTCGCCCCAGTGAAACTAAATTTCGCTACGCTGGAATCATCAACAAGCACCTCGAAGGTGTCATCCTTGGTCACCTGGAAGACAATGTCCGCGTCAAACAGGATGTTTTCCTTTGTGGGAGAGCCATTTTTCTTGAAGGTCATCTGTGTTCCGGTCTTTGTCAGGTGAAACGGGAAATAATACCCGCTCTGCTCGTCCGGGGCGCTGCTGAACTCGGTGTAGTTGGTCACATAATGAAATGTGCCCGTTACAGCGCCGTTCGCATAGACCTTCAGGTCATCACCCACAAGCTCGGAAACCTGTTTCCCAATAGGTCTGACCGCTGGGGAATAGCGTTAAAGTGTCAGACCCTATTAACCCCCCGCCGGTGCGTAAACAGCAAAAGGGAAGGCGTTCTCATTGCCGACGTTGAAGGCGTTGATGGGATTTGGAATCTCCCAGCCCAGCCGCATGACGGCGCGGAGGGCCACCATGTCGTTCTGCATCAGGTTATAAAGGATATTGCCAGTGGTGGGATCTTGTACCACGCCGCTGTCGAAAATCTTGAAGGTCATATCCTGCCGAATGGCGTAGACCAGTTGCTCCAGTCGCCCACGATAGCTAGGGATTCCTCCGGGTCGTAAGCACCGTTCACGGGGAAGTACATGCTCATGCCGTCCAGCGCGTAGCGGGTATCCCCCTGCATATCGGTCTTGAAAATGGGCTGACCGTTCTTATCCACAAGGCCGCGCAGCTTGGCGCGCATCTGGATAGCCGCCATTACGCCGTTGGGGATATAGCCGCTCTCCTCCACTTTGGCAATCACGCCGCCCTCGCCCATGATGTCCTTGAAAATGTCGCTGGTAGCGGTCACAACAGCGCTTGCGGTAGTGGCAGAAGGGACAAGGCCATCACGCCAAGAAGTCGGCTTGTCCGTGCCGTACAGAATAGCGGCGTCGATGACCTTTCCGAATGCCTCCTGGAGTCTAGGCCGAACCTCGCCCCAGATATCGTAATCGCTATCATCCAACACCGCTTCTGGAATGGGGACGATAACCGCTGATTTCCTCAGCGTAAATTTTTT
>ENA-OONE01000009-OONE01000009.1-viral-metagenome-genome-assembly--contig:-NODE-9-length-21502-cov-45.253240_pt1 | contig 21502 bp, 44 predicted proteins | sample MGYA00245311_ERZ501084 | MGnify/ENA primary metagenome ERZ501084 (study PRJEB25959, sample SAMN05341332) | viral metagenome | host: human-associated | place: USA: California | collected 2014-04-05 | study... | reverse complement strand
TTTTTTTTCAATTCTTGGTGTAGACATTCCAGAAGCATAGTCTCGAAAGACCATTCGAACCATGTCTGCTTCTTCTGGAATCAGTTCAAGCTTTCCTTGATTGTTTGAGTATCCATACATTCTGTGTCCGAGAACAACACCGTTTTTGATTGACTGTGCGTGTCCAAACTTTACTCTTGAAGAAAGTTTTCGGATTTCGTCCTGCGCTACCCCAGCCATAATAGTAAGTCGGAACTCACTATCATCATCAATAGTGTTAATTCCATCATTTTGGAACCAAACGCATACGCCGTAAGACAACAATTCTCTGGTGTATTGGATGCTATCAAGAGTGTTTCTCGCAAATCTTGAAATTTCTTTTGTTATAATCATGTCAATTTTTCCAAGCTTTGCATCTCTGAGCATTCTTTGGAATTCTTCTCTTTTATCTGCGTGCATTCCAGAGATACCATCATCAATGTAAGAACCGGCAAACTTCCATCTGTTGTTAGAATGTATCAGTTCTTCAAAATGTTCCTCCTGGTGCTTAATGGATGCTTGCTGTTCAACTTTTTCAGTAGAAACCCTGGCATAATAAGCAACATTTAGTTCAATGTCGTAAATAGAGCAATTTCTTAATTTTTCTCTTACATAATAAATATTCATAGTGCATTTCTCCCTTAATAAACAGGGAGTGGAATCATATAAAGTATAACACCTCATATAAATCCACTCAATACATTGTCGTTACTTTCTAATGCTGATTTCAGCTTTAATTTTATCTCTTGTTTTCTCATCTATCAGACCAAGTGAGAACATTCTTTCGTTTATGGCATACAATATAGCTTTTTCCATTAATTGTCCCTCCATATAATTATCTCATTTTAAACGCTGTTTTTCTTTATCTTTTGTATGCCCTATAATTTCTACCATTATTCTCTTTTGAACGATTCTGCGCTATTTTAAATACACAATTATCACGTTTTACAACAAATCAAAGATATTGACCTGCCCATCAATCTGAGATTCTTCCAGATTGTAAAATTTGCAAGCTATATAATCTGGATTCCAATCAATTTCCAGTTCGTATTGCAAACATTGCGGATGTTTGCCCCCACGGAAGAATCTGCATTCTGAACAGGTATGCTGATAAGCTGTACCGCCAGACCGCTTATACATTTCGCTTATCTTTCTCATAGAATCACTCGCTTTACTCTTGACTTTCCTCTCGCTTTCTTCTTGAAGATACCATTTTTAACACAATCCCTTGGATCACATCCTCTGCTATGTTCTTCAATCAAGATATAATCACAGGTTGCATTTGTACTCCATGCATTTTCGCTCTTGCTGTAATAGTCGCATTTCGAGCATTGTCTCCGCTTTAAGACTATAATTTCAGTGCTTTTTAATTCTCTCCATGGTTTTCTATCTGGCAATTTTCAGCACCTCCCAATCTGGCAGTATCTATAATTTTTAAAAGGTCTGGACTTAGTTTTCTTCGTTCTTGTTCTCTTTGCACTTCTGCCCGATACGTCCTTTGAAAATTTGATTGAACTACACTCCACCATGTACCATCTACATTTTCAGATACCGCCCATTCTCTAAGTTGTGCCGGACTTGATACTGCTTTCTGAATGATTTTTGGAAGCTTATCAAACTCTGTTTCTGCGTTATATGTAGAGTTCTGAATAGCTTTGCATACCTTTTCCCAGGCTTCTGTTTCATTCAGCTCTTCCTTTTGCGGTGCAACGCTTTGTGCGCATTGCCTTAATGCGGCTATTGATGGCTCTTTCCATTCCGTCTGCATATATTTCTTTAATCCGAAACTTAAAAGCTTGTAATCCAGGTCTTTCAGTAATCCGTACCAAGTATCAAAAGCATATTGATCTGGCAGAAATGCTGGGGAAGTGTACACAGCTTTCATTGCCTTTACCAGTACCGCCCATTCTTCTCTTGTCATACCCAGTTATCCACCTCGCTTACCCTGTTTTGTATTTTCTCCATGTAACTTTGAGGCTTGTTACCGGATTTATCAAGATAGTTCCCTTCAAATACCTTCGCAAAGTTACCGGGCTTTAAGAACCAATCGAAAGTTATCATCCAACCTTCTTTGTTCTGGCCTTGTAAGAAGCTGCTATGGCGAATGTTTTCAATGGCTTCTAAGATATCGTCCATATGGTTCTGACGGATTCTGGCTTTCACTGCTTGTTCTCGTTTTGATGTCATTCTTTTTACAGGGTTAATACCAAATTCTTCCAGAGTATTCCATTCATCAATGATTCGTTGGACGTCAGTCTGACGAATAGTATCTTTAGATACTATTAAATCATTTATATCTTTTTCTTTATCTTTATCTAATTCTGTATCTAAATCTAATTCTAAATCTTTATCTAAACCTATATCTTTATCTGAGTGCGTCTTTCGTTCGTCTATTTTGCGTCTTTTCTGCGTCTGCCTGTTTGAACGCTCTATTAGTTTGGTATCATCAATAGAATTTCCATTTGTCAGTGAGTAACTTCCGTTATCTTTCAATTAGCAGTTTCTTTTTTCATCAGTGTATGAAGTTTCTATATATCTGTCTCTGGACAGGGTGTTGTGCATTCTCCAATGTTTAATAACGATCACGCCATCATCAAACAAGATAACAAATCTCTTGGCAATTAGAAGCTTCAAATCATCATCATTCGCTCCTATTATTTTTTCAATCCTCTTTGGGTTTCCAATAAATCCATCATCGTCAGCTCTCATGTTTAGATGAAAATAAAGACATTGTGTTGATAACGGCATATCAAGGAAAGCATCTGTATCAACAATTTTCATTGTGAACATTCTTTTATTTGCCAATTTTGAAATTCCTTTCTCCAATTCCTGGATTTTTCAAAAGTGTTTATCTCAATTCAACTTCAATTCCATTGATTTTCAGTTCTCCATTTACCGGAACCACAAGAGATGGAACGCCGTTTATTTCTTTCAATTCAATCAGAGAAATTTTATCCGGCTGAATGCAGATTGTTGCATCTGATGTTAAAATTTTTGCAGTTTTTGAATTATGGATATTGTCAAGGGCGACAGGCTCATTGCTGAAATACATTTCCCAGTTTTCCTTGAAATCCGATAACTTCTCGTCTGGAACTCCGCAATATCCAAAAATCTGTTCCATTTCATCACATGATACAGTTATCATCTCTGGGCTGTCTTTCTTCTGTTCTCTTACTTCCTGTAAAGATTCAACCAGGCTTTCAGTGAAATTAAATGTTGTGCATCCTTCGAAATTATCCATAATAAAATCTGAAAAGACATTGATCTCATTGCCAGGTATACGTGGAATTGATGTGCCAAGAACGTTTTCGATAAAGTCTGGATGAATATTCTTTATGTTTTTGTTAAAATACAAGGTTCCATGAATATCAGTGCTTCTGTCATTAAATACCGGGAATAAGAATCCTGTTTCTGGTCTTGAGACTACCCAATCACGAATTCTGTCTTTGATGTTATTTTCAGCCACATCATAGCTAAGCCCAGCCTTTGAAAGATTCACCGGGCAAATGCTGCACAGAATGTGTTCATAAATTTCTTCTGAGGCATCGTGCATTTCGGTTCCATCAGAAGTTTTTCCGGGAATGTCATATACTGCATGAATGAGAACTATGTAGTAATTTTCTGGATAATCGTAATTTTCAATCACTTTGTCGTAAAACTCATCCAAAAGATCATCATCTTTAAGCTTACTTGCTCTGATCCGCATAAGAAATTCCTGTGTTCCACCCTCTTTTTCCTGTGCTAATGGGAATTCAAGATTCATAAGGCTTTTTCCAAGTCTGCCAGACATGGTTTTCTTGAAAATGTCAAAATACTTAAACATTTCTTCCTCTGGAAGGGAAAGGAAAGCTTCTTTAATTTTGGTTTTCTTATTTTTTCTGCATCCACATAACAACCACAAATGCGTGTGATTGCACAATTGGCTGGTGTAAACTGCTTCTTGATCTCTGCGATTTCTTTCTTATTCATGATTAATCCTCCGCTCCAAATATTTTTCTTAAATTGTTCTGGTAATTCTTCACTGTTTGTTCGATAGTGTTATAAGTTGGTCTTAATCTGCATCTTTCTTTGTAACCATCGCATCTTGTTCCAAAAAGAATGGAATTTCGACATATTCCATCTTGACTAGCGCAACATTTATTCATTCTTCTTCATCCTTTCTGCTTCTCTCGCCTGTTTCTTTTCAATCCACTTATTAATTTTCTCATCAGAAATCATGTACATTTGCTTTAACATTTCGATGCAGATCAATACATCTGCAATTTCTTCTATCATGTTATCACGGTTGATTTTTCCACGTTTTGCCTTGCTGATTGCCTGGATAAGTTCGGCGCATTCTTCCATACAGACTGTACTTTGATTATTTTTGCCGTAATGCAAAATACTTTCTGCGATAACACCTTTATTAATCTTTATCCCTGTGATTAATCCGGCAAGAGCCTTTGCTCCAGAATCACACGCCCATGCTTCCTTGAGATATTTTTTCTGCCATTCATCTTTGTTTTCAGAACTTTCAAGGAAACATAAATGCTGGTCTCTCATATCGGATAATATGTCTTTTGCTTCTTCTGGTTTCATATTAATTTCCTCTTCATCATCAATCTCAACAATTTTTAAGTCTGCGAAATCACAACCCATTGCGAATCCGTCAATCATTTTCTTCTTAACTCCAAATACCTCTATCATGTAAGAATTATTTTCCATGATTTTTATTACATCTGACTTTTTAACATATTCAGCCATTCTTCATCTCCTCCAACTTCTTCTCTATCGGATTAATAATCTCTTCCAATGCCTGTTGCTCATAATTTTCTTTCCAGATTTTTTCTCTTTTCCAAAATTGGATTTTCATAATCTCATTTATTAAATTAATACACGCTATTGCTTCTAACATTCCCCAACATCCATCACAGGCTCTTTCATTGCACCAGTTTATAAATTCTTTAAATTTCATTTTTGAGTTCCTCCAACTTATTTTCAGCTTCTTCACGGGTGAGGAATACCACAACATTCAATTCTCCAAGCCATTCATCCTCGTTCGCCCATAAAAACCATCTGCCGTCTTTTCCGTATTCAATTCCGCTTACCACGTTTTTTCGAATACCCATGCCATATATATCCCATACAGTTGTGCCAATAGGACACGGAAATCTCACAAGCAATCCCTGTTCTTATAAGTCTTTGTATTTCTTCAACTCTTTCTGCATTATCGCTAATTTAGCAAGTTCCAATCCAGTAAATGCACCGTTTTCTTTGAGTTCCTTTAATTCTTTTAAAGTGCCAATATCTTTGTAAGATTTTAATTCTTCAAGCCATTCCGCAAACTGTTCATGTTCTTCTGCATCTTTAATACAATCAGCTTCGAATCGTTTATTAATTTCTTCATTTCCCAGTGATACCTTAGTAAATTTACCATTCCATCTTTTTCTTTGCGCCATCATCTTTTCATGATTAATTGCTTCTTCAAGTGTTAATCTTTCCATCTACTTCACCTCTTATATACAACCCACTCATCAGAACCTTTGAACTTTACCCTTATCTTTACCGGATGTCCATCACCAATCATTCCCTTTGGCTTATATTCACCAACAAATGTTGCTCCTTCCAATGCCTTATGGCTTTTCTCGCATGCAATAGCCTTTTCTTTATCCGCATAGTCAGTATTGCAGATTTGACATGTATATAATATTTTCTTAATCATCTACCTCACCTCTTCCATCTGATTTTCTACAGTATCTGCGAGTAACTTCAAGGACTTAATAAATGAGTCCGTCAATGCTGTTCTGTCTGGGTTTTTAGCAAATGTTCTGACAATGTTTACTGCATCCTTGATTTCTTCTTCATCTTCGACGATTTTGGATGCTTCAAGCAATGTCTTTTCAAAGCTGTAAGTAGCGATTTTATTATCGTAAAAAATCAATATGTTTGGAAATGGAATTTCGATATGGTTTAAATGGTTTTCTCTCGCCCATTTGAATCCCTGAAACCTTGCTATTTTCAGAACACTCAAATATTCTTCCCGCGTTCTTACAAATACGTTTTTTCCTGTTAAATCAATCATCATAATTTCCCCCCTGTAATCTCATCAATACACTGATTCCATCCCTCTGCAAAGCCGGTATCAGACGTATTAGCCGGATAATCTCCATTGTATTTCTCTGGTAAATCCATAAGCGGACACCAATCAGGCTTTGCGCTTAAGTCTTCGATATATCTACAATTTATTTTACAAAAAGAATGGAATATTCCACCGTGTAAAACACATGATTCACAATCTTCTGGTGTTTCCATCACTACTACTGATTTATTCATTCCGGCACCTCCATTCCTAAATTAAATAATGTTAATTGTGATTTGAACTCGTTCAACCGTTTTTGAGCTGAATCGTAATAATCTTTATTGATTTCATAACCAACATATTCCAGACCGTATTCCTCATATGCAATCAATGAACTTGCGCTCCCCACATGGGTATCAAGAATCTTCATTCCTTTCTGCAGATATTTCTGACATATCCAACGATATAAATTTACAGGCTTTTGGGTTGGGTGGATTCGCTTTTCGTTCAGTCTTTTGTTGCCCTGCTGTATTGTTCCTTCAATTATTGATTTTCCTTGAAACATTCCTCTCCACATATAGCGAAAAATATCAACCCTTCTTGTAAGACTGCAGTAAGCAACTTCTGCGTCTGATTGATCTGAACCATCGTTGCATTTATCCCAGACTATCAATCCGCCCGCCATTGTGTAATCAAAATAATTACATCCCCAGATAATTTGATTCTTTGAAACCCTAAACAGTTGTTTGAAATATTCTTTATCAGGCGTATTGTTGTCCAATCCATAATTCTTGTACCTACCATCAGGAACATAAATGGAACTTCCATTTTTCTGCTTTACATATTTACTACGATTCTTACCGCCGTGTTCTTTGATTCCGTATGGTGGGTCTACAACTGCCACGTCGAAGTAATTATCTGGAAAGTCCGGGAGAAAATTCATGCAGTCACCGCAAATAAATTCTCTTTGCATCAGTGTTCCTCCTGTAATAATTCTTTATTGTCGAAAATGTTTCCAACTGGCATAGCGTATACCATGTCAATCCAATACCCTAAATCTTTTCTAAGGCATTTGTCTTCCGTCCAATCTACATAGAATCCGACATGTTCTGTTTTCTGAGAATCAAAACAATTTTGATAATATCCATATTTGATTGGAGCATAAATTTCTCCGAAATGATATTTGATAATATCATTTTCCCAAATTTTGTTTCCGTTCTTGTCACAAAGTCCCGTGAACTGGCAGAGGGTCTTCTCGCCTACCATTAAAATATCATCAATTTCCATGTATCCGTATTGACTGCAATAATGCGGATTTTCTTCAAAGCTGATAAATAAACCTAAATGTGTTTTAATTGGAATTCCCTCAATCCATTCTCCTGTTTGGATGCTTTTTGCCCTGAAAAGAATTTCTCTCATTCAACTCCACCGCCTTTCACGATTTCAACTGTTTCATTCGTCTGGGTGGTGCTTGTCGTACATAATCACTATGCATACAAGACCAGTCACTCCGAATATGATTCCAAGGGTGAATCCTAATAAGAATGTAATCATGGCTCATCCTCCTTGTATGGTTCTGGAAGCGGCATCCAGGCAATAACTTTATACATCTTTGTTCCTCCATGCCCGTCTGAATATTTATCCCATTCAAGATATCCATATTTCTTTTCGTTCCAATATCCGGCATCTCCAAATTTTAAATAATTCGCAATTCCATAAAGCTTTTCAGGTGTTCCATAGACTTTTTCAAGCGTTACAAGATACTCTTTTTCGTCTTCCGGTACTCTCTCACTGACCGGAATCCAACCGTTTTCTTTCTCGTCCTGTTCCAGATCATTCAGAAGAGTATTCACAATATCCAGCGCACTCCCTGGAAGCCCATGCTTATACTGCGATTTCTTTTCTATCTCAGCTTTGTATTGTTCTAATCTGGTTCGTACTCTGCTCATGCTTCCACCTCACTATCCTCTGGCATCTGGAATGTCATTCCTTTTTTGAGCATTTCTCCAAGTTCTCCAGCATGTGCTTTGTTCTCTTCCGTTTTTGGCTTCATGCTTAATATCCTACATACTTCTGGAATTACATATTTTGTGTATTCCGAATCTCCGTATGCTTCCTGGATCATATCCAGTACTTTCATGGCTTTTGCTTTGGTGGAATATTCTCCGAGCAGATAACTGCATCCGGTGATGTATGATGTTATAATTATTTTTATAGGTCCTTCCGCAATTTCAATTCCTGCCAAAGTATTAAAATTAATCAATATTTCGCTGTTCTGGCTTCTGATTAACATTTTGTGTCCTCCTTATTCAATGAAATTTGTTCCGCACTGGCAATGATAACTAATGTGTCCGTTATATTTGCTCACGTTTGCAATTACCTTTCTACCGCATGAAAAGCAAGTTACCTCTTTTGTCAGCGGCTTTTCGTATTCTTCTACTTCTTTATCTTGAATAAACCTCTGACCGCACCAGTGACACTGTTTAGTGCTGTACGGAATCTCTCCGCAAATAGGACATTCTGGAATTATTCCGTAACCATCATTTATGATTGGAAGCTTGATCGGCTCTCGCTTTGAATAAATATTCCAAAGTTCTTTTCTACGGTTCTCTTCGTCCTGTGCCATTAACGCTTTGTACTTCTCTTCCTCTTCTTTATCCCAGTAAATGACACAGGCTTTATCTTCTGGTGAAATGTCTTTGGTGTACGGCTGTGTCGTGCAATGATAGCCTGTTTCACCCTTTCTTTTTCTTGACTGTCATCTTACGCAGCCACCGCATTTTTTGTCCAACAATTCTTCTGGATAAATGCTTGTGCTGGAACGTCTTTTTCTTACTGGCATTCCGTCACTGAATTTAATTTCACTCATTATTTACCCTCCTTTTTCAACATCGGAAACAACCATCCTGTCTTTTCGTTTGATGCAATCCAATCAAAATTTAGCTCTGATAATTGATACTCTTTATTGCATCTTTCACAGGTGAATCCGTTCGCTTTACTGTATTGCCCTATAATTCCACCAAATCCACATCTACAGTGTTTATAATCCATTTCTATCCTCACTTACGCTCCAAATCTTCTAACCAATTCTTTATTCAAATCCGGAATCCGTACATCTGTTTCAGATTCCAACTCTTCAATCATGCTCATAAAACTTCTTTCTCCACGATTTGCTTGTCCTACAAACTCATTTGCACAATTAATTACATCCAAAAGTCTTTTAGTGGAAAAGCCATGCAATTTCCGTAATGCCAGCATGGTTGTTACCGTGTTAATTGTATTCGCCCAGTCGTCACCAGTGCTGAATCCATCGTTGTAGGCTTGATCTTGCATAAATTCCAGCTCTTTACGTGAATTCTGCATGGCTCTGGCGAACGCCTGTGACATTTGATTGTCACAAGCCAGCACCCTATTTTTCTTTGGTGCTTTCATCTTTAATTTGCTTCCCATATTTTTCCCTTTCGTATCTGTATTCCGTCAAACGGTATGCTCTCGATATTCCCGGATGTTCTGTGGCAATCAGAGAATCCATCTCCAATTGCCGCATATGTCTCTGGACGGTACACTTTGTAAGGTCTGTTCCATCCATAATTTCTTCATAAGAAGGCATATATCCGTGTTTCTCAAAATACTTGACAAGAAATCTGTAAATATCGTTTCTGGCAGATTGCCCCTCATTATATTTCCTCTGGCGGTAATTCATACGCAAAACGGCTCTTCTGCCGCAGTATTACTTTTTTCTGCACGCATTTTATTTAATCTTTCCGCAGCTTTCTTTTTCGCTTCATCGGAATATTTTCTTGGTGGATTGATTTTAATGTAGGAATACGGCAAGTGGGCGAAAATAGATCCATCATTATTTCTGGCAAGAATTTTCACATCATCTGGAAATTCCTTTTCTAATTCCTCACATCTGTTCTTCCAGGTGCTCCCATTCTTAGCAGTAAGCCCTACATAATCTCTTCCTGGAATCCACTCAATTACGCATTCGTTTGTGTTTTCTGACACAAAACTCACCTCTATTCATTTTTTATTTTATCTTTGGAATTTAGCCAGTAGAACTACTGGTGTGTTAGAATCAGTGATAGTTTTCTTCGTTGAGTAAGTCGTTAAATTTTTCCAACGCCTTAATAGATACTTTGTTATTTGCTTTTTCTGGTCTGATTGATACGTTTAAATGGATATCAATGATGTGTTTTAGTTCTCTTGCAAGGGTTATTTTCCCCTGTTGGATTCCATCTCTATATCCTTTTGCTGGACGAAATTCATTGATTTTTTCTTTCCCTTCCCCTTGGCTCCCAGAGGTTTTATTATATCTGCATTGATATCCTTTTTTGGTATACTCTAATATCCAGTATTGTTCCATTTTATCAAGCTGTTCGACAGGATAATGGATAAAATTTATTTTCCACCCAAAAGGATTTTCTTCGCTGTAAAATCCTCTTTTCTTAATTGATAGGTCTATGTGCTGATACCCAGTAAGGTGTGAGCACATCCTCTGAATTATATGTACTGCCTGACCTATATAAAAGTATGAGATTTCGTTTTCATCAGTTCTGGTTAAAAAATATATTCCGCTCCCATCATCAAGCTTTGGATTGATCTTCATGAGTCTTTTTCGATTCGTTGTTTCAATAGCTTTTGCCTGTCTAAGCTTTTTATAATCCACCCAGAATCACTCCTTTTCAATCTGGTCAATGAGTTTTTTGCACTCAGCTTTGACATAAGCAAGTGAGTGAATTTTGCAATCTGGATTTTTGTTTAATTCTCGCCAGTAATCTCCCATTATTTTAAGCATTTTTTGAAGTCTGGTTCTTCCCCGAAATACTGTTCTGCTATCTCAATATCATAACCATCGAAACAATGAGCGCAGTCAAATCCAATCCACCATGTATCATCATCGTCACAATCGTGTAGAAATGGTTCTGAATAAGTAACTCCACCATGACAGTCAAGATAACCTAAATCATCAACACTTTTCTTTGCTAACTTATGGCTGTAAGGTATACCAACATATCCGCATCTGTATGCTCCTGGCATAAACAGAACCACATATGGATAACCTTTGTATGTAGACTTTGTTTCTAAAACTGGTTTCATTTAATCACTCCCATTCACTCTCGTATTCATCTTCGCCCTCATCATAGTAACCATTTTCCATGATTTCTTTGAATGCAGCTATTGCCTTTCTGAACCTGTCACGCAAAACCTGTTCTTTCTGTTCAAGATCATCAATAACCTTTTTTCTTTCTGCGATTTCTTCTAAAAGAGATTTATTCTCTTCTTCAAGATTGTATCTGGCAATGCGTTTCATGGTTGTTGGATCAAGTTTTACAAGTTCCTTTCCAGTAACGTAAAGAGTTGTTGGATTCATTATTGCCGGCGCATACGTTCTTGTCTCGCCATAAACCGATGTAGTTTCTATTTGTTCTGGCGGTTCAGTAATATCCTCAATAGATTCAACATCAAAGCACATCATTTTCTGATTGCTAAAATAAATAATCTGTCCTGTTTGTACCATTTCATCACTCCTAACTAAACGGAAATTCATCTTCCATACTGCCTAAATCTGGCACATCCATGAAACTAGGTTCCGGCGGCGGTACTGGTCGTGTATCTGGTTTCTGTGGATTCTCTGTCTGACCTTTGTTTTCTGCAAAATCATGTGATTCCACAAAACAGTCATTTGTGTATATTTTTTCACCATTTTGGTTCGTATAACTTCCAGTCTGCCATTTCCCTCTAATATTAATTTTCATTCCTTTTTTCAGAAATTTCTCAACAAATTCTGCATTCTTTCCAAGTGCTACGCATGGTATAAAGTCGGCTTTACGCTCTGTGTTCTTTCTTTTTTCTCTATCAACCGCCAATGTGTATCTGGCAATCTTAGTGTCGTTAGTTCCCATTCGTATTTCCGGGTCAGCTGTCAGCCGCCCGGATAATACAACTACATTAAATCCCATACAATCACCTCTCAATCTGAATGTCGCATCTAATAAGTGCGTGTTTGATTTTCTTTGTATTTCCTGTTACAGTTTCTTCTTTCCCGATAACAAAGGAAATATCATCTTCTGTTACGTTGAATCCTTTTGTTTTGATATGCTCCATGATGATTTCTTTAATTTCATCTGTGCCGATTCCGATTGTTATTTCCAATGGTGTTACCTCCCTGGTTTGTATACTGGTGGCATTGGTTGCCATGCAATGACTGGGTAATATGCAATTCCGTGTTCTTCTACCATGCCCCATCTTCCACCGCCTAAATATGTAAGGGTTGTTGGTAACTCGGCGTCTTTTATGGTAACGTTGTATTTTATCTTATCTTCTGGGCTTTCTCTCACATCTGGCTCTGGCGGTAACTTCACATCTGTTGGAAACCACATATCCGCAGAGCTGTAGGAACAAATCAGTTCTTCAACTTTCTTGATTGCATCATTCCATCCTTTGTCGTACTTGCATTCCTGTTCGGAAGGTTTTGGCTTTTTCAGTTTGTTAAGTGTTTTTAAGAATATTTTCATTAATAATCATCCTCCTTTGACTTTTTAAATGAAATATCAATCGGCATTTTCCATTCGGATTCTGTACACTTAACAATAGCCTGTAAAAAAGAAGCAACAATATTCTTTCTGAAATCTGCACCCTTTAGCTGTTTTCTTATCTCTTCTGCAAATTCCTCACGGTTTTCGTTTACATATTTTTCAATTTCTTCCTTTACTGTGGTTTTTACAATATCTTCTGCAAGCCAGTCAAAATATGGTTTTGCGTTCCAACTCCCTTTATCGCAAAATTTTCCTTCTTTATTAACATACCTATTCGTCATTGTTTTTATCGCATCACGTACAATAACGGATGGGTCGCCTAATGCCTTTACGATTCCGGCGTGAACTTCTTCTTGTATTGCTGCTTTTATTACATCGTCACTGATATTTAAACTCATCATATTTCCCATGTTATAGCTTCTCCTTCCAAAACGGACATAAGTCCAAATTAACTTCTAGCCCCGGTCTGGCAATCTGCACCAGGGCATCATCCCAAACCACCGCTTCTTTTATCTCCTTCAAAATCTGTTCCGGGTCAGCTGCTTCATTACTCAAATGAACCAATGTTACCGTCCGTAATGCTGCCGTATGGTTTGTTTTTACTAGGATTTTGCAAGTATCTAAGGAACAATGCCCTTTAAGCCTGTGCGTGTAATTTTCAGCTGTTTTGTCAACCAATTCTTTACAATAGTTGCATTCAATAACTAAGTGGTTCAGTCGCATTGCCTGGAAGTTGTACTTGCAGTATTCAAAGTCAGTCATATACAACAACTTTCCCATTTCTTCATGTTCTATGAGATACCCATAATTGAAACAAGGAATAAGTTGTCTTGTGTCCTTATCTCTTGTGGTATGCGGCAAATAAAATGGTATTACCGTAAATGAACCAACCCGAAACGGTCTTTTTTCTGGAACGCCTTTCATCAGCTCACCAGTGATGATTTGCAGATGTTCTACAGTTTCATCGTTGGTGTAAATCTGGATTCCTAAATTCATTAGATTTTTAAATGATTCACGGTGATCACCGTGTTCATGCGTCAGAAGTACGCCGGAAACATCACTTGTTCTGTAATCAATAGATTTTAAAATGTCTTTGTATCTGCATCCGCAGTCCAGAAGAAGCATTTCTCCACTGTTCGATTTCAAAACATAGCAGTTTCCGGGTTGGCTCCCTGTGTTTACTACTCGCATAAGCATTTTCATCACCTCGCTTTCCGAATATTCCTTTAAATCAGTTTTCCTCATTCACAACAATACCGCCGTGGATAATAACTCTCTTTCCGTCCGAATCGTCAAAGTAAACTTCATTCTCCGATTCGGAAACATCAAACTTTCCAGACCAGGACTTGATTTTACCACCGTTGTAATCGTAAACAGTTACGGTACGGTTCAGACCACCGTCAATATCACTAGACAGTGATTTTAATGATCTGCTACAGGAAGAACAACCACTAAACATTGTGATTGCTGTAACCCCTGTAATTAATACTGCCGTCTTAATACATTTCTTTTTCATCCTACATTTCCTCCTGGCTCATAAATGATGGAATTTCTGTTTCAACTGGCTCTGCTGCCGGAACTGGTTCTTTCTCTGCTGTTTTTACGGTTTCGGCTACGGTTGGCTGCTTTGGCTTTTCTTCGATTACTTCTGGTTGTGGAATGAATTCTTCTACATTGGCATTCTGTTCGATTTCTTCCTGTACTTCTCTGTATGTGGCATCCATCATGTTGTATTCGTAAGCCTGTACTGGATTGTCCCATCTCTTAGGAATAGACTTCATAATGTTGTTTCGCATCTTACGAATAATCATTGACTCTCTGGATTGTGTTTCATAATAAGATGGTGAAATATACGGTCTTAATTCCTCACAGTCAATAATTGCTTCCAGTTCTCCAATGTCAGCGACCTTTTTCATGATCTCTTTTTTCTTTGCTTCAATTTGAGCTTTCTGCGCATCTGTAGCTTTATATCTGTCCGCACAAATTCCAAACGTTTCATTCTGGAGATTATTCTTGATGTGCGCTGCAAGATTCTTCAGTACATCTACTCTTTCACAAGAAAGGTATTCAATATGTCCGTCCTTATACTGAATCGGATATACGATACGGACTACCTTACCTACACCAGATTCTTCCCATTCTGGCGGTGTGATTTCTACACCTTTATGTCTTGGTGGGATATACTTATCACCTTCTCTGACTTTCCAGTACGGGAATACTTTAGCTACATTGACACCATATCTACTTACAAGAGCATCGTTTCCATCGCCCTCAATCGCAAATTCAACCTTCTTTTCCCACTGAGGTTTCTGCCCTTTCGCTGCTACATTTACATTTCTAATCTGGAAATAACATTCTCTCGGCTGTGCATTTGCGTTCAGCTTTAATGCTGCTACTTTACTCAGAATAAATTTAAGATTAGAGCCATTTATTGCTTCAAAACTTACTCCGCTCTCATGCACCATCTGGAAAATAGATCCCATTGCTGCCACTACGCAATCCTTTGAGTAGGAATCAAATTCCATTCCTCTTGAAGTCAAATCTCTTTCCATTAAATCGACATAACGATTTGTGTAATAGGAAAGCTGTGTGTTAAAATTTGCTACCTGTGTGTTTTCTGCCATGATTATTCTCCTGGTATGATGTAGTCATAGACCAATAAGGTCATCCACATCATATTCTCTAATCTATATCCTGGTTGGTAAGAGGATTCTCCTCCATAATCACTCCAACCATAGATACGTGTATAAGTTACATACATTTTTGTATGATTATTCACTCCTAGACTATGTCTGTTACATAAGGTATTATTTTCCATTGGATAGGGAAAAGGACGATTTTCTCCTAGGGAGCTGGCTTATGTCCAGTAATACCCGTAACTTAAGACTGTCATTCCATCAATGAAAATTTATGTTTTAGGCTGGTTGGGAGCAATTAAGCTATACCCGTATAACGCGCCAGGTAGTGTATTCATTGTTTTTTATGGAACCCTATCGGAAGGAGCATATAATGCATAACAAAAACTATATTTCCGTCGGCATTGATGTCGGTTCAGCTTTTAGCTTTATGACAATTCTTGCGCCAGACGAAACAGTGATCTTGAAACCTTTCAAGATTACTCACAATAATAAGGATTCTTTGGAACGAGCTGTTTCTGAAATTAAAAAAGCAGAAGAGCTGTATTCCTTAGAAAGTCGCACCTTTCTAGAATCCACTGGGATTTATCATTTCCCGCTCTTCTGCTATCTTGTTGATTGTGGTTTTAACGCGTCCATAATCAATCCTATTATTACACATTCTACTAAGAATGGAAATATCAGAAAAGTAAAAAATGATAAAATCGATTCTAAAGGTATTGCCAAACTAGGATTATCAAAAGATATTCCTGTTTCCCAGTTCCCAGCAAAGCTGGTTCTTGAACTGCGTAGCCTTACCCGTAAGTATTACGATTTAACTGATGAGCGTTCTGCTCATATCAATAAACTTAAAGGAGACCTGCATACCGTGTTTCCTCAGTATCTTGACGTTTTCTGTGATGTTACCGGCAAGACCTCAACAATGATTCTTCGCCAGTACGGTACTCCAGACAAGATACTTCGTGGTCATAAGAAGACCATGATTGAAAAAATATCAAAAGCTTCACGAAAAGGTCTTGCCAAAGCTTCTGAAAGATATGAGAAACTCTGTGCTGCAGCTAATGCTGCAAAGACATTTGGATGTCAAATAGACAGTATCTACTTCAATATCTTTTTAACTTTGGACCTTGTTGAAAAGCTTGATTCTGCTTTGGATTCCATACTGAATCGTATTAGGCAGCTGATTACATTCAATAAAAACGAGAAGTTTATTCAGCAGATTAAACTTTTAAATACAATCCCAGGTGTTGGCTTTCTGACTGCTGTAACAATCATGTGCGAAATAGGTGATTTCTCAGCATTCCGTAATCCAAAACAACTTTTTGCTTACTTCGGATTAGATCCTGAAGTAAATGAATCTGGAAAATTCGTTGGCACTCAGTTACATATGAGCAAACGTGGCTCCAGAATCGCGCGCCGTGCTATCTTTGCCGTAGCACTCGCCTCCATTCGTACAAAACGTAATGGAGAGGGCATCAATCCATACCTCCGTAAGTATTACGAATTAAAGTCTGGACAAAAGCCTAAGATGGTTGCAATCGGTGCTGTAATGCATAAAGTCTGCAACATCGTATTTGCTGTTCTTCGTGATGAAAAGGCATTTGAGCTTCGGTCACCAGAAGAACACTGTAAGCAGTATCAAAGACCTGCTTTAGCAGCTGCATAAAGATGCAGCTATATAAAACCATAGGAGCTTCTTGACGAAAATCCAAGTGATTTACGTTTGTTAAAGTTACTCATTTTTAGGTTTCAAAACATAAAAGAAAAATATCTATTTTTTGTCTTTTAGGTATTGACTATAACTAGCTGGTCTTTTCTTTTTTATATTTGCTAACACGCTGTTGCGTGATTGTATGTTTTGTACCTATGTAGGTTTGCAGATATCTCAAACCTCAATTTCCAATATTCGGTTTTACATAGGTTCTTGTGAGTGAAATATCCTCCTCACATTCCAGGTGCAAAATCACCTGTGACTTGATTAAGCCAATTATTTTTGATATTATTTAAGCAAATATAGTTTCTTCTATATTTCATATGGAACAGCCAGCCTGTCGCCAAACATTTGCTGGCTGTTTCCTTATTTACAATTCTTTTACTTCCAAATCCCCATCCGTAACTCTCAGTATAATCATCTGTCTGTCTAATACAGGAATTCTGCTTTTGTCAATGCTCTCCGAATCATCAATCCAAATCGGAAGATTCAGACCGTTCATTTCCTGTAACCCATTCAGCAAATCAACCTCGCAAAGAATTTTGTCGGAATGATTCAATCCGCTGTTGTAGTCGATTCCATTACAGATCATCTTGCAAGTTTCCACTGGATTTCCCTCAATCGTGTAATCAAGGAAACTGAACTGGAAATGCTTAAAGTATGGATTGATTTTCTCTGCCAGTGCTTTATTTTTCTGAATTGAGAAGTTAATAACGGTGTCAATGTTTTTTCAATATCAGCTTGAACTTGTCCAAGGCTTTTCAGTTCCTCATTCAGTTCGGCTACTCGCTTTTCTTTTTCTGTGACTGCTGCCTGTGCAATCTTAATGTCTGCATCCACATTGGAAATCTGTTTCATAACATTGCTGATCTGCATTCTTAATTCCTGTTTCTTTCCAGGAACATCATCAAATGATTTCAGTTTCTCTTCAAGTTCTGCAATTCTCGCTGTAACCGCAAGATATTCTTCATCATTTGTCATATCTACAGATTCTGGAAGCTCCGTAAATTTGGACTGTTCTTCCTCAATCTGCTTAGTGAGTTCAGCAACTTCATCCTGTGCCTCACTGATTTCCGACTGTAATTTGTTGATTTCCTCGTTAGTTTTCTTTAATTTTGCAGCGGAAGTATTTCCAAGGTCGCAGACATATTTAAGCTTTTCCTGCTTCTCCGATTCAAAGGATTCTTTTATTTTCAACTGTGCTTCAATTCTGGCTTTCTTTTTTCTTCAAAGGAAGCTCTCAATTCGGAAATCTGTTCTTCTGGCAGTTCCTGTCCGCAGGTGGAGCAAATGGTATCAGAATCATTGAATGTTTCAGCTTCAATAGCTTTCAGTTCAGAATCATCCAACTCCATTTCTTTGATTCTCGATAGTCCTGTCTGGCTCTATCCAAGTCAGCTTTTGCCTGTTGTGCTTCCCTTATGTGGTTGCCCAGTTCCATTCCAATAATACGAATGCTTGATTCCTTTTCTGATTTTTTAACATAAGTTCAGAAACTGTATCAGAAATAAATTTTTGTCTGGCTCTTAACCATTCATTCGCCTTGCTAACCAGACCATCCCTGGAAGATTTCAAACCACGGATTTCATACGAAAGACTGTCATAGCCTTTTGCTGAATCTTCAAGAATCTGTTCCTGTTCTTCCAGTTTGGAAAGGTCCGCATTAAGCTCCTGTTTTTTGGATTCCAGGGAAGAAGTATCTTCTGCTTCAACAGTCCGATTGGTTTCATATGCAATCTCCGTGTTTTTGGCATCCACCTTTTTCTTTTGTGCATTCAGTTCTTTTCGGAGCTTCTTCAATGTATCTTCTACGGAATGCCCCTTTGTGATTTCTTCCACATGAGCGTACTGTGGATTCTCTTCCATAAACTGAGCAATATCGAAACCAGACATCTTTTCCAGTACCTTCCTGGATTCTGCTGTTGACTTCTGTAATGTATTCAGAAATGGTTTTGGATTACTGCACATCAGAAGTGTTGAAGGCTCTGCTATTGACTGGATGAACTCGGTATAATCCTTTGATTTAGCCGGGAATCCGTCAATTTCATAAGAAGTTTCATTTCCATCGAATACCTCTTCGGACTGTCCTCTTGGTTTTCTCCACTTCTGCTTTGTGATTTTGCGGATCACTTTTTCTTTCCCATCAATCGCAAGTGTAAGCTCCCTTACAACATCAACCTTTGGCACTTCCAATCCATTTTCTTTTCTGCGGATAGAAGTCGGTTCTGTACCATTTGCCATCTTTCCTGTCAGAACATCCAAATATGCGTCCTTTAATGTGGATTTTCCTTCTCTGTTTCTGCCGGAAATCTCTGTTCTTGGAAACAAATCTACAGACTTACTCGGAAACTTTTTGTAATTCTCCAAGTAAATTTTTTCACTTCCACTTTCATGCTCGATTATCCTCCCTATTGATACCTCATATGCGGTTCTGATCTCTACTTCATCACTAGATAATTTTTTATGATAAATCCGGCTCTGGATTCTTCCGATTATTTTTACGAAATCTCCAACCTTGAAATCAGCAGCTTCTCTGGCTTCTTTCAACCATGCTAAGCACGGAATATAATCTGTTCTTCGCAAGTCATATTCGTTGCAAGCAATCATTAAATCACAGATTTCTTTTCCACTTGGTGTTCTGCGGTACACAGGCGGTTTGCAAAGATAACCTTCCAGAATGATTTTGTTTTCACCTTCTGTGCTCCCATCACCTTCTCCACACCAGATTGTTTCCGCTTTGATTTCAAGAATCAAATGTGACTTTCCACTTTCATGTTTGTTTGAAGAACTGTATCTCCCTTCAACATAAGCGTGTTTTCCAATCTTTAAACCTTCCGTCTGCTTTTCTTTAACAATTACTGGAAGCAAATCTACGTTTCCACTGGTGCGCTTTGCACCAATATAAAATCTTGCGAATTTTTCTCCGTCCTTGAAAAACGTTCCTGGCTGAATGTCCATTATTGCGCCAAATATCTGAACTTCATTCTTATTATTCTTCATCCTCCAATTTCTCCATTTCTTTTACGGAAATCTCATATACACTTTCCGTTTCTTCTCCATTAACATAAACATCACGGCTCATTAACCTGCCAGTTACTTTAATGTAATCATTCCTTTTAACGTCTACCGCCAGATCAGCACCTTTTCCCCATAAAGTACAGCGAGTAAAGTCGGATCTTTCTGAAAAATCTCTTGGAATTGCTACGAAAAGATTTGAAACTTTCATGTGCGTTACTGGCGTAAGTTTTGCATATGGCTCTTTCGTGCAACTTCTGGCAATAAACTCTACTTCGTTTATATCACCATCCGGAACCTGTTCTTCCAGGATTTCCACTTTATCAGCTGCGATATAATTAACATTGTGGTGCTTATTTGGATTTTTAGAAGTGTCCATGCTTCTGATTGCTCCTGTTACCACAACTTCTTTTCCGTTATAATCATTATCACGTACAATGGGATCTTCTATAACGATTGGGAACATATCTACTGCACCACTTTTACGAATAACTGTCAGCATGAATTTGTAATAATATCTTCCGTAATGTTCGTGGCTGAACACTATTTCCCCGGCTCTACCTGATAATCTTACTTTATTTAATCTTTTCATTTACTTTTCCTCCGTTCCTAATATAATAGGAAGAAACATTATTGAGAATAAGACGGTTGATACGAAGAACACCCCAATAACATCAAATGATGTAAGCATCCATGTAATTGAGAAGATTACTGTAAACATCCCTATCCCCACAAATATTTCTTCTATTGTCTTTACCACCTCTTTCATTTTGTCCTCACTTTCTTCTGGATGTGGTTACTACAAGTGCAGTTGCCAGAATAGCGATAATTACATTTCTTGCCATCAGCTTTTCTTCCAGATCAGCAATGATTTCACTGGAAAGTGGCTGATTTTCGCCATTTTTTGCATAAAAAGTCCTCCTGTTATATTTTTGTTTGTCAAATACAGGAGGTTGTGTTATAATAATCCTGTATTTAACTAACTCATTCTTAGTTAGATACCGTCCTGGTTGGTGTGACCGCACCTTCCAGGGCAACTTAATCTACTTCTACAAATTTTCCGTCTTTCAACATATAGAAAGTATCTTCTTTAATGTTTTCTCCATCTACTTTTGCTGATTTAATATCTACAATATGATATTCATTATTAATTTCTTTCCACTCAGTCAGAACAATAAAACATCCGATTTTTCCTTTAGCTTTTGATTTAATTCCTGTAGCTAACGCAATGCTTTCTTTTCCTTCGACGATTGCTGCTGACCGATTTCCGGTATTGGTTGCTGCTGACTGATCTCCGGTATTGGTTGCTGCTGACTGATCTCCGGTATTGGTTGCTGCTGACCGATCTCCGGTATTGGTTGCTGCTGACTGATCTCCGGTATTGGTTGCTGCTGACTGATATCCGGTATTGGTTGCTGCTGACCGATCTCCGGTATTGGTTGCTGCTGACTGATATCCGGTATTGGTTGCTGCTGACCGATCTTCCGGTATTGGTTGCTGCTGACCGATCTCCGGTATTGGTTGC
>ENA-OONE01000008-OONE01000008.1-viral-metagenome-genome-assembly--contig:-NODE-8-length-21761-cov-21.867754_pt1 | contig 21761 bp, 26 predicted proteins | sample MGYA00245311_ERZ501084 | MGnify/ENA primary metagenome ERZ501084 (study PRJEB25959, sample SAMN05341332) | viral metagenome | host: human-associated | place: USA: California | collected 2014-04-05 | study... | reverse complement strand
TTTTTTTTCATGGTTTTTGTTCCTCCTGTTTTGTGGTATTGTGGTGGTGTACATCCTCTGTACATTTACTATTATACATGATTAAACGTACAAGTCAATAGTATATTCAAGATTAAACGTACAAGCACATAAAACGTTGCACACGCAACATACAAGCGCACGTTCTCCAGCGCCGTCCTGATCTGCCCGGTGCAGCGTGTCCAGCGTTTGGGCGCGTGTCGTGCCTTGCGTGGTCTGCCCTGGTACTTGCCCCGCCCTGGTTCTGGCACGGCCTGCGCTACTGCCTGTGCTGTGCAGTCGTTCCGGGTGCGCTGGGGGCTGGGGTCTCCACCGGCGGGGCATACAGCCGCCGCCTAGCCCCGCCCGGTCAGTCTTTCGACCACCGAAAAAATAAAAAAGGCTCAAAAAACACCCCGCCCCCATTGCCAATCTTAAAAATTTCCCGCAAAAATAAAAAGACCCCTACAAAGGGCCTGTGTTCTGTGCTATACTTGCCTTACAAGCCTTGAAAGGGAGGAATCTGCAATGAACCAAAAGAATGACAAGAATAAAGAAAGGCGCGAAAAGAACGAAAAGATTGCCGCTTCAATATGGGGCATCATTATCGGCGCGGCTCTTTTGGTTTTTGGTGTGTATCTTATGGCACATGGCATTTCAAACGTTATATAAAATTCTGGCCAAAGAAAGGAAGAATCAAAAATGAGAAAGAGGATCATTGCGGCGGCTCTGATAGCGGTCGTAGTTTTAATGTCGCCTTTATGTGCGATAGCTGTCGAAAAGCCGGATGAGATTGCATCCCCTGCTCAACTAGAAGAAACTAACGAAGAAGGAACTGTTAAAATCAAGGAATCTCATAGTCACCTTGAGAAAAGATATGAATACGGAAAGACTAGATACTATGTCTACTACGCTGTACTAGTTGAGAATACGTACCCCGATTACGCCGTTGATTTTGTATCTCTAAAGGCCTCTGTTTTTGGTTCTGATGGTTCAGTATTAAAAACCGATGAACAAACCCTTGACTGGATTGCAGAGGGAGACTCTTATTGGTACGCTGGATATGTGTCGTTTGATTCTGAAGGCATTGCTCCGGCCAGAATGGAATACACCATTAGTGCAGATGAGTGGAATTTCCATAAAGCGAGCGCATCCAATCAGGTTATTCGTGCTGGTGAGCTTTCCGTTACCAATGTTTCTAAACGTGGCTCTGGGTACGATCTGCGTTACACAGGTCAAATTACAAACAATAGCCAGTTCACGAGCAACTGGATAAAAGTTATCGTCATTTATAAAATGAAAGACACCGAAGGAAACGAAGTTCCTGTGGGTGGCGATTACACATACATAACCGATGCACTTCCGTCTGGGCAAACGACAACATTTGAACTTTACCCATCGTCCGGTTTTGTTGGATATAGTTCCTACGAAGTCATTGCTTTGCAGGATTGACCTATAACACAAAAAGCCAGCGGCTAGATGTTCTCTAACCACTGGCTTTTCTTATAGGTTGTTATACGCTTTTACGAATGCTTGCATAGAGCAGACGGAAGGTCTCACGGCCTTTCGGCGTTACTCTGGTCTGCAAACCGCCATGCTTATTCTTCCGATTGAGAAATTCCTTAACAACGAACAGTTCATCACCTTTGCCAGCTTTCGGCAGGAGATTTCTGTTCTTGTCACGGTAGATGTAACCATCTTCAATAAGCGATTGGATGAACTTGCGTTCAGGAATACGCAGTTCCTTTGCCGTGCCACGGAAACAAACAGCCAAGTTCCATGCCACAAGGTCGTCAAAATAGTCCGCCTTAGGCTGCATCTCCTCGTTCTTCTCACAGAGTTGCTTGTTCTGCGTCTGCAACGCTGCGTTCTTTTCCTTTTCGGCCTTCATGTTCTGAATCAGCCCGATCACGAAGTCCGGGTTGGCAATAGCCGTCTCCAACAGGTTGCCGGTCATGTACATCCCATGCTTGCGGATTGACGGCAAGACATCGTGAGTGACCCAATGCTTAAACCGCTGTGCGCTTTCCAACTTGCTACTGAAAATCAGACTGTACAGGCCGGATTCGTTGATGATGATGATAGGCTGCTTACCACCGGGGGTGTCCATTTCGTTCACCCCTCTGTCCTGTTCATCAACGTGGTCACGGATGGCTTTCTGCGGGTTATTGTAGCCTAAAGCCACCGCAATGTCCTTGCCAACGAACCAAGGGTCGTCGTCAATGAGCATGACGCGGATGTCGCCAAATTCGGCGTTGTTGAAGATTTTGATGTTCTCAGACAAAGAAAGTTGCATTAAAAAGCTCCTTTTCACTTGTGAGAGAAGCAATTTTCTGCTATAATAATGGCGAGAGAATGCTTCTCTCAGGGTTTACATGATACGTTCGCTAAAGTTTGCCGACAGCAGCGAGCGTATCATTTTTCGTTCTCATTGGTAGAATCCATCGGATGCAGCGCAAAGAATGCTTCACGGAACGCAGCAGAGATGGAGACCCGGTTCTTGATGCAGTATTCCTGCAAGCTTGCAAACTGCCGCTCCGTCACGCTGATGGTAACGGTGTGACCGTAACGCTCTGCGTAAGGACTACTCATACACATTCACCCCCTTTCGTTTTGCTGTGCAATAAGTGTAACTGCAAAATATCTGAATGTCAATCAAAAATACACTAGATATTGTGTTCGCTAGTGTTGACATCAGATTTTTCCGCTCTTGGTGGCTGCTCCCGCTTCGTACCCTGCCCGATAGTTCAGTTCGGACAGCTTACCCAGTGCTTCTGCGTACTCCCTGTCCTCGCTGGTCGGCTCTTTGCGTGGGAGAGGGTTTTCAGAAATTCTTCGGTTTTCGTGGGAAAGTTCATGTTTTTTGCTCCTTTCTATTGCAGAAGTCGTTTGCTTCTGCTATAATAATTGACAGAAACCGAGACTGCGCCCTTGGTTGCGTAGCTTCTGTTTTGTGGTGGAATAGGTCGTCAGTGCTACTTTGGACGGTGGGGCTGACGGCCTATTTTTTATGCCACAAAGGATAAATCTACTATTGTTGGCTGATTCATCGTGTGTTCTGCTGTCTTAGATTATAGACGCTTGGTATATAGTTGTCAACAGCCCAATTTGTATAATTTGCATCAGATATATCTGATTTTTACTCATTATAACGTAAATTTACGTTATTTGATAGTACTCCCGTAAACGGATTAGTTTACCCTAGTGATAGTAACTCAAAAGATATTTTTCGATAATTCGTAAGGCTACTATTCAAGTATACAGTTTGTAAAGCAACGAAAAAGTTTACAGCCGTTTGACCACCCTATTGATAGTAAAAATTTAAAAATACGCAAACTTTCTCTTGACGATTAAACGTACATGATGTATAATGGGGTCAAGAAAGAGAGCTTGTAAAAATGAAAAATGTGGCTGCGTATGTCAGAGTTTCCACAGATGGGCAATGTGGCGAAGATAAATTCGGAATGGAAGCCAGAAAGAGCAAATCGAAGAATACTGCCGCAAGAATGATATGAATATCATCAAGTGGTTTACTGATGCTGGCGAATCTGGTGCAAAAGAAAGGCCAGGATTTGACAGTATCGTGTATGGCGATGTTTCCAATCCTCCGTATGAAGCGGTTGTTGTTGCAAAAAGCGATCGAGTTGCAAGAGACATTAATGTTTATTATTATTACAAGATGCTTCTGCTTAAAAAAGAGATTTCTCTTATTAGCGTTGCGGAAGATTTTGGGAAAATGGGAGTTTTTTCTACAATGCTTGAAGCGTTTACACTTTGCTGCGCTCAAATGGAGCGTGAGAACATCACGAAAAGAACTTCTAGCGGCAGAGCCATTAAGGCTGCAAGCGGTGGATATAGCGGAGGCAAGGCTCCGATGGGGTATGAGGTTAAGGACGGGGAACTTTCAATTAAAGAAGATGAAGCAATAATTGTTCGGCGTGTTTTTGAATTGCGTGATGCTGGCAATACAATTCGTGGCGTAGCGGACAAATTGAATGAAGAAGGCTACTGCGGCAGAAATGGAAAGCCGTTTACCTCTAGCACAATTCAATCCATTCTTGGGAACAGAAAGACCTATGAAGGCTACTACCGTTACGGCAAAAGCGATGAATGGGTTAAAGGAAAGCAAGAGCCTATTTTGTAAAAGATACGGAGGGCATTTTCATGATTGAAAAGAAAGTTGAAGAATCAACTGCTTGCAATGTGTTTATGAAGAACGCAACTGCTGTAATTCTTGAGTATGTGCTTGAAGTTGGAATTGATAAGGCTGTAAAAGATTGCGTTAAAGATAGCGAAATCGTTCATTTTTTCCCCATCTTGAATCCTACGCAAAGGAACACGGATTTATGTGACCCGCCAGACATGGTATCGGATTGCTGAACAGAACAGGTGACATTGTTCGAAACCTAGAATAAAACTGAATGAGAAAGGAGAATACATTGAAAACGATTAAAGGAAAATATGCGTCCGCAAAGGTGTTCACGGACAATATTGAAGACAAAGCGTCTGAGCAGATTCTCATGCTCTGTAATCAGAGCTTTGTTGACGGATGCAAAATTCGCATTATGCCAGACGTTCATGCTGGTTCCGGGTGCGTAATTGGGTTTACGGCAAACTTGGGCAAGAAGGTCATTCCGAATATTGTCGGCGTGGACATCGGTTGCGGAATGCTTGTCGCTGAACTCGGTATTGAACACATCGACCCGAAAAAGTTAGATAAAGTAATCAGAGAACGAGTTCCGGCTGGGATGAATGTTCACGAATCGCAGAAAATGTCAGATTCTTTCCTTAGCCAGCTTGACTGCAAAGATAGTCTACATAATGTTGACTGGATTCTTCGCAGCATGGGCACTTTGGGTGGGGGCAATCATTTTATCGAGCTGGACGAAGATGAAGAAAAAACCAGTATCTTGTTATTCATACTGGAAGCCGAAATCTCGGAAAGCAAGTCGCAGAGTATCATCAAAACGTAGCTATCTCAAATATTAAAGGAAAGAACAAAAGAAAAGAAGCTACGGAACGCGTGATTGCGGAACTGAAAGAACAAGGCCGTGAACAGGAAATCTCGCAAAAAATCAAAGAATTGGATGTTCAGTTCCCTAATATTCCGAATGAGCTTTGCTATCTTGAAGGCGAAGAACGTGATTCCTACCTTAATGATATGCGAATTTGTCAGGCTTTTGCGAGGATGAACAGAGCAAGAATCATGCATACCATTTTAGACGGCGTTGGAATCAATTCTATGCTGACCCATGCGTCCTTCTTTGAAACCGTTCACAACTATATTGATGAATCGGATGATATTATCCGAAAAGGCTCCGTATCCGCTAGAGAGGGCGAGAAGCTGATTATTCCTCTTAATATGAGAGACGGAAGCCTTATCTGTGTTGGTAAGGGAAATCCTGATTGGAATTTCTCTGCTCCGCATGGTGCTGGCAGACTATATAGCAGAACAGCGGCTAAAAAAGCATTCAGCGTTGAGGAATACCAAAAGCAGATGAACGGAATTTATACTACGTCAGCCGATGAATCCACGTTGGATGAATGCCCGATGGCATATAAGCCAGCGCAGGAAATTATCAACACAATTTCCACAACAGTTGATATTGTAAAACACATTAAGCCCATTTACAATTTCAAAGCGGGAGAATAAAGCCGAAAGGAAAACGACATGAAAACCGTAAAATTGTCAGATCAGAGTTTGAAACTCATTGAAACGCTGTGCGATTACACCGACAAGCCCGATATTCTCAATGCCATCGCAGACGCTTTGTACTACGATGCGGACGAGCTGAAACGCAGGCTCAACCAGCTTGCAGAAGAAGTCAAATAAACTGAGCAACCCATTTATTAAGATGGATTTTAGCAAATAATTTTCCGAAAATAGCATTATAAAACCGAATATTTGATTTTTGTGCAGTTGTAGGCACTCTTTACATTTTCAGGTAGGGGGTGCCTATTTTTATGCAGCCAAAGCAGTGTATCGCCATCATTGACAGTATCAAAGCATATGCAAAGCAGAATCCGACAGAAGCGCAGGTCTACGAGGACTGGTTTCAGGCGGTGGTGAACCTGAGAGATGCTCTGCCGCAAGACAAGCGGTTCGATGCCTACAAATACTCTGGTGAGCTGCGCTCTGTCTGTGCAGCCATGATGGGCAAGATGAAAACAGGCGAGGACGTGGCGAAGGTCTATGACATTATCGGCCGGACGTACCTGTTTGAAGCAAAGGACGTGTTTGACAGCTATTGCATCTACCTTGAATGGAATCGTGCGCCGGAGAAGAAGTTCTATCAGCCGAGACGCAGGGTTCTGAAAGTGCTGGCAGATGACCTGGAGGACTTGTTTTATAAGCGGATTGACTTCTTGGGAGTTAGCTTACCCGCTCGCGTCGGAAAATCGACGCTATGTATTTTTTCATTACATGGTTGATGGGCAACCGCCCTGACGTTGCATCGGTTATGAGCGGACACTCTGACAAGCTGACAAACGGTTTCTACGGCGAAGTGCTGTCTATCATCACCGACCCCGTAACCTACAACTGGGGCAAAATCTTCCCTGATGTTCAGCTTGTGGACAAAAGCGCAAAGGATGAAAGCGTTGACCTGAACCGAAAGAAACGCTTCCCCACCCTGACTTGCCGCTCGATCGGTGGCACGCTGACTGGTGCTGTTGAAATCGGTGAGGGTGGCGTTTTGTACAGCGATGACTTGATCGAGGACTTGGAGGAAAGCCTGAACGTTGAACGTCTGAACAACAAGTACGATGCCTATCTGAATCAGCTGAAAGACCGTAAAAAGCAAGGCGCATTAGAGCTGATGGTCGGTACGCGCTGGAACGTGCTTGACCCTTTGGGACGCATCCAGAACCAGTATGCCGACAACCCGAAGTACAGATTCCGGGTGATTCCTGCGGTGGACGAGAACGGACACAGCAACTTTAATTATGACTACGGCGTTGGCTTTGACGATGCCTACTATGCCGATATGAAAGCCAGTATTGACGATGCAACATGGTGGGCAAAGTACATGGGCAAGCCCTATGTGCGTGAAGGTTTGCTGTTTCCTGCCGATGAACTGCGGTATTTCAACGGCATTCTGCCTGACGGTGAGCCTGATCGCAAGCTCATGGTCATGGATATTGCATGGGGCGGCGGTGACTTCACGGCCTGTCCTATCGCTTATGTGTACGGCGATGCTGTGTTCATCCCTGATCTCGTGTTCAATAACGGCGATAAGACCGTGACCAGACCGGAAGTCGTGGGAAAAATCATCCAACATAAAATCAACGTGGTGCGCGGCGAAGCCAACAACGGCGGTGATGAATACTGTGATGTGGTAGACAGCCAGCTTCGGCAGCAGGGGTATCACTGCTCTGTCCGCAGCCAACGTGCGCCTAGTGGTCAAAGCAAGCTGTCAAGAATCATCCAGTATGCGCCGGATATCAAACGGTTCTATTTCCTTGACGAAAAACACCAGTCGAAAGAGTACAAAGCGTTCATGGAACAGGTCACGATGTTCACGCAGCTTGGCAAAGTTCCGCACGATGATGCACCGGACAGTCTGGCACAGCTTGCCGATGAATTGTATAACGGAATCAGTAAAATCGAGCCTGTCAAGAGACCTTTTTGATTAAAAACACAATATATTGTGTTCGCTGGGTCTATTTATTTGATTTCACCACTTGACAAGGCTTATAATGTACGCAGGAAGTTTTGCAGCTTCCCTTAAAGGAATAGCTTACACGCGGGGTTTTGTCATTTTACTCGCGTGCGTGTCAACAAGCATATTCCTCCTTTCACCGGTGGAGGTTTTCTCACTCTTTCGCCTTCACCGGGCTTTATATGTTGCGTTTCCAATTGTTTGGGGAATGCCAGCCCGTCTCCCCCACGGCTGGCAAGCAACGGTTCGATTCCGTTACGCAGCACAACCAACTACCTAGCTTTGCATGGATTTATTCTCCAAAACCTCCACCGCTATTCCCGGCTCTCGATGCAATGTTAGGCATGACATTGCAAAGAGCAGCGGTTAACCAATCAAGCCGGGTTTCTATGTTGCATTAGCTCAGTCAGGCTAGAGCACCCGGCTCATAACCGGACATACATTGGTTCAAATCCAGTATGCAGCACCAAAATTGCAGCTGACCCGTTGACTGTCCGTCAAACTGAATGTAAAGGCTGCAATGGTTTTCTTCGGGCGAAGAATAGCACGGCTGGAAGTGCGAACAGTTTCCCAGTAGCTTCTGACAGGTCTGTGCTCAACAGCCTGTTTCCAGAAATTCAACGAAAGGAGCACAGATGGTAGCAAAAGTCAGATGCAAGCGTCCTCGAAAAGACGCAAACGGTAATCCGTGTGATTGCGGACGTTATCTTGGCGAAGTGGAAGGCAAGTTCTCCCTTCTGTGTCCTCTTTGCCATTGGATTACAATTGGAGATTCCAACCTTCCAAAAGATACATGGGTCTCCGTACCAAAGTTTAAGAACTAAATAGCTTTTGAAGCGCAGTTGTAAGCGCAGTGAGATAGACCTTAACAGGTTTGTCTTGCTGCGCTTTTTATTTTGCCGGAAAGGAGGAACGCATGGCTGAGTATCAGATAGTCGTTGACGGCTTTTTGAATAATCCGCTGACCGGACGTAGACCGATTGAAACGCCGGAGACGGAAATCAATCGGGCAAACGTGCTGAAAGTGGTTATGGGCAAGGCAGAACCTATTCATCTGCTGAACAAGAACGAGATTCGCTTTTTGCACAACTACTACTTGGGCAGTCAGCCTGTCCTCCATCGCACGAAAGAGTACCGCGCTGAAATCACCAACCGCATTGTGGAGAACCACGCCAATGAATGCGTGGGCTTCTACACAGGTTACATGAGCGGCACTCCTTGCTCCTATGTGCGGTCTGAAACGGCAACTGGTGACGGCGAGGAAATCGCCCGCCTGTCCAATGCTTTGCAGTATGAGGGCAAGGATGCACTTGATCGGAGGCTCTGGCAGTGGATGTTGGAGTGCGGGCAGGGATACCGCATTGTTCTTCCTGACAAGGGGTACAACGGCAACTACCCAGATGAAACGCCCCTGTTGGTGGACGTTCCCGACCCGGATATGGCGTATGTGATTTACAACTCCGGCATCGGGCACAAGCCAATCGCCAACGTGCTGCACATCCCACGCAATTATCAGAATGACCTGAATGACCTGATTTGCGTGTATACGCCGAACCAGTACTTTGAAATCGACAACGGCAAGGTAGTTAACGAGGGAGGAAATGGTAAATATCATTCCCTTGGAATGCTGCCGATGGTCGAATACAAGCTAAACCCGGAGCGGATGGGTCTGTTTGAACCTGCTATCCCTGTGCTAGATGCCATCAACGACCTTGAAAGCAACCGTTTGGACGGCGTGGCACAGTTCATCCAGTCCATCATGGTGTTTACCAACTGCCTTGTGGACAAGGATGCTCTCGACCAAGTGAAGGAACTTGGCGCAATGTGCCTGAAATCCACTTCTGGTCTGACCGCTTCGGTTTCTCAGATTGCAAATGAGCTTGACCAGCAGCAAAGCCAGACCTTGCTTGATTCCATGTTGAACGTTTACCGCAGTCTGACTGCCATGCCCAGTGCCACTGGCAGCGAGAACGCAACGTCCGACAACGTGGGCGCAGTCATTGTCCGAAACGGCTGGAATCACACCGAAGCAAGGGCGCAGCAGTACGAGAATATGTTCAAGTACGCTGAACGACAGAGCCTGTCTGTGATGCTGAAAATCCTGCGTGATACAGCTGGTTCTAAGCTGATGGCAAGTGACATCAACATCAAACTGCCCCGCCGTCAGTATGACAACCAGCAGAGTAAGGTTCAGATTTTTGCACAGATGTTGCAGCAGACCATTGACCCGCAGTTGGCGTTCACTACGCCCGGTCTGTTCCCTGACCCGCAGGCTGCTTACGAAATGAGCAAGCCCTTCCTGATTGCCGCTGGCAAGCTGGGAGAGGATGGAAAGGCGCCGAAACCGCAGGAACAGCCTAAACAGGACATCACCGACACAAATGCCGGGAACACGGTTGATAAACAGCCAAACAATGCGGATGGAGAAAAAGATAATGCGTGATTTTTGGAAACAGTTGTTTTGCAAACATGACTATACGCTTTCTCGTTGGCATTGGACGCACGGTATCAACGGAGACGAACCACGCGAAATGGAGTGCGAGTATATCTGCACGAAATGTGGAAAATTCAAATGGACGCACCCTGACCGGAATTCGGCGCGAGAAAAATCTATTTTGGACAGCGGCATTGAGCCGTACAAAAGAATTTACCCAAAGGAATAAAGAATCACCCCGAATCTTTGGGCTGATATATTCCGGCAGGGAAGCCGGGATACAAATTTCGCAGCGTTGCAGGGAAGCAACGGTAAAAAACGCAGGAGGAAATTAACGATATGAAACTCAATGTGTTGCTTGGTGATGCCTACAAAGAGGGCATGACCGCCGATGAAATCATTTCTGCGCTTGAAAAGGTTGCAGACCCTAGCGCAGAGGTGGAGAAGCTGCGTAACGCCGTGACGAAAGCCAACGGCGAAGCTGCTGAGTACAAGAAGCAGCTCAAGGCAAAGCGCACCGATGACGAGAATGCTGCACAGGAACAGGCTGACAAGCTGGCAGAGATGCAGAAGCAGATTGAAGCCCTGACTGCCGACAAGGAGAACCTTGTCAAGGAAAAGACCCTTGCATCTTACCGGGAGAAGTTCGTTGCACAGGGTTATGACGCTGAACTTGCCAACAAGGCTGCATCTGCACTGGCTGACGGTGACATGGACAAGGTGTTTAAGTTCCAGTCGGAATTTATGACCGCCCACGACACCGCATACAAGGCTTCTCTGCTGAAGGATATGCCCACACCTCCGGGTGCGGATGGCAATGGCGACGGCGCAGATAGCGCAGGCGTTGCCTTTGCTAAACGCTTTGCGAAGGAGCGTGCAGACGCAAACAAGGCATCGAGTGACGCAATGACTGCTTTCCATTAAGGAGGAAAACATGAAGTACACCAATACTCCGGTATCGGCTCCTGAAAGCACTATTCTGGCTGCTGATACCTACGTTGCCATTCCCTTTACCGTCAAGGAGACCAATGCTGTTCCGGCTGGCTATCCTATGGCAAAGACTGGCCTAAAAGCTGCTGCCACTACTGGCACCAGTGCTGCTGATGCAGCTACCGATGCCATTGGCATTCTGCTGCACACTGTTGACCCTGCCGTCAACCCCAATGGCGCACTGCTGATTCAGGGCGTTATTGATGTGGACAAGGCAAAGCTGTCTGGCTTTGACTATTCTGCAAACGATATTGCCGCTCTGAAAAAGGCTGTTCCCGCCGTTTTCTGCCGTACCGATGTTGGCGCAAAGAGCGAGTAAGGAGGACTAAATTATGGCACTGAATCTGAATGAAATCTTCTCCCCTGCTGCGATTGCCGCCTACTGGACGAATGACCCGACCAATGCGCAGCCCTATGCTTCTGATGCTCTGTTCCCCGCCCGTAAGAAGGTCAGCATGGAACTGAAGTGGCTGCGTGGCCACAAGGGCGTTGGCGTTTCGCTGAAGCTAGCGTGTTTGACACTAAGGCTACGTTCCGTACTCGTCAGGGCATCAAGATGACCGAGACCAGTATGCCGTTCTTCCGTGAGGGCACTCACATTGACGAGGAAGACCGCCGCAAGATTATCTCTGTTCTGGCTACCAATCAGGAGTTTGCGGCAGACGTTATCAATCGTGTCTACGATGATACCGCACAGCTTATTACCGGTGCTCGCATTGTGCCTGAGCGAATGGTGTGGCAGCTTCTGGCTCCTAAGACTGGCAAGCCCGGCATCTCCATCGAATCTAACGGCGTGAGTTACGTCTACGATTACGACCCTGACGGCACTTGGCAGCAGTCCAATTACAAGGCTCTGGCTACCAAGGAGAAGTGGGATGCTCCTACTACTGCAACCCCCATCGCCACGATGACCACTGCCGCAAACACCGTGCTGGCAAACACTGGTGAGATTATCACCGATGCCTACATGAACACCAACACTTTCCACAAGATGATTGCTGCGGATGAAATCAAGAACCGGTTCCTGACGGTTATGAAGACCGCCACCGCTGTGCTGGTTGATTCCGAAGCACGTTCCGTTGTCGAAAGCGCTTCCGGCATCCGCATTCATCTGTACGACAAGATGTACAAGCCGGAGGAAACTGCAGCTGCTGAGAAGTATCTGCCTGATGGCTATGTTGTGCTGGCTCCTTCCGGCTCTCTGGGCAATATGTACTATGTTGCCACCCCTGAGGAAGCCGACCTGATGGCCGGAATCTCCAACGCACAGGTTTCCGTTGTGAACACTGGCGTTGCTGTTACCACCGAGCAGACCGTGCATCCTGTCAACACCAACATCTACGTCTCCGAAATCGTCCTGCCGTCCTTTGAGCGTATGGACGCTGTGTACTGCATCAAGGCTTACTAAGGCGAAAGGAGGAAAGCAGCATGGGAGACCAGTATTCCGAAGCGGCAGTCAAGCTGGGGCAGTACATCGCCCCAGCACTTGACCGTGAAATCACGGACGAGGACTACCCACTCTTCGACCTGCTGCTTGATTTTGCCAAAGACAAGATATTTGCGCAGGGCTACCCATTTGGTAACAGACCAGACGAGTTGCCCTCGCAGTATCAGTCGTTGCAGATACGCATTGCAGCGGAACTGTACAACCACATCGGCGCAAACGGACAGACGAGCTACACCAACAATGGCATTACTCGTGTGTGGGAAAGCTCTGATGTGGCGCAGTCCCTGCTGAATGAAGTGGTTCCGAGAGTAGGTGTTATTGGCTGATGTTCAATGGAAGCCCGCTGGATAAACGCCCGCTGTGGTATTCAAACCCGGTCGGCAAAAAACGCCTCTCGTGGACGAGTGGGAAAACGAGACTGGCGAATCCGCATACGAATCGTGGAGTACCCCCGCAAAGCTGATGCTGAACGTCAGCCCCCCTACTGGTTCTGCGGAAGCAAACCCTTTTGGAGCATTCACGGATTACAGCTACGTTGTCAGTTCGTCCAGCAAAAAGCGCAACACACCGCTTTATGAAGGCACACACGTCTGGTTTCAGACGGACGTTTCAAAGCCCTTCAATTACATTGTGGTCAAGGTAGCAGAGCATATTACAGACACGAAGTATGCGCTGAAAGAGGTGGCTGCAAGTGAAAATTAAAGTGAGGTTGAGCGATGCTGGACTTCGTGATGCGGAACGTCAGATACAGGAGTACAAGACCACCCTGAACAAGAAAGCTAGAGCGTTTGCTTTTCGCCTTTCGTGGCTGGGGCTTGAAGTCGCAAAGGTGCGTTTTGCTAATGCGGAATACGCTGGCTCAAATGACGTGAAATGCCATATTAACCAAAAAGACAAGACTTGCACCATCGTTGCTGAGGGCAAGGCGGTTGCTTTTATCGAGTTTGGCACTGGCGCACATCACAACGGATATGGCGGTGAACTACCGCCCGGTGTTGGGGCGCATGGCTCCTACGGCAAAGGGCAAGGCGCAAACCGCAGGTGGTACTACTACGGAGAATCTGGCAATGCTGGTACGCCTGTCAAACAGGTGGATGGCAAAGGTCAGTTGAATTACACCGATGGCAACGAGCCAGCTATGGCTATGTGGGGGGCTGTTGAGGAAATGGCTTCTCAGGTCGAAGCAACGTGGAGGGAGGTTTGGAATAGTTGATTGATTATTTCAATTCTATCTTCACGGCTGTTGCCAAGGAACTGCGAAAGCAAGTGCCCGGTATCTTCGTCACTGGCGAAATCAATGACAGTAACGTCAAAAAGTTTCCGTGTGTGCAGATAGAGGAAAACAGTAATCTCCCGGTTCACCGGGATTCTGCCAGCCGAAGCAAGTACGCCGCTGTTTCCATTCGTGTGCGTGTATATTCCAACAAAACCAGCGGACGCATTGCAGAAGCACGTTCCATCGTTGGAATCGTGGATTCTATTCTTGAACCGCTTAACTTTTATCGCAAGTCGTTTGCCCCATTGAATGGGCTGTATAACAATTCCGTCTATCGGATTGATTGCAGCTATGGGGCAACAATCGGAGAGGACGGAATGATTTACCGAAACTAAGGAGGTAAACATTCTATGAGTACTGCTATCTCCGGTCTGAATACCACCCTGTATTGTGGCGACAGCGCAACCGCTCTGACGAAGCTGTGCGACATCAAGGATGTGCCCGACCTGATCTCCGAGCCGAACCTTTTGGATGCCACCACCTTGTCTGACCCCATGCAGGTTAACATCTTTGGCATCATCCAGAGCGACACTAAGTCTTTTACCGCCAACTACAACAAGGCTGACTATACGAAGGTCAAGACCGCTGGCTATGATGAGACTTCCGAGAGCAACGCCGTGAAGTACTACGCCCTGAAGATGCAGGACGGTTCCGGCTTCACTTGGCAGGGTATGCATCAGGTTGGTCTGTCCGGCTTCGGCGTGGACGAGGTTGTGGAAATGACTATCAACTGCATCTTCACCAAGAAGCCTGAGTTCAGCGAGACCCTGACTGTTACTGGCGGCTAAACCGCAAAAATCGAATCAATCAAACCGGGCAGAACTGAACAACGGATTTGGTTCTGCCCCTATTTATAAAGGAGAGCATTTATTATGGCTGCTAAGGTTATCAATTTTCATTCCCCCGATTGCAAGAACACTTACGAGCTGACTTTCACCCGTGACAGCGTGGAAGCCACTGAACGTGCAGGTTTTCAGATTGGTCAGTACACCCAGATGACCAATCTGCTGTCCAACTCTCGTGCCCTGTTCTACGGCGCTTTCATCGCACGGAACAAGGGCATCAAGCGCAAGGTCGTGGACGAGATGTTCCAGCACATCGAGGATAAGGAAGACCTGATGGGCGTTCTGCTTGAGATGTTCATGGATGCTTCCAAGTCTCTGCTGGCAACTGATACTGAGGACAAGACCGCAAAAAACGCAACGTGGGAGATTGTGTAACCGCACAATCTCAAGAAACAGACGGAGATGGAGAACCGTTCTCCTTTTCCAAGCTGTTCCACGATGTAGAAGCCTATTACATCTCTATCGGCATGACCTACGACCAGTTCTGGTACGGCGATGTCTGGCTGGCGAAAGTTTACCGTGACGCAGAGGAGCTGCGGGAACGCAGAGCCAACACAGAAGCGTGGAGAAACGGCTTTTACATGGCATCTGCACTTTCCTCTACGGTTGGCAATATGTTCCGAAAGAAAGGGTCTAGCCCCATCAAGTACATGGATAGACCGCTTCCCCTTACCCAAAAGGAGAAAGACGAGTATGAATACCAACGCGCAGTTGAGGCGCAGGAGCGAATCAAGAGAATGATGTTCTCTATGATGGAAAGTGATGGTGGTAGTGATGGCTGATGTTGATATTACGAGCTTATCCGTAGAGATTTCTGCGGAATCGCAGGGCGCAGAGCTTAATATCGACAAGCTCGCTACCGCCATTTCTAATTTGCGGACGAAAGGCAACGTCACAAAGGTTGTAAATAGCCTTGATAAGCTGGCTGGTTCCATTGCAACGCTTAAACAGGCATCCGCTGGAATGTCCGGGCTGGACAAAATCACCAGCTTTCTGAATGGGCTTTCCAACGTCAACACGACCGCAAGCGCAAAGAGCATCAACACGGTCGTGAATGCAATCAAGAAGATTCCTGCGGCTGTGTCTGGCTTGAACGGCGTGGACTTTTACTCCATGTCTGGCAGCATTACTCAGCTCACTAACGCTTTAGCTCCGCTGTCCATTCTGGACGCATCGAATCTTAAAGCTCTTGGCAGCGCTTTCAATGCAATCGGAAAGGTTCCTGACCTGACCGACAAGCTGAAAGCGACTGACCTTGATTCTTTTGCAAGCTTTTGTCAGAAAATTTCTACCGCTCTTGCTCCCCTTGCATCTCAGCTTGAAAAGGTGGGCAACGCTTTTGCAAAGCTTCCTCCGCAGTTGAGCAAGGTGGTCACACAGGCAAACCGTGTGACTGCTGCCAACGAAAAGCAGCGCAAGAGCTATCTCAGCCTGTCCAATCAGATGAACGGCTTTATACGGAACATGGCAAAGCTGGTTTCGTTGAAAGCTATCGCTGAGTATCTTGGCAACGCTGTTGCGAAGTTTAATGATTTCTACGAAGCAACAGACCTGTTCCATAATGCTATGGGCAATTTGAGCGGTGAAGCTGATACGCTCATTGGCAAGATGCAGGGTTTGCTTGGCGTTGACCCGACCAAAGCGATGACCTACATGGCTACCATCCAGAGCTTGGGTACTTCGTTTGGTCTGGCCAGCGATAAAGCGTATATCTTATCCAAGAACCTGACTCAGCTTGCCTATGACGAAGGCTCCTATTGGAACAAGGACGTTGCAGAGACCTTTACTGCAATGTCCTCCGCAATCTCTGGTGAGATTGAGCCTATTCGCCGTTTGGGCATCGACCTGTCTCAGGCGCGGTTACAGCAAGAGCTTCTTGCTTTGGGCTTTAACAAACAGGTATCTAGTCTGTCTCAGGCGGATAAGGCAGTTTTGCGTTACATTGCCATTATGAAGCAGACTGCAACGTGCAGGGCAACCTTGCACAGACCATCCAGAGCCCTGCGAACCAGATTAAGATTCTGAAAGCGCAATTGGATATGCTGGCGAAGTCTGTTGGCTCTTTGCTCTACCCTGCCATGAAATCTATTCTTCCCCCGCTGATTGCCGCCGTTCAGCTCATTCGGGAGTTCGTTCAGTGGGTGGCAAAGCTGATGGGCGTGAAGGTCGTGTTCACCGATTTCACTAAGAGTGCTGGCAGCGTTGGCGGCATCGGTGACGCAATGGATGACACAACCGATTCGACAAAGAAAGCCGCCAAAGCTCTCAAGGACTACACGATGGGTTTTGATGAACTGAACATCATTGACCCAACACAAGGAAGCTCCGGCTCTGGCGGCGGTGCATCTGCCGGCAACATCTTGGGCGATGTAGACCTGTCCGGCTACGATATGTTCAAGCAGTACAACGAAGAGTTTGCAAAGCAGATTGATGCTATCAAGCAGAAAATCAAGGCTATGCTTCCTCTTATAGCGACTGTAGCAACCGCCCTTGCTGCTTGGAAGCTCACAAATCTTATTACGGATATTGTGGATGCTATTTCCAAAATGAACGCATTGAAATCCATTGTTTTGGGTCTTGGCGTTTTTACAGTAGGTGTCGTTCTTGAAATTACAGGCATTAAAGACGCGATTGAAAATGGCGTAAATGGGAAAAATTTCGCCGAAATTGTTCTTGGTGCTTTGATTGGAACTACAGGCGCAGCCATTCTCGGTAAAGGAATTGCTCAGTTTATCGTGACCGGCTTTGGCAATACTGCTGTTGGAGCGGCCATTAAAGCGGCTGGTGGCTCTACTGCTGGCGCGATTATTGGAGCAGCAGTTGGCGGAGTATTAACCGGCATACCTATGTTTGTAACGGGCGTTTACGATGCTGTCAAGAATGGCTTAAACACGTTAAACGGAATTTTGATTCCGCTTGGCTCGACAATGGCTGGCGCAGGCATTGGTGCAATTATCGGTTCTCTTGGTGGCCCGATTGGTACAGGCATCGGTACGCTGATTGGTTTGATTGTTGGTGGTCTGACCGATGTCGGAATTGCGATTTATCAAAACTGGGACAAAATTACAGAATCTCTCGACAAGGCAAGCGAGAGCTTAAAAAACTGGTTTGTCGGCGTTGGCGAGTGGTGGAATGAAAAGTGGCAAGGGTTCAGCGCTAATTTTCAGACTGCATGGGACAGCTTGCCCGGATTTGTTCAGCATCCAATTCAGGCGCTTAACCAAGCAAGCGCAGGCTTAAAGCAGTGGTTTGCTGGTGTTGGCGAGTGGTGGAACCAGAAGTGGGCCGGATTCAAAGAAAACTGGGACAAGGCTTGGAACAGTTTGGTTGATACAATTAAAAATCTCCCTGCAAAATTTTTGGACTATGGCAAAAACATCGTTCAGGGCTTGATTGATGGTATCAACAAAGGAATTGAGAATGCAAAGAAAACTGTTGGTGGACTTGCAAAGGCTATTCTAGATAAGTTCACGACAGATACTGGCATCCACTCTCCTTCTAAAGTCTTTGAACAGTTCGGTATCTACATCGACCAAGGCCTTGCAAACGGTATCACTGCAGCACTTCATTACGTTGAACAGGCTATGACTAATCTGGCAAACGTTGTTCAGCAGAAGGGCAACGAGATGATTGACTATGGCACGACCACCGCAACGAATTTTGTTAATGGCTTCTTCAACGGTCTGGACAGTAAGTGGCAAGAACTTGATTCCGGCTTGCAGAATGACTTCTTCGGCACAGTTCAGAATCTTTGGAATGCTGTGCAGAACGGCGACTTAAAAACAATTGGTACAACTGCCGCTGCTATTATCTGGCAGGCGATGGGAGAAGGCAACCGAAATCAGGTAAAAGCATATGCGCAAAGCTTTATTTCCAACATTGCTGGAATTTTGAAGGATGCATCCAAAACCTTGTTTAACGAAGCGTTAAAAGTTGGCAAGGTTATCTGGAGCGGCATAACAAGCAATTTTGGAAAAATCGTAAAGAGCGTTTCCAATCTTGGAACTACGATTTCTACATCAATTAGCGCGTTGAAGGTGCCTTTAGCTACCACTGGCACTGCGATCAGTCAAGGCCTTTTCGGTGGTCTTGTAAGCTCTTTCCCTGAAATTTTTGCTGCAATGGGCGGCTTGATTGGAAGTGTTGGCTCTGCGTTTGTTGGCCTTCTTACTTCTATTGCCGGTGCGCTTTCGTCTACAGTTTTCGGCATTCCTGTAGCGCTTATTGTGGGCGCGGCCGCAATTGCCTTAGGCGCTGCGATTGCGGGTATTGTGAGCAATCTCGGTGGGAAATATTCAGCTGACAATTCTTCTTACGTCGGAACCCCTGAATACGATGCTTCTACAGGTTCCACCACTTCTGCAAATGGATACTACAGCAATACATCATCCGGGTCAACAAGCTCTTCCGACCTGCAAGGCGCGGTTTACAACGGCTGCTATAATGCGTTTCTTGATATTTTCCAGCGCTATGGTGACGAAATTACCGGCGGCAAGGAAGTCAGGCTGTTCATTGACGGAAAGCAGATTACCGCTTCGGTTGAAAAGCAGCAGGCTGACCGCGGCGTGCAAATCATGGGGACGGAAGTGTATAGCTATTAAGGAAGGAACGGTGAATTATGCAAGCTCTTGTATCAGTGAACGGCGTAGATTTGCCAGAGCCTTCCTCTTATAGCGCAACGACTTCAACCATCGTTGATTCTGGCCGAAACGTGCAAGGCAAGGTTGTTGGCTCTGTGGTTCGACACGATGTTGCAAAAGTGGCTCTTAAGTGGAAATACCTTACCGCAAAACAATGGGCTTCCGTCATCGGCCCATTCACTACAAACTTTTATTGCACGGTACGATTTTACAATCAAGCAACAGCTTCTTATTCCACACGTCAGATGTATGTTTCCGATCGAACAGCCGGAATGTGGCGAAGGGGCCCAAACACCGGAAATGTGATGGGCTGGACGGATTGTTCTTTGAGCCTAGTTGAGGTCTAAAGGTGGTGATTTTATATGTCTGTAAAGCCGTCCGATAAGTGGCTTTCACAATATAATAATACGCTTGTACCCGAAACTTTTATTCAGATTACTTATCATGCAGCTGATGATGCGGCGCAAACGGACGCTATTGCAAGTTCAGGTTCGCAAACCGTGTTTAGTAATGCGGCATCCATCACTGACCTGGACATTTCCACTTCTGGAAATTACGCGACTGCTGAAACTAATTTTTGGGTTTTAGATGGAAGCTTTGATATCGTCCCGAATTCTGAACCGTATCAAGAATGCGGCTATGTAAGCGGTGAATGCGTATCAAGCTCCAATCATCCAACCATCACATTTTCTTTTAGTAAAATCCACGAAGAAAAAATACCGGGCCTGACAATCGTTTGGTCTGAAATTTTAAATGAATGGGCAAAATCATTTAAAGTTTCCGCTTACAAAGGAACCGCTCTTCTTTTGGAAAAGCAAATTGACAACAACGATTCCACCGAAACTTCAATTGAATTTGAGATTTCCAATTATGATTCGGTTATTATTGAAATTCTTGAATGGTGTATTCCAAACCGAAGAGCTCGTATCTCGCAAGTGGAATTTGGACAACGTGTGAAATTTAGCAAAACAGACCTTCTGTCGTATTCCCATAAATCAAAGCGAGACCCAATTTCCGGTCAGCTTTCCAAGGATTCAATTTCTTTTTCCGTTGATAACAGCGACCAAAAATGGAATCCTATCAACCCAGACGGCCTCTATAAGTATTTGTATGAACGCCAAGCTGTTTTTGTAAAGTATGGCATGGACTTGGACGGACAGACTGAATGGATTAACGGAGGTAAGTTTTACCTTTCTAGTTGGAACATTCCTTCTAATGGCATTACCGCTTCCTTTGAAGCTCGAGATGCTTTGGTGTTTTTAATCGATTCACTATATACCGGAAGGAAAAGCGGAACTTTATACGAAATGTGTTATGACGCTTTGGAACTTCTTGATGTTTCCGGTATCAGCTATTACATCAATGAATCTTTGAAGGATTATACAGCTGATTTTAGCAACGGAAATTCTTCGTATAAAAACGCTGATGTGCTACAGCTTTCTGCTAACGCAGCCGGTATGGCTTTGTATCAGACAAGAAACGGTGAGATTCGGATTGACCGGGTTCCGTACCTTCCTGAAAACAAGTCCGACATTTATGAAATCACTGAAATCAATGATTATCAGTATCCGGAAATCACTTTTTCTAATAAGTTAAAAAACATCTCTTACTCTCTAAATGGAGTTTCGTCATTGTATCCGAATGGTGCTACTGGCGATGGCGTTACGCAAAGTGTAAATAATGCACTTATCTCTTCTTCCATCGTCTCCCAGCCAAAGAATATTCTAACTGAAAGTTATAAAGTACTTTCTAACCGTCGAAAAGCCACCCTGTCTTATCGTGCCAGCCCACACAACGACGCTCTTGATTTTGTCAAGCTCAATCATCAATTTGGATATTCTTCTAACTTGTTGATCACGGACGTTTCTTACACGTTTAATGGCAGCTTCAAGGGCTCCGTTACCGGGTATATGATTGAAGATGTTGATTCGTTACAAATCGACGCTTCTGAGATTTACTTACATCCTTCCGACACGATTACGCTCACTGCGACGCTTACCCCCGCATCTGCCGATTCCCCTGTTATTGTTTGGAATGCATCTCCCGCTGGTATCGTTGAGCTGAATGTCATCAAGAACGAACGCGGCGTATCTGTCTGCAACGTTACGTATTTACACAGCGGAAATGCAACGATTACAGCTACAGTTGCGAGCCTTTCTGCTTCTTGCAATGCTACTGCGATTGCGGATGAGATTTCCAACCTCAAAGAAGGCGATACCGTTTACATCTCCGTCGCTGGCGCTTATACCGCTTTTCTTGTCTCAAAGCATAATTACGAGCCAGAATTAAATGGCAAAGGGAGAACGCTTCTTGCTCTTAAAGACGCGAAAACAGAAAACATTGCGTGGGATAGTAAAATGACAACTCCCGCAGAGTATTCGACCAGCAGTATTGATGCCTTATTGAACGGAAACATAAAAAATTCTTTTTCTGATTTCATGCAGAAAAAATCGGCAAAACTACTTTTTATC
>ENA-OONE01000007-OONE01000007.1-viral-metagenome-genome-assembly--contig:-NODE-7-length-22758-cov-23.431753_pt1 | contig 22758 bp, 47 predicted proteins | sample MGYA00245311_ERZ501084 | MGnify/ENA primary metagenome ERZ501084 (study PRJEB25959, sample SAMN05341332) | viral metagenome | host: human-associated | place: USA: California | collected 2014-04-05 | study... | reverse complement strand
GATGTTTAACGAGGTTATGACATCAAAAAACAAGGAAATGTCATCTTTCGCCCAAAATATCTCCGACGGTCACTCCGAGCGCCGCTGCGACTTTAGACACACGGTCTATAGACGGAGAACTTTTATCCCATTTATTTATTGTCCCGTTTCCAAAACCGCATTCTTTTTCCAAAGAAAATAAAGATTTTCCAGTTAAAGAACACAATTCTCTAATCCTGTCGACCAAAAAATCACCCCTTGAAAATAATTAGTAAATTTCCTAAATTTTTGTTGACAATCGGTAAATTTGCTAATATAATAGAGGCATAGGGTAACAAAAACCAAGCCCCTATATGATACGGGCCTAATCGGAATATATGTAATTGTATCAGCAATTCAATGTTAGCATATTTTCCGATTTCCGTCAAGGAAAAGGAAGGTGTTTTCTAATTCATTTTAAGAAATTTTGGGAGGGAGGGATTTGTTTTTCTGATAGAAATTTACTGGAAGATTCATAAATCGCTTTTACTCTTTCATAATTCTTCCAAGTATAAAGAGGCCCAGTATAGTGAGGGAATCCAGCATTTCCAGTCCAAAATGTGTTTGCGCAATCAAACGCTGCAATCAATGCGGACGTAAACTTTTCGTAGTTTCTTCTTTTGGCTCCATCTGTTTTTAAGGTCTCGATTTTCTTCTGATTGCTCTCCAATGCACGATCTATAAACTTATCGACTGTTAACTCTATATTTTCCAATATTATATTGTAGTCATGTGTTGGAGTAGCCCCTTTAAATATTTTGTATTTTTCATATTGCGATAAATGAAGAAGCAAATCTAATGTAAAATTGATCCTTCCAAAAAACACCGCTGGATTTACAGTTGTATTTATCAATTTTTCGCTGTCTTTGAGCTGTCGTATATTCGATTCGATACATTGGATTTCGGACCTTGATAGTTTTTTCCAAAACATAATCGTAAATATCTCCCTCCTTTGTCCCAATAATATCACTAAGGGGGGACGATTCAAGAAGATATTCCAATCGGAGGTGACACCTTGATTCTTGACAATATCAAGCGTCTTTGTCGGGAGAACAGCATAAACATCACGGCCTTGGAGAAGGCTGTCGGACTTGGTTTCGGGACGGTTTACAAGTGGGGTAAGGTTTCTCCCAGCGTGGACAATCTGAAACTGGTAGCCGATTATTTCTGCATCACGGTGGACGAGCTTCTTTCAGAAGACAGCAGCACCGAATCTGTCCAATAAAACGGGACGGTGAATAGGGGAGGGGGTGCATGTCATATTTCAATGGATCGCTTTATTATTGTCTGTTATTGAAGTGTGTTACATATTTATCTGCGCTGTTTCAGATGAAGAAATAAGCGGCCTGCTTGTATCGCTACTCTCTTCCGCAACGATACTTTTTGTAGCATTACATTTTTCTGGGACATAAGCTTTTCGCATGTTAAACGAGCCCAATAGGAATAACTTAAAGTTTTCCCATTGCTAGTTGAAATTGATAGATCACGAACCATTTTTTCGGATTTTGAGTTTAAGTTTAACGAGGTTATGACATCAAAAAACAAGGAAATGTCATCTTTACCACAAAGACTGATAGCTAATAAAACAGATTCAGAAAAGCCAGAAAAGTCTTTTGCCATAAGTTTGGCTGTTTCCAAAATTTCCTTTTCAGCGACAGCTATTTCTTTTATCCATTCATTTTTCTGTTTTATGTGTTCCATTTTTTCTTGATGTCGGTTATTGAGGTAAACAGTTATAACTGGAGAAATGATTGCAACTGAAAGTGCAATCCAAGCTGGCCAATCTCCAAATTGCATAAAATTGCCTCCCTTCCCCGCCAGTATAGCACGGCATAGCAGGGAGGACAACCAAATAAAGATGCCCCGCCGCATTACCAGCATGACGGGAGCAACAGGAGATTGAAATGGCGGTTTTTAAAACGATTGTGTTTATAATCTATATTTTATGTGCAGCAGCCGCCACCCATTTTAAATATGAGAAAGAGAATGACGAGGCGCTATGGTGGCTTGGGTGGGCTATCATTTTTTACATGACATTTGTTTCTTATGGATGGTGAGGGGGTGAGAGGATGGCCGATGTAAAACTCAATGTTACTCTGAACGGAGTAGATGAAGCTCAGCGTAAAGCAAAGCTGCTTGAGAACACAATAAAAAGGGCCAAGTCGTTGGCGAGCGACCTGGCCGGATTACTCAAGGATTTATCAGTTGAAGTTAGAGGTAAAACCGATGAATAGCTTTAAAGTAACAAAAGATCACCGTATTTTACTGAATGACGTGGAGATTGATCATGTTCTTGGCTTTGATTTTCACATTGAAGCAGGAGAAGACCCGGAAGTTGTTCTGCGATTCTTGGCGTCAAACATTGATATTGATGATTACAGAGACTACTGATACAAGAGCTAGGCGAAAGGAACAATAAAAAGCGGGCTGCCTCTGGCGGAAACAGAGGACAGCCCATGACACCACGTAAGGAAGCTACGAGGTATCGGAGACAGTATAACACATCCTCCGGCCTCTGGCAAGAATAGGAGGATATTTTTGTGAACGAAAAAGACAGTATCAAAGACCTGGAAGCCCAGGCGCGAAACACGAAGCACCTGATGGACAAGCTCAACCGTGCAGCGTATGGAATGACCTTTGACGAAGCAATCCGGCTGGGCAAAGAAAATCCCCCGCCGTGTTCGCAGCACGACGAGGGTAAGGATTGAGCAACCACGAACAATCCCTTTTACACTATATCACTTCCGAAGGGATTGGACAAGATGCAATCACATAAAATTTACCAAGTTCTTGAGGAGGTTAGTTTGCTATGGAAGAAAATCTGGATTGCTTTCAGAAAGCGCTGATTTACTTAAAGACAAAGCGTTTGGAGCAGCTAGGCGTTACAGCAGAAATTACTGTTACAAAGGTTGAGAAAGATGACAACGATTGAACTGGTTTTCGTTTTGATTGGAATAGGGACAGCCACAAGCTGGCTGTTCCGCCTAGTGGACAAGCTGGAGGGGCGGGTATGAAGCGAAGGCTTACCAGCGAGGAGCGACGGCGGCGCAGTAATCGAACGCTGCGGATTCTTACATATCTTTGCTTCGTCGGGCTTCTGGCAATCTGGTTAATTGGATTCCTGGCGTTGAATGTGGACGCGGACCCTCCGCGCCCAGAACTCACAAAGGCCACCATGCCGGAGATCACATTGGACGAGCTGGAGGCCGCAGAGAATGAGCTGATTGAGGCCGCGCTGCTGGCCCGCTCAACCAAGCTGGAGGACGTGACCATCACCTTCTACTGCTGCGAGGAACGGCCCCACATCTGCGGGACAGGCTCCGGCATCACTGCCAGCGGACGGCGTGTGACTCCATATGTGAGCTGCGCTGTAGACCCTGCGGTGATTCCGCTAGGCAGCACCATCATGATCGAGCACAACGGCGAAATGTTGTATCTGCGGGCGGACGATACCGGCCCTGCTATCCGGGGAGACAGGCTGGACATTGCGGTACAAGGTCACCAGGAGGCGTTATCTTTAGGCGTGAAAACGGCTGATATTTGGTGGTGCGAGGAAGGAGTGTCCTGAAATGAGCATGGAAAAGCTGATTCAGGACTCCGTTGACTGTAGGAAAGACCACAAGACATACGGGAAATGGAAGCCAGATCATCCCGGAGACCCATCGCCCAGAAAGGGACATTCCCCGATTGGAGCCCGGTACTGTGAGGTGTGCGGCGCAGTTTTGAAGCGACGGCAAAAACGATTCTGCTCTGTCGATTGTTCCGGCAAGGTTTGGAAACAGCAAAAGCGGAAGGAAGAGAAATGAAAACTCTAAAATGCTGCCGGTGTGATGCAGAAATTAGACCCGGAGATCAATATTCCGTTATTTTAGGTGAAATTTACTGCAAAGACCACGAAGAAGAATTTCTTAAAGATGAACTGGAAGCTCGGTTTGATGAACTAAGAGAGCAGTTAGAAGAAATGGTTGGTATTCCGGTTTACTATTTGGAGGAATTATGAGCAAGCTGATTTGCGTGATGGGTGAGTCTGGTTCCGGAAAGACCACAGCCATGAGAACATTAGACCCCAAAACAACGTATTATGTCGATTGCGATGGAAAGGGATTGGCTTGGAAAGGATGGCGCAAGCAGTACCATTCAGAAGCCAAGAACTATACCGTTTCAAGAGACATTCCAAAAATAACAAAATTGATCGTTGATATCAGCGAAAAGAAGACCGAAACCAAAACTATTGTTGTTGACACACTAAACACCTGCATGGTGGACAAGGAAATCAAGGGCATGAAAGAAAATGGTTATGGAAAATGGATTGACTTGACGCAGTTTGTATGGGACTGCATTGAGACAGCCGGAAAACAGAGAGCCGATCTGACCATCATCTTTATCATGCACAGCGAGACGGTTCGTGATGATTTTGGTTACAGCTTTACCAGGGTAAAAACCAACGGACGGAAGTTGGAAAAGCTGGTTCCTGAAAGCCTGTTTGGAACGGTTCTTCTGGCAAAGAAGAACGAGGAGAACCGCTATGTATTTGAGACCCAATCTCAAAACAGCACGGCAAAAAGCCCAATGGGAGCCTTTGAATCCTTTGAGATCGACAACGATATGGCAATGGTCTTAAAGGCACTGGAGGATTTCTGATGGCGAAATGTGAGGGTGTTACACATTATATTAAAGCAACAGCAGAGATTTATTTCCCAGATGGTCATGTTTGCTGCGAATTGTGTCCATTACTGGAGACCTATGCCAGAAAGCAATGTAGAAGAACTGGTGAGTACCTTTTAGATACGAGAATCACAGGTTTTTATTGTCCATTGAAATTTAAAAATACGGAGGAAAACAAGAATGAAGCAGTTTAGCGGTTATGAGGCAAAGAAAGCGGTAACCAGAGAAAATTTACCAGTTGGCGGCTATGTAGCAAAAATCCTGAACGCGGAGGAAATGTCCTATTCCTGGGGGGCCGTACTACTGATCTCTTTCGACATCGCGGAGGGCCAATACAAGGATTTCTTTGCTAATGATTACAAGGGGCAGGACCGTGAAGATAAGAAGTGGCGCGGCACATATCGACTTCGCATTCCTAACGATGACGGAAGCGAGCAAGACGGCTGGTCTAAAAGATCATTCAACAATGCCATGTACTGTATCGAGGACGGAAACCCTGGTTATCACTGGAACTGGGACGAGACAACCCTGAAAGGAAAAACCGTCGGTGTCCTGTTCCGCAACAAGGAATGGGAGAAGGACGGTAAAACTGGCTGGTTTACTGAGTGCTGCGCTCTGGCATGCATTGGAGATATCCGGGACGGCAATTTCAAGACGCCGAAAGACAAGCCTCTGAAGGATAAGCAGGCATCTTTTGGAAAATTTGCGGAGATTCCTTCAGGTTCTGATGATGACCTTCCGTTTTGATGGATCACTTTGCTGTTGATAAAGCGCTTTCCACTATGGCAGTACTATGCGATACCAGGGAACAAGACACGCTGCGGGCCAGAAAACGTTTCAAGCAGATCGGAGTCCCGATTGAGAGGGCAGCCCTCTCTTTCGGGGACTACTCCGTAAGGTGTGACGTTTTGGATTTGCGGGACAATGTAGCCATAGAACGAAAGATGGATTTGTCTGAATTGGCCCATTGCTACTGTCAGGAACGGAAACGCTTTGTGCGAGAGTTTGAGCGGGCCAAAGAGGCGGGGGCTAAGTTATATCTCTTGGTCGAGAATGGGAGCCTTGACGAGGCTTACAGCGGCCACTACAGGGCGAGAGTTCATCCCAAGTCTTTGACCGCTTCCATGCTTGCTTGGCTGGCTCGTTATAACTGCCAAATCCTGTTTTGTAAAGAGGAGAACAGCGGCCATGTGATTCATGATGTGCTGTACCGGGAACTAAAGGAGCGATTGGAGGCAATGCCGGATGAAGAAGCAATTTAAGATCACCTGCACCCACAATCCACAGGACTTTTATAACGGCGTGGAGCTGCGGAGCTGGCCCGGACATACAACACGGACCAACTAGAGGACGACGTGTCCCACGAACTGGATCAGGGGTATCAGGTGATCGTATCGGAGGTTAAAAATCATGAAGAATGAAAAACGTCGAATTAAAGCCGACTATCTGCCATGCCGCTATGATTTTAGAGTTATGGAAAATGGCAAGCCTTTTACTCTATACGATTTGACGATGGACGAGCTAACCTGTCTCATGGATGTTTATTTCCGAAACGGATATGAACAGGTATATGCCAGAATTTCCTCAACATGGGAGTGAATTATGGACGAAAAGGCTGGATGGATCAAATTATGGAGAAAATTTGCAGATGATCCGTTGTGGGTTTCGGAGCCATTTACTAAAGGGCAGGCTTGGGTAGACTTACTTCTTATGGCTCAGGGGACAGAAAACACAATCTTCAAAAACGGGAAATTTATGGAGTTTCAGCCAGGAACAGTTTATAAAAGCATCCTGGAATTATCCAAAAGATGGAAATGGAGCCGAAATAAGGTTAGTAGATTTTTAAAATCCCTCGAAAATGAAGCAATGGTTGAAACAAAGAGTGATACAACGAACGGAACAACGATAACCATTGAAAACTGGGATGTTTACCAGGGAAGAGGGCATCAGACGAAACAACGTCGTGAACGAAAATCGGACAACTCACGGACAACGGACGGACATAATAAAGAAGGAATAAGAAGGAATAGAAGAAAAGAAGATATAGGCGCGTCCTCCGCTTCGCCCTTGACGGGCGAGCGGGTCCCCGCTATAGGGGATGGCGATTGTCTGATCGAGCTTGATGGAGAGAACCACAAATTCCCGAAAAGCTGGTATGGGTTGGCTGAGGAAAAAGGCTGGACGATTGAACAGTATGTGAGGTGGCGGCATCAATGAGCTACATATTCAAGTCAGAAGATGCTTTTGGACTGGCTAGGGCAATCGGGATTGAAACACACGAACATGGAGACGAACTGTTTTTCAAGTTCTGCCCGAAATGCAAAGGCGGGGACCACCACGACAAAGACACGTTTTCGATCAATTTGAAGACTGGCCTGTTTAAATGCTTTAGAGCCGGGTGCGATTATCGCGGGCACTTTGTGGAGCTGGCAAGGGATTTTGACTATGACCTTGGATTTGGAGAAAAGCGGGTTTACAGGAAGCTGCCGCAGAAGCCGGTTGTGGTTCGTGACGGGGCTGTTGAGTACATGGCTAGTCGTGGGATTAGTGCAGAGGTGTGCAAGCGATATGAGCTAACCACCAGGACCGATAACAAGAACATTCTGGTTTTTCCCTTTTATGACGAGTCCGGGACGCTTCAATTTGTGAAGTACCGGAATATGAAGTTTAGGAAGGGAATTGATAAAAACAAAGAGTGGTCCGAGGCAGACGCCATGCCAATCCTTTTTGGGATGAAGCAGTGTGTTGGATTTGATCGGCTGATTATCACAGAAGGCCAGATAGATAGCCTTACAGTTGCGGAGTGTGGTCTTGACAATGCGGTATCTGTTCCAACAGGGGCCAATGGTTTTACTTGGCTGGCTAACTGCTGGGACTGGATTACACGATTCAAAGAGATCGTGGTATTCGGGGATAACGAACATGGAAAAATCACATTGGCTGATACATTAAAAGCGCGGCTGACCCAAGTTATCAAAGTTGTTCGGCGGAAAGACTATCTGGGAGAAAAAGATGCCAACGACATACTCAGAAAATACGGAAAAGAAGCTGTTAAAACTGCTGTCAACAATGCGGAGGTTCCGAGGCTGGAAAACGTCAAGGACCTGTCAACAGTCGAAAGCATAGATCTAAATAGCCTACAAAAGATTAAAACCAACATTCCAGAGATTGACCGTGTAATTGGTGGGCTAGTCATGAGCCAAGTGGTGTTACTTACCGGAAAGCGCGGAGAGGGAAAGTCCACGTTTATGAGTCAACTTGTGTGTGAAGCTTTAGACCAGGGAGAAAACGTATTTGTGTATTCCGGTGAACTGGCTGATTATCATTTTAAACGGTGGCTGGACTATCAGTTAGCCGGAACAGGGAATATCCAGTCTCACTTGAATCCCTATGGAGATTACGAATACAGCATTGCGAAGTCGGTCTTAGATCAAATTTCCAACTGGTATAAAGGCCGGGCTTACATATATGACAATAGTTGGGTTCCGGATGGTGGCAAAGAAATGGAAACCCTTCCGGAGACGATTGAGAAAGTCATCCGACAGTATAGCGTCAGACTGGTTTGCATCGACAATCTGATGACGGCCATGGAAACAGTGGCTGATAATTCTCAGCTCAATTTGGCTCAGAGCAATTTTGTTGGAAAACTCAAACAAATAGCGGCAAAGTACGACGTGGTCATTATTCTGGTGGCACACCCAAGGAAAAGCAAGGACGATTTTAGCAATGACGATGTTGCTGGGTCTGCAGACATTACCAATAAGGCTGATGTAGTAATGTCTTATCAACGATCAGATTCTACAGATTGCAATAGCATCTTGCAGGTCACCAAAAATCGTTTGTTTGGGAAATATGCCGTTAAGGATGACGCTGTCAGGCTTATGTACAGCGAAAAGTCCAAGCGGATATTTTCCAGTGACGGCGACAGACATTATGGATGGGAAAAAATTTCACCAAAACAGACGAAGATGCCTGGATGATTTGAGAGGATAGATATGGATTTTATTTGGGAAAAAGAAGCTGCTAACCAGGAACCTATGCCGGACGGGCTTTTGCTGGCAGAACAAAAAGCATTTCAAGTAATATCTGCCCTTTATGCGCGGTTTTATGCGAAGATGATTACAAAAGAACAGGCTGCTATGGATAAGCAAAAAATTAAGGCTGCACTGAAAGAAGAAATCAGCGCTGATAACTTCCGGGACAACACCGCCTATGAGCGGGAGAAAATCCTGCGGCTTTCAGAGCAAGCTAGAATCAAGGCGCGGAAAGAACCAACAACAGAAAACTGCCTTGCGCTGGTGAATACCATTGATGGAATTTTAAAAAACGAGCTGCAACAAAATGTGATCCTATCAGAACATGGAGCGAACTGTCCGTGCTGCAGGAGATTTTTTAACCGGGAACACGCAGATAGAAGGCCACGATTCTGTGAGGACTGTGGTGCGATGCTGGTATGGTGAATAGTTGCTTGCTGGAAGGGAAGAGAACATGACGGATGATATGAAACGCGCCCTGCTGGGCGACCACGAGGCAAGTAAAAGACTGAGCGAGGCGGGGGCGCTGCTGCCGTGCGCTCACTGTGGCGGAGAGGCAAAGTTTAAAAAGGGCTTTCCAAGCAGGCAGATTGCACATTGCAGGCAGGCCGTCATTCAGTGCAAGAAATGCGGAGTTAGGACGGTCACACATCGGCAACTTCCGATGGAAAGATGGCAGGATGTGGACAGGGCCGCTATTGAGGAATGGAACACCCGTGCGCCGATTTTGAGTGCGGAGGAGTTGGAGCTGCTGGAGGAGATGGAATGATACTCGAAACAGGAAAAGAGTTTTTTGCAACGGATAAGATAGAGCATAAATACAGATATAAATTTATCGGAATTGATATTTCCAACGATTCGTCATGCCGGTATATCTTGCTTAATAACCTCGATACAGACACAGAAACAAGGGTCGAAATTGAGTGGTTTAGAAATCGTGTAATTACAACGGACTAAAAAATTTATATCCGGCCTTCTGCCGGGCGGTTTTTATCTGTTTTGTCCGCCTACGCATCACTCTCCTTTTATTGGGCCAACGCCATAATGGAGGTGCTGGTACCACCGTTGAAGTTCTGGCGTTGCGTCCGGCAGAGGGCCGGAGGAAAGGAAGAAATGAAAGTTATACACAGTTATTCGAAGAAGAATCTGCGAAAGTTGAGCAGGAACGAGGATGCCGATTGCACTAAATGCGCTTTTGCCGAAAAAACATCGGACATTGAAGGGGGAAGTGTGTGGCTGTGTCATGCCGCATTGTATGACATAAAAACACTTTCATGCTTTGTTCCGAAACCTGATAATCAAAATAGTATGCTCCCATGGTACATGAATTTATTTAATCCGAACATTTTCAAGCAGGAGGAAGAAAATGACGATTGATGAAGCGATTCAAAATCGTGAGGACTGCTTGAAATATCTGGAGGGGATAGGCAAAAAGGCAAGCCCTGGCTGTGTGGAGGCCATGAGGTGGTCTGTAAAGGCACTGAAAGCCTTCCGCCCCGTCAGCCGGGAGCAGGTGGAGAAGGTGTTTCCTGGGTGCCCGGCATGTAAAAACGGGCCGCCGAAACTTCACATCCCAGCGTTTAGAGCTATGGCGGTATGTAATCAACACATGGATCACGAGGCTTTTGACATAGAGCTGAACAGTAAATTTTGCCTGAATTGCGGGCGGCCGTTGACGGACAAGGCCGTGGACATGGTGATGGAGAGGATGGAGGCGCTGCATGGAGATAGGTGACCGCGTCGTCTGCATGGTGAGCGGTGTCCGGGGCGTGATAACAAAAATCTACACCCCGACCGCTTCAGCAATGCAGATTATGGTGTGTACAGATGATGGGCGCTTGTATCATGCGCCGTATAGCACATGGAGATATGAGTGATTGGAGGCGCTAACCGATGTTAAGACCGATTGACGCATATACGCTAAATAACGCGCTCGTCTCATGGTACAACGACACCGAGGGCGAGACAGAAAAATCGATCCTGCGGCGCGTTATGCAGATGGTGGTCCATGCGCCCACCCTCACCCCGCTGAACGAGCCGCTGACGCTGAATGAACTGCGGGAGATGGACGGGGAGCCGGTTTGGGTAGACGACGAAAAAACCTGGGCGATTTTGCAAGTTTGGGATGATCAAAATATTGACGCAGTTTTTCCAATACAAAGAGGATGTTTCCGAGCAGAAAGTGTGCTTGGAATGAAGATTTACCGCCGCCCGCCGGAGGGAGAGGAGTACACCTGATGGACTACGAAAAGCTGATTGAGCAATTAAAACAAAAAGACGGGCTGTGGTGTTCTGTGCCTACAGGAGAAAAACTTGTCACTGACGCTGCCGACGCCCTCACCGCCCTGCTGGCAGAAAGCGAGAAGCTGCGGGACGAGCTGGAGCAGAAATCAAAACTGATTGCTCAGCAGGCCGCAGAATTGGAACGGCGGGACAAACTGCTGAAAGAACAAGAGACCGAGTTGGATCAGATGAAGCGGGAGAATGAGACCCTAAAACATGCATTACAAAATTGGCACGAGGAGGACTGACATGAAGCGGCTGACAGATAAAACTGATTATGTTCTTGGTGTATATAGTGATATGGAAGAACGACTAATGGACATTGAGGACATCCTGGGCGACGAGTACGACCTTGACCGCCTCCGCGAACTGGCCCAGGCGGACAAGGAAGATCGGGTATTGCCCGAGGGAAGTGGCTGGTTTGTTACATGTAGCGGGAAGAAGTTGACGGTTGTCATGGACATTGAGGCCGCACTACGGAGGGAGCAGGATGGTTAAATTAAAGAAATGCCCGTTTTGCGGGAGTGACAATGTAGCGTTTACACCGGATGAAGAACAACTCTTAGAGGACACTACAACGGGCTTTATTTGGTGTCATGGGTGTGGTTTTTCCAGCGACAGTTTTTATAGCGAGGAAATAGCTGCAGAAAAGTGGAACCGGAGGGAGCAGGAATGAAGGAGTACATCGAGAGGGCAGCCGTACTGCGCCGACTTCACGGAGCCGGAGCAGTTCTGCGGGGAGTGGGAGAGAAAGGAGGCCGACCATGAAGTTTCGGAACTTTGAGACGGGGGAAGTGCTTGAAATTCTGTCTAAATGGGACTTTTTCTATGGCAACGGGCCGGAAGAGAGCTTTGGGCAGATAAGCCAAGAGACGTGCAAGACCAGGACATAGCCGATTTTAACCGGGATATGGAGACGATAACAAACTGGGTCCACGAAGCCGCCCGCCTGATGGGGTTCAAGGTGGAGGATGATGAACCATCTGGAAATCCCGGACAGTTGGAGGAAGCTTGCATAATGGAATGCCCTGTTTGCGGAAAAGAGTTTGACATTCATTTGGAGGAGACCAACATGGACAAGCAGAAGCCCCTGAGCGATTGGACGCTGGGAGAAGTTAAAGAACACTGTAAGGAACAACGAGACACCCCAGCGAGATGTACGGGATGTAAAATGCAAAAGTATTGTGATCAATATTTCGGAAGGCAAGGAGACGCAGCTGCCCCTAAATACTGGGACTTAACCGAGCCACCCCGTTGGACGGAGCAGGAGGTGGAGATAGTGAAGAACCTGCTTGAAGTGGTTGGCCCCGCAGAATTAAGAAAAGTTGCCGATATGGTAACAATGAAAGTTGACGGGAAGATCATCTATCTTCGCAAAGACGCATTCCCATCGCTGAAAAATGAGATGGTCGTTACACTTTACGAGATCATCGGAGGTTTGGAATGACTTTTCAAGAGTGCTGCGCTGTATGTCTTGACAATCAAGAATTTTTGACCCAGTTCAACCGGCTGACGGGAAACGCCATCGGAACACCAAGAACGGGAATTGAGATCGCAATCGACAAGGCATGTGGAAGGGACCCGAACAGAGATGGGATGAAGGACTTCTGCAAATTTGTGTTTGAGTTTATATGGCTGCCATTGTGTAAACACAGCGGAGGTACGGAATGAACGAAGTTATGATTACCAACAAATGGGTCCATGAAGATGACCAGCAGGCCAAAGCAGACACCGGGACTCTCTCAAAGAATGGGATGATCTCTACCAACGAGGAAGGTGGGCAACAGCATGCAAGACCTTATCGCTCTGAATGGCTCCCGCCCCGTGCCCTCTTGGCGGTATCACATGTGCGCTGGGAATCCGAGGCGGTGCATGGTTACAGTGAGGAGAACTATAAACTCATTCCGGCAAAGGAGCATGTTGGGCGGGCGATCACGCATCTTCTGGCGTGGCTGGCAGGTGACACCTCAAATGACCATCTGTCGCACGCTGCCACACGGGTATTGTTCGCACTGGAAATGGAGGAGGAAAGCAAAGATGAATAGAGAAATCCTTTTCAAAGCCAAGCGGCTGAGTGATGGCGAATGGGTAGAGGGAAACATTGTGAATGTCCCGGCAGATGCCGACTTTATGCCGGGAGCGTACATTCTGCCACGGTTGGTTTCAGCCAGAGCAGACCCGCCCACAAAAGGCATTATGCTTGGTGGGTTCTTTGAGGTTGACCCCTCCACGGTCTGCCAGTACATAAACGTTGATACACGAGAAGAGTGCTGCACAGGCTTTGAATCCCACAAGATATTTACGGGTGATATGCTGAGCGAATGGGGAGAGGACGAAGACGGTAACGAGTGTATTTGTATTCTCGGTATCGTGACCTATTGGGAGAGCGAAGGGCGCTATGTGTTGACAGACAAAGATGGACTGTGCAACGACTGGACGCTGGAGGATGAGGCACAACCTGTAAACTGGCCGAAGCTCATTCACTGCGGCTCCATCCACGACGGGGAGGGCGGGCAATGACAAAAGAAGAATCACTGGCATGGGTGAAATCGTTAAAGCCGGGAGATATCGTGATATACAGCGGGTTTGGGGTTGCGGGAAGGATTCAAACTGCCAAAGTAGAAAAAGTCACTCCATCTGGTATTGTCAGGACCAATCGGGGCAGTTTTAAAGAATCTCCATGGAGCTGGTCTGGAAGAGTAGGCGGCTATGGGAAAACACCTGGAGAGATTAGCCCGCCAACGGCAGAATTGCTTATCGAGGCAGAGCTTCAAGAAGCGGAAGATGCTGCTGAGAAGAAGCGGAGAGACACCATCTACAAAGCGCGGAACCTGATTTCCGAACTATATTATGATAGATTCCGTATCGACTATGACACGGCAGTTGAGATAATCAAGGTGTTAGAGAGGTGGCGGACAGCATGAGCGAGTGGATTAGAGTCAAGGATAGGCTACCGAAACCGGAGTTCCGAGGACAGCAGAGAGGATTTTACCTGGTAGCGCTCTCTAATGGTGTAGTCAAAGAACTGGCATATGAATTTCACGCCTACAAAAATATGCTGTTTGATGTTGGATGGCACGAAACGGCATATCCTGTCACTCACTGGATGCCCCTCCCCGAACCACCAAAGGAGAATCAGCAGCATGAGTAAAAAAGTCAATCCCCGCAGACAGCCGGCGTCAAAGGCAGATGTAAAACGGGCTGAGCTTCGTGGGCGGATGATGGCATCAAATTCGCAAGCGCTCTATTTTTGATGGCCCTGCGCGATAAGGAGGGCTTTGATCTGGAAGCTCTGCAAAAGGTCTGGAAAGAGGTTGGAGACTTGGCGGACAGCATTGCGGAAGGCTACTGCAGCATCGAGGATTTACATACCGTCTTAGAGTCTGAAGCGGGCGCCAGAATTGTGGGAGGGATAGCCCTTGAATGAGTTCCCGGATAGGCTGAGGAGGCTGAGGGAGAGTATGCGGCCAGTTCGGAGTATGACAGTTACATCACAGCTGATGGGGCTAAGCCCTGATGCCTTACGAAAATATGAGAGAGGAGAAGTTGAGCCTAAAATGACAGCTCTAAAGTTGATTGCAGCATATTATCACATCAGCCTAGACGAGCTTTGCAAAATGGAGGAAGATTAGACCATAAACTTTCATAATCTCATAGAAAAAATAGCGAATTCATAAAGTTTTATGAGTGAGCGGAAATATGTATGCGAAAATGGGAGTGTGGGGGCGTATCTCTGCACTCCCACTCCTTTTCCCCTCTGCCCGGGGGTTCACCTCCGCCTCCGGGCCTCCTATGCCCTTGTAGCTCAGTAGGTAGAGCGGCCCAGGAATATGGGTGATTGAAGCGTCGCCGGTTCGAGTCCGGTCAAGGGCAAATTTATACCTTTTGGGGAACTAGATAAGCTGCTCCAAAGGCCACGGAGCTGACACCCCGGAAAGACGGGGGCATGCGGAACATAGGCACCCCCAAAATGGGGAGGTCACAGCAAGCGAAGGGCACGTTGCCCTAAGTGCTAAAGCGGGGCAGGGCCGCGATGTTCCACCAGAGGCCGGGTAGCTCCCGGATGATCTGAGCGTAGCGCAAGTCCTCAGAGAGAATGACAATGCCCGCTGAAAACTGCCCGTTGTGTCCCAGCGGAGAAATGATCTCCCGCACATAGCGCGAAGTGTCGCCGCTCACCGTTCAGGTGTCGGATTGCAACGCGATAGGGTATGACAATTTAAGCGGGAAGCGCACATAAACGGCCAGATAGCTCAATGGCAGAGCGGGCGGCTTTGAGCCGCAGGATAGTGGTTCGACTCCACAGCTGGCTACCAGAATTGCGGCGTATCTCTCCGGAGTACGCTTGCCGGGGCGGATGCGTCCAAACCGGCTATATGTTGCCCCGCAGTTGCACGAGACGGGGGCGGGGATAAAAATGACCGAGAGGTGGTGACATGCCGAATGAACAGAACCTTATACCGATGGACCGGCGAAGCAAGAGTGAAGCAAGAGAACTTGGGCGAGAAGGTGGCCGTGCATCCGGCGCGTCACGAAGATTGAAACGAAGTTTGAAAGAAGCTGCCGAAATATACTTGTCGCTTCCCGTATCTGATAAGAAGACTTGGAATAAGCTGGCTAGAGATGGCTTAGAGCCAGAAGATGTTGACAATCAAATGGCGGTTATCGCCGGACTAACTATCAAAGCGATGAAGGGCGATGCAAAGGCGGCAAAAGTACTTTTTGATTTGATAGGAGACAGTGGAGAAGAAGGTGAGCTTCATCCATTGGTTCGAGATATGTATGATTCGAGGAACAAATGAGCCTGTCAGATAAGCAGACCGAATTTATAAACCGAAACTTTGATCGAACGCTGGATGTGGCGGAGGGAACCCCTAGAAGCGGCAAAACGACAGCCTGCATTCTGCGGTTTTATGATTTCCTCAATACATCCAAAGACAGCAATTTTTTAGTTGTTGGAGCATCACAGCAGCAGGCGTTTCGGTTGGTCATGGATGGGGACGGAAATGGTTTGATGCATCTGTTTGGGAAACAGGCCCGCATTAAGCACGATGACCATGGAGATCATCTGGAAGCCTTGTCCTACACCGGGCTAAAGAAGATTTACTATAAGGGTGGAGCTAAAGCAGATAGCGACAAGACAATACGCGGACTCTCTCTGGGCGGCGTGTATTTCTGTGAGATCGACATTCTCCACATGAATATGATTCAGGAGTGCTTTCGCCGGACATATGCAGCAGATATCCGCTGGCATCTGGCTGATCTGAACCCTCCGGCACCTATGCATCCAGTTATCACAGAAGTATTTGATGTACAGGACACTCGCTGGACGCATTGGACGGTAGATGACAATCCCATCATTACGCCTGAGAGAAAAGAAGAATTGCGCCGAACCCTGGAGCGCAATCCGTATCTTTATAAGCGAGACTGGTTAGGGGAGCGCTGTATTCCACAAGGCGTAATTTACTCTATGTTTGACCACAAGAAACACATTCTGCCTCGTTTGCCAGACGATGCAAAACCTATCGAAATGTATTTCTCTGGTGATGGAGGATTGACCGATGCAACCAGTGTATCATGCAACCTAATCTGTCGTACAAAGAAAGGCCTTGCGCTATACCGTGTTGCTGGATGGTATTATGACGGAGGCAACAAGGCTATGAGCGTACAGGCAAGAGAGCTAGCCGGAACATTTGCACCATATTGCCGCAACAAGTTTGGGATGCGTGAGGATGCATGGTACATAGACCCGGCGTGCAAGGCACTGCGGAAAGAACTAGAACTTTACGGAATCGACGCGCTGAACGCGGACAACAACGCCCACGACATCCGGGGCAGCACCAAAGGGATCAAGGTGGGTATCGAGTACACGCAGAACATGATCCAGGATGGGCATTTCTTCTTGGTGGAAAATGAGGAATATGGACACTTGGATTTTATCAAGGAAATCGGGATGTACTGCGTGGACGACCACGGAAATCCGGTGGATGCCTATAACCACGCAATGGACGAGTTGCGGTATTCCATCAACTATTTCGTAAAGCAGTACATGTATTAGGGGGGTGAACCCTACGAGTTTTGTAAAAAATATTCTTCTGTATCTAGCTCAAAAAGTCGGATTAGAGCTTCAGGATAAACCTGTTTACAGAGACGATTACAGCGACATGAAAAATATCTCCGTGACGGCTGTAATTGCCAATAAAGTTTCGACGCTCGCCATGCAGGACAGCACGATTACCATTGAAGGGGCCAGCGCACGGGCAAAGTTCATTCAAGGATTCTTAGATTACTACCTGGGAGACCGCATGGATGTTGCTGCAGAGGTGGCGCTAGGAACCGGTGATTGCATTATCAAACCTTATACAGATGGAAAACGCATTGGGGTAGACATTGTTAAAAATGGGGACTTTGCTGTGTGCGAGTCCATTGGAAATGAAATACTTTCCTGCATTTTGAAAGTTGGCGAGATCAAAAACGATTCCGGACTATATCAGCGGTACGAAATCCAGATGGTCAAGGAGGCTCAAACCGAAAACGGGCAGGATGCAAGCGCACTCATTATCCGAAATGTAGCCTTTAAGGGCAGCAACGAGATTTCATTGAGCCAAATCCCGGCATGGAAGGATATTCCGGAGGAGCAAATCATTCCCAATGTAGATAGGCCGCTATTTGGCCGATATAAGTCGCCCACAGTCAATCGGGCAGACGTGAACGGTGTGAACGGTGTAAAAATCACGGCAGGAGTGGATGGCCCGATGGAAAAGGCGATTGAAGCATATGAGCGGTTCAACCGGGAGTATGACGCCAAAGAGACCATGATCTTTGCGGACAAGACGCTGTTGGTAAAGGATGAAAACGGCAATGTCATCCTGCCGCAGAAAAAGCGGCGTCTTGTCCAGTTGATGCGGGGCGCAGGAGAAAACGCAAATTTTGGAAAGTTGATACAGGAGTTTTCCCCGGAGATTCGAGGGACAGATTTAGAAGTCGGTATTACTGTTAATAACAAAATGGTGGAGCTTCTATGTGGACTTTCCCCTGGAATTCTAACACCGCCAACGACATCCTACGCAACGGCCACAGAGATGCGAGCTGCACTTAATTCTACATTTGCGGTTATTACAAAGTTCCGAAGAACCTTAGAACAGGGAACAGATGACCTTTTATATGCGGTGGATGTGATTGCAAACTACAACAATCTGGCACCTATTGGAGACTGGGAAACGCATTACGATTGGTCTGCATCTTATATTGAACAACTAAACGAACACTTCAACCAGTTGACTGTTTCTGAAGGTATCGGCGCTGTGGAAAAGGCAGAGGTTCGTGCATGGGTGATGGATGAACCCTATGAGACAGCTAAGGCCAGAGTGGAAGAAATTGCAGAGGAAACAGGGAACCAGTACCTGCAGGAGGCGGCATTACAGCCGGTGATCAATGAGCCGATTGCTGAATGAATCGTGGATTGAGGGACTTCCAGATAACATTGTTGATAATCTTGAAACCCTAAATAATTATGTTGTACAACGCATCTGCGAGCGCATCCGGAAGATCGGAGATATTGGAACAGCGGATGCCTACCGGTTAAAAACAGCTATTGAGTACGCCGGAGCGGATATCAAGGCCATAGAAAAAGAAGTGGCCCGCATCATGGGCACAAATCAACAGGAGATAGAACGGCTTTTTGAAGAGGTGGCAAAAGAGAATGTAGATTTTGCAAACACGTTTTATAAGGCGCGCAATATGGACCTGCTGCAAAGATACACATCACGTTCCGCACTGGCATCTTTGGTTGATGCAGTCAAACGGCAGGCTCTGGACGGAACGGCAAATATTTCAAACACCTATATGGTTGGTTTCAAGCGAGGAAAACAAATCATCCCGCTGCGGGAATATTACATTTCTACCATTGACCGAGCAATTACCTATGTACAGACCGGTGTTGTAGATTATCAGAGCGCCATGCGTTCTACAGTCCGCGAGATGGCGCAAAGCGGCCTGCGCCGAGTGACTTGGGAAAGTGGATATTCCCGCCGCCTGGATTCCTCCGCCCGCATGAATATCCTGGAGGGTGTACGGCGGCTCAACAGCCAGATGATGGAAGAAACGGGCCGCGAATTCGGTGCCGACGGCGTGGAGATTTCCGCCCACGGACTATGCGCTCCAGACCACCGGGACATCCAGGGCAAGCAGTACAGCAAAGAGGAATTTGAACGGCTGAACCGACGGTTGGAACGGCCCATTGGCACACTAAACTGTCAGCACTTTATTACGCCGATTATTTTAGGCGTATCTAAGCCGGTTTACAGCCGTAAGGAATTAGCGGATATCAACAAACGTTCCGCTGAGAGAATCGAGTATAAGGGGCAAAAAATGAGCCTCTACGAGGCCAGCCAGAAGCAGCGGCAGATGGAGACGGCGATCCGCTATGCCAAGGACGAGCGGGATGCCATGATAGCCGCTGGGGATAAGTTGGGAGCCGCGCAAGCCCGGAAGAAGTCTGCGGCATTGGGCGCGGAATACAAGCGGTTTTGCGAACAGGCGGGGCTTACGCCCAGGCTGGAAAGGACACGCTCTATGACGGGGCCGACGGTGCAGAAAATATGACGGTAAATATTCTTGGCACAAAGTACAGCGTTGTATTTGTTTCAGAGGAAAAAGAACCACGCCTAAAAGACTGCGACGGTTTCTGCGACGAGACCACGAAAGAGATTGTTGTCGAAAACTATAAGCGTGGAGAACCCGGCAGCAAGGGCAAGTTGGAGTTGCAGGAGCAAAAAACATCCGCCACGAAATCATCCACGCTTTCCTGTTTGAGAGCGGTCTAGCTGAAAACAGTTCATGGGCGCAGGAAGAAGAAATGGTAGACTGGTTTGCCAAGCAGGCTCCAAAACTGGTAAAAGCGTGGCAGGAGGCTGGAGGTTTATGATTTAGGCTTCACCGCCCCGCGCAATATCCGCGCGGATAAGGCTCTTGATGTACCGGCCTTGCTGGGAACGCTGTCTAGCCGCTGGATAATGTCCTGTTCCGTGGTCTCAACTAGACGGATTGTCAGCATCTTTGTGTGGGCTTTGTGATAACGGTCTTGAGGGGTTTCTTTTCTTTCTTTGATAAGTATCTCTCCCTTCAAAAGGTTAGGGGGGCCGGTTTCCCGGCCCCATGTTGATTACTGCTGGGAACCTGTGATATAAGCATCAATCAGTTTTTCCAGCTCAGCGGCGGTGTAAGTCTTATCCGGGTCTTGCTTCAAGATTCGGAGTAAGTCATACGCCATGGCCTTTTGAACGTCCTTGCGTTCGTTTTCAGTAGGCATTTACTCGCCCCCTTTCTGATTATAGTATATCATAGGTATATACCTATGTCAAGGGTTTTTAAGATAATTCTGATAAAACTTGCACACGCGAATTTTATACAACTTCCCTCTTGGCGTGGAGGTTTAACTACGCTCGTTCCCCGTATCGGTGTGGGCGCACCGGATTTATAAATCAAAGTCCTTTAGGGAATGGAAAGGAACAACATGGATTTTACCAGCATTTTCAACGGAGAGGCTTTGACCCTGGCACAGTTCAACGAAAAGACAAAAGGCATGAAGCTTGCGGATTTGTCTACTGGCGAATATGTGGAAAAGGGAAAAGACGATAAGCAGAAGAAGGATATTGAGTCCTTAAAGCAGCAGATTGCCGAAAAGGATGAGACTATCGCCAATCTGGAAAAAGCAAAAGGCGATGCCGATTCCATGCAGAAAGAATTGGACCGTTACAAACAGGCGGAAGCAGACCGGGAAAAAGCGGAAAAGGAGGCACAGATGGATGCCATCCTGACACAGACCGCAGAGAGTGCCCTGGAGGGCCGTGAGTTTGTCAACGATTATACCCGTACCTATTTCCTGGGGGAGCTGAAGAAGGCCATTCAAGACCCCGCAAACAAAGGCAAGAAGCCCGCTGATCTGTTTGCCGACATGACAAAGGATGTGGACGGCGTTTTCAAAAATCCTCAGCACGAGCCGTTGAAGATCGCAGGAGTTACCAAAACCGACACCAGCGGCAACATGACCAAAGATCAGATTATGAGCATCAGGGATGCCTCTGAACGTCAGGCCGCGATTGCCGCGCATCTTGATCTATTTGGAAAGGAATAAATAACATGGCTGCAAAAGAAAACTTGACAAAAACTTCAGATATTCAATCTACCGCGCGGGTTATTGATTTTGTAACCCGGTTTGCCCGCAACTGGGAACACCTGCGGGAGATTCTTGGTATCATGCGCCCCATCCGCAAGGAGCCTGGTTCTGTTCTGAAGAGCAAGACCGCATCCGTAACATTGCAGAGCGGCACTGTTGGGGAGGGCGAGGAAATCCCCTACTCCAAGGCCACGGTGTTGAAACACCTTACGAAGAAATGACCGTGGAAAAGTATGCGAAGGCTGTCTCTATTGAGTCCATCAAAACCTATGGTTATGATGTGGCTGTTGGCATGACCGACGACGCGTTTCTATATGAGTTGCAGGATAATGTGACCCGCCGCTTTTACTCCTACCTCAACACCGGCACACTAACAAGTTCGGAAACCACCTGGCAGCGAGCACTGGCTATGGCAAAGGGCCGGGTTATCAACAAATTTAAGCAGATTCATCGAACGGTAACCAACGTGGTTGGATTTGTGAATGTGCTTGATCTGTACGATTATCTGGGCGACGCAATATCACCATTCAGACCGCATTTGGCTTCCAGTATGTGCAAAACTTCATGGGCTTTTCTACGGTGTTTCTGCTGTCTGATGAGGAAATCCAGCGTGGACGTGTGATTGCAACCCCAGTTGAGAACATTGTCTTGTATTACGTCGATCCGTCTACCAGCGACTTTGCCAGGGCTGGGCTGGTCTATACCACGGACGGTGAGACGAACCTGATTGGCTTCCATGTAGAGGGCAACTATCACACCGCCGTGTCCGAGAGCTTTGCTATCATGGGCATGACGCTATTTGCGGAGTATAAGGATGCCATCGCGGTCATTGATGTAGACTCTACTCCCACGCTTGGGACCCTGACCGTCGGCTCTGCCGCTGGCACTGAGTCCGGTACTACAAAGCTGACTGTGACCCCAGGCAAGGAGTCTACAAACAATGTCTATAAGTACAAGACGGACCCCACCAATGCACCCACAGTTACATACGGACAAAATGTGAGGACTTGGAGCACTTGGGACGGAACGTCTGATATCACAGCTACCACCGGGCACAAGATTACAGTTGTAGAGGCAGACGGCACCTATAAGGCGTTGAACGCCGGTAACGCTACTGTGACAGCACAGACCTAAGAAGGAAGGGGGGAAGACTGAATGTGCGGCTATATCACCTATGAGCAGTACAAAGCCCTGGGGGGAACGGCTGAGCAATCGGCCTTCCCCCTGCTGGAAAGACTGGCGCGTAAAAAGTTGGACTACTGGACGCAGGGGCGTATCGCAGAGGTAGACGACGACATACGGCTTTGTATGCTGCTTCTCATTGATGCCATGGGAAAGATCAAGAGCGGGAAAAAGGATGTTTCGAGCGTCAGCAATGACGGCGTGAGTGTGACGTATGCCTCTGCCCAAACGGAAGAGCAGTTGATGGGCTCCGTGTATGACCAGGTTGTTGAAATCCTCCTGTGGAGTTGGTCAACCTGGAGGTGGGGTCATGACGCCGCTCTTTCGGGAGACAATCACGGTTCTAAAACCGCCGGGCAGTGGAGGACAGCCCGGACGGGGTGGACAACTGGAAAAAAA
>ENA-OONE01000006-OONE01000006.1-viral-metagenome-genome-assembly--contig:-NODE-6-length-22898-cov-11.972201_pt1 | contig 22898 bp, 36 predicted proteins | sample MGYA00245311_ERZ501084 | MGnify/ENA primary metagenome ERZ501084 (study PRJEB25959, sample SAMN05341332) | viral metagenome | host: human-associated | place: USA: California | collected 2014-04-05 | study... | reverse complement strand
GCATCAAAAAGAATCTCTGATGAATGGATTCCAGTAATCATGGCGGTTATTGGTGGGATTCTCGGAGCAGTAGGAATGGGAATTATCCCAGATTTTCCGGCAACGGATTATATCACAGCAGTTGCGGTTGGTATGTTTAATGGGCTGTCGGCTACTGGTGTAAATCAGGTTATTAAGCAGACAACGCAGAAAGAATAATTAAAAGGCACATGTCGTGAGACAGCAGTAAGTCCTTTTCCTAAAATGAGATGGATTTATTATGCCAAGACCAACAAGAAATTTAACAAATCAAAGATTCGGAAGACTTATAGCCATTGATAAAGTTAATAAAACGGGGCAATCTCAGTGGCTTTGTAAATGTGATTGTGGAAACGAAGTAATTGTAGCTTCAAATAATTTGATTCGCAAAAATACACTTAGTTGCGGCTGTTATCAAAAAGATAGAGTGTCGGAAGCTAAGAAAATTCATGGAGATAGAAACACACGCTTATACACTATATGGGTAGATATGCGTAGACGCTGTTCCTATATTGGAGAGCCATCTTATAAAAACTATGGTGGCAGGGGCATTTCTGTTTGCGAAGAATGGGAAAAGTCATTCCTTGATTTTAAGGAATGGGCATTAGGAAATGGATATGCTGAAAATCTTACTATAGATAGAGTAAACGTGGATGGAAATTATTGTCCTGAAAATTGTAGATGGGCAACTTTGAAACAGCAAGCCAACAATAAAAGAGGCAATGTTTACGTTACTGTAAATGGGGAAACACATACATTAACAGAATGGAGTGAAATAACCGGGATTTCCTATAACACTATAACCAAGAGAAGATATCGTGGTTGGAGCGATGTGGACGCAGTTTCAACTCCCGTAAATGCGAGGTGAGATATATCTATAGCAAAATTATAACACTTTTCAATTATTACGAATCAGCCACAACAGGAGATGCGTACTGGTATCCTCATGTTTTATCCGGAGTTGACCTGATAACCGACCACGGCGCAATACTGAAAAAGTATGGCCCAGACAGTACCGACAATGCCGCGCTGCATATTGCTTACGCCCCAGACGGAGACAAGGTGATGGTGCAGCGGTCAGACGGTGCAGCGGTGCCGTGGATGACTCCGAAAGCATGGGCGGCGCAGGTCAATGATGAACTTCCGGACAGCATCACCTTCGGGCCAGAGGATTTTTTCTGGCAGGGTGAATGGACTGGCGGCATGGTTACTGAGGGTGACTACCGCAATGGTTTTTACCAGTACATGAACAGCAACCGCGACAATGTTTACAAGATAACCAGTGTAGGTGGTCCGTATACCGTTATCCCTCATTTTGAAATTTTAGGTAAGTAAATGAGCTCAAAGACACGACATTTTAAGGGTTTTTCCGTTGTTGATGGGGATGTACACGTAAAGATAGGATATGACCGTTTTGAAACGCAATACAAGCGGGCACAATACCAGCTTGACGGTGCTGTAATGAATAGCATGGTACCTTTATGCCAATGGTTACAGGCAGCTTTATAAACACAACCAGAGCCGCTAGTGCTGCGGAACAGGGAACAGGAAAAGTATTTGCTGCTTATGGACCACAAGGCAGATACCTGTACGAGGGTAAAGTCATGGTTGACGAAAAGACCGGATCACCTTGGGCGAGGCGTGGAGCGCGGAAGGTGCTTGTGAGTGAATACACTGGCAAGACAAATGATCGAGAAAACATATCTTACACGCATCAGGCACATCCTAAAGCGCAAGATCACTGGTTTGATGCTGCAAAAGAAGCGGACGGAAAGACATGGATTAAAGACGTTAAACGCATAGCCGGAGGAGGAAAACATGGATAGTAAGCCAATCGGCATGGATGCCAGCGGGTATGAGATTTTGACACGTGCCGTTAAATCGCTTTTAAATCAATATCCAGGTCTTAAGGATGGTGAAATCATTAAATTTGAAGAGCTTACTAAAGACTCTGGATTAGCCTTTTCGGCTGATAACGGCGCATTGGTGTACGCCGAAACTGAAGACGTATGCGGCGGCAGGCATCAAAAGTGCCAGTACCCGTTTTATGTTGTATACCGGACGGCCTCAAATAAAGAGAGGCTAAAGCTTAGCGCCCAAGAGTTCCTCGACACTCTTGGGAAGTGGCTGTGCCATGAACCGGTAGTAATAAATGGTGCTCAAACGCGTCTTACGACTTTCCCGGCATTGTCAGAAGGCCGGGTTATAAAACGAATCACTCGCGATAACTCATACGGACTGGAGCCAAATGAAAACGCAGTACAGGATTGGGTACTGCCGGTAACAGTTCAGTATACAAATGACATAGAATTTTAACCATAGAAAGGAAATGATAGCATGATTGAACGTAAGTACTTGGCGCATTACATTGACGCAGCCTTTAGCACATCAACTCCGACTTATGTAAGAATCGGAAAAAACCTGGAAGAGTACAATGAAGAGCTGAACCCTGATGTTGAGGTTACTAAAAACATCTTAGGCGAACAGTCAGTGCAGCACTCAGGCTATGAAGTACAGTCAGATGTAGATCCTTTTTACTACGAAGATTATGACGATACCCTTAGCAACAAGATCATGGATCTGGCCAATACAAGAGCCACAGGCGATAAGTGCAAGACCACTATGGTTGATGTGCTGTTAAAGCCAGGATTAACCGAGGATGCTGCGCCTACTGCAGTATGGGCTTATAGAGAAGATGTTTACTTAATCCCGAACAGTGTAGGCGGCGATACATCCGGCATACAGACTCCATTTACTGTGTACAAAGCTGGAAACAGGGTTAAAGGTACATGGGATGTAAGCAAGAAAACATTCACACCATCAGATTTAGGTTAAAGGAGATTTAAATGGGAAAGCAGTTGGTACTGGATAACCGGGAGTGGATCGATATTGTTGACAGCAAAGGAAATGTGACAGGCGGATTTTACTGGAACCCTGCGGATCTGGATATAGTAAAACGCTATGAGAAAGTGGCAGCAGAATTTGAGAAAATACAGCTTCCAGAAGGGGAAGACATTGATAAGATGTATGCCATCTCAGATAAAGTAAAAGAGCAGTTTGATTATCTGTTAAATACCGATGCCTCAGAAGCTCTGTTTGCCGGAGCTAATCCATTTACCCCACGTCCAGACGGAACTCTTTTATGTGAATATGTGTTAAGCGTTGTTGCAGCATTCATTGAAAAAGAGCTGGATGTCAGAGTACGGAAGACTAGTGCAAAGGTAAAGAAGTACACGGACAAGTATAAGAAATGATAGGTTATGATCTTCCAACAGTAATAAATATCGAAGGCATTGATTACAATATCCAGTCGGACTTTCGGGTCATACTGGATATTCTCATAGCCTGTGCAGATCCGGATCTGAATGATTATGAAAAGCAGGATGCCATGTATCAGATCCTGTATGTGGATTCGGATACAATCCCTGTACACTGCTATGAAGAGGCATGCAAAAAGGCCGCTGATTTTATAGATGGTGGTCTGAATGATAAGAGAAAACCACAGAAAAAGGTCATTGACTGGCAGCATGATGCAGTTATCATTATGCCAGCTGTTAATAAAGTGGCTGGCAAAGAACTTCGTGCAGAGAAATACATGCACTGGTGGACATTCCTGGGATATTTCATGGAAGTGGAAGACGGTCTCTTTTCCCAGGTGTTATCGATCAGGCAGAAGAAAGCAAGACATAAAAAACTGGAAAAATGGGAGAAGGAATTTGAAAAGGAAAATCTGGACCTGGTTAAGCTGCCGGCAGTCCAGAGTGAAGAGCAGAAACGGGAGATTGCAAGCCTTGAAAAGTGGCTGTAAGGAGGCATGAGCGTGCAGGCAGACGGAACAATACTGATTGATACCACAATTTCAGAAGATGCTTTAAAGCCGGATCTAAAGATATAGAACTTGCTGCCAAACGCATGGCAAAGACAGTCGGTGATATTGGAGATAAATCTAAGATAGCGCTTCAGAAACAGTTGGATTCCTTTTCAAAGGTAAATGCCCAGTATGCAGCACAGGAAAAACGGGTTGAAGCCCTGAAAAAGAAAATAGAAGAATTTAACTCCCAGAAGATCCCTACTGAAGAATATGCAGAGATCCAGAAGCAGATAGCAGAGACGGAAAAGAAACTCTCAGCATTAAATGAACGCCAGGAAAAATTCATAAATACAGGTGGAAAGACCAACAGTAAAGCCTATGCCAGAATGCAGTATGACGCTGATCAGCTAGTTAAAACTCTGGAATATGCTACTGCTGAGAAGCAGGCCCTTGAAAACAGCGGAGGTGCTTTTAAAACCGGATCCAATACGGCAGAGGCACAAAAGACAGCAGCACAGCTTGAAACAGAGCAACAGAAGCTTGCTGATGTTAATAACCGGGTGAATACGTCCTTTATGGCTCTTAAACAGAAGATACAGGAATATGGCGGAAGTCTGGCAGCGGCAAAAGGAGAAACTTCAGATTATGGAGGAACACTTGACAGAGTTAAACAGGGATTCCAGTCTCTGGGCTCAGGTGTCAAAATGCTGTCTGGCGGGATACTGAAAACAGCAGCAAAAGGAATTAAAAACATAGCCTCCTTGGCGGCAAAGGCATCTGTAAGCCTGGGAAAACTGGTAGGTAAGCCGATCTTAAACGGGCTTGTAAAGATGACTGCCGGTATGTTTGGAATCCATAAATCTGCGAATAAGACTACATTAAGCCTGAAAAATCTGGTTAAGTATGGCTTAGGTATCCGGACATTGTATGCACTGTTCGGCAAGATGAGAACTGCCGTTGCTGAAGGTTTTAAGAACCTGGCGCAATATTCTGGATCAACCAATAAAGATATTTCCAGTCTGATGTCTTCCATGACACAGCTTAAGAATAGTTTTGCAACAGCATTTGCGCCCATATTATCTGCAGTAGCTCCAGCGCTTAATTACCTGATCGGACTGCTTAATACCGCAGTAACGGCCATTGCTCAGTTTATGTCAGCACTGACCGGAAAAAGCACAGTAGTTAAAGCTACAAAGGTACAGCAGGATTATGCTAAGTCCCTGAAAAAGACTGGAAGTGCTGCCAAGGAAGCAGAGGGAGAACTGGCCGCATTCGACAAATTAAATGTTAAGAAGGCAGATTCTTCTTCCGGAAGCGGTGGAGGCGGCGGTGTATCCCCGTCCCAGATGTTTGAGACTACACCTATTGAAAGTTCGATCAAGGGCATGGCCGATAAGATCCGCAGCCTGATCAAAGCACAGGATTGGTCCGGATTAGGTGCGTACATGGCTCAGGGAATCAATGCAGGTCTTCAGAAGGTCTATGATGCTATTAACTGGGATCATGTAGGACCAAAGATCACAGCCTTTGTAAATGCCTTTACACAGACCTTTAACAGCCTGGTCAAAAATATTGACTGGGACTTAATGGGAAGGACGGTAGGCGCTGGTTTAAATACCCTTGTGAATACATTAAATCTTCTGGTTGATGGTATTGACTGGGTACAACTTGGAAGCAAGATTGCAGAGGGCTTTAACGGCTTTATTGATGAAGTAAACTGGGAAAACCTGGGAAAGCTGTTTGTGGCAAAGTTTAATATTGTATTTCAAATGTTATTAGGCTTTGTAACAACCTTTGACTGGTCTAAAGCGGGAACTGCCTTGGGAAAAGGCATTAATGGAGCTATTGCAAATATTGACCTTAAAAGCTACGCACAAGCTATAAGCAGGCTTGCAAAAGGTATATGTGATGGTATCAGTGCGGCATTGATAGAAACAGACTGGCAAGAGGCCGGTGAAAAGATAGCCGAGGGACTTGCCACTATAGACTATGCAGGAATTGCTGCTAGCCTGTTTTATGGGTTAGGAGCGGCCCTTGCATCATTAGGCGAATTCCTTTATGGTCTGTTCCATGACTCTATAGAGAGTATGAAGAGCTACTTTACAGAGTACGCAAAGCAGGCTGGTGGAGACTGGGGCGCAGGTATCCTTAATGGTATCATAGATGCAGTTAAGGACATAGGAAACTGGATCAAAGAACATGTATTCCAGCCGTTCCTAAATGGCTTTAAAGATGCGTTTGGCATACATAGCCCGTCAACTGTTATGGCAGAAATGGGCGGATATCTGATTGAAGGATTAAAAAAGGGTATCACAGATATGCTCCCCGGCTTGAATGAGGTCATAGAAAGCCTCAAACAGGCAGTAAACGGCCTCATAACATTTATCAATGGGACATTCTCCGGAGATTGGGGAAAAGCCTGGGAAGGGATTAAGGATATCTTTAAAGGTGTTTTTAATGGCATTGTATCCATTGCAGAGAATGCAGTGAATTATATTGTCAGAGCATTGAATAGAGTCAGTTTTGATGTGCCTGACTGGATCCCGGAGATTGGTGGAAAGACTTTTGGGTTCCAACTTCAGGAAGTCAGACTCCCACGCCTTGCTTCTGGTACAGTGGTTCCGCCTCGTGCTGGTGAATTTGCCGCAATTCTGGGAGATAACAAGAAAGAAACAGAGGTTGTGTCTCCGCTGTCCACCATGAAACAGGCATTAAAAGAGGCGCTTCAGGAAGCTGGTGGCCTGGGTGGTGGTGATATAGTAGGATACATTTATCTGGACGGCAAAGAAATGGGAGCTTCTACAGTGAAGTTTGTCCGTCAGGAAAAGAAAAGGACGGGAAAAAATCCTGTCTTAGTGTAGGAGGTAAGGCATGCAGAAAGACTATAGAGGTTATCTGGTAATGTTTGGGAACACACAGCTCCCGAACAGCTTCCTTACCCGATACAGATCCACCCCCGATCAGAGGATCGAGAAAAAGGCTTGGAGGGATAACAACGAGTCCCTGCAGAGGGTGACGTCCCCTAATTTCAAAACGACACTCAATCTTGAGATAAGGCCGCTGTCCCAGGGCGAAAAAGACTTGTTTAACTCCATCAAGGCAAATGGCTTGATGGATGCTACTCAGCGAAAGTACAGAGTGACATTCTGGAATCTTGACACATGCGAGTATGGTACAGGCTCTTTTTATATCCCGGATACGGAATTCGCCATAGATCACATTGCAGATAATGACACCGGCGAAATGTACTACGAAAAAGTGACCATTGAAATGATCCAGTATTAAGGAGCGGAGCAGATGATAGAGATCGATCAGGCTTATAAAGACCTCTTTAACGAATATGGTGGAAAAAGTCTTAAGCTGACTTTTTTAAAGAAGAATATCATGCTCTATACCCGTCTGAAACACTGTATCCTTCAGAGGATTTATATCCTTCTGAAATGTCTGCGGACGCTGTGGATTTTTCCATAGAAGATGATCAGATAGTAACAGATTCCCTTGCCATTACAGAAAGCCTGTGTTCAGACGAAGATCTAAGCTTTGGATCGTGTGAGGCAGCCCAGTTTGAAATCACAGTAACGGGACTGACCCAGAGTATTTCAGGCCGCGAATTTATGGCTACAGAGTCATTTGGTGGCTATAACATGGTCCTGGGCTTGTTTAAAGTAGAGTCTACACCCAAGCAGGAAGACAAGAATACCAGAAAGATAATAGCCTATGACAGGATGCAGCGTTTTGATGTAGATGTGTCCGGTTGGTATAATGCATTGAGTTTTCCAATGACATTAAAAGCATTTCGTAAATCACTCTGTTCATTTGTAGGTGTGCGGGAAGAAAATGCAGTTCTTGTTAATGATGAAATGCAGGTAGAAAAGACCATAAATCCTACAGCTTTGAAAGGGCGGGAAGTACTGCAGCAGATCTGCCAGATCAATGGAGTATTTGGAAACATCAATAAGAACGGGGAACTGCGGTATATCGCACTTCCGGAAAAAGAGGATATATCCGCGCGGATCACAATTTATCAGAATGCCGAGAGTGAAGAGTATACAGTTCCGGATATAGATACCGTACAGATCCGTCAGGAAGAAGGGGACATAGGCGGAACCAGCACAGGAGACGGTCAAAATGTTTATATCATTGAAGGAAACATGCTGGTATATGGCAAGACCACATCAGAGATGATAGGAATTGCCAATAACATTAAAAACGTCGTAAACGGTCTGGAATACCAGCCCGCAACTGCTGTGATATAATCCGTTGCCGGAAAATCTGGGATAATTCCCATTCCTACTGCTCCGAGAATCCCACCAATAACCGCCATGATTACTGGAATCCATTCATCAGAGATTCTTTTTGATGCTTTACAGCCCATTCCCACGATGTAGCAGATCATAACGATTGCTACGCATGAGCCCAATGTTGATATATCCATTATTTTTCACCTCACATCTGGAATGCCAAATTGTTTGTATGTGCCAGTAAACGAAAACACCTTACCACATTTACAGCAAGTTTCCGTAATCGTACAAGTCTTTTATTTGTCGTTGCATTTTGATTCAGCAGGACTTTTAAATCTGTGTCCGCCAGTTAAAAAGCACATTACTCTATTCATTTCGTTTACACCCCTGCATATAATACTGGTATTCCATCATCCGTCCTTACTCCCATCAGAAGCGGTAACGCTGTCTTTAAGAGTAAGTCGTTCGTTTTCTGTACATCTCCGGCGGCGGCATATACCGCACTCCATTCCTTTGCGCTTGACCCAATCTGCTGTGGTGTTGCGTAAGAAATGGATTCGCTGCCGGAGCTTACAGATGTTACAATGCCCGTTGATTTGCCACCGGCATTTGTGTCGGTCGCACTTGCTGATGCCTGATTGATTGCATTCTTTTCAGCAAGTTCAATCTGATACATTAATTCAGCCAATGAACAGACCGCCTTTTTTATACGTTTCTGCTGCCGATCATCGGACGGTAATCCGTCTGTCAACCGGTCAAATGTCAAGCTGTCAATAAAGTCACTTGCTCTCTCAGACATCCTCATAAAATCAGGTTCCGGCACGACATTGCCGAAAAATGATTTTTGGTAAAACTCATAATCTACATATGCCATGCCGGAACCTCCTCATTACTGTGCGGTTACAGTCGTATGTCCTGCGTTCAGCGCCTTATATGTGCTGTCGCACTCAACTACAGTGATAACCTGTCCGCTGGCCGCTGTGATATCGCTCTTGCCGTCCCACGCGCTCCAGTTTTTCACATTCTGACCATACTCTACAGTAGTCTCAGATGCTGCCACCTTGTATTTATAGACGTTTCCAGCGTTTCCTTTGTCTGGGTTAACAGTGATTTTTATTGTGCCGCTGGATGATCCAGCTGTAGACTGTACAGTCAGATCGCCAAGAGTCTGAGATGCCCCAAATGTAATCACAGAAATAGCATCCAGATACTCAGCAAACAGCACCATACCCATGATTGCGAATGCCTCAGATACAGCAGTGCTGTAGTTGCCCTGAGTATGGAAGCCGATCAGATTGGTTTCGCCGGACACTGTATAGGAGAGCCCAGCACGTGCAAAGTCTGAATCGCTCGGATCAACATAGTAAAGAACAATGTTGTCTACCGGTGTAGCGATTACCTTGCCACGCGGGATCTCGCTGTCGGACAGCAGGAACACAGTATTAAATCCCATAAAATCTTTCATATACTGGAATCCGAACTGGTTCTGAATAGTGATATTTGCAGCGCCAAGATACTCATATACATCAAGGATGTTTACAAAGCCTGCAATACCATTCGGAATGGAACGATGCATGTTTTTGAATTTATCCTCAACGCGGCCTTTTGCCATAGCAAGAGCCATCTGGAAAGTGTTCTCGGTAGAGGTAAGGGTACCGGTCTTAAGATAAGTGTAAAATCTTCCGGTTACATCCGTCTGGAGCTGGAAGAGGAACTCTTCGTCTGTCATCTCTACAGCCACATCGTAGCCATAAGTCTTAATCGACTCGATAGATACAGCCTTTGCGTACTTCTCCACATCCATTTCAGCATACTCTTTTTCTTTTACCTCGAATTTGGAGTACGGAATTTCCTCTCCCTCTGCGACCTTACCGCTCTGTAAAGTTCCGGTTGCATATTTGGATTTCAGAGTTGATCCCGGCTCTTTTTTATCATTCTCAGCACACCAAGAATTTCGGATAAGTGCTCCCAGTTGCGTTCAAATCTGGTTACAAAATCTACCTCTCTCGCGCGTACCTGAATGTTTTCTGTTTTTATAAGATTTGCTTTTGCCATAAAAGTTAAGCCCTTTCTGCCCGTAATTTGGGCGCCAGTCAAATCACTGGATTAACAACGATCACTCAAACAGTGACATGTTGCTTGCAATTGCAGCCTGTCGTTCGCTTGCATCTTTGATGTCCATGATTTCTTTTTTGGTCATCTTTCCACCCGGATGATTATTGCGGGTTATCCCCGTTGTAAATCTCGCCTGGTTCTGCATAGCGGTCTGCTGATCTTCATCAACAAATGCAGACGCATCGTCTTTTTTCATCTGATCCAGCAGATCATTAAGCCCCAGTATCTTTCCATCCTTAAGCTTAAGACCGGCGTCTTTGATGTCTGTCATAGCAGCCTTTTTAGCAGCCTCGGAAGAGAATTTAACATCTTCCAGTGCAGATTTAAGAGCATCAGCAAAATCTCTTTCATAAATTTTATTGTTAAAATTTTTCTCTGCATCTGCTGCTTTTTGCTTCCATGTGTCGACCTCTGCCTTGACGTTCTCTGGATCAATGCCATCAAAGCTTTTGAGTGTAGCTTCTGCTGTCTCTGCCCGTTCCTTCCAACTGTCACGCTCACTTTCGACCTTTGACAGTGTTTTAGAAACTTCTCCGGCATTCTTGTAATGCTCAGACAATTGCTTTTTTACATCTGCCTTCTTATCTTCCGGGATGTCAATACCAAATGATTTGAGTGTTTCAATAAGTTTCTGCATATCATCCTCCTGGCCGTATTTATTGACCTGCCGCCGCAGGTAATGGATTAAGCCCGATAGACCACGGGCGGGGTAATGGACCGCCAGGGACTTGAACCCCGGACCATCCGGTTATGAGCCGGACGCTCTGGCCAACTGAGCTAGCGGTCCTAAAATGCCTGGCATGATTACATACCAGGCATTTACAAGGGGAAAAGAAAAACTCTGCTTATAGCAGCAGAATCCTCGCTGCGGTCGTAAGCCGCATTAACAGCCTATCAGCTACGAGGTGAAAGGAGGAAATTCAAGGCCAGTCAAAGCTCTTGAATTTTGATCTGGCAAGCGCACGCCGGAAATTTCATCCGCTTTTCAACCTCCAGGAATGACCTGTTTATATTAAGGACGTGCGCGGGAGGTGTGTGAGAAAACCATGAAAAGTAACCAATCCTCTTCACATCTACATTCTACCATTTATCTATAAGTACCTTGTCCACACATCTACAGCATATCTCTAAGTTTATCCACATAGCGCTTCACAAGATCGCGTTCTTCGCGGCATTCTGCGTCCTTTGACATATCACCGATTTCTGCCGTAAGCCCATCCAAGTGTTCCTCTAATGCGGCCAGCATTTTACGCTTACAGTCCTCTGATTTGCCGGATCGATAGCTCTGCTTTTGCGTCATGTAATCATCATAAGCATCTCGACCATCGCTCCGGCTGTAATGTCCACGCACATAATGCTCACCGCGGCGCATATAAGACGAACCGCGGTCATAATCTGGCATTCGGCCATCAGAAGCGCTATAACGCCCCATGTTATCGCGTCCGCGGCGCTCGCTGTAGTCACCTACACGCATCTGTTCCAAGACGGTCATATAATACTCGCCCTTTTTATCCCAATACTCTGTGTTTTTAATGTCTTTATACATATCGATCAGCTTAAAAGCCGTGTCCAAATTGCCGGATGTGAGGCCTTTTTCAGCAATGTTAGATATCTCATCTTCAATACGTGCACATAAATCTTTAATATCTCTCATCATCCCACCTCCTTATGCTACCCGTGTTACCACAAGATTTGCATTTGCCACGGTGATAGCCTGGGTACTGGTATTCTCTACCGCAACATTAAAGCAGCATCCGCGCGGCACATCAATAAAGATTCCGGCAGACACATTATTAAACGCTTCCAAAGCTGTAGGAGTGGAGATCATCCGAGAAGATAAGACAGGTTCTCCGCCGATTGCAATAGCAAGAGAAATTTCTCCCGCGGTTCCTCCGGTCGGCACTGCAATATTTGCAGAAAAGTCCACAAAATAGCGGGCCTTGCACTGATTAGTAATTCCTCTGAGGGTAACAATGCCGCTGCCTTCCCGGTGCTGCACGCATGCGGTTCCTTTTACAGCGGTGTTGGTATACACCACGTTTCCGTTCGCTGCCACTTCCTGAGCGGCAACAGCTACATATTCAGCCATATTGTTTTCTCCTTTTTCATATCGCAAAAAGGCAGGTCTAAGCCTGCCGATTTGCGTAATACCGGCATTGCGCCGAACATCCAATCATATTGCCGATGTCAGGAATATGGTTGGAAGATACAGATATGATGTTGTTGTCAGCAGTTACAGCCCGTATTGCAGCCGTAATATGTGTTCGGGTTCGGCACCTGGTATGCCGGAATCGGTGCCGGATTAATCGCATTAATAAGCTGCTGGGTCTGTGCTGCCATAGCGGTAGTAAGTAATGCACTCTGACGATCCTGAGATGCAGCACGTCTGAGATCATTGTTTTCAGCCTGGAGGGAAGAAATTTTCTCGTTGCACAGGTAGTCCAGAATAGCTCTGGTTCCTGCGTTCTGGCTGTCGATAATGTCTCTGGTGTTGTTATTCATGGTGTTCTGGAGTGCACAGGTGTTCTGCGCCATGCTGTAGTTTACACCCTGGATTGCTTCCCGGGTCTCACAGCAACACTGAGCAAGCTGCGCCTGGAGTGCGTTAGTGTTCTGCATGTTGGCTACAGTGTCGGCGTTAATAGCCTGCTGGATGCCGAAACCAGTCTGCATGACGTTTGTATTGATGCCGTTGAATCCGGTAAGCATACCGTTATTCATGGCATAGAAGCCATCACACAGGCCGCTGGACAGGCCGTCCAGTTTGCTGATAACCGCCTGGTTGTCAAACCCGCGCTGGATCGCAGAATCGGTGTATGCGCTTCCGGCTGCTCCACCTCCGCCGTTTCCCCAGCCATTGCCGTTGCCCCATCCGCAGAATGCGAAAAGAAAAAGTACAATGAGCCACCACGCGCCGTCTCCGCCAAACATACCGTCATTGTTTCGGCTGTTGGTTCCAGTAGCCGCCGCGATATCGGCTAAGCTGTAAGTTCCATCCATATTGATATCTCCTTTGATTTATTTACATTCCCGGCCGGGATAATGTACTATTTCATGCCGCCCAGCATCCGTTGAAACTGCTGCGCCATCTGCTGAGCCTGATTAAGCTGCGCCTGTGATATTCTGCCGGATTGCAGCATCTTTTGTACCTCGGCTTTTGGGTCTCCCTTAAAGTTTTGCTTAAACTGTGCAAACTGCTGCATCATCTGCATGGGGCCGTTGCCGCCCATCGGCATGCCACCGCCGAACATCTGGAATAACGGGTTACTCATCTGCTGCCGCACCTCCCTTTGGTCTCCGGCTCTCTGGTTTGGCAGTAGAGCCGCCGCTTACTGGAAACGAATTTATCTTGTCCAGAATCTCATTGTATTTGTCAAAAAGATCCTGGTACTCTTTACGGGTAACATACATATCATTCATGGCAGCTTCCGGCTGCTTCTGCGGCATTCTGCCGTTTATTTCGTGGTACTCAAACACGCGTAAAGGTTGCGGCATGCCGGATACATCCGTTGACTTGATGTAAAACCGCTCCGCTTCGCTGTCCATCAGCAATACGCATGATCCGGGTGCAACAAGGTAAGACTTCGCCCCAGTCTCGCCCTGCACCCAGAGTATTCCTTGGTTATTTGTCGGCGCTGCCATCGGCTGCGGGACGGGCTGATATTGGTTCATCTGCGCCATACGATCCTGATACGGCTGGTATGGCTGATACATGTTCGGATATGCTGCCATGTTCGATTTCCTCCAATTCTTCCAAAAAGATCAAAATATCGTGGTAATCGGTTTTTATAGGTATCTCTACCTCATAGTCATCGGAAAACATCTGCTCCATGCTTATATTTTGGCATAAAAAATAAGCCCCTGACAGTTCGTCAAAGGCTCAATAAAGTATCTATAAAGTTCCACATATGCGAATGATCTTTGAATTTACCCGGCGGCTGATCCGCTTCGCGGTGGCAAGGCTGACATTCATGTTTTCTGCGCAGATCTCCATTGGTACACCTGCGGCCCGGTATTCGAATAAAGCTCTTTCTTCTGGTGTAAAATTCGCAAGTTGCCGGAACTGGTTCAGCTCCGGTACTGTAAAATCATACACTTTCAAGATGAGATCTATCACACCTCGCTTTCTCTTGGCTCATATGGCAGAGCCAAACACCTGTTATAAAGATCCTCACCGGTTCCATTTCCTCCAAGCGTCTTGTATGGCCGAAACATATACTCAAGATTGTCTCTGTCTTCCAATGTACAGTACTTACGCTTTAAGTAAAACGTACACGCCTGATAGAGCCGATCATGGAGGAGTGCCAGAACTCCCGCATTAATAGCATTTGTTCTCGCGCGTTCCGTCTTCAGCTGTTTAGACAGTTTATGATATGCTCCTGAAAATACTACTGATATAAGGCCAAGCAGCCATGATACCCAGTGTGCTGTTATGTACTGTATAATCATTTCCATTGTATACTCCTTAGTTATGATTTTTCTCCCAGTAATATATAGGAATTTCTCCTCCACTATCCCAGGTATCGTATATATGGCCGTCTTGCACACAAACAACATGGCCATCAATGCAAAGTATGTACGTCCCATGCTGATGCTCCGTGCAAAAGTCAGCTACTGTATAGATGCTTTGGGTATGATCGTCTATCAGATGCCGCCGATATCCCTTTTCTTTTAGATATGCACCCCATACATAATTTGCACTGGGCATATCCGATAGCATGCAGGCCTTTACCATGATGCCAGAGAAAACCGTTTCCCAATCTTGTCCAGTCGCTTTGCAGATTGCTCTGATAACACAGTCACCTACACGCTTACCGGCTGGATTCGGGTTATAATACTCCCATTCAACAGCAGATTTCATAGCATTATCCTTTCTTCAAATAAGCATATCTTTTTGCCGCTCCTCGCGCCTTTGCCGCCTGTTCTCTTCCCCATTTGGCGATTCTGAGGCGGTCAGCCAGTGGGCGCAGGCCATTGGATTGACAAAAATCATTGTATGCCCGGTTCTGCCTCTGCAAAAGATAAGACTTTTGATCTAGCTCCTCTTGTAGCTCCATCCTCAGTGTATCATCCTTGCAGGTATCCACAGCCGTTTGCAATCCCATAACTATCTGCTTTGTTTTTCGGATCCTTCGTTCTAATGCTCGCTGTCTCTGCTCTAACTTTTCCAGTCGCACATTGTCTTCTGTCTCTATATCCTTATACGGGTTGTTTACCCCATCACCAGGGCCAAAACTGTGGCGGCAGTTCCAGCCGCTTAATCCTTCTCCTGTCCCGTATCCAGTCACAGAAAATGGAGGTATCGTTTGTCTTGCCCTGTCCGGCTGTAAAACTGTCCTTGCCACCACAGATGATTGCCTGGATTCTGCCCGCCGTCTCCAGTTCTGGCTCCGATGTGTGCCGATACAAGGATAATGTCCCACTCCTGCTCTTTCATCCGCTGCATGGATATGTCACCGGAAGCCTGAGATATCCCGGTGCGCACCGCTCGCGCTGTTGCCGTCTCAATGGTGTCTCTATGCCCCGTTGGATACCGGACTATAACACCATTCTGTGCAACCGTATTAACAGCTTCCCTAACGGCCTGTGTGTACGATACAGCCCCGCTTATGACCTTATGGTACGCATTGTCGCACTCGCTGATAAATAGGCTCTGTGCGGCTTCTGCGGTGGTTCTTGTCATATTTGACCATTCGCCCATCGTGGCTTCATAATCCCTCTGGAGTATTCGTACAAGTGCCGGAGACTGTTCTAGGGCTTCCGTGGTAATTCCGGCAGCTTCGTATACAGCCTTATCGTAAGCCATAGCCTTTACTCCGGCTTCTTCCATTGCGGCGGCTACCTCTTCGTGCTGTAGCTTTGTGTATCGGGCTATCTCCTGCGTGATATCCTGCAACAGATACCCGGCATCCTGCAGTATCTGGATGCGCCAGCGGTCGGATGATGTGAGTATGTACTTCTCCCCGCGCCCCAAGCGGATCATGATAGCTTCGATGATTCGTTTTAGGATATAGCTATGCAGCGAAGATGCTATATCCTCGCTGCCCTCTGCTATTCTTTTTAGATAGTCTGGACTCAGCATAGTCTACTCCATGAGTTTTTCGTACTCATCAGCGGTTATCTTCCTAGCTTTCCTTGCTTGCTCTACAAGCTTAATCCACTCATTTTTCGGGCAATACATCCGCAGTTGTATCAGTATCCTGTACATATGCATCCTCCTCTGGAATATAAATATCTGCCATAGCTGCTACATATTGAGTCAAAAGAGCCTGTTTTCGAATTTCCGCTTCATTGCTTGCTATGGCATATAAATACTGTTCAATCCTTGTTATCGGTTTCGGTAAGCTTAACATATCATCACTTCCTTAACTTAGAATATTTTACTTTTAAATAGCACTCGCTTTCCAATATAGTTGTCCCTTTGTATGTAGTGAGGGCACGGTAAGCGGCGATGTCGGCTTCTGAGAGTGGGGTCTCGATGGGGGTAGCGAGAATATATTGGACTAAATACTCTTTTGGTTTAATGGTTGTATCCAGCGGTATAAACACAACTATGCGTTCCTCATTAATATAAAAATGCGGATTATCAGCTGAGTAATTCGCCGAATAAGTAAGGCGAGTACAATATCCTTTATTGGTTACTCCTGTAGATGGCACCGATATTTTGTAAAAAATCCTTTTTACTGTTTGCAAAATTGTACCAGCAGAATATTCTAATTCAGCAACATCAACGGTGTATATCCGCTGCACATACACGCCTCGTTCCAAATCCACTTCATCGCAGATCCACTGCTGACCATTCTCATCGGTATAGTTGCCACCGGAAGTGACCGGGATGCCGGGTAAGCCGTTGGGAGTGGGAATTGTAAGAAGTTGTTCGCGGTAGGGTTCATACTGCAACGCCTTTTCTCCAACATAAACAGCCGGGTAAACGATATCGTTGTAGGTTTCGCCCACTATGAAATTTTCGTTTCTTACGCCTGTTATATACATGTCTTGCGTAGGTACAAAGTTTTCATTGCGTGCTACTAATGCATTGCCAGCGGGAGAAACGGTGAGTAAAACACAGTCTTTGATACTGTACTTTACGCCCTTTAATAGAACGCAGAAAACGTTAGATAGGTCGCTTTGGGTTTTACAAGGTAACCGCCTGCCATCCACACATTACCTAAAGCTTCTGTAGCAGTTCCAGTTCTAGTAAAAGAATAATCTGCATTACGAGTATATGTCACACCGCTGTTTGCAACAGATTCTTTACTATTCCTCATATCAAGGATATTTCTACCCGTTACCTTCACCGTCACGCTCCCATCTTCTCCGGCACTCACAATCTCCTGCGGGTAATCCGGTGATGGAGACGGCTTTCCGCCGGTGTACGGTTCCCACGGGAGGGGGGTATCTCCGGCGTTAAGCATGACTTTAATCCCATCAACATTTAATACTTCTCCCTTATTAGCTGAAAAAGCAATCCTTTTTGCAATGCTATTATTTACAGTGCTTGCTGAAGTACTGTTCATAATTTGTATATATTTTTCTGTTACCAAAGTTACTCTTTTATCTGCCCCATAAACCGACAAAATATACACGCCATCTAAACTAACTGGCGTTACTCGCTCTATGAGTATCCATCCGGTTTCCGTGCAGGTGCCGTGAAGTGATATCAAACCTTCTTTTACTGTGACCGTAACTCCTCGGGATATTCCTGTATAATCCGGAATATCCAACAGCTGCGCCCCCGTCGTCGTCACCTGCGTGGATTTGCCATACAGCACCAGCCCCTTAAATTGTTCTCCTATGCAGTCTTTCAGTACCAACGGTGGCGTTCCATCTACCTCAGCGATTTCGAATCCACTCTTTTCGGCCCAAGATGCCAGATAATATTCTTCTCTCGTTATCGGATATGCTGGTAGTGTAACGTCTGATGCTCCGGCAATTGATGCAAGATACTGTTCTACTCGTGTTATAGGTTTTGGTATAGCCATACTGCCTCCCTACTCTACATACCATATTTCCATGCTGCCATTGTCCCGGCTGTGCCAACAAGCACCCTCCAGTACTCCCCCGGCAGTCTCATCCAGATAGTACCAGTCTCCGGTGTTGCCCTCTGGGTCTGCGTTGTAGCCGTCCCATCTGTGCCACCCGGTCAGCATATAGCCGTCTGCGCCAAACAGGTACCAGTGATGGTTGATAAGACTCCATCGGTTTTTTAAGGCTTTGCCGTCAGAGAAATACATATACTTGCCGTCAGATGATTTGCGCCAGCCTGTCAAATAGTTTCCTACGTTGGCATTCTTCCCCTCGGTCAAATTAATAGCTACATGGTGCCCCTCCAGCAGCAGCACATCACCAGGCCGCAAAGAAGAGTCACCGTTGAGGTATTCTTTTTCAGTGTAGGTATCAAATCCGGCCTTTACCAGTGCTGCCCGGAGGTTGCCTGTGTAACAGCAGATGCTCACACTCTGGAGCTTTTTGTCCTGCATCAGATATCCCACAGCCTTTACCAGTGCCGCAACGCCGGAGCTACAGTCTGATTCGCAGTCAACCGCAATCTTCGCCGGATCGTAGCCGGATGCTTTCAGCTGCTGCCAGAAAGTGTAACGGTCTCCCTGATCGTAGCCAATATGGTCATTCTTCGCCGCTCTTTCCGCAAGTTCAGCAATCTTTTTTCCTACCGCTGCGTTTGGGTGGCGTAGCATAACGCCCCACGGGCGGCTATACCACGGGATAACGGCCCACTCGTCACCTTTCTGATCTCCTGCCTTGCCGCCGGAATACTTGCCGCGCTCATCATGCCCACAGTTACTTATCATCTCCATACCTCCTATTCTTCATCAAACAGCCCTTTTTCTTCTGGCTGTGCTTCCTCAACCATTGCCTTTGCGCTCTTTTCGGTCATGCCCTCGAACTTGACAAAGTAGTACCACGCCGGAACCTTGCCTTGCGTAACATACTGCCACCAGCGGCTCCGATCCGCTTCCCGGTCATACAGGATGTCTCCAAAGTCATATGTAACCTCATAAGGCCCTACAGGTGACAAGTTGTAAAGGTCTGCGTATACGTTAAGTGCGTATATGGTGGCATTAAGGCACGCTTCCAACTGATCGCGCACATCCTTGACAAACTGGACGGTGCGCTGCTGATCAGCTTCTACGCCTGTTGCCGTCTGGATACCGGAGGACTCGTTAAATACAAAGTACCCATTCGCGAATCCGGCCTTGTACCCAATCTGGCTTAACAGGTTATTGATGCCCTTGATTCTGACATCAGTATTAAGCTGTGGATTAATCTCCTGATAAAACTCCTTTGTATCGTTGCCGAATACATTTTTAACGTAATGTGGAAGACCAACCGCGTCCGCCGGTCCACGGTGTTTTATCTTCTGCCCGCTCTCACACATCAGTCTGTCATCTGCCAGTATGATCTTCTGGCTGTCAAATATCTCGCCCGCATTCCGGCTGTATGCTATGTCAAGGTCTTTCAGTTCCTCTACGGCTTCGCGGAATATAGGCAGCCCAAGCGGGGACGATATGTCTACGTTATTAGCCTGTGGAGTTCGGAAGATACCAAACATTGGCTTGTCCAGCGGCTCCCCGGATGCCTTAAGAATCGGCGGCGTGTCCTCCAACATATCGGCCCATTTGGTCCGTGCCAGCGGCACAGGATCACCCAGGCTCTCAGCAGATTTTGAAACGTATGCCCGGTTGCTCACATAGTAGGGGTAGAGCTTCACGCCATCCTGTACCGTCTCCACAAACCTGTGATACTCCAGACGGGTGTACCATTTCTTCCCGGACTGGTAGCTGTCCTTGAAGATGATTCCGCGCACGTCCAGGTTGTCATAGTCAACAAGCAGCACGTCCGCCGGGGTGAATACATCCAGGCTTGTGCCGTTTGGCTTCAAAAACACGGTTCCGTATGCGCATCCATACTCCACCCAGTCGCGGAGTTTCGCGTATACAAGGTCTATCTGTTGCTGCAACCACGTCGCACGGGCGCTGCCCTCCAGATGTATTCCGATACCCAGTGTTGTCAGACGGGCAGTTTCAGAGCAAAGCGCTTTTGCAAAGTTGATGGTCTTAATGCCTCATCATCGTCCAACCACTCCGGCTGACCGTGGTATATCTTCGCACACTGGTCTATAGCTTTTTCCATCTCTGGAGATACGATGGATTCCACATCAAAGTCGTTCTCTGCCTGCCGTTTAAAAATCATGCTAAACCACCTTTTTATCGTTGATAAGATTCCCATTATGCACTATTCCCCCGTCTCTCCCACAGCGATTCCGTAGCGTAACGGGCCGCATCAATGAGATGGTTATTTTTGTCTGGATATCCGCTTATGACATTGCCGTCCTTATCCCGCTCGTACTCATACTCTTTAAATTCTTTACAAGCGTTAGGCGTTCTGTTCGGATCCATGACAAATTTTTTCCCTTGTAACCACTTCATTGAGTACTCAATGCTGCCAGGTCCTTTATGTGCTGCTCTGGCTGGTAGCCTGAATCTCTGTAATCCTCAACAGATTTTGGCTCTGCACTATCGCATGTTATAACATAGTCGTCATATTTGCGCCGTTTGATTTCGGCGGCTGTCCAGCTGTTCTTTTTCTTGTTTTCACAAATCTCGTCTATAAAGTATATGGTTTCACGCGCCGAATCGTAATATATCCTTACAAAAGCATATTTGTCTGGGTACCATCCCCAGTCAACGCCTTGATATATGCGATCCATAATTTTAATTTCTTCATCTGTGATAGTGCGCTCTTCGATAAATTCAAAGACATTGCCACCGTTTCCGTTTGCTTCTCCCATATACTCATTTTCGTATGCACTCGGATTAACCTCTTTTAGATGTTCTGCATCGTTAAGGAACTCCTCCCCCAGCCAGTCAGCAGGGACATCTTTATATGTACTTCGCATAACAACGGCACTTGCGTTTTTAAACTCTGCCTCTACAGTATATTTATTGGCCCAGTTGATCTTGCTTCTCGGTGGGTTAAATGACTTAAACTTATATGCTTTGTCGCCGCCACGTATAGCGGACTGCTGAATACTCCTTACTTCTTCCGGTCCGGCAAACTGGTCCAACTCTTCAAACCATACGATACCGATATATCCAAACTTCGGTTTAATCGATTTGATCTTAATCGGGTCATCTGCACCTCGAAAATAGATTTTTTGCCCAGTTGGCTTGTATGTGATCTCAAAAGGAGATTGCTTGAATTTAAACTCTGCATCAAGACCAAGCTTTGAGATAGCCCATTGCAACTGAGCATACACAGAGTCTTTTATAGTGTTACCGACTTTTCGCAGCACAAGCGCATGCATATCAGGATGCTTTTTTATCAGCTCCGGGATAATGCATGATATACAAGACGATTTCGAAGATCCTCGCCCGCCTGGGAGTACATACTCCGTATGCATACCGCGCCGGATGTCGCGAATCATCGGGTGGAATACATCCGCCACCACATCAAGATCAATATGGTATTCTTTTGCCGTTCTGGCTTCCTCTTCTGCCTTCTGCTGTGCTTCTTTTTCCTCTTTTACGGCTATAGCTTTCTCCAAATCGGACATGGCCTTTAGCTGTTCGGAAAAAGCCGGAGCGAAGCCAAAGAATCCTTACTTCCCCCGTCGCGATCATGGCGCGGCGCTTCTGGATATCAGCAAGGGACATGGTGTCAGTACCGTTGAGTTTATCCACTTCGGCTTGCTTTTCGGCTATATAGGATGCAATTTTACTATTTTTTAGTAGCTTTCCTGCGTTTGTTCCTGCGTTTCTCTCCGAATAACCCGCTTTTCTCGCCGCCTCAGAAGCGTTCCCGCCATTCGCTATGTAGTTGTCTGCAAACGCTTTCTGCTTCGGCGTAAGCTCACCCATTTACTCACCGTCCCGTCATTACTTCCAGTCCTCCAGCGCTTCCCACATCTCTTTCAGTACCATAACAACATCCACCTGTGATGCCGTCCGAATGATCTCATAGTCCTTTATCTTCCACTTATCCCGCACGTATTGCAGTGTAGGTGTACTCACGCTGTACATGGTTATCATCCGGTTCTGGTCTGCGCTGTAAAACTGGCTCGTGCCTATCTTTGTTACAAACCGCTTTGTGAGCAACGCTCTTTGCAGCTTTCTTTGTATCTGGTTAAGGTTCATACTATCACCCTATTTTCATTTTATTTCGATTCAAAAAAGACGTATCACCATTTTTGTGATAATACGCCTTTCTGATTGCGCCAAATGTTAATATTAAAGTAATTTCATTCAAGTTACCATCAACAACTGATGTTAATCAAAAAGTTTATAACGCTACAGATCTGACTAATTATTTTATTTTAGGGTGGTGTGTGCATAAAACGGATCAGGTGTCCTCAATCTGGATTTGGAATCCTGAACATGTATCTCAATTATACATTGATTCAGATGGAGTGTTTGTAACCGTTATTAGCTCGTATGTTTTTGGTCAAGAATGTAAAGTTGTATTGCACCGTATATGATCATTTAAATAAATTTATAGCAGTTACTATATAACAGAAATAAGCACCCAATTTTACTTGGATGCTTATTTCCCATCTTTCGATGCACTCCTTTGATAGCGATCAGTTTGCATAAATGCTTCTGAACGCTGACTAAAGTATATCACAATGATTTGCGGTATTCAAGATGTAATTAAATAATCATATAAATCTTTTCAGTCTTTCGGAGGAAATTTTT
>ENA-OONE01000005-OONE01000005.1-viral-metagenome-genome-assembly--contig:-NODE-5-length-23050-cov-6.143698_pt1 | contig 23050 bp, 31 predicted proteins | sample MGYA00245311_ERZ501084 | MGnify/ENA primary metagenome ERZ501084 (study PRJEB25959, sample SAMN05341332) | viral metagenome | host: human-associated | place: USA: California | collected 2014-04-05 | study... | reverse complement strand
AAAAAATTAAGCTCTTAATGGCGAAGAATTTACCGGCAGAAGTCATTTCTCCGATTGATATTGTCTATGATAGCCGGAATAAGTTCATCGGTTACATTATGGATAAAGTAGACGGAGAAGAATTCAAAAAGTTGTCAAATAAGAAATTCGTGAAAGCGAATGGAATCACAAAGAAAGAGATTCTTGCCATGCTTGACAGACTGTTTGATGTTTTGGCTGAGTTGCATAAGCAGGGCATATATATTGGCGATTTGAACGATCAGAACATTTTGTTTGATAAGCACTATGATATCTCTATCATTGACTGCGATAGTTGGTCAATTGATTCCGAGAAATGCGATGTTGCTATGGATTTATTTAAAGATCCGTTACTGGTTTCAAATAACTTTAACCAGAAAACAGATACATATGCTTTCAGTGTGTTGAGTTGGAAATCTCTGACACGAATTCATCCGTTTGGTGGGACGATGCAGCCGGATATGAATATTATGGAACGTATGAAGAAAGGTATATCCGTGATAGACAATCCGGCGGTAAAGATTCCGAAAACAATCGGATCATGGGCTGGTCTATCGCCAGAACTTATCAGTGCGCTTAAAGCAGTTTTCGAGAATAAAAGCCGTGAACTTCACGGTGAAATTCATGAGCTAAGTTGTCATCTGAAATACTGTGATACAGATAGGGATTATTACTATGATAAATACAATGTCTGCCCAGTATGTGATAACTCTGCAAGGATCAATAGAAAGCCGATAAATCAGGGCGTACAGTCTGGATTACAGCTTGTAGAACTGTTGGTCAAATCAAACATTAAAGCGGTTGTCGATGAGAATATGTACATTGATACCGATGACAATGTTGTGGATATCAAGAGTGGTAGAAAATATAAGCACAAAAACTTGATAAAATATCATTTTCATTCAGATGGATATTTGATTGAGGATGATAATAATACGATTACCATTCATAGCGAAAAGGATTATGAACTTGATAAGAAGTTTAAATCAAGAGTAGTTGTTGATGGAGATAAGATGTATTACATTTCAAAGCAGAATACCTTGACAGAAGTAACTATTACGAAGAATGGGAATAGCTTTAGAAATCTTTGCAAATGCAGCGATAGTTGTTATTTTGAAGTGAGCAATGGAAAATATTTCGTTGTCAACTATTATCAGAGTAAAATAATCTTTGATATTAACGGCATAAACCACATTTATAAATACAATGGAAGGGTTACAAACTATGGCATTCACTATGATGTTGTTGCCGATAAATGGTTAGTAGTTCTGGAAAACGAAACTGGAAGTTTTCTAACTCTTGTATTTAAAGAAAATGATATTCAATATGAATGTGATGAAATTAAGTATGAGTGTTCGCTTGGAAACATGTGCATAAGCAATAGTACAATCTTTTTCCCGATTGATGGAAAAATAAGAGGTTTTGCTTATGCAAAAGATATGTTCAAAGATTTTCAGTGTGGTGTTGTAGATTATGATAGCAAATTGATTAAGAGTGGCAAAAAATTCATTATCGTCAACGATGAAAATATATATGCTCTATCATAGGGATCTTGTATTGCCGACAGAAAAATATTATGTATATATCCACAGAAATCCTTTAACACACAAAATATTTTATGTCGGTTCTGCAAAGGGAAACCCATTGAGAGCATATGAGTTTGGAAAGCACAGAAATCAATCCTGGAAGAATGAAGTAATATCATTCGGAGGAACATGCAATATCATAGTTGAGATAGTACAGTATTGTGAAGATCCGATTCAGGCGCAAGAGGCTGAGTTTCGATTGATATACAAGTTGAAAAAATGTGGCGAAGCATATTGTTGTAGTGAAGGAGATACGTCTTTTAAAAGAAAATATCCGAAATTGCAGTACCATTTATTCATCGGAGATGTACATATAAAATTCATAAGAAAAATGGAATTGTTTTCGTATTGTAAGGAAGAATATGGTCTTAGTAGAAATATAGTAAATCTTCTGATTGAAAACGATGGTGAATACAAAGGTTCACACCAACGGGCGTGTGGGCTAAAAATCATAAGAGAAGGAAAGGAACATCAATAATGGGAGAATTATTGTTAAGATTATTAAAGGAGTCACCAGAGAGCTTTGTAGGACTTGCTCATGGTTATATTGAAAAATATAAACCAGCAGTTTACGAAGTGTGCAAAGAAATTGTAGACGTAGCAAGAGATTATGCAAATAATACAGAGATTTGCGAGATTGCTGCAACCAGAAAGAAAAACCAGTTTGATGCATATGTTAAAGCCGGTTTTACAGAAGATCAGGCAACTGCATTCATTCTGAATGATAATCTGCAGCTTGTTAAGAACATGGAAAAATTAAGTTCAAATTCTTCTGCAAAAGTTAATGCAAAGTAGTTGACAAATTTGGAAATCGTGGTACTATAAACAAGCAATAATAAATGATGAAACACAATAATAAGAAATTCGTTGTTTATTGCCATAAGAACAAAGTAAATGGCAAAAGATACATAGGTATTACATGCCAACAACTGAACCAAAGATTTAGAAATGGGAAAGGATATAAAAGTTCTCCACATTTCAATCATGCCATTCAAAAATATGGTTGGGGCAATTTTGAACATCAAATATTGTTTTCTGAGCTATCGGAAGAAGATGCGAAAAACAAAGAGATCGAAATGATTGAAAAATACAATACCAGGGATAGCCAATATGGATATAATATTACGCCAGGTGGCGAAGGGTATAGTGGTGAAGATAATCCCTGGTATGGAAAGCATCATTCGGAAGAAAGTAAGAAGAAAATGAGTGAAGCGAGAAAGGGAGTACCAAAAACAGAAGAATGGAAAAGAAAAATTTCTGAGTCAAATAAAGGTCGAGTTGTCACCAAAGAAACTAAAGCAAAAATGAGTAAAAACCATGCAAATGTTTCTGGAGAGAATAATCCTATGTATGGAAGAAAACTTTCAGATGAGGCGATTGCTAAAATGGTTAAAGCATCAAAGACCGAAGAAGCAATTGCTAAAATGAAGCAAAATAAAGTATGGTATTCAGGAAAAGACAATCCACATGCAAAGAAAGTAATGTGCATAGAAACTCAGAAAGTATATGATACGTTAAATGATGCAGCAAAGGATAACGGTTGTAATCCAACAAAGGTATCTGCCGTATGTCATGGAAAAAGAAACCGTACAAATAATTTACATTTTGAATTTGTAGGAGGAAAAGATGGCTAAGTGGTTTGAAGAGCTGAGTGCTGTCAATGTAAACGAACACATTAAACAGAAAAATGGTCTTAACTATTTGAGCTGGATGTGGGCTTGGCAGGAATTAAAAAAGAGATACCCATTATCATATGCCACAGTTCATGAAACTGAGGATGGTATGCTGGTATGGCGTGATCCGATTGGAGGACACGTAAAAACTTCTGTTACTCTTGTATGGATTGAAGAAGATTCAGAAGGTAATGAAGTTCAGAAAGAGCATACAGCAACGGAGTATTTGCCGGTTATGGACTTTAGAAATAAAGCAGTGCCGTATGAAAATATTGATGCAATGATGGTTAATAAGACTATTCAGAGAAGTCTCACAAAATGTATCGCAAGAATGGGACTTGGCAGCTATATTTTTGTTGACGAAGATCTCCCAGAAGAGGAAAAGAAACAGGAGAAAAAGAAACAGGCTGAAAAATCAGAGCTTGATAAAGTAAATCTTGAATGCTTCAATCTTGCAAAAGAGAAGTCAGCAACCCACAATGAAAAAGTAACAGAGCTTTGTAAAAAATATGTTTCCAATGGAAACCCGAAGAGAATCACAAATATTGAGGATTCTAAAGCATTGTTAGAAGAGTTAAAAGCACTTAAATAAAAAGGAGATATTACAGAATGAATAATGTAAATTTAGTAGGTCGTTTAGCAAGAGATCCAGAGGTTCGTTATTCCCAGGGTGGTAACGCAACATGTGTAGCAAGATATACACTTGCTGTATCACGCCCATTTAAAAACGGAGAAGGTAAGCAGGAAGCAGATTTTATTTCTTGTGTTGCATTTGGTAAAGCCGGAGAGTTTGCAGAAAAGTATCTTACAAAAGGAATGATGATCGGTGTTACTGGTAGAATCCAGACAGGAAGCTACGATGATAAAGACGGTAAAAAAGTCTATACAACAGATGTAATCGTGGCAACTCAGGAATTCTGTGAGAAAAAAGGTAGCACAGATGGTGAAAATTCTTCTGCTGCACCTAAATCAAGCAATAATAAAGGGAAGAAAACAGATGACGGTTTCATGAACATTCCAGACGATGTGGATGACGAACTTCCATTTAACTAAGCCGGAGGATATAAATGAGCGAAAATAAAGACAGGTTTGTTAGTCTTGTACGCTCAATAAACAGAGAAGGGATAAACGAATTAGTGGAATTCTTGGAAAAATCGGACTTTTATACAGCACCGGCGAGTACAAGATTCCACTGTTCAATCCCAGAAGGGTTATTGATACATAGTTTGAATGTGTATGACATGTTCGAGCAAAAACGCAAGACAGAACCATATAAAACAGTTTTAGGCAATATTTCAGATGATTCCAGCAAAATAATCACTCTTTTCCATGATATATGCAAGACATACATGTATGAAACTGATTATAAGAACAAGAAAATTTACAGCGAAACAGGTTCTAAGAAGGACGAAAAAGGTAGATTCGACTGGAAAGCGGTAGAGTTTTACAAAGTAAATGATCTTGTTCCTTATGGTCACGGCGAAAAGAGCGTCATGATGCTTGAAGAGTTTATTAAATTACAACCGATTGAAAGATATGCTATTCGATGGCATATGGGGTTCACAGAGCCTAAAGAAAACTGGAACACTCTTGGTTCAGCGATTGAAAAATATCCAGTGATTTTAGCTCTCCATGAATCTGATCTGGAAGCCACATATCTCTTAGAAAAAGATATGAAGTCAGAATAACAACAGAGGGAGGGCAATAGCTTTCCCTCTTTTATTATAGAAAGGAACTTGAAAATGAAACATTATAAATGCGGATTTTCCCACTGCGCACATACTGATGGAAAAGTGCCAGAAAATGAAGCTGTGAAAATTGGCACACGTTACTGGCATAAAGATTGTTATGAGATATCTGAAACAATCAAGGATATCAGAGAAACTTATCTGGATAAGATTAGCAGTTCTGTGGTTGTCAGTGCCTTAAACAAGATAATCAATAATATTGTTTTTGGCAAGAAACTGGAAAATAAAAAACTCACAAAAGCACAGTCAAATTTGGAAGCAGCAAGATATCTGCAGTTCTGTATTGACTATGCATTGGAGCATAAAATTCCGATAACACATGCGCCTGGATTATATTATCTGATTGATAACGTAAGAGTCAAAAAGGCATATGAGAAGAAGAATGAACTGGAAATGCAGAAAGAGATGAAAAAGCAAATGGATGTTGAAATCGAATCAAAGCCAGTTGATACAACGGTTAAACCGACTACTAATTTTTCTGCTGGTAGTGGTAATTTTGGATTCGGAAACATTCTGGGAGGCATGAATGAATAGCGAATTAGAAAAACTGTCTGACACACAAGCAGAAGCCGGGATTATTGCCACGTTGGTATATCACCCAGATTTCATTTTGCATTCTGATGTTCTCAAGGCAGGGTATTTCTATCACAAAGATAATGGTTGCTTATACTGGGCGATTGATGAATTGATTAAAGCTGGTGTAGATAATATTGATGCATTCAACATTTCAAATATGTTGCAGTCAAACAATGCAGTTAAGAAAACACTTGAAAGTGTCAATATGCCAGATATGGACGAATTCATTGAACTCTGTAGCGATGCAGCCCGTCATACGATTGCAGAATATCAGCTCTTAGTTATCAGTGTTGTAACTCTTGCATTCAAAAGAGACTTATATAAATTACTCAGTAAATTACAGAGACAAATTCTTACGCAAGAACTTGATCTGAACCAGCTCAACAAAATTGTGTACGACAATTTGGAAGAATTGACTGGAAGATATATGTTTGACAATGATTTCTTAATGTTCGGAGAAAAAGTGCCGGAACTTTGGAAAGAAGTCTGCGAGCGTAGGAATAATGACGGGACGATTGGAGTACCGTCTAAATTTCCACATCTTGCAAGGTATTTTTCATATGAAAGTGGAGAGCTTGTTATGGTTTCTGGTCGTATGAAAATGGGTAAAAGTGCATTCATGCTCAATGAGGCAATGGATAAGATTCAGAGAGGAATCCCAACAATTTACTTTGATACTGAGATGAATGACAGACTCTTTTACCTTCGTATGTTAGCGAATCTGACTGGAATAGATCAGAAGAAAATAAAGAGTGGAAATCTTTTGCCGGAAGAACAGAAGATTATTGATGATACGAATGAATGGCTCAAAAAGCAGCCATTTGTACACGAATTTATCCCGAATGCCACGAATGAGGAATTGTTCAATAAGTGCCGAATGATGAAATACAAAATGGGATTACAGTTTGTAATTTACGATTATTTCAAGAGTGCAGAAACAGACAGTAGTAATCAGTACAATGATTTAGGTGCAAAATGCGATTTCTTGAAGAATAGAATCGCCGGAGACTTGACGTTGCTGTTTTGGCTGGTGCGCAGCTCAACCGTGAAGATAGGGTTGCCGATTCTGATAAGTTGGAAAGATATGCCAGTGTGAGTGCAAAGTGGAGAAAGAAGACTGCCGATGAGATGGCTAATGACGGAAAAGAATGCGGAAATTATGCATTCCATATTGCCCTTAACAGACTTGGCGAAGGAATGTTTGAGGATGAATATATAGATTTCAAATTCTCAGGGGCACAAATGAGAATTGAAGAAGCAAAACAACATGAGGAACAGCAAGTCCCATATTAGGAGCGAAACACATGAAAGAATACAGCGATGACCTGATCGAAGAAATAAAAGAGAATATTGACATCGTTGATTTTATCGGGGAGTATGTTGAGCTTACGAAAAAAGGAAGAGAGTATTTCGGCAAGTGCCCACTCCATGACGAGAGAACTGGTTCGTTCAGTGTTACACCAAACAAAAATATGTATTATTGCTTTGGTTGCAAAAAAGGTGGGGATGTAATTACTTTCTGTCAAGAGCATCTGAATATGTCATATGAGCGTGCAGTTTCGTATTTGTGTGGAATTGCCGGACTAAGTGATGAAAAGACAGAAATATCAACTACAGTTAAATATCTCAAAAAAGCAGCCAGAAAGAAAAAGAAACAACAACTGCCGGTAACACATCCAATCTTGGACGAAAAAATCTTAAATGATTTTGAACACCGGCGAATAACAAAATGGATTGAAGAAGGAATACCACAAAGCATCATGGAAAAATATGGTGTTCGGTACGACAAAAGAGCCAATCGTATTGTATATCCTGTATATGATAATGACGGAAATTTGATAAATGTAAAGGGGAGAACTCTTTACGATGGTTATAAAGACTTTGATCCACCGATTCCAAAATACATGAATTATTATCCAGTGGGCGATTTAGATTACCTTCAAGGATTTTGTTTTAAGAAAGATATCATACAGCAGTACAAAGAAATTATTATTTTTGAATCACTGAAATCTGTTATGAAACTTGATAGTTATGGTCAACCTAATTCGGTTTCATCAGAAACCAGTGAGCTTACAATTTTTCAGGTAAAGACGATTATTGGTCTACATTGCGATGTGGTAATTGCTTTTGATAATGACGTTTCACTTGAAAAAATATTAGAGAAAGAGACAATTCAGTTACTTATGAGATTTGTGAATGTATATGTTGTGATTGACAAAAATGGATTACTAGGGAAAGTAAGTGATAAAAATTCGCCCGTAGATAAAGGGAAAGACATTTGGGATCGTCTATATCAAACCAAAATAAAGTTATGAGGTAAATAATGTCAGAATATAACTTTTTGATAGATAACATGATTTGGTCTTTTAGTAGACTGAATTCATTTTGCATCTGCAAATATGAGTGGTATTTGCAGTATATAGAAGAGGCAGAAGGAACAAACAACTTCTATGCGGAGTTTGGGAAGTTCTGTCATAAGATTCTTGAAATGTATGCAAAAGGTGAACTTGGTTTATTTGAACTGTCTGACTACTTTGTTGCACATTATGACGAAGAAGTAAAAGAGTTCGTGTATCACAAAACTGCAGACATCAGAGAGAATTACAAACAGAAAGCAATTGAATATTTCGATAACATTGATATTGATTTCGGTAAGTATGAGATTCTTGGTATCGAAAAGAAATGTGATTTTGAAATCAATGGGTATAAATTCACTGGATATATCGACTTACTTTTAAGGGAGAAAGATACAGGAAAAATTGTTCTCATTGACCATAAATCATCAAAATATCCCTATGGGAAGAAAGGAAAGTTGCTGAAATCCGAAAAGGATAAATTTCAGCAGTACAAAAGGCAGCTATATCTTTATTCAATACAGGTATTCAATGAGTACGGTGTATTCCCAGACCGTATAGGTTGGAATTACTTTGGAGATAGAAAGTGGGATTTTCTTGATTTCAACAAAGAAGATTATGAAGAAGCTAAGAAATGGGCGATAGATACCCTGGAAGAAGTTAGAAATACAAGTGAATTTCCACCGACTGTAGATTTCTATTACTGCCACAATCTATGTAAATTCAGAAATTCATATTGCGAATATAAGAATTACTAGGAGGTAGGTATGGACAATTATGTAGTATATCATCTCCATAGTGATTTATCGAATGGAGTAACCAATGTAGATAGTGTTACAAAGTTTGGTGAATACATAGAGGCAGCAAAAAATCTGGGAATGAAAGCTATGGCTTTTAGCGAACACGGCAATATTTTTGAGTGGTTTCATAAAAAGGAAGCTATTGAAAATGCTGGAATGAAATATATTCATGCGGTGGAAGCTACATAACCGAAGATAACAATTCTGACCACAAACGGACAGTATACAGTGCCATTGATTTATTTACTTCAAGTACAGCGAAAAAAGATGTGAGAATATCTTTTGAAAGCTACTACAAGAGAGAAGATGGTGTGTATCTGGCAAAAAGTATAGATGACGATAAGACATATCCGATAGATCCAGAAAGTATTAGAGAAGAAAAAGTTGTAAAGACGAGGGACAACTATCACTGTGTTTTAATCGCAAAAAATCATGCTGGTGTCAGAGAGATCAATAGATTAACTTCACAATCATTTTGCAGAACAGATAGTCATTTTTACTATATGCCGAGAATTTACCTTGATGATTTGTTGAATACTTCCGACAATGTGATAGTTACATCTGCTTGTCTTGGTGGTATCTTATCGAAAGGTACAGACAAAGTAAAAGAGAGGTTTTTGGAATTCTGCATAAAAAATAAGCATAGGTGCTACTTGGAAATTCAGCACCATAATGTTGAAGACCAAATAAACTATAATAAAGAATTGTATGCATTAAGCAGAGAGTACGGTATTCCGTTGATTGCCGGAACAGATACACATGCATTAAATGACACACATATGGAGGGCAGAAAGATTCTGCAGCTTAGTAAGGGTGTTCATTTTGCGGAAGAAGACGCATGGGATTTAACATTTAAGTCCTTTGAAGCATTGTGTGAAGCATATAAGAGACAGGATTCATTGCCGGAAGAAGTGTGGATGGAAGCCATTATGAATACAAACAGAATGGCAGATTGTGTTGAAACATTTGAATTGGATAGAAACACAAAATATCCGAAAATATACGATCATCCACTCCAAACTTATAAACAGAAAATTAACCAGGCATATAAAGTACATCCATATGTTCGCAAGAGATATAAGCCGGAAGAAATCAATCCAATCATAAGAGATGAAGTCGATGTGTATGAAAAAACGAAGTCCATTGACTTTATGTTGCTGCAGACCTATTTGAGAGAATGGGAAACAAAACATGATATCTTCTGTGGATATGGTCGTGGATCTGTATCTGGAAGCGAAGTTGCATATATACTTGGAATCACTCAAATGGATAGTAAAAAATTTGGATTAAACTTCTTCCGTTTTATGAATCCAAGCCGTGTTACAAATGCTGATATTGATACAGATTATTCTTCCAGAGATAGAGATATCATTAAGCAATTCATTCTGAGAGATCACATGGATCTTCCGAACATTCGAGCGAGTGAGATTATTACGTTCAACACGATTGCATTAAAAGGGGCAATTAAGGACATAGGACGAGCATTGAGAATGTCTATCGTAGAAACATCTGCAATATCAGAGGCGGTATATCTGGAAGATGGCAAATGGATTATTGACGATGTATTCCGTGAACGATATCCAGACTTATTCAAATATGTAGATATCGTAAGTGGAACAATCGTTTCTATTGGATCGCACCCGTCCGGCGTTTTGGTAAGTGATTTGAATATTGATGAAGAAGTTGGAATGTGCAGTTTATCAACTTCTGATTATCCAGTTTCCGTATTAAATATGAAGGAACTAGATGCACTCATGTATGTCAAGCTAGATATTCTTGGACTTGATAACATTGGTGTAATCAATGAAACCTGTAAACTTGCCGGGATTGAGCGAATGACACCAGATAACGTTGACCTTGATGACGAAGACGTATGGAGAGACATTAGGGAAGACACAACTTTGATATTCCAGTGGGAGTCAACTTCAGCACAGGCATATCTCAAACGTTTTATGTCAGATGAAACTATTGCAATTGCGAAAAGTAATAATAAAGACTTTTCCTATATCAAATGGTTTTCATTTGGAAATGGTCTGCTTAGACCTGGATGTGCAAGTTTCCGTGATGATGTTGCGGAAGGACATGTACTGGTTACTGGATTCAAAGAACTGGATGAATTCTTGTCAACAACTTCCGGGCGAATCACCATGCAGGAAGATATCATGAAATTCTTGGTAAACTTCTGTGGCTATTCGGATGCAGAGTCAGATACAGTCCGGCGAGGAATTGCAAAGAAATATGGAACTGAAAAATTCATTGATGAAATACATGACAGATTTATAAGCTATTCCAATGAAACATACGGTGCGCCGAAAGAGCAGCTTGAAGAAATTTTCCCACCAATTAAACAGGGTATTCTTGATGCAACACGATACGCTTTCTCATGGAATCATTCAGACGCTTATTCATGCGTTGGATATATATGTGGATATTTGCGATATTATTACCCATTGGAATTCTTGACAGCAGCATTGAATACATTCGAGGGTAAAGAAGAAAAGACACTAAATATCACCAATTATACTAAGAAAAAAGGTATTAAAGTTGAGGGTGTTAAATTCCGGCATTCCACAAGTGAGTACACGTTTAATAAAGAGGAGAATGTAATTTATAAGGGAATTGCTTCTATAAAATATCTTAACTCAAAAGTAGCCGATGCTTTCCAGTCTATAAAAGATATTGAATTTCAGGACTTTATTCATTTGTTGGCTGTGGTAAAAGAAAAATCGTTGCCAGTCAATTCAAAACAGATGAAAATTCTGATACAGCTAAACTTCTTTGAAGAATTTGGAGAAGTAAAATATCTGTTGAAACAGTATGATTACTTTGATTTGCTATACGGTAAAAAGCAGATGAAAAAGGATAAAGCTGATTCACTTGGTATTCCGTATGAAATTATCAAACGTAATTCCGAAAAGGAAAGTGAAAAAACATTCACGAAAGTAAATATGATGGGTGTTTTACATGATTATATAAATGTAATGCCATATGATAGGACAACATTCGTTGATCGTGTGGGATATCAGCTTGAGAACTTAGGATATATCGACATCGTGGATAATCAGTATAAAGGATATGTAGTCGTTCTGGAAACTGAAACTAAGTATACTCCAAAAGTCAAGGTATATGCATTGGCAAATGGAAACACGCTGACAGTTAAAGTTGCCAAAAAGGACTTTAACAGAAATCCACTACAAAAAGGTGACATTGTACATATCACCAACCAAAAGAAAAAAGCAAGGATGAAAATGTCGGCAGAAGGAAAGTTTGTGCCAGTCGATGGCGAATTTGACTGGTGGGCTACAAAATATGAAATGGTAGGTAAGTAGAAATGATGTTAGGAAAGTATAAGTATACTGAAGCCGAAGAAAAAGAGCTTCTATCATCAATTGTCATTCTGGTTGATACGAAAGAAAAGGTCAACAACCATATCACTGATTACTTCGATGCTCACGGTATTCCGTATAAGAAGAAAGCATTGCAGAATGGCGATTATAGTTTTTACGTTCCAAAAAATGAGAAGTTATCAATTATGAGAGATACCTATTTCAATGATGAAATATTCATTGAGAGAAAGGCGAATCTTGAAGAGTTGTCTGCAAATCTCTCAGCCGAAAGAGCTAGATTTGAAAAAGAAATGGCAACGGCAAAAGCGAAGAAGAAGTATTTGCTTATTGAAAATGCAGGATATGAAGATGTGGTAAATGGAAATTATGACACTCAGTACAATAAGAAAAGTTATCTTGGAAGTATTCATAGTTTTAACCACAAATATGATCTTCAGATCGTTTTCATGAAGGAACGTGCATACACTCCAATTTATATTTATGGGGTTATGCAGTATTATTTGAGAGGTCAAATTAGATAGTGCAAAAAACAAACAATAATAAAGTGGGCGCGTAAAGTGCCCACTTATAGGAGGAAAAATGTCAAGACAAGATGATTTAAAAGAGATACGAGAACTAACCATTAAATTGAATCAATGGTGTTATGAGTATTATGCACTCTCAAAACCGTCTGTTTCTAATGATGTGTTCGATCAAAATTTTGATCGGCTCAAATATTTAGAAGATAAAACAGGGTTCTTTTTCTCTGGTAGTCCAGTAAGAACCGTTGGATTCAGAGTAAGTTCGGAACTTCCTAAAATTAAACACAGTTCTCCATTGTTGAGCCTGGATAAGACGAAAGATAGAAAGGTTGCAATGGATTTCACTAAAAATCGGGAAGCACTTCTTATGTATAAGCTGGATGGATTAACAATTTGCTTGGAATATGAAAATGGTAAATTGGTAAGAGCAGCAACAAGAGGAAATGGCGAAGAAGGAAGCATTATTACCGATAATGCAAAAACGTTTGTAAATGTGCCACTTCAAATAGAGTATGAAGGGTACTTAAAAGTTACCGGCGAAGGAATCATTCATAAAGATGATTTTGAAGCCATAAATGCTCAGATTCCTAATGTGGATGACAGATATAAGACACCACGAAATTTGGCAAGTGGATCAGTGCAACAACTTGATTCAGGTGTTTGTGCAAAGAGAAAAGTATATTTTTATGCGTTCAATGTTCTTGAAGGATTAGAAGAAATCAATTCTCTGAATGGTAGATTGACACGGATTAAAGAGTTTGGTTTCGATGTGTGCAAATACAGAATGTTCAACCCAAAAGATATTGAATTTGAAACATTTGACTCTTTGATGGATAGCATGGTAATGGAAGCTCAAAAAGAGAACATACCCATTGATGGTCTTGTTGTTATGTATGACGATATTGAGTATGGAAAGAAACAGGGCAGAACAGGACACCATTATAGAAACGGTATCGCATTCAAATTTAAGGAAGAAGAGGAAGAGAGTGTAATCCATAGCATTGATTGGAAGGTTGGAAGAACAGGAAAGATTACGCCGGTTGCAGTTTTCGATACAGTTATTCTTGATGGTACAGACGTTAGTAGAGCATCATTACACAATCTCAGCATCATTGAAGAACTTGGAATTAAAAATGGTGCAAAAGTAACTATTGTCAAGAAGAATGAAATCATACCGCAAATAATAAAAGCCACTGGTGGAACAGAAGATTTTGAAGTGCCAAAAGTATGCCCTATTTGTGGAGGTACTACAACTCAGTGTTCAGATGGTGGAAGCATATCATTATATTGCAGAAACATTGATTGTGCAGCACAAAATATTAGAAAGATTGCTTATTTTGCATCAAAAGAATGTATGAACATAGATGGTCTTTCTGAAAAAACGGTAGAAAAATTCATTGATGCCGGGATTATCAAGAATATTTTAGATATCTACAAACTGGAAAACCACCATGATGAAATCGTTGGTTTTGAAGGTATGGGAGAAAAGTCATTTGCAAAATTGCTCTCTGCTATTGAGAAGAGTAAAAATGTGAAATTGGAAAATTTCATTGCTGGACTTGGAATACAGAATATCGCATTAAGCAAAGCAAAGATTATCAGTAGGAGATTTGACGGTGACTGGGATTCATTTGAAAGTGCGCTGAAATCAAGATTTGATTTTACGGAGTTGGAATCATTCGGAACAGAGGTAAATAAATGCATCTATGAATTTTTCGATAATGTATTTTCAAGAAATGATATGTATTCCGAACTGGTATCATATATGCATTTTGTAAAAGAAGAGAAAAGTTCCGATATCTTTGCCGGAAATATCTTTGTAATTACTGGTAGCCTTAATATCTTCTCAAACAGAAAAGAGTTGCAAGAAAAGATTGAATCACTTGGAGGAAAGGTAGCCGGTGGAGTCTCAAAGAAAACAACATATTTAATCAATAATGATATTGAAAGTTCTTCGAGTAAAAATCGTGATGCTAAAAAGAATGGCGTGCCGATTATTACGGAAGAAGAATTTTTAAATATGATAAACAAGCAAAAATAAAGGAGAAACAATATGAAGATTGCAGAATTAGAAATCAACATTATGGCAGTGCCACAGGGATATTACTTAGCACAGGGAATTTCCAGAGATCTCAATTTCAAAGTTGGTCTTCCGGCAGAATTTGAGAAGACATACAATCTGAAAGAAAAGTTGACTGATAAGTATGATGAAATTGAGTGTGGAGAAACATATCTTATTGATAATGTTTATTCTCTGGTCGTAAAAGATAGCAGCTATGACAGTCCAGATAGAGATCTTCTTATGGAAGCATTGGTTAATCTGAGAGATCAGATGGAAGAAAACAAGACCACAAAACTTGCTATTCCACGACTTTGTTGCGGTAGAGGCGGTCTTGACTGGGATGATGTGAAAGCAATGATTGGATTTGTTTTCGGAGATGCGGATATCCAGATTCTTGTTTGTGTGCAGTAGGAGGTAACTATGGAAGAGAAATCACCAGTTTACCTTGTTATGGTAACAACAAACAATAATAATAAATATTATCGCATGATTCCGCATGGTGATACTTTTGAGGCTGAATATGGTCGTGTTGGTGCAAGTTGCCAGCACGCCTCCTATTCAATGTCACAGTGGAATAAGAAGTACAATGAGAAAATTAAAAAAGGATATGTGGATCAGACACATCTTGTACAGGATTTGATTCAGAAAGAAAAACCAAGAGGAAAAGACGGTTATAAAGAAATTGAAAATAAAGTAATTGCAGAAATCGTTCAAAGACTTCAAGATATGGCTCATCAGAAAATCCAGGCGAACTATAAGGTTTCATCTCAGCAAGTAACACAAGCTATGGTGGACGAAGCACAGAAGGTAATTGATAAGCTCATGCAGCGAGAAGAAGTAGAGGACTTCAATAATACTCTGTTAGAGTTGTTTAGTGTAATCCCACGAAAAATGGGCAATGTCAACGATTATCTATCCAGAAGCAAAGAAGATTTCGCACGCATTCTCAAAGACGAACAGGATCTACTTGATGTAATGAGAGGTCAGGTTGTCACACATACAGTGCAGGATGAACCAGATACAAATGATGTAGAAGAGAAGCAGGAAACTATTCTTGAAGCAATGGGGCTTGAATTTGAGGAAACAACAGAAGAAGATGTACGAATGATTAAAAGTCTTCTTGGTGATTGCCGGGACAAATTCTATAGAGCATGGCGTGTTAAAAATATCAAGACTCAAAAACGATTTGATGAGTTCGTCAACAAAGAACATATTTCAAAGACTAAACTGTTATGGCATGAAAGTAGAAATGAGAACTGGTGGTCAATCATCAATACTGGTCTTGTTTTACGTCCGACAAATGCGGTTATTACAGGGAAGATGTTTGGATTTGGTATTTATTATGCCCCAAAAGCAAGAAAATCGTTAGGTTATACATCTTTGAGCGGATCATACTGGGCGAGAGGAAATTCAAATTCGGCATTTATGGCACTTATGGATGTGGCATATGGAAAGCCATATGATGTACATTCTTTTGACAGTAAATATTATGATTTCAATTATGAACGATTACAGAAAACATGCCCAGGTGCGAATTGCTTACATGCTCATGCTGGTAGTATGTTGAGAAATGATGAAATCATCGTATATAAAGAAGACCAGTGTACAATCAAATATTTAGTTGAACTGAGATAAGGAGAAATGATTATGGTAGTAAAAAATTGTAGAGAATGTGAACACACAAATAATTGCAGATCATATTATAGCGGACTCGGCTGTAAAAAGCGTGATGAAATTCTTAAACATATTGCAGAGCTAGAAGCTGAAAAGAAAGAAGGTAAAGCAAATGATTAAAATAGGATTGGCTTTAATTGGTGTAGTGGTAGTTGTAGGTTTGTATTCTTGTGTTGTGGCTGGCAAAAATTCAGACAATGCGATGCATGATTACTTTGAAAAATATAAATAAAATATGTTTTTTATTGTGTTGAGAAATATCCCCACTTTCGGTTAATATATTGCTGTTATTAGGGTGTAATCCACCATTTTTAATAGTATTCTCTGCCATAATATAATGTATTCCTCCACTACTTGAACGTATTTGCATGAATTTATCTTAGAACCGCCGATATTTAGCTGATTTGCGGTATAAGATAAAAAACATATTCACACAGAAAGTAGTTTGAAATTACTTCAAGCACTTCCATTGGATTTGAAGATTGCGAAGACTCAGAATAGAATCAGAGAGTGGTATAACTATTATGGTGGAGAAGTATATGTAAGTTTTTCTGGTGGGAAAGACAGTACAGTATTATTAGATATTGTAAGAGGATTATACCCAGATATAGAGGCGGTATATGTAGACACTGGACTTGAATATCCAGAATTGAGAGATTTTGTGAAAACGATTGATAATGTCACATGGTTAAAACCGAAAAAGAATTTCAAGAGTGTTATTCAAGAATATGGATATCCAATCGTCAGTAAAGAAGTGGCGAATAAAGTTCATGGTGCAAAGCCTGGAAATACAAGGTGGCAGCAGCTTCATGGCACATACATTGATAATAATACCGGCAAGTTGTCTACACATTATAATTATAAGAAATGGGAGTATTTGCTTGATGCTGATTTCAAGATATCAGATCAGTGTTGTGCAGTTATGAAAAAACGCCCATCTCTACAATACGAGAAGCAAACTGGTAAGAAACCAATCTTGGGACTTATGGCAGCAGAAAGTCAAAAGAGAAAAACAGATTATATGAAAACTGGTTGCAATGCTTTTGAGAAAGAGCGTCCACAGAGTCAACCTATGGGATTCTGGACTGAACAAGATGTTTTACAATATCTGTATGAAAAGAAGATACCGTATGCATCAGTTTATGGCGATATAGTATTGGAAGATGGAAAATATCGCACGATTGGGTGTAATAGAACGGGTTGTATCTTTTGTGGCTTTGGCTGCCACCTCGAAAAAGAACCAAACAGATTCCAGATGTTAAAACAAACACACCCGAAATTATGGGAGTATTGCATGAAACCGATTGAATCTGGTGGTTTGGGAATGAGAAAGGTAATGGAATATATCAATGTTCCTATAGAATAAACAAGCAAAAATAAATGTTGACATTTGCAAGAATGATGATATAATGTAAAGGAAAAGTGAATAGAGTCTATTTTTCTTTTATATTATAATCAAACGATAATAAAGGAACAACCAATAATGAAAACAAATGAAATATATAATATGGATTGCATGTCATTCCTACATAGCGTAGATGGGGGGCAATTTGACTTAACACTAACAGATATCCCATATGGTGAAGTGAATCGTTCCAGTAATGGCTGAGAAATCTGGATAAAGAAGATGCTGATATACTGACTTTTAACCTACAAGACTTTTTAAAAGAGATTTATAAGGTTACAAAAAGTACGATCATTATATTTTGTGGGAAAGAGCAGATGTCGGAAATTCATAAATTCTTTTCTGAAAAACAGAAGAAAGGAAAAGGAACAGCCCGGCAGCTTGTATGGAAGAAAACGAATCCTTCACCTATGAATGGGCAGAATATCTATCTTTCTGGCATTGAAAATGCTGTGTGGTTCAAGAAACGTGGTGGTACATTCAATGCTCACTGCAAAAATACAGTGTTTGAATATCCGTGTGGAAGAAACAAATTACACCCTACAGAAAAGAATCATGAGTTATTGCGAGAGTTGATAAGAGATAACAGTAATGAGGGTGATATAGTTTTTGATCCATGTTGCGGAAGTGGCGCACACTGTTTAGTGGCGAAAGAAGAGAATAGAACTACATAGGTGTTGAGTTGAAAAATCAGTATTATGAGATTGCAAAGGAAAGGTTACAGTGATGGATGAGGGAGCAAAAGACAGTTTGCTATGGATAGAAGAACATCTTCCTGAAAGATTTGAACTTTTACTGAGAACCAACCGTGAATACGATAAACGAAGCGGTGTTCATGGTGGAATGTGGTATTTACATTTAGTCGAATGTATCAAACAGGAAAATAGTGATTGGTTTTCATATAAATCCTGGTACAGTGAATGTTCAGACGATTTATACAAATTGTTAGATGATGTTGTTATTATCATAAAACACAATCCTCAAATTGCGCTTGTTGAGTGATTACAAATAATCAATTTTGAAGCGAGGTATCTGTAAATGAATACAAGGAATAGAGCTTGGCGAAGAAAGAAAAACTTTTCAAAAGGTCGTAGAAAGAAACATATTGCGATGGCAGTTTGCCGGAACTGGTGGTATGAACATGACGGACAATATATCAAAGGTAAGATTCATTGTTCGTGCCCTTCATGTAGTCCGAAGACGAATAATCGTGGAAGATACGGATCTGCAAGAAACTACACACATTCAGACCTTGCAAAAGTAGAATCTATGCAGTGCAAAGTTTCAGAATACAAAAATGGAGAAGTAGAAGACAATGGTAAAAATCAGTATTAAAGATGGTAAATATGTAGTTGATGCGACAATTCATACAGAAATAAGTACATCGAATATTGCTGAAGTACAAGAAAGTTTTGCAGTAGATTGTGCAGTAGAATTTGCAGAGGCAATTAGAAAAATGGTCATCAATAATGAAATGCTTGTGAATGTAATGAAAAAAGCAGGTAAGGAGTGCATGTTATGAAAATGATTAACACCAGTGAGTGCGAAAAATGTAAGCATGGAACTGTAGATGACACAAACAAAGCAAGAGTAAAAGTGCATTGTGATATCAAGAATAAGGATTATATCTATGGTGCATGTATTCCATGCGAAGATAAGGAGAACAAGTAGTGGAAGTATTGAAAGTAAGAAAAGGAGAAATCCTTGAAGCGGAAACTGATATTGAATATAAAAATAGTCTTGGTCAGGAAGCGGAGATTTCCAAAGGCGAAAAATCAGTTATTGGCTTTGACGGATTGATTCACTGTCTGAAGAAAAGGGTTGTTATCGTGCCGGACGATACAATGGAAGTAAGCGGATATTCGGCAACTGGATTATCTGAGTTTCTTACAGCTTGGCTTGATAAGAGCTTGATCTGGAAAAGAATCTTGATAAATCAGAACATTCACTTGACGATGTGAAAGCATCTATTGAAATGGCACTTGTTGAAATTGGTATGGAGGCAGGAAATGGCGAAGTTGAGAAAGAAGATTAAAATTGGCGATGGCTGCATGACAGCAATCTTAATCGCTCTGTTGTTTGTAGTGATATATGCAGTTAGTTGGATTTGCACTTGTGGGATTATCAAGCTCATTACAATGTGCTTTGGTCTGACATTTTCATGGGCGATTGCAACAGGAATTTGGTTGGTCATTCTGTTATTGAAGGGTATTTTCAACGTAACAGTGAGGAATGAAAATAAACCGACAAGAAGATATTAAAGGAGAAGAGCAATGGCTATTATTGGTGCGATTTTAGGAGATATTGCAGGATCAAAATGGGAGTTCAACAGACCAAAGGATTTGGATTATGAACATATTGAGTTATTCCAGGATGACAGTTGCTACACGGATGATACTGTTTTGTCGGTAGCCACAAAGTATGCTCTTAAAAATGGCGTATCATTTAAGGACGCATATAACGAATTTGGCAATGATTACATTGATTGTGGATATGGTGACAGATTCTTTGAGTGGTTGATTTTTAAAAGCAAGAAACCATATAAGAGTTGTGGAAACGGATCTGCAATGAGAGTATCGCCGGTTGTTGATTTTGCAAAAAGTCGTGAGGATGTCATCAAATATGCCACTATGTCAGCAGAGTGTACTCACAATCATCAAGAAGGGATTAAGGGTGCAGTTGTAACGGCTACATGTGGTTGGATGGCGAAAAATGGTGCATCTAAAAAGGAAATCGAAGAGTATGCAAGCCGTGAATATCCGGCTAGAAGTTACTATAAATATCCAGTCTCAATGTCAATGAAAGAGCTGAGAGAAGTATATAAATGGGACGAAACCTGTCAAGGCAGTGTTCCGGCAGCAATCAGATGTTTTCTTGACAGTGAAGATTATGAAAGTTTCATCAGAAATGTACTGAGCTTCAAGTGTGACTCAGATACATTAGGAGCTATCGGCGGTGGTATTGCGGAAGAGTTCTATAAGGGTACTGGATTTAACAGTGATGAATTGCTGAAAAAGTATCTTGATGAAAGATTATATGGAATTGTGAAGGAGAACAAATAATGAATTTAAGAGAAATGGAATTAAGAGATACTGTAGAAATGATGAATAGTGCTGATTACAAAGAAAGATTCAAAGCGGAATACTATCAGACAGCTATTCGCTATGGAAAACTGAAAGCAATGGTAGATAAGCACAATAACGGTACACTGGAATTCAAACCAACGTGTCCTATGAGCATCTATGACATTCAGCTTAGAGCCATGCGTGATTATCTGACTATCCTTGAAGCTAGAGCAGCTATTGAAGGAGTAGAGTTAGATGGATAACGAAGCAGAAAAGCAATTCATAAATCATCCATATATGAATGGATTCTGTGATAAATGTAGAAATCACTATCTTTTAGATGGCGATGAATCAAGATGTAGGAGCATTAGTCTTGGAATGAGTTCAGCAATGTGTTGTCAAATTTCAAGATGTAGCAAATACGAAGAGAAGAAATAAAAAATCTTTTTCATTTGATTCTCTGAAATACCGTCATATAGGCATTTCCAGAAAGTCAAATGAGAGATTTTATACTAACTATGCAACAAAACAATATACGAAAGGCTTATAAATCAATGGTTTTTAATGAAGTAAATAAAAAAGATTTTATATTAGATATTCTTGTAGCTTGTGAAGAATCACAAGAAGTATGCAAAGCATTTAGAGAAAAAGGTCATAATGCTTTTAGTTGTGACATTATGGAATGCTCTGGAAATCACCCGGAGTGGCATATAAAAGATAACGTACTTCCGTTATTAAACGGAAACTGTAGCTTTAAAACAATGGACGGGAAAGAACATAATATTGATGGTAAATGGGATATGATTCTCGCATTCCCACCTTGCACGCATTTAGCTGTAAGTGGTGCAAAGCATTTTGAGAAGAAAAGAGCAGATGGAAGACAGCGAGATGGTATTGAATTCTTCTGCCAGTTTTTAACTGCTGATTGTGACAAAATTTCCATTGAAAATCCAATTGGGATAATCAGTGGAGATTACATAAAAAAGTGGTTTCCAGATTTAGCACAAAAATATGGTTTACCAATAAAACCTACACAAATAATTCAGCCATATGAATTTGGACATCACACGAAAAATCAACTTGTCTTTGGCTTAAAGGATTGCAAAAATTGACACCAACGAACATAGTTGAACCGAAAATAATTACATATAAAGGTGGAGCTAAATTTGGTGCAGGAATTGGACAAGTATTTGATGAGAATGGAAAAGCAATTCCATTTCACGATCCAAGAACTGCTAAAGCAAGAAGTAAAACATTCTCAGGTGTAGCAAAAGCAATGGCAGACACATGGGGATAACAAGCGGTAATAAATGATACAAACAAAATTGTTTTTTATCCATATTTTCCAATTTATACATCCTTTCAAATAGGCTATAGCAAGTAATTTCAGAAGATATGACCAATATGTAATTCTTTTTATCATCAAATCATAAATTCTGAAATTACCTATATTAGCTGTTTACGAGTTCCATAAGTAAATGAAAAACAATTCCAAATTGGGAATTGGTAAACTTTTGTGAAATTGATAAATTCGCTGCTCAATCATATTGTGCTGTGCATGAAGTTGATGCAGATAAAAATATCGGGGATATTACAAAAATTGATGAAAGCAAAATGCAACCGTTTACTATGATTTGTGGTGGATCACCTTGTCAGGATTTCAGTGTTGCCGGGAAACAGAAAGGTAGCATGTGGCAATGTGCAGATTGTGGGCACGAATATAACCCACTTACAGTACATTTTTCAAAAAGAAATAAATGCCCGAAATGTGGTAGTGAAAATCTTGACAAGACACGTTCATCATTACTTGTGGAATGGTTAAGGGTTGTAAGAGCAAACAAGCCGTTGTGGGGAGTATACGAAAATGTAAAAAATATTGTTGGAAAATCATTCAAGGAAACATTCGATATGTTTATCGAAGAACTGCATGAATACGGATATAACACATATTATAAAGTTTTGAATGCAAAAGATTTTGGAATCCCTCAGAATAGAGAAAGACTTTATCTGATTATCGTAAACAAAGATATTGATAACGGGAAATTTGAATTTCCAGAAGGTTTTGAAAGCAATACAGTCATGTACGATATTTTGGAAGATGAAGAAAATGTAGATACAAAATACTATGTAGATTCAGCCAAAGAGAAAGAAGCATTACAAGAAATGATTGACTCTGGTAAACTCCGTAAAGACTATTCAAACACTGTAAGATGGGGGGGGG
>ENA-OONE01000004-OONE01000004.1-viral-metagenome-genome-assembly--contig:-NODE-4-length-25989-cov-5.946060_pt1 | contig 25989 bp, 36 predicted proteins | sample MGYA00245311_ERZ501084 | MGnify/ENA primary metagenome ERZ501084 (study PRJEB25959, sample SAMN05341332) | viral metagenome | host: human-associated | place: USA: California | collected 2014-04-05 | study... | reverse complement strand
CCCCCCCCCTCCGGCATCAGTGTTTCGATCTCTTTTACCATCTCCTCCACGCGGAGGATAAATGCGCTTTTCTGTTCTTCGGTTTTCATAATTGCGTTGAATTTTAAGTGAATGATTATTAGTTGAAAAGGCTCTGCGGTTGAGCCGGTTTCCCGTTGTGTTTGATGACGAGCTTGTCGTCGAGCGATACGAACAGGCGGATAACCTGCGATTGTGTCGGATGCAGGGTATTGACGCTCTCCGAACCATCGGCGAAAATCGGGGCGGAAATGCCCTCGAAACGGCATATCGCGTTGATGATGTCGATACCCGCGTTGAATTGCCCTGCGGTATTGGCATCGGAGAACGGCACGCCGTTCACCATTGCTTCGCACGTTTCCACTTCACCTCCGTTGATCTGTGTCTCGAAGAGGCGGAACTTCACGAAGTCGAACAGCCCGTTGATCTTGCTTTCGATGGCCTCCGTGCGGGCTTTCGAGAATGCCGCCATCGTGAACTCTATGCCCTCCAACTGCGCGAGTTCTTCCGACTGCATCCGGAGGGATTTTTCGAGTTCGGCGATGCGCTGGTTGTTCTTCTCGATCTGCTCGCGCTTCATCTGCCGCGATTTGAGCGTGTCGATTCCGGCGACGAGCGAATTGCGGCCCTCGCGCAAGAAATCATCCTCTGCGGCAGCTATGGGCTGCGAAACTTCCTTTTCGAGTTTTGCGATTTGCTCTCCGAGTGCTATATACTCGGTATTGGCCGCGATGGTCGGGGTGGCGTCGGGTTCGATGAGTTTTGCCGTGAGGATGCCGCTCGTTTCGATTTCGGAGATGATAGATACCTGCTCGGCGATCTTTTCCTCGATTTCCCCGATATATTGATTCACCTCCTCCATGCGGAGTTTGTTCTCCTTGCCGCGACGATTGTTCTCTTCGAGGTCGGCGGCATTCCGGCGATTGAAGTTTTCGGTGATCTCCTGCTGGCGGCTCTCGATCTCCTCGATCTCGAAACGGCGCTTGCAGGTCGGGCAAATAAACTCGTTCTCATCGAATACGAGCTTGCGGGCATTGATTGATTGCCATTGCTTGATAAGCTCGGCGCGGCGATCGGTGCATACCTCTACCTCTCGGCGGGCATTGGCGAGGTCGCGCTCGGCGGCGGCTTTGTCGCGCTTCGCCCGCTCCAAATCCTCGGCAGCGGCCCGCTGCTTGGCCTTGTCGGAACGGTAGAGGGCCTGTACTTCGTCCTTGATTTTGAGTTCGAGGGCCAGCCGTTCGTTTTTCAGGTCGCTGATTTTGCGCACCGTTGCAAGCCGTTCCTCATTCGCGGCGGCATAGGCTTTCGATGCGTCGTTAATCTGTTCCTCGACCTTTGCGAGTGCCTCTTGTTTTTGGCGGAGTTCTTCTTCGAGGGCCGCCCAATCCTCCGCCTCCGGCACATCGCGGCGGCGTTCGTCGATACGTTCGGGAATGGCCTCGATTTCGGTTTTCAGACGGCGTTTTTTCGCGGCGATCTCTTTCTTGTATTCCTCCATCGTCTTACCCGTGAGCGAGGCAAGGAGGGCCGCAAAATCGGCATTTCCGGCGGCTATCTCCTCGTCGGTGATACCTCCGGCCATACGGAAGAGCATCGACCGCTGCGTATCTACCGACTGCGATGTGAAGTAGAGGGGATTGGTGATGAACTTGAATACCTGTTCGGGACAGATGGCGGCGATCTTCTCGTTCCACTCCTTGACCGAGCAGGGTACGTTGTTGTAGAGGCGTTCCTCTTCATGTCCGACGAACTCCTCGACCGCCGAGCCGCGTTTCTTCGTCCATTTTTCATTGAACCGACGGCAGAGGGTTACGACCTCGCCATCGACCAGCAGGACGGCCGATACCTCGTGCGGGAGTTTCGGGATGATGTTTCCGGCCTCGTCGTAGGTCTTGATGCCGAACTGTTTTCTGTCCTCGCTGTTCTTGCCGAACAGGAGCCATGTGAACCCGTCGAAGATCGAAGTTTTGCCGATGCCGTTGCGCCCGTAAATCTCCGTGAGCGCAGGGTCGAACTCGACCGTCAGATCGCGCAGCCCCTTGAAATTGAGGAGCCGGATTTCTTTGATAATTACCGTTTTCATTTGCGTTGAATTGAATGTTTACTGAATACTCTCGATGTAATATTGAGCGACCCTTTTCCCCGTCGTCGTCTCAACCCTCGTTGCTTTGAACTTGATTTCGGGATGGCTTTTCCGCAGGTCGCTGATGCGTGATGCGAGCCTCATGCACCCGAAGAGCCGCAATGCTTCGAGGCTCGTGATCCGGCTTCCGTTCAGCAAGTAGGCGAGTATGCGCTTGCATTGGCTTTCGGATTCCTGAATATTAGGGTTGTCGTTCATATCTCTGCTATTTATGCGTTACGGCGTAGGTCGTGCCCCTGCTGCGGATTTCATCGTCGGTCGGGACGCGGGATTGAAGCTGCCATGCTTCGATCTCCTTTTTCCTGAAATAGATTTTGTTGCCCTGCTTGTAGTGCGGAATCTTCTTTGCACTCGTCAAATGCCGCACGCGGCTTTCGGATATGCCGAGCAACAGGGCGATCTCCGAGGTATTGAGCACCTCTTTCGAACCGAGAAGTAGAAGCCGCTCGATACGTTCCAATCTTTCCTCTACTCCCATGTGTCGTCCTCCTCCTGCATCGTTTTCGACATTTCGGGAATCAGCCCGCGAGCGTCCCAATAGTCGCACATCCGAAAGATGAGATACCAAGCCCCGAATCCGATGATCTTCGGGATTATCAGGCGAGCAGCCATGCTCCGAGCGGTTGGTCGTCTATGGGGACGGAGAATGTCCCGATAACGGCGATCATACCGACGACCATCAGAACGTAGTATCGCCAATTCAGCAGAGCTTTCATATTTCATTGGATTGCACCTCCGATTTTGGGAAGAGGCCGTTTATATTCAGGTTGTAGCGACGGGCTATGATACTCTGCGCCAGCTCGTCGGGGACTTGCCGACCGCAGAGCCACATCTTGACCGTATTCTCGGAACGATGCGTGAGCGCAGCGATCTCGGCGATGAAATTCTGCGCGGCGTCGGCTTCTTTTTCTGCTCCGCATAGAGGTCGAAAAATGATTTTTTCTCTGTTCTGCTCATATTTCGTCGATAATTATTCACTTGTTAGGTACTATTTTTATATATTTGCACCCGACGGATTTTATTGATGCGTCAATATCTTCCCGTATTGCAAGGGCAAAGATAAATACTTTTGTTTGGATAACCAACATATTTCTTTGTTTTCTGCAAAGAAAAATATTTGGCATAGATTGGGATTTGCGTTTGAATAAGAATAACATTGTGATATACAAACATATATGACAGGACAGAAGATAAAGGACATACTTCGCTCGGAGGGCATCACAATTGCGGATGTTGCGCGGATGCTCGGACATAATGGGGATCAACGTCTGCATAGTGCCCTGAAATCCGAGGATGTCAAAAGTGGGTTGATCGAGGATATTGCCCGTGTTACCAACAAAAGTGTTTGTTATTTCTATGAGGGTAGCGGGAATACGGTAGCGACGGATCACGGTATCGCGGTATCGGGTGATTCGAATCAGATCAATGCGCTGTCGGAGAAATTCATCGCCCTGCTCGAAAAAAGGACGAAGCAGATGGAATCGGCTCATCGGGATTATAGAAAAGAATAATAAATAGAGGTCGGATATATGAAAACAGAAGAGATAAAGGAGTTGTTCGAGCAGTTCGAATCTATCGCCAATGAGTATGAGGGGATCGAATGTTGGAGTGCGCGAGAACTTTGCGGGCTTCTCGGCTATTCGAAGTGGGAAAAATTCTACAATGTAATCGAAAAGGCGCGGGATGCGTGTGTAAACGCAGGAGAGCATGTCGAGGATCATTTTCCCCGCGTCGGGAAAATGATCGAACTTGCCAAAGGTGCGCAGCGCGAGATTGATGATTATATGCTGACCCGCTATGCCTGCTACCTGATTGCGCAGAACGGCGATCCCCGCAAGCCGCAGATCGCATTTGCACAAAACTATTTCGCTGTGCAGACCCGTAGAGCGGAGTTGGTGCAGCAGAGAATCCTCGATTACGAACGGGTGCAGGCTCGCGCGAAGCTGGCAGAAACCGAAAAACGACTGTCAGGCGTCCTGTATGAGCGCGGCGTCGATAGCCGGGGTTTTGCGATTATCCGGTCGAAAGGGGATAGGGCTTTGTTCCATCTTGATACAGCATTGGTAAAGCGCAAACTCGGTGCACCCGATTCCCGTCCGCTGGCCGACTTTCTGCCGACGATCGGTATCAAAGCGAAAGATTTTGCCGCCGAAATGACCTCTGTAAATGCCGAGCAGAAGAATTTGCACGGACAGATGGCGATAGAAAAGGAGCATGTCGATAACAACGTCGCCGTCCGCAATATGCTTTTGAGCCGGGGTATCGTCCCCGAACAGCTCCCTGCGGGCGAAGATGTGAAGAAAGTCGAACGACGGCTTAAATCGGAGGAAAAGACGCTAATCAAGGGGAAGAAGAAATGAGCCGCAGACGGGTTTACAGCGACAATACGTTGGCTATTATGGAGCGGTTTTTCACGGCGTTCGACATTGCCGTACAGAATCGGCTGATAAAGAGTATCGCCGAATATTGCCGGGATAATTCGATAGCTCCGCCTCATTTCTATACGCAGCGTAAAGACCGCAATCGTGGCTATTTCGAGGTCGGATGGCTCGTTCCGCTGGTTCGGGATTGCGGCATATCCGCGACATGGCTCCTGACCGGACGGGGCATGATGTTCCAGCAATAGAAAAAGGCATCGAAACCGATGCCTTTCTTCGTTAGAATATGTCGGGTATCTTGGCGACCGCTGCCTGCTTGTTCTTGTCGAGCACCTTTGCGTAAATCTGCGTGGTCGATAGCTCCCGATGTCCGAGTAGCTTGCTGACCGTATAAATATCGGTTCCGAGGTCGAGCATCATCACCGCGAACGTGTGGCGGCCGCAATGGAAGGTTATATCCTTATGGATTCCGGCCCGCAATACCCACCTTTTGATCGTTTCGTTGGTGCAACTCGGAGAGTGGATGTTGGGGAAGATATGCTCGGCGTCCTTGCCGCGCTCGCCCATGAGTTCGGCGGCCTGCGGCGGGATGTCGAGATATTCCTGTCCGCTGGTCTTCTTCTGTTTGAAGATAATCCGAGTGAACTCTCCCTGCTGATGCACATCGCCCCATGTCAGACGGATCACGTCGGAGCGGCGCAGTCCCGTCAGGCAGGAGAACAGGAACGCCCGCTTGATGGCCGGATATTCGCATTCTGTTTGAGCGAGCCGCTGCACCTCTTCGATGGTCAGGTACATGCGTGTTCCCTCTTCGGCCTTGAAACCCTCGACGCCCCTCATGGGGTTGATAGGTATGATGCGATCCTCGTATGCTTGATTCAGGCAGGCCCGCAGTTTATTGAAGTAGCTGACCCGTGAATTGCGAGACAGCGGATGATCCTTGATGCGATCCCGCTCGTCGCAGCTCCACGCGCACGCATCTTTCTCTAAATAGTCCCGAAATCCCTGCACCCATTCCTGCGTGATCTGCGAGAACCTGATCCGCTCGTTCGGCTCGTATTTTTGGAGGTGTTTCAGGCATGATTTCCAATTCCCCCAATTTCCGGTACTCTCCGCTCCGAGCCGCCGGGCGCACATCGCACGGTAGTAGTCGAAGAAGAGGGTGTCGGAGGCGTATGCCGACTTGAAGCCATGCTCGCCGTTCTGCACCTCGACGATGCGCCGTGCCTTGATCGAGTTGGCGAGTTGGAGGGTTTGCCGGTTCGCCTCCCTGTCGGCTTTTGTCTTTTCGGGAATGAGGTACAGTTTCAGAAATTCGTATTCCCGCTTTCCGTTCAGGTAGATGTCGAGGTAGAGGCTGACGTTCCCGTTCGTCAGCTTCTTGCGCCTGATCCGGATCGGTTCTTTGATCTCCGCCATATCCTTTTGCGTTGAATGATTTTTGTTACTTCTGTTACTCATTTTGGCCGAGTAACAGAATAGCAACACAAAAGTAACAAATTATTTGCATCCGTACAGCAAAGAGATGAGAAAATTTTGTTTGGCAGATAAAACTGTAAATAGCTTTGTTATTGCTGTTTATATGCCGATGATGTGCTGGCGAAATGGCGTTTTGGTTAATTGGAAAAATGACGACCTATTTTCCGATGCAAAATCTATTACTTCTTTCTAAAATAGGTTGTAACTCACTATGATATATTGCTTATTTGTAACCAATAAACGCCACTTCGGAGGCCGGGTAACAGACGGGTAACAGAATCGAATGAAAAACCCTCTCAACGCCCGATCTATCGGTCTGTCGAGAGGGGTATTCAACGCAACTGATACGGGGCTATCAGTACCGCAAAGATAGTGAATTATTTGGATTTCTATTGCTTGGTGTAGATTATCGCATTCTCGGCCTCGGTCAAGCCATAATCCCACATTTTGAAAGAGGAGGCGTCGATGACCTTGATGTTGCGCTGATCTTCGCTGTTTACTACTTCGCCGTCCGTTCCGTATTCAAAGAATGAGATCGTCGGGATTGCTCCCTCATATTTTACGTCGATTGAGTAATAGCAGGTCGATGAGCCGCTGATCTCTTCAAATCGGGTGTCGGTTATGACGGCGGTTCCGTATGCTGTAAAATCCGGGAAAAGGATTACCGTCGGCTTGATCTCTTCCGGCTCGGAATAGGGCTGAAAGACGATGGTTTCCGTATAGGAACCGGCGGATGATAACTTATCCTCATGGAACCCGATATATCTGCCGTTCAAAGTCTGCCAAATCTGTTTGACGGTTTCGTTCATCTCCGGCTTTGGGGTATCGTCTTTGGAGCAAGCTGCGATGCAAAGGGATAGGAATAGAATAGATAAGAGTTTTTTCATAAGTATGATGGTTTTATGCTTTCAGAAAATAAACGGGAATAATCGGGAGCAGGGCTTTGTCCTCCTCGCTCATGCGGTCGTAATAGCGAATCCATAGGTCGATGAACTCGTCGATGTCGATCAGACGCAGGCAACGATGCCCGTTGCGGGCCTCTTTCTTGGATTCGCTGGTGAATGTCCCCGATGTAACCAGCAGGCCGACCTCACCCTCTTTCACGAGAACCCCCAGCAGACTGCGGACGACATCGACGGAGATTGCAGAGGTCGGATAATGCTTGACCTGTACTTTCAACTGCGGGGCGGTCGTGCCGAGCGGGTCTCGGTAGGCGATAATATCGACGCCGCCATCCTTGCCTTTCGGGGCGATGAACGGCGTGTAGTAACCCATTGCCCGCAACAGGGCGGCGACCAAATCCTGAAACTCGTAGGGGTTCTTTTTGATGATATACTCCCGAATGCCTTTCGATGCCTGACCTTGCAACATATCCAAATCATCGGGCTGATCCGCATTCTCCTCGATGACCGATACCGCGTGCTCTTTCTGTATCTTGGAAAACTTGCCGTGAAAATCGGCGAAGAACTCTCCGGCTCCGGCGGCAAGAGCTTTCGCACCCTCTTCCGTCAGATGCCAAATCCCGCTCTTTTTGACGAGATACCCGACCTTGCCTACCTCTATCGAATAGAAGTTGAGATACGCTTTCCAGCGGATGACACCGCTCTTGGTTTCCTCTTTCTCATAATCGGTCAGCGGGAACGATGATGCGAGGGTTTCGTATATATCCGAAATCCTCATTTCGCCGCCGTTGGCCTCGATTGCTTTCATGGCGGCAAATACGATCTCCGCCTGCCTTGTTGGTTTCTTTTCGCTCATGCTATCCGTAAATCAAACATTCGCTGCTGTTTCCGGATATGCACACAGAAAAGCGTGGGCGTTCCTGTCGGTTTAGAGGTATCGCCAAACACCTACGGACTAACAAGGAAATGCCCACGCATAACGCAGGCATTTACCATTGTTTTTTAAGTCCGTTGTGAAATTGGCGATTTCCTAAACCTTAAAAACAATAGCAAACGCTATAATATCAAAACTTTTTCAAAGGTACAAAAAGTTTCTGAAATTTGGAGCTATTATTATAATCGGCTGTATTGTTCGCCTTTGCGCCCTCAAATAAACCTCCGAATCAAGGGAAAAATCTTTTTACGGAGCAGTACGAGAATGATGATAATTGTCACCCAAAAACCGCGTATTTGCGTCTGTTGCCACCATGTCAATTTGCGCTCTACCTCGACGATCTTTTCAACCTCGACCTCCCGATCCCGATAAACGATGCTGTCCCGATATTCTATCGGCCGCTGCGTCGGTATTTCCCGATCGTCCGTCTTGTTTTCGAGCGAGTGGGATAGCGACCCGTCGGGGTTGATCCTTGCGTCCGATACCGCTGCCGAGGTTTCGAGGTGGCTCGAATCTTGGCGGACGGTCTGCTCGGTTCGCTCGGCCGGCAGTTGCACCCGTACCGTGTCGGGAATCCATATTGTGCGATGCCTGATCTCGACATGCAGGCTGTCCCGCGTCCCGGTCGAGGTCGTCAGATGTTTGCACGGGCAGCAGGCCGACAGCAAACCGATGATAAGGCACAAAATCAGCGTTCTCATACGATTTCGATTTGGATTGGTTCGCCCCGGTCGGAGGCCGTTTTGAGCATGTCATAGACCCGTCGGAATGTCGCCGTCGAGTTCAGCACCTTGCCGACCTCCTTGTTTTCGCCGACCAATATGCACCCCGCGCTATCCTCGGCGGTATTGCCGATATGGATCAGGATGCCGTCGAACTCCGGCACATTGAGCAGCCGAGGCAGGTAGCCGTCGCAGAATTTGTACTGCGCCCGATCCTTATACTTCGGGGATTGGACTTTCAGCGTGATGTCGTATGTCCCGTAGGGGATAGCGGTTGCGGCATACACTTTCTTTTCGCCATTGTCGAACCGCCCGTTTTTGTTCAGGTCTCGCACGGCATCTTCGATGGTGTCGCAGACCTTTTGCCCGTCGATGTAGAGCCAGCCGATGGTATAGGTCGGCTTCAATGCGATGCGTTTCAAAAGTAGTTTCATAGCCACGCGAAAATTTGAATGATGAAACCTCCGGCCATTGTATAGGCCAAGTCAAGCCAATCCCATCCTTTGTAGCGGTATTGGTCGAAAGCCTCTTTTGCCACCCCTGCGATGGCGGCGAATAAGACGCATATTTCAGCCGTATAGGGAATGACAAGGGCGAAAAAGGCTGCGATTACCGCACCTGCAATGAGGTGCAGGAGTTTGTCGGATGGAATACTCCCCAGCCATTTCAAGATGGCGGTCAGAATATTTTTGATAGTTTCCATGATGTTGTGATGTTAGTTGGATAATAGGGTTGCTACCTGAATACCGCACTTGCGAATAGCCTTGCCGACAGCGGAGGCGTCCATCTGTTTTTGTCCGCAAAATGATATGCCGATTGCTCCGAGCGGCTTTTCTCCTGCATATAGGGCGAGAATGGCGACCTCGTTCACGTTATTCGACTTGAACTTGAAATACATTCGTTCGTCGATCTCCTTGATCGTTTCGATAGCTCCCCAATAAAATCCGTCGTCAAAGACTTTCCCGATAAAAGGGTATTTCGATAGCTGAAAATCAGTATATTCATCATCGACGTTATTGATGCCGTCAGCGACCTCTTCGATTCGCATATCGCCGTATAGGAACGGTAATCCTGATGATAGGTTTTTGCTCCCATTATGCAGCTCTATGAGCCATGTACGGTCGGCATCGAGCGCATATAAGAGTTTGCGCAGCATCAGACGAATATCCGCATCTACCTGAATGCGCTTGGCTACCGATTCATCATGTTGCTCTGCTTGGATTGATTCGACTTTATCCAGCACATAGTGCGGATTGGTGATAGTAAGGATGACAAACCCCGTGAGGAGTAAAAGCAAAAGCACTCGCAGAAAGCGGAAGAACCCGTATTTTTCCTCCATTTTGAGCAGCTTTTCGAGCCACCCGATTCCCTTTTCGATTTTCTGTTCCATAATAGGTTTAGATTTATGACAAAAGTAGTGAATAATACCTAATAGGTACTATATGGGCGAAAATAATTTTACTCTTTCGTTGAATATCTGGTGAAATTCTTTAATACCCATCCTCCTTTGATATTGACAAAATCCATCATTTCGCCGGGGGACAATGCCCCGACTTGCGTATAGGAGCTTTTCGTCCCTTTAACCACCGTGCAAGGGTATCTGCTGGAATTATACAGCGAGCAGTTATAGCCGTCATAGTCGTCATTCGTCTCCATCAAAACACCGAATTGCGCTCCGGAGGTCAAGTCCATGTAGCAATTTTCCGAAACCTCCAAAACGGTTGTAAAGACCAATGGCGGACAATATGTCGGCACGTATATCGTCTTGTATGACCCGCTCGTTTCAAAGTAATTGGAAACGCATCGTCCGTCCTTATATACTCGGAACTTGGCTCGGTTGCCTCCATTGCAGAGGGCGTTTTCGCGGTAAAGTCGATTCCGGTATTGCGTTGATAGGTTTCGCCCGTTGTGGATAATGCGAAAATTTGCGCCCCTACGATATTCGTTACAGTTCCTACGACAGAGCCTTTATTGTCGAAACAATTATCCCCATTGCTCGGCGTCGCGCTTTGGGTGTAGATATGGGTATAGCTATTGCTTGTCCATCCGTAATACTCTACATTCCCTTGCTGTGCTCCTGCGAATATCAACGGGTAGTCATCCTCGGAGGTCGGATTATAACCGCAAAGAGCCGCTATTACGTTTTTCAATGCGTCTCTCACTCCCACGAATCCCGAAAGGGCAACACCTCCGTCTATTTCGGTCGTTGCATCTTTGAAAGCCTCTTTGAGATAATCCAAATCTGTCCGTTCGAGGTCGGCAACATCTTTCAGGCTTCCATCCGAGGCGATGAATTTGATATTGCCTCCGATTTCTCCCAGCAGCAGGTCGAAATATGTTTTGCCGTCGGACGATACGATCTTATCCGTCGTAATCCGACCGGGCAGAATCTCCGAGAACCCGTAGAGCGAAACATAGCTTCGTTCGCCGTCGTATTCGCTGTTCAGAATGCCGACCAGCAGATGATAATACCCTGCGACATCGGTCATCTTGATCGCCCTGTCAGATAGGAGAAAATCGCCCTTTACGGTGGTGTCCGTGCGGCTGACTTTGGCATAGAGATAATATTTCTTTGCTCCGTTGTCGAGGTACGGCGAAAGGTATTCGTTCATCTCCCAAACCTTGTACTCCGAATCGGCATGAGAGGACGAGATCGTGCCGATGCCGAGCGTCATGTGCTGGATGAATCCGTGCGGGATATGCAACTGCTTCGCCGTGTTGTCGTAGGTGATACCGTCGCCTACCGCTGTGAGGTCGGTCTTGCTGGCGACGAACCGGAATTGCAGGCTCTCATCCCCGACGAGCATCATCATCGTCTGCACGGTCAGCGGATTGATGGAGTTCGTGAAGTTGTCGAGCATCGAATCCTCCAACATCGCCATTGTTTCCCTGACATCGCGGAACCGACGCTTGGTATAGCTTACGGCGTTGCGGATGCTGTTATCTGTCGCCACCTCATTTTGCCCGATCTCCCGAAGCTGTGAAGATACGCTCTTGCCCGAAACCGAGTTTGAGATTTCGAGGACGGGAGCATACGGCGAGGTGAGAAATTCCTTGATACCCGTGATGCGGATCGGAATGCCGTCGGGGGCGAACTGCTCATCGGTGAACAGAACATATCCGCCGACTTTCAGCCGCCCGCCGACACGGAGCCAATTCTTTTTCGCCCATAGTCCTTGCAGAGTGCCGGTAAAGGTGAATTTCGGGTCTTCGTTCTCATAGAGCTTGCGGGCCGCTTCGCGGAACATATCCCATGATGCCCCAGTCTTATCCGTATTGTTACAGATATAGGAATCCGGCAGCATGATACCGAAAATGGCGTAGGTGTCGCCGACGGCGGGACTGAATGTTTCGTTCGGCATCGTAACCCCGTCGATTTCCTGCGGCACGAGTTCAAAGCGGCGTTCCGAGTGATTGTATTTGAACTCGAACTGCTTGTCGTCGCCCGCGAGCATCCCCTTTTGGAAGATGATCGTCGCCGTCTCGCCCTCGATGACATAATCGTTGAAATTCAGCTCTGCGGGGATGGAATTGTCGATGATGTCGTAGAAATTCTTTCCTGCGTCGATGCACTCGACCGCCGATACTGTTCCCACGCGCGAGGGGTATATCTCGGAGCAATCGAGGCTGTCCTCCTTGACTGCATCGGAAACTTTGTCGATGCGCTCGATGGAATATCCCTCTGCGTCGGATTGATAGATGCGGCCCTCATAAACGAGCGTCTGCGACTTCGGCAACAACAATTCCGCTGAGCCGTATTTTGAGCGGTCGATATTACGATCTCCGCCCTGAACATAGAGCCGTTTGATCGGCAATTCATCGCTCTGCGTGGTGCGCCCGACACCCGGCTCGAAGCCGTTACCCTTGCCGTATGCGAGCGGCAGGGGATCATCCTTGAAATACTCGACTTTATGCAATGAAATCGTATAGTCGTTGATTTCCCACTCGGTCTCGAATTTGTTTGCGACATCCTGCAATGCAGCATCGACGTAGGTGTGGTTGAACTCGACCGTCTGCTCCGCCGCATCGAGGCATTCGCCGACTTTCCAAACTCCGGCTCCGTCGCGCTGGTTGAGATTCCAGACGATAGCTTCGACGAGTTCGTGGGGCTTGGCGCACATCGACCATTTGAGGCGTTTATCGACGGGATTACGCATCTTATACAGGCTCATGTTGTCCTCCAATGTTCCGAGGGTGAGCGTGTATTCGATATTGCGGGTTCCGTTTTTCTTGATGTTTTCCGGCGATCCGAGTTTGTATTTCACGCTTGATACTCGCACCATGCCCCGACCGGAATTTCGACAAATTCCGATAGGGAGAATTTCAGGACGAGTTGCGGCTTGGACATGAGGGAGCGATAGCGGTAACTGCTATCGCTCTCCTGTACGTCCAACGTCGTGTTGTTGAAATGCAGGGTCAGCATGATCTGATTTTATTCGATGTTCAGCTCGGCGCAGTCTGCGTCGATTTGGGCTTTCAACGTGGCTCTCGCTGCGAGAAAGTCCTTGTATGAGGCGATCTTCGCCTTTGCCTCGTCGCTCGACTTGGAGCCGCCATATACGCCGAGATTGGCGGCGTTGTACTCATTGATGAGCTTCTGCTCGTAGTTGGCATCCCACATTGCACGGATGGCGGCCTCGGTGATCTTGTTGCTCGATACGGAAGCCCATACGATTACCTCATAGCAGGAATACTGCGTGCGCGAACTTTCGGCGGCGGGTTGATCTTCGCCCTCTGCATGATCTGCTGCGGGGCGTCCTCTTCCTGAATATCCCAACGGTAGATGTAGCTTCCGTTGCCTACGGCCTCGAATTTAGACGGCCTTGCATCGTAATACGAACGTGTCATAGAATTGCGATTTAATGATGGTTTTTAACAAATGTTTTGAATTGGAGACTTTCGCCCATCCGTACCAACTGCATAGCTTCTGTTTGTAGTCTCTCGCGCTGATATTGAGTTTCTTATTCAGACGCGCGGCCATGCGGCAGAAATTCTGCTTGATGGATTTGCGCATGAGCGTTTGGTTGTGGTAGAATACGAATCCGACGAAATCGAGGCCGCGCCCGTGCTTGTCCGCCCGGTTCTCGGCAATCGGAAATATCTGCTCATTGCCTTTCAGTGTCAATTTCAAGGCCGCGAGATACTTCTTGATGTCGGCCAGCAGGATGTGCAGCTCCTCTTTCGTGGAGGCGAGAAATACCATGTCGTCGGCATATCTGAAATAGTTCCGCACCCGCTTCTCCTCCTTGATCCAATGATCGAAGTAGGCGAGCATCAGGTTTGCGAAGTATTGGCTCAAATAGTTGCCGATAGGCACGCCGTCGGTGCTGTCGATGATCGTATCGAGCAGGGCGAGCGTATCCTTGCATTTGATTTTGCGGCGGATGATGGTTTTCAATACGTCGTGGTCTATCGACGGGTAGAACTTCCGGATGTCGATTTTGAGGCAATATCGGGCGTTTTCCCGGTCTTTGATGGCCCGCTTGACATTCCGCATCGCTCCGTGAATCCCGCGGCCCTTGATGCAGCTATATGTGTCTTTTGTGAAGACCGAAACCCATATCGGTTCGAGGATATTCATGATTGCATGGTGCAGAATGCGGTCGGGGTAATACGGCAATCGAAATATGATCCTCTCTTTCGGCTCATAGATCGTGAACGTGCTGTATTCGGAGTTCTTGAATGTATGATTTTTCAGCGTTTCATGCAGGGCAAGGATATTCGCTTCACGGTTTTTGTCGTGAAGCAAGACGCCATACGAGCGGAGTTTCCCGCGCCTTGCCTTTTCATCGGCGAGGCGGAGGTTATCCAGCGATATGATCTTTTCGTATAAGTTTCCTATACGCTTCATTTCGACGCTTTGCTTTTCATATTCGGGGCGTTCGGCAGTTCGGGATGCCCGAAACCGCCTACTAACTCCTTTTTGAGGTGATATTTTTTGCCGAGAGGCAGGGTCGTTGCTCTCAAAATTTATGTTTTTACCTTTCTGAAAATCATTGGCGAGACCTGATATTCGCATTCGTATTCGAGGGCGTGTTATTCGAATTCGCATACGCAAAACCGGCATTCGAGCTGTTATTCGCATTACCGCTGAACAGGACACCGCAAGAGCAACCAACCTTTATACATCCATTACTCCAAATAGTACCGTGTTCCCGATGCCCGCATCGTTACCCGTCGCGGGAATTTGTCCATTTCCCGAATCTTGGCGAGGACATATTTGATTTCCCGCGAATTGGTGAAGAACTTGCATGCATCGCGGTCGTGATCGTCCCGATTCATCTTGATCTTGACGAGCGTCCGATTCTCTCCGAACTTCGTTTTCACTCCCTCGATGTAGTCGCAGACCCAAAAGGTGAGGTTTATCAACTTCTGCTGCGTCGTTTCGGGGCAGTTGAAATGCTTGTTGGTTTCATCGGCGGGGATTTTCAGGAAATCCAGCGAGCCGTCATCCTCCATCGGATTGTGGTTATTCTCCATTGTCGTAGCGTTTAATTATTGGCCGAGCGTGTTTTCTGTGGCGTTATGCGGGGATAAAGCAAAGGCGAGACCCGATATTCGCATTCGCATTCGAGGGCGCGGAACTCGAATACGCAAACGCAAAACCGGCATGCGAGCCGTTATACGCAACACCGCCGAACAGGACACCGCGCAATGCTTCGGTCGTCGGAATGTTAGTGTAATGGTAATCGCAGAAATAGGTCGAAGAACCGCCTCCTACGACGGAGGGCATGATCTCTCCTCCCTCGCCGAAAATCACCTCTTTGACATATCCCTCTGCGCGGGCCTCGTTGCCTACATGAGCGTAGCCGTCGTAGCCGCTATCCGAAAATTTGGCCGGATCGGTGCAGACGAATACCTTGCTTAATCCGTCGCCGCTGTTATCCTCGGTCGGGCTGATACGGATGTTGATACCGTCCGTCCATTGCCAAATATGGCCGAAAGGATTCTCGACACCTCGATAGCGCGGAACCATGACCGTGCATCGGTCGATCCGTCCTCATTGATGACGGGGTATGCGACCTCGCCCGTGCCGTTTCCGAGTTCGTCGGTATGGCCGCACGGCACGAACGGATAAGAGCCGTTGAACCCGCCCCAATCGGACATGTTTGTTACACCTGCTCCGAGGCCGCCCTGCGCATAACCGTTGCTGTCCTTTTCCGCATTGAATGCCGCCTGCGAGTTGAGCGTGGCATATTCGATGGCGAAGAGCCAATACAGTTCTTTTTGGATGTCGTAGGTCATGCAGTTCCATTCCGTCGAACCGGACTTGCGTTTGCGGGCGTAATTGCGGAAATTGGTACGGGAGATACCCGTCGCCGGGCGTCCGAGGAACGTGCGATAGGTTCCGTCATACGCCGTATTGTTGTTGCCGCCTCGGTAGTCGGCATCCATATTCACGACCGAGCAGAGGGTCGTCGTGCTGCGCTGTATGGTAGCCTGATACGCCGAAACGTATCTATTCCCTGGGACGAGACGATAGCCGGGGAGAGGGTACTCGCTGATGCGTACCCGCCGCTTCGTGCCGTCAGTCTCGAATTTGCGGTAGTGCATGGGAAGTTCGACCATGACCTGACCCCGCGAGCCGTCGCGCGTCTGTCCCGTCCAATTTGCCGGATTGAGATATTCCACGACCTCGCCGTCGTCGTTGAGCAGGCAGCCTTTCATCCGGTTGTGGATCGGCAGGCTCTTGTGCAGGGAGAGATTGCCGATACGGGTGCAGGCAGGCGAGGATACAGCGGTGTCGAACTCGATGCCGTAGCTGCATTCCTCCTCCATGTAAGGCAGGAGCGTTGCGAGCGCGGCCTTTTTGCTCTCGCCGTCCTCCAATACCTCGCAAATGAGGTTGAACGGGTTGGTTCCCGATACATCGGGCAAGTCGCTCAATCGCTTGCCATTCTGAAAAGCCTCGATAATCTGTTCGAGGATTACTTCTTGTTCTGCTGTCATAGTTATTTGTCGTTTAAGAATTTGAAAACCGTTTTTCCTTTCGATGCGATGAACATCACCGACGATGCGGTATTCAGCCGCATTTTCTTTTGCCTACGGGATGTCGCCCATTGGCGCAGCCGCCGCGATAGGGAGATGAAAACCGAGACGATCATACCTTTTCGACGTAAGTCCCAGCTCCCCAATAGAGGTCGTGAGTGTTGAGAAAATCCGCATTCGGTGCGATGGCCTTGATCGCCATCGGCGACCAATCGTTGAGCACTACCGGAGCGTCGGAAAATTCGTCGTCCTGATAGCATTTCACGCTCAATACGGCGTCCACGGTGGAGCTGCTGTATTTGGGCCTGATGTAGATCGAGAACAGCGCGTCATTCGGCAGGCTGAAACCGTCTGCGAGGTTCTCGATCTTGCCATGCGAGAGGATGCGCCCGCCATTCATAAATTCGCTGATGTAACCTTGTCTTGCCATAGCTTGATGTTGTTTTTAATTGAACCTGAAATTACCGTTTGCCGTGAGGCGGATCGACGAGAGTGTTACCAACCTGACCGTAGGCTTCGAGACCTTGATCTGAATCGTCTTGTAGAGGGCTACGTTGCAGGTCGGGATGACATGGATGATGCTGGTTCCGGCGGCAAGGATCGTAATGCGTCCGTCGGGAGTTACCGATACGGCCTTATCGTCGCCGAGGAACAATACATTCGGCTTGACGCTGGCCGGAGTGAGTGTGGCGCGGATGAAATTCTCCGCCATATTGCCGACCAGCAGGCGCGAGGGGTATTCTACCGTCATTGCAGTCGGCACAAGATTCAGCGGTTCCAATTCCGCAGCGGCGGCGATCACCTCCTCGCAATCCTCTTTCGCCTCAATCGCGGCGGCGGTGGCATTGCTGGCGTTCGTGGTTGCGGTATTGGCGGCGGTCGTAGCTTCTTGTGCTTTTTGCGCGGCATTGATGGCCGATTGGGCACTCTTCGATGCTGCATCGGTGACATCGGTGGCATCTTTTGTCGCCGCTTTCATCCCCTCGACGACCGACTGGATATATTCGAGCGACACCTTGACGCTCTTGTTGAATATATCGACACCGATAGTCCACAGCCCTTTGAATGAGGTGCATTCGGGGAGTTCCGATATTTTCTTCTTTATCATATCCTTGTAGAGTTAAATTCTAAATACAATGAGGCCCTCTTCCGGCTCGGTTATCACGACATCCTTATCCTCGGTCGCCAATACGCAGTAATTACCGTCGGGCCGCGAATCGGGAAAGGTCAGGGTTACGGTGAACTCGCACCACACCCGCCCGTTGCGGCGAATATCGAATCGCGTTACCGTATTGCTCTTGTAGTAGCAATTATACTCCTCCAAAGTGTTGTCGTTGTATAATTTGCGTAATTCGGGTTTCAGCAGGGCGGTGAAAAGCGCATACCAGCGTTCCCAAAATTGAGCGATGCTATCGGCATAGATAAAGAGCTTCATCGCAACGTCTTTCGCCTTGTAGAAAACCGATTCTCCGTCATAGTCCACTCCGGGCCGATTGGTTACATCAATTTTCAGATTCTCGCGGACATTCGGGGCTTTCTGAATATTCCGATCCGTGCCGTCGAGGACATAGACCCCGAAGCGGGAAAAATCGACATCATCCATCTCGTAGCCGTTTTGCTTGAAGCCCGTCGGGGCTGTTGCATAGGGAGCTTGATTCAGCAGCGTATTGTACTCGTTCAGGCTCTCGATGTCCGTCTCATCGGTCGGATAGACGGGCGGAAAGTCATCGGCGAAATTCAGCGTGATTTTTCCGAGCTGGATTTTGGCGGACAATGCGGGATTGGTCAGAAGCCGCAGTTTGTAGGACTTGCCGAGTTCGGCGAAGTCGAAGATATGATATGCCCCATCGGAAAGCACCTCGAACAGATCGCTCGCGCTCAAAATATCGGTGATGCAAAACGGTATTGAGAATGTCTTGCTGTCGAGGATCGGATTAGAGAGATCTGTTTCCTCGCCGTCATATTCGGGCCATTCGGTGCTATTCAGTTTTTTGAATGACGGCATCTGTACGAGTGCCTTGTACCCGTACTGCTCTACGAAGATGCCGTATTCGCTGAACGCATCCAGTCCGTCTATGAACAGCTTGCCTACCATAGGATTTTCGCGTTGTCCTGAACGATGTAACTCACCTCGGAATCCTTATCCTTTTCGACCTTGACGACCGCATATCCCGATGCCGCGACGGAGGCTTTTGCTCCGCACATTAGGAATAGCCGATTTCCGGCGGTTTCGCGGTATTTCAGCTCGGCGGTGGTATCTCCTATCAAAAAGACTTTCCGAGCCTCCAAAAGCGAGATTTCGCCACTGTCGATATATACCCCGTATCGCTCCGGGTGGTACTTCTTGAATCGTCTGAATGTGGCGATGTTGGGGAAGTTGTAGGCCGTCATAAATTCGACCCCTCGCGGGGAGAACATCAGCCCGATCAACTCTTCCAATGTCTCGTCGCCTTTGAACATGTCGCAGGCTTCGAGTTTTGCGGCCATTTCATACTGCCCGCTATCGGCGCATTGGGCTTGGGCGGCATCTTTGGCCGCCCTCCATTCCCTCTGTATTCGTCTGATGAGTTCTTTCATTTAGCTGCGGAGTTTTAATCCTTTCCGGTCAATATCATCAACCGTGTTTTTGATGTCCTTGATATTCTTATCGACCTATCGAGCTTGTCGTTGGCCTCGGAGGTATTCTTCTCAATGCCCGTCAGTTTGTCGAGGACGGCATTGCTCGTGCGATTCAGGTCATTCATGCCTTGTACGAGGGTATAGGTATGCCCCTGAATGGTCGTCAGGCGGGCGTTGTTCTCATCGACGCTATCCTGCGACGCGGTGGCGATCCCCTTGCTCATTCCCTCGCGCTCGGCATCTCCCGTGAAATAATTTTTAAGGCTATCGGACAGACCTTGATAGATCGCGTTGAACTCTTCTCCGACCTGATTGAGTTCTCCGGCAAATCCATTCATCGAACCGATCACGGCGTCGATGCCTTTGAACGAGCCGTCATTGCCGAACCATTCTTTTTTGTATCTGTCGAAAATGCCTCCGATACGCTCTTCCAAATACTTCTGTACGAGCATCCTTTGCAGAACATCGGCGACAATATCATTGACCTTTTTGCGCCATGCCTCCATCGCATCCTCTCCCTGCTTGGCCGCTTCGAAGAAAGCATCTCCGAGTTCCGAGGCAAGGTCGGCGGCGGTATAGCCGATGATGTCTTCCAGCATCTCGTTGATGATGGATGCCATCTCTTGGGCGATCTCCTGAATCTGTCGCTGCCACTCCTCGATCTTGCCGTGATCGGTCTTTTTCTTGCTTTGCTCCTCATTGATCTGTTTCTGAATGAGTATCTGCTGCTCTGCAAGGTTTTCGAGCTGCTTGCGGCTTTCGTCGTATCTCTTCCCTCCGAGGGCTTTATCGGCGGTATAGGCTACCTTTGCATACGCATCGGCAATCTTCTCGATGGATTTCTCATATACCTCGCTATCGTAGCGCATCCGGGCGATCATCCGTGTCCATGAGTTGCCGTACTGCTGTGATGTGAGATGCAGACGCAATACCTCCTGCGTGGTTTCGGCGTAGATGTCCCTCAATTTCTGCACGGCATCCCCGACATTATTCTGCAAGCGGACGGTATCGGCATTGTCGAGTTCCCATTGCAGTTGGTCGATGCGGCGTTGCAGGTTCTCGATTTCTTTCTGCTTGGAATCGTCATCGTTGAAGAGGTTGGCGATGGCCGTAGCGACCTGCAAAGCGCCGAAATAACGGCGAGGATAACCGATGCTTTCTCGATGGTTGATATAGAGGCGGCTCCGGCTGCTGCTGCGGCCGTTGCACCCTGTGCCGTTGCATCAACGGTAGCTTCTACGCCCTCGGCGACGCCTTTGCCGACATCTCCGATGGCATCCATGACAGTCGATGCGGCATCCAATACCGCGTCAATAGTATCGAGGGCCTTGCCGATACCATTTGCGACATCATCGGAGAATATCGCCGCGAGGTTCTGCGCTTGGCCGCCGATCCCGGAAATCACGCCTCCGACAGCCCGCAGTTGCGTTGCGAAATTCTTGTAGGAAACGGTGATATTATTACGTGCGGATAATGCCCGCTGTTCAGCCTGCGAGTTGCGCTCCGTCGCTTCGGCAACGCGGAATTTCGCCAATTTCAGGTTTTCTTCGGCTTCGCGGTACTTATCGCTGTCTCCGTGAGAGTACCCAAATCAATCTGCTCGCGGAGGGCCTGCTCGACGGCGAGAGCTTCGTTGTATTCCCGCTGCGCGGTCGTGATCCCATCCTGCGCGTCGTGCCATGCCTGCAATGCGGCGACGAACTCCGTTTTGGCGTTGCCTATGTCCTTGATCGACTTGTGCAGGGCGACAAAGGGGTTTCGAGAGGCGATTTCCTCCTCCATCTTGGTAATCGCTTCTTGATAGTCCTTGATCTCGGTTGCGCCCATCGAATCCTTGTTCGAGGCGAAATAAGCCTTGATCTTGTCGAGGTTGTATTGCAAGGTCGATAACGACTGTTTTCCGAGGTCGCCGAATACGCTCTCCCAGTTGATCGACTTTTTGAAATCCGCAGATTCCAATGCGGCAAACTCGGCGTTCATCTGCTTAATCGCGTTGTGCAGGTATTCGGTCGGCATAGTGGATAGTTTCTTCGCCCACTCCCGATTGAGTTTCTCGATCCTCTGCTCGACCGTGCCGTATTCGTCAATCAGCGCGTCGGTGTATTTCCTGCGGATTTCGGCCTTTTCCCGCTCTCCCTGCTCTGTGATGGCCGTTAATACGCGATTGAACTCCTCGGCGATTTTAGGGTCTTGGAGTAACTCCTTGACGTAATCGTCGATAGTCATCTTGCCGCGCTTGGAATTGGCCCATTTGACCTCCGTCGCGCCTTTCTGCGACATGTAATATTGCTTCTCGGCATCCTGCCTAACCTTGGCGAGTTGGCGCAACTGCTGACGCCACGCATTACGCTTGCGGACGGTATCGAGTTCTATCTGATTGAGTTCTTTGGACTGTCCCTCTGCCATCGCCTCAATCGTATAGTCGGCTATCTCGCTATGCGCATCCTTGATATACTGCTTGACCGCTTTCTTCCATTCCTCGATGGATTTCTTTTGCGTGAGAGCCGCCTTTTTCGGGTCGAACTTGTCTTTGGACGGGTCGATATGGAAATCGAGGTCGTTATCTTTTTTGAACTGAGATGCTTTTTCCTGTATCTCTCCCCATTGTTTTTCCAGTTTTCGTATTCTTCCTGCGCTTCATTTATGGCCTTTTGCGCTGCACGATTATCTCCGCGCTTTCCACGCCACCACTTGTTGAAATCGCCGTTTTCGGCCTTTGCTCTGACCTCTTGGAGCTTGATATATGCTTCGGTCGTTTTTGTCAAAAGAGCTTGCGCCTGTGCTTCGAGCATGAGCATTTCGCAATACTTCTCGCCCTTTTGCTTTAAGACGGTTTTCCATTCGGCAAGGGTTTTATAGTAACCCATTGCTCCCCGTATTTGGAGTTCAGCTCTTTGACAACTTCTTTCTCCTGCGCTTTTGTCCCCTTGAAGCTTTCGAGTTTGTTTTTGTAGTTCTCGATCTCCATAGAAGCCTTGATGTAGGCTTCGTTGCCTGCTTTGAGGATTTCTTGCTGCTCCTCGAATTTCTTATCGGCTTTCGATGACGCCTCAAACGCTTTCATCAGCCAATTCACGAGCGACCCCAAAAGAACGACCAATGCTCCGATGCCGGTAGAAATGAGCGCGGCCCGCAGACCTTTCATTGCTACGGACATGGCTTTTGTAGCGACGGTTCCGGCGGTCGTCGCGGCAGTCTGTGCCGTTGTCGATGCGGTATTCGCCACTTGTGCGGCCGTCCCTCCTGCGGTAGCTGTATTATTGGCCGTCTGCGCCGCAGTATCGGCGGCCGTCGCCGTTGCATTGGCTACCTGTGCTGCGGTATTGATCTCGGTCGCGGCGGTTTCGGCGGCCTGCTCGACGGCACTCTGTCCCGTGAGCTTGTTCCACCACTCTTTGAGACCATTCAAGGTAACGAGGGTGAATGCCGAATCTTTATTGAGGGTTTGCTGTATCTGCTGCAATCCGATGGTAATAGCCATGAGGGATTGCACCTTGACCATGATCTTTTGCAAATCCTCATTCTCGCCCGCGAAAAGCGACATCGTGCCCTGTGCTACGGAGAAAGCCCCTGCGACACCTGAAAGTCCCGAAATAAGACCCTGCATACCGCGCTGGTCATGGGCGAGGATCGTTGCCTGCGCCGTGGCGTCGGCCCATGCGTCGGTGAGTTTTCCCGCCTCTTCCTGCAAGGCGCGATACTGTGCCGTGCCGCGCTGTCCCGATGCTCCATCATTACGAGTTCTTCCCGTAATTGCCTCAATCGGGTGCGGAGCGATACTTGGCTGTTGGCACTCTTTTCGGCGGCCGCGGCCTCTTTCTTCAACCGCTGTTCGGTCTGATAGAGTTCGTCGCCGACTTTCTCGGCCTCGGTAACGATTTTCTTGCGTAACGCTATATTCTCCTTGATCGCCGTCTGCTGCTGTTTGAGGGCATCGTATTCGGCCTGAATAGCGGGAGTTGCGGCCTGCCGTCCGAGATTCGAGATTTCGGAGCCGAGCTGCCGATATTGCTCCTCCAACGCCAATACGGACGAGCGGTTGGTGTCAATCACTCGGTCGAGTTCGGCGTATGCGGTGTCGATGGTGGAAAGGGATTGCGACGCATTTGTGACGACTTCGATATTCAAGGTCGGGACGTTGGCGAGCAGTTGAGAGATTTTGGAAGTCTCAACTTCAACATTGGAGGTCAATCCAGCGACTTTCCCCTCGATCTGCTCGATGCCGGCATCGAAGCCGGACATATCTATCGCCGTGCCGAAACTTAATGCGCCGTCGTCGTTTTTCATATTCTTACAATCTCCTCGTCATCTGTGAAATCCGTGAAATTTTCAGGGTTATTCGCGTCTTTACTGCCATCGTAAAGCGGCGCGTTGCCGTTCTCGCCTTTGTCGCCGGGCATCGGCATTGCACGGCTATACATGATCGCGTTTACATAACTGATGTCGTATAAAGCGTATTTTTCTGTTACTCCGAGCGTTCTTGCGATTCCGAGAACGGTAGCCCAAATGCTGTCGTTCAGCCTTTTACCACTTCCTTTGTCGGTTTGAGGATATTCGCCTCTGACAGGGAAGTGGTAATGCGAAAAAACTGCTGATCTCCATGTCTTGAAGCCGTTGTACGACGACGTTGAACAGAACCGTCGGACGGACGTTCTCTAAAATGGCTTTGGCGAGTTCCGCCCGTTTGTCGATCTTGATTTTCTTCTTGCTCTTGCGCTTGATGAGACCGAACAAATAGCGTTTCTCCTGCACGACGACGCGCTCCTCGGTGAGGCTCTTCGCTCCGAGGATAAGCGTCGCCGCGATGTCGCCGAGAGGCCGGAAAAACCGCGCATGATGCAGTACGGAATTTACGATCTCGGTTTTCTCCACTTTCTCCACAATCGGGAGGGAGGCGATGAACTCCGAAACGACGATGAGCGTTGCGATAGACGGCGGCGCTATTTCGTAGGTGACACCCTCAATCTCGATATTCCCTACATTTCTTTCGAGTATGGCCGATGCGACGCGGCTTTCGATAGTAGTCTGTTCCATATTCTGAATAAAATTGCGGAGGGTGGAGGATTCGAACCTCCGAAGCCTGACGGCTTGCCTCGTTAGCGGTGAGGTGCATTCAGCCACTCTGCCAACCCTCCGGATTGCGGTTTCTCCTCCAACCGCAAAGGGCGTCTTTCCGCTTGTCAGCATCTTGCGATGTTATGCCCCTGCTTGCGCGGCCCAGTCTGCGGCCTTGACGCGGAACTTCTTGTAAAGCTCCCCGTCGGAGCAGGCGAGCACCTTGAACGTGAGATCGACATACGATCCTTCCTCCTCGGAGCTGCCCGGTCGGAACGAAACATGCGACCGACGAATCTTGATGCCGATAGCACCGATATTCTTGGGCGTGAGCTTCACGGAAAAGTCGTCCGATACGACGTTGGTCTTGACGGTCAGCTCGTCGCCGTCCTCCGAGACCTCTGCCCCGTTGAACATCTTTTCCTTGTCGAAGTCCATCTCCTTGACGCGGGTCGTCAGGGTAACGACCGGCTCGCCCTCCTCTTCGGCAACCACGATCCCGCCCGTTGCCGTTGCGGTCAGCGTTTCGCCGTCCTCGGTGGCAAGCGTCGTCGATTTGTCGTTGATCGTCCCTACATCGGTCAGAGTGGCGGCCATCGCCTCGTCGTCGCCGGTCTTGCCGACTTCGATTTTGCACTTCGACCACGACATGATGATTTTCTTTGCCATAATCCTATTCTGTTATGCGGTTAAACTTGATTCTTGCGTATATGAAATGCTGCTCTATTTCCTCGTTGCGCATCGTCGTCGGTGTCGTATCGGTTTCGAGCCAGTATTCCGTACCACCTGCGGTTTCTACGAATGCGAGAAGCAGCTCCTCCAACTTGCCGATGCGGTTCTTGTCGGGAACCATCCGGCCGTCGGCATGAGGTATATCGGGGACATAGAGATTGAAGATCACCACGCCCGTTTGTACCTGTTCATCAAGTCCTGCGAGGAACTTGACGATCAAATCCTCCGTCGTGGCATTGGCAGGGCGCATTTCGGTCGGTAAACCTTTCCTTTGATGGCCTTTCCGAGGTCGCTATTCTTGACGAAAGAATAGAAATCCCGCTCAATCTGCATCTCCGTTTTTATCATCTCGCTATTCGATTAGACCGTTGAGTAATTTCTTGGCAAGCGATTCGGCTTTCAACTCGGCGGAGGTGAGAACGTCCTTGTGGTGGACTGCTTCGACATACGCGGCGTATTTCATGCCTGCGCAGACGATCAGAACCACGCCCCACGGAAATTTCGCTTGCAGACTTTGGAGCAATGCTTCGGCGGCGGGCGGGCCGCTTCGCCGTTGCCATCCTTGCCGCTGTATTGCTTCGAGGCTCCCGTCACGACGGGCTTCCCGTCCACAAGCACCACATAGCCTATTGATGACCTCAAATTGCCGGTAATATCGTTGTAGCTGCCACTCTCGCGGGCGATTCGTATGCACTCCTCCCCGATGAAAGAGAGTTGCTTCACGAGCAAGGCGACGATGTCTTTCATCTTGGCCTGCAATCCGGCTTTCAGCTTGCGCATGTCCGTTTTGCTGACGATGACGCCCTTGTATTTGCCGTGCGAGGTAGCGACTTTCGCCATATCACACCACGATTTGAGTTCTGCCTACGGTGGTGAGAGGTTCGGCGTTCATCACGCGGTATTCGCCGAGATTTTCGCCCATCCTTTCGAGTTTCACCCGATTGTAGGGGAAGGGATGCACTCGAAAGCAAGGATCGTAAACGAAGACCTGACCGAAATTCGCCCGTCTTCGTAC
>ENA-OONE01000003-OONE01000003.1-viral-metagenome-genome-assembly--contig:-NODE-3-length-32956-cov-3.163088_pt1 | contig 32956 bp, 36 predicted proteins | sample MGYA00245311_ERZ501084 | MGnify/ENA primary metagenome ERZ501084 (study PRJEB25959, sample SAMN05341332) | viral metagenome | host: human-associated | place: USA: California | collected 2014-04-05 | study... | reverse complement strand
AAAAAAGGGAACCCAGTGCATGAGGTTCCCTTTCCAGTGTAACTTATTTCCCAATAAGAATTCCACTTGTGTGTTGGACGAAAGCGATTAGCTGTTCTTTAAATATAAAAGCCCTAATAATTTTAAAAGTTTATATAGAATTATAGTTTAATGATATAAGCTAGTACGAAATAAGGAGGTCTATTCTCATGAGGGCTACCTCCACCAGTTACTTGGGTATCTGCTGTATAACCTGAGTCAGGCCTAGTATGATTAGGGAATGGCCGATTATTAGAATTGTCCCCCCATTTTTCTTCTTTAAACGTAATCTTATGACTATGTGGTGGTATTTGGTCTAAAGTAAGAGTTACTAAGGCTTCTCCTCCCATGTTACCAATGGTATTATAATCCTGATTACTTGGATCATATCCTACTACAAATCTACCCAATAGATTAGGTCTACCAGACATACCATCACAGAATGCCCAACCATCTGGAGGAGTAGTACCTGAAAACATAGCGATTAATCCAGTGGGAACTGAAGAAGCCGAGTTTTTAATCATTTCTATAAGCTCATTCTTCAGATTAGTAAGATATTCTTGTAGATTAGTTATACCATTAGTCTGGTCATCTTTACCTCCGAATCCTTCCAGTACATGTTCTACTCTTTGAATAGAATGGGTCATGATCCCATTGTAGGCTGAGTTAAAGGGTAGTGGTTGAGGGAAACAACCTCCATAAGGGATGATTGCATAGTTTTCTGACTCCTTCGTATTAGCATCAGTACCAGAACCATATACTCCAATCAGTACCATGGTATTCTTACTATTTCTGTAGGGTTCACAAGCACCTTCTACCTGAGAATTAAGATAGGTATAATTTAATTTCTCATGTGAAGCAGGATTATTCTTTACTATATCCCAAGAGATTTTGTCTTCTGCTAAGGGATAGTAAGGATTCTGTGATTGTTTATACAGAGTATATAAGCTTTCATAAGATGAAGACCAATATGCTACGAAAGTAATAGGGTTTTCAATTGGTTCTGATATTTCTTGATGAACTGCGAATAAGAAGATATCTGAATTAGCCCCTTGAGCACCTTGGATATTATCTACTACTATCTCTTCATCATCAGAGATGAATATATAACCATCCCTAGAAATACATCCGAAGTTTATCTGAGGTGATTCTCCATCTTCAGAATTCTTTACCATATATCTAGCAGTAATTCTATCTGCTACATCATTCTTGAATACCTTACCATTTTCTGCTTTAGCTTGAACTGATAGCTTATTACCAGATACCTTAACTGAGCCGAATCCACAGAATGGGCCAAGAGCAACAGGGGCAGCAATTGCTTCTGCTGCCTCCTTAGATTTAATCAAACCCTCATATTTAAAGTACGTTTTCATTGTTACTATTGTTTTTAGATTGTTTATAATTCCTAGATTGTTCTGACATATCCTTGAAAGCTTCAGATAAGTTATTGAACTTCAAGGTTACTATAGACCAAAGTATCTTCCAGATACTGTATCTCTTTTCTACTCCGTGTAATGTACATATATGACCATAAATAGAATCCACTTCGAATCCGTAACATACTACCAATACGGTTATAGATACTACTAATGGGTCTAACCCATAGGGCTCTCCAATAGCCTTACCAAGAACTGCTCCCATTAATAAGTAACATATATAATCTATTATCTTATTAAAAGTTCTTCTTCCAGCTCTGGATTTTCTAATGGGTATGCCCTTTAACTTACTAGCATTCATTCCAAACCAGAAGTCGGCAATTATCAATATGAATGCTAATAGGATCATCCATCGAAGGTCATATAACAATTGAAGACACTCTGTAGCAAAAGCTACCGTAAATCCTTTAGATACTATAGATGTAGTGGATGTTTCAGTATACATGTCGTAATATTGATTTATTCCTGAGGTTTCGGGGTTATTCTCCATGCTGTATTTTCGGGTATATCTATTTCGAAAGTTTTACTGCTAATATCATCAGAGTTCCAAACCAATTCATTTGGTTGTACATCAAAAGCTAAAGTAACTTCAAATGTACACCTTACATCGGTTTTGTTAACAGCTTCAAATATATAAGTACCAGGATTAGAAGTTCTAAATTCATAAGGTACTGGATGTGAATCAGCTTGACCCACTAATCTTACATCAGTTATAAAATCCTTATGATTAGAAGAACATACCACAGTGGTATATACTTCTCCTTCTCCTTGCCCACTTAGAGTAGCTCTTTCAGGACTACAACTTATCTTAACTTCAAGATTATAGTCTTTGATTACTAATGTAGCCTTCTTGCCTTTATTACCCTTACCAACAAAGGTATAGGTACCCGCTTTATCTAAAGTAATAACTTCTTCGAATTTATACTCTGCTCCGGTTTCCATAAGTAATACTGAATCATATTCCTCTATTTCGAAAGGCATTACTCGGATAGTAACCGACTTACCTTCAGCAAGTTGATATGATACATTTACCTTCTGGTTATTTGGAGTATTAGCCCAATCCCTTGGAGATATCCAATTAGGATCTGAAGGATTTACTGCTTCGATATAAATATAGGGATCTTCTGGTTTGGTATAACTATATACTGACCAAGTAGTATAAACTGAAGGATCTCCCTTACATACAGCTTTATAACTTCCCGGTTTATTGCATGAATAAGTAGCACTAGCTTTACCATTACCAGATTTATTCAAGGTAATATCGGTTAACTTAGTATTATCACAATAAATACTAACTCCATAATCTATAAGATTATCGGGATCATCAGAGGGAGTTACTGATAAGTAAAGTTCTTGATTTACAGACCCACTTCCCATCTCTAAAGATAAAGTTTGATATTCTTTAGATAAATGGTAAGTGAATTTAGAGATACTGGTATATACGGTAAATATTCCTATACCATCAAAGTTCTCTAAATTATCCTTAGTACAAGCAAACTTATAAACTCCAGTACCAAATGTTTGGAAAGTATCCCCAGATTTATACCTAGTATCATCTTTACCAATCAAGTAACATTCCAAACCTTCCTCATCATAATCATCTTCTATAGTTAGTATGGTTTTAGCTAAACTAGTTACATTACTTGATAGCTTGAATTCTTCTGGAGTACATTTAACCTTGTATTTATTAGGTTCTCTAGTAACAACCAATGAAACTCTTTTTACTGGGTATTCTACAATCTGGAATTCATAAGTACCTGGCTCTTTAAATTTATAAGTTGAACCAGAAGGCTTAACTTCAGTTTCCCCAACCAATTGTATATTAACTGGAGTCTGTTTACCTTCTTGATAAAGAGTAGCTGTAACTGTAGCCGATACCTCCTTATTAGTTGGTGTAATATGCAGTGTAGTTGGATTAACCGATATATTATAGGATTTGACTACTTCCTTTAATTTTACATGAACTTGGGTAACTTTAGTCGGGTCTCCCACACTTCTAAAATAATAAGTCTGATTACCTATAGTGGCATTAAAAATAGTGCCATTTTCATATTTCTTGTAACCCCAAGTATTACCATCTCCAGATACCTGATACCTTAAGTCGGCATTTTGATAATTACTAGAGACTGTAACCTTAATAGGTACAGAGGTTATATACCCAGGCTGAATAGTGTTTATATTTGGGTCTACAAAATCGGCTGTTATCAGATAATTATCATTTATATTAAAACCATAATCAATAGTAGCTCCTACATGATAAGGCTTAAATCTATCGATTATATTTTCTATAGCTTTTCTGAACTCTATAAATTCTCCCGAGTTATTTGAATAGCCATGTCCAGTTATATGGAAGGTTACATTGATACATTGACTACAACCGTAAATGTTATCAAAGTTAGATTTATCATAATACTGATCTTGGTCAAAGTAAGGATGTGTTTTTAACCAACCATCATAACCTGATTTAGCGGGGTCATCAATGGTACAGTTTAACCCATACATTCGGAATAATATTTCAAAGAACTGAGAAGTACCTCGTATCTTTATCAGAGATATAGAATACTTGAGTAAATCTCTTATCTGTTTAGTAGTTAAAGCTAAAGCCCCTTTCTTAGGTAAAATCCATTTAGACTTAAGGCTATTTAATTCAGCTTCACTTAACAGACCATTATAATAAGTTTTAAAAGCCCCTTCATCAATATTATTCCACCTTGCAAAAGGTAATTGCCCAAAGCTTTCCCAAAGGTAATTCAAATAAATCTCTGGGCAGGTATCAAAGTCAGTTATTCCTAGTAAACTCTCAATATCTGCGGATATATTATCTTGAAAATAACTTCCACAAATTTCTAGGAACCTTTCTAAGATACCCTTTCCATCTACCTTATAAGTGTCTTGGTCTTTATATTCAAAAGGTAGGAAATCTATAAGTTTCTTAAGGTCTATCATATTAAACAGTTTCGTGAACAGTTAAAGTTAATTGAGAAGATTTCTGGAATACAGGTAAGTTATATCCAGGATCTTCATAATCCATATTAGGTTCTGAGATAGTAATAGAATAACGATATCCCTGTTGATAGCCATTTGCTTGTATGTCCAAAGAGAAAGTGATACCATTATTTTTATCAGTGATGTTTATAGTACTACCTACAGAGCCAGTAGTTTGGAATCCTCCACTTGAAGCTTTTACAGTGTATGAATTGCTTCCAGTAAAGTTTATAAAATAGGTCATGGACCCATTAGCTTTCTCTAATTTAAACTGACCAAGAAGTAATTCCTTGTTACCATATATGGTAACAGGCCAAGGTTTAATATAGAACTTCTTGATATGTAAGTAATCTACCGTAGATAGGTTATCAATCAAAGCATAAATATCTGAGATTCTTACTTTGCCCCCAATCTCGGAGTTCTCAATAGAATAAGCATTGTATAAGGCATTCAGAACTTGAGCTTGGATTTCGTTGGTCTTATAAGATTTCTTACCGGTTACTTCTATCTCTAAGGTTATATCTACTAATCCTGCAGATTTAACTTGAAGCCAAGTAGTTAAGGGGGCTCTCTGTGATAGTTGGGTATAAACCTTGTTTATCATAGCAGAATCAGCTACTCCACCATTATCAGCACTGATATATACTGTAAGCTTTCTTCCACATTCATAATCTACGGCAGCTTTATTTACTCCATCTATTAGCATAGCTAAATCTACGAAGTCCTGTTTGCTTACAGCTACTCCAAGAGTTTTAACACTCAAGGTATATGTTCTTTTAACATACCAAAGTTCTCATAACTAGAACCTCCTCCTGCAGCATATTGATTACTAGTGGTAGCCTCAGATATAGAAGCTTTTACTATGGCTGGAGTTTGTACAATAGAACCAGCTGGTACATTACCTTGAATACCAGTGGTGATATAGAAGCTTGCTGATGTTACCTTTTGACCTGCAGAAGGTATAGAACCAAAGGTACCATCTCCAAATACTATTACGGCAACTTGACTAGCATTGACAGTTACCATAAAATGTTTATCTGAAGGTTTAGAATAAGCAAAGGTATCTACTAAAGTCCAAGTAGTTCCATCAATGGATAATTGCATTGTACCATGCTCATAATATTTACCATCAGGTAATTTACCTATTGTGATTTCGGGTCTACCTTCGGAAGGTATTACTAATCCCGACAATCCAGACTGATTATATTTCTCATGTTGAATCAGAGGTATTTTACAAGTAGTAACATTAGCATACCAAGTTACGTCTCTAGCAGAAAGCCAGGAGTTACCATTAACATCTGTAAAGAGAGTTTCTTTTGGGATAGTCAACCTAGAAGCAATATTACTACCTGTAAGATCACGAGTTAGGATTACATCTACTGAAGCAGCTACTGCTCCTCTCGGATGATAGTCTACCAATAAGCCATGCTTTACTACACTATCATAACGCCGAGCCGTGGATAAGAAAGATTCCCTACCCACGTTATCAATGTAATAATGAAGTACTTCAGCAATAGCTGCAAACAGAGATAGGATAATTATCAGAATATTACCCTCGGAATAATCCGTGATAAGAGTCTGACCATTCTTATCCTTGATAGTAGTAAGAGATTCGATCAGCTTAGCTTTAATCTGTTGAAAGGATCTCTGATAAGGGTTTAGCCATTTATTCGTTATCATATTAGTAAGGTTTTAAAATATTTTCAGACCTATCATAACTAATACCCAATACCTGTTGGCTACCAGTTTGATTAATTACATAATTCATCTCAATGAAAAGTTTGGTACCCTCTAACCTCATATTCAGGCTTTTAAAAGTAATCCTAGTTTCATAGGTAGAGATAGCTTTCTTTAAGAAGTCTTTTACCAAGAAAGCTAAAGCCTGAGTATTAGGTTCTTCTATACATTCCCATAGCCTAGTACCAAAATCTTCTTGCCTGAATCTTTGACCTATATCATACCAAAGGAGAGCAGATAGGTTATTATGAACAAGTTCAATATCTCCATTTACTGGATACCAACCTTTCTCTCCCTTTTCATTCTCAGTAATCCGTATTGGAAACAAAGGACCAATACCGATAATATTAGTGTATAAGTTATTTGCCATTAGTGTACAAATTTAGAATCCTCATAATCTGTTTTATTAAAAGTAGAAAATGGTTTCGTGACTGGAGTAATAACAGGTCCACTAACTGCAGGTCCCGATTGAATACCAGAGTGGGTATGAGAATTATATTGAGCTTTTAATGATTCTATCTCTGAAACTAATTGGTTTAGTTTCTGGGTTAATTCATTGATATTGATTATACCATCATTATTACCTTGGTTTACTATAACCTTTGAGGCATTCACATAGGCTTGAGCTTTAGAATTTATACTTACTGGGCCTTCGGCGTAAATAGTAGCAGACCCATATAAGTACATCTTGAGTGATCCATCTTTATCATTTAACCAGATTCTATTCCCATTAGGTGTAACTATACCCATAGTATCGGGATCATCCAGGATATCAGGTATTTGGTTTTGAGCCCAACCATGATATTCCCATAGAGGTTTACTAGGATCTCCATATTCAAAGGTAATATATACTATATCACCATTCTTAGGAGCCATCATTTTAAAACCAGATCCAGTAGATCCATGTTGACCCTTTGAATAAGCCCAGAGTACTATTCCTCCCATTACTTCAGGTATAGCCACTTTTATACGATTCATATGATCGGGGTCTGTGTTATTAACTACCATGGCCCTGTACACTGAATAGTATCTTCCCAAGGATTCTAATCCTTGTTCAGTTATTGTTTTTGCTGATTCATAAGCCATATCATTCGGTTTTAGAAAAGTCTTGGTTCATCTGTTTAATAATGTAATCTATATTGAAATTATACTTTCGATATACATCTTTGGTAGCTTCTACCTTTTTACGTTTAACATTAGTAATGGTAACTACATCTTCTCCATCCTTACCCGTAGATTGGTATACAGTTCTTTCTACTTCTATGATACCATCATTACCTTTAGTAGGAGTATTAGCATTCTGTTCCCTATAGATAACCATATCTTGAACAAACTTTCTTTGTTCTTCGGTATTACCATCCAAGGCTTTGAAGGCTTCATATTCTGCCTTAGTAGCATTTATGGTAAAATCAGAAGAATGAGCATCTCCAGCTTTATTTTTACCTACATCAGTGGTTCCTTGACTTCGGGCATTATTAGATACTACATCTTGAGTATTAATATTACCAGCAGCAACTTGAAAGCCAGCGGTTCCATTATTCCTAACTAATTCTAAGTCAGTAATATATCCTGTACCAGCATCCATTCTATGAGTACATTTCTTTATATACCAATACCCTGACCACCTTTTACCAACGTTCAAAAGCTGAAGTACCATTGAGGTTTTTAATGAAGGTCTTCCTACTACTTGCATTTGGCAGACTAGCTTTTTCTCAGTTATCTTTTAAACCTCCATTAGCATTTATCCTCATTGCTCTTTCTCTATTACCTACTCCTCCAGTTCTATCATATAAGTTAGTAAGGGTTTTCCAAGCGGGTACTTTCAAAAGCTGTTTTACTTTTTTGAATACCTTTACTCTGCTTCTATAATATCCATGATTATCTCCAGGGCCTCTACCAGCTTGAACTGGATTATAAGTTTGAGGATAATAGGATTCTTCATGAAGAGTTAAAGGATAGACAATGATATTTGGATCTTCTTGCATTTTAGCTAATCCCTCCTGAGTTTTCCTTTTCTCTGCATTCAGTTCAGTCATACTATTCACACGACTAGAAGACTTTAATTCCCCAGAAGAATATGAACGAGGATCTTCCCAAACTTCAGTCCATACCTCAGTGTATTTATTTTTGAATACAAAATTTAAACCCTGGTATACTTGTTTCATTGCAGAAGTAAGGTCCATTCCTCCTGCTACTAGTGCATCAATAGAAGATTTTATATTAGTTAGTTCTCCTTTAGTATAAGCTTCCTCTAGCATTTGAGAAGTAGCATCCCTTAATTCTGTATCGGACATAGACTCTAATCCACCACCTGCATCTAAATAACCAGTACCCTTAGCATCATATTCTTTCTTAGCAGATTCAGTCTTTAGTCTTTGAGCTTGTTTTTTAGAAGCCAATTCTTCATCTAAGGATTTCAATCTATCTTCTTTCCATTTCTCTACCTTACTATCAACATGGGGTTTTAAAACTTCGGGGGATCTATGAAATAATCCTGGGCTTTGCACATCTACTGTAGATAGGGCATCTAACTGTAGTGGGTCATGTAGAATCTCATTCTGTTGGTCATCGATGTAACTTACCTGGATTTGTATTTGCTTATCCTCAGGTTTTATAGTATTACCCACTTGCATCATCTTCTGCTTAGTAGATCTTTGAGTAGTAAAAGATACTCTTAATACTTCTCCGTTTTCAGCTTGGAATATGTAGGTATGATGAGGAGGTTGTTGAAACTTACGGTTATGTATGTAAATTACCCCATCTCTACTATCCACATACCAAGGCCCATTACCATAGGCAGCCATCTTAGCTTCTAGTTGAACTAGAACATTGTTACCTATTGTACCTAAGTTAGAATTAAGTACTTCAGCTAAATCGTCTGGCATACCAACTTGACCTATGCCACTAAATTGATTAGCATACAGAATGGTACCCTGTACTTCGGGAGTAACTTCTGTTGGTACCTGTATAGCTTCATAAGCTTGATTACTTATTATATTTGCCATTATTCAAACCTTTCTATTATTACTCCAACATTTAATCCGCATCCTGAATCCAAGAATTTAACCATACTATCATCGGTATCCTCAGTAGGTTTATGAGGGGGCATAAACCTAAGATGATTAGTGCCATCAATACATTTGATAGTTATATGGGTACCTGTAGAATCAAATATACAATCGAAATCCCTTACTTTGATATTTATAGCGGGGCTTGATACAAATGTACCATCACTAAAAATATATCCCCACTGTAAAAAGATATCTCTATTTTCCTGTAAAGCTTCTACATCTACAGTATCTGGATTACCAGTATCAATAGTTATTGTAGCTAAGTTTTCTTTTTCTTCATCATATACATATGACCAGCTACTTATATACGCTCCTAAAGGTATACCAGTAAGAGGGTTCATAACTGGTATACCTTGATTATCAAAAATGGCTAGGTAAGGAGTACCTGTGCCTTTATATAATATGAGATTATTTGCTTTAACTTCCATAAGCCGGTATCATTAATACCATTCCACCTTTTAATTCAGTGAACGGGTTTATTATATTATTATACTCAGCAATAATATACCATTTACCGGAATCTCCATAATACCTATAAGCGATATTCTGTAGAGTTTCACCCTCTTTCAGGGTATGCTGAAAGTCATTGGGAGAAGAGGGTATAAGTAATGGGTAGGATTCTAAAGAATAATCTCCATCTCCATAATTCAGAGTAAATCCATTATCGTATGGACTTGCTCCAACTAAATAAGAAGTTATATCCATGGTTACTTGATTTTATCGGTTGTAAAAATACCCACAGTCTTTTTCTGCAGCTTTACTTTTAACAATATCCTCATAAGATAAACTATATGAGCTTACTCGTTTGAATATTAATTCTTGAGTAGCAGTAGCAGGATACAAATTTAGGTCTTCTCTTATATCTACTGAACCTTTCATACGTTGTCTAGAAGCATTTCTAAAATTAGAAAGAGAATATGTAGCAGAAGTAAGTATATAATAATGACCTTCAAAAGTATCAGAATTTCCCCACTGAATCTGTAAGATTGGGGGAGCTGCTTGATAAGCATTAGATTTACTCCAGGATTCTAATAACCTACATTTAGTTAATACTTCAGCAGGATTATCTGGATCATCACAGTACCAAGATACATTGAATTGTACAATATCTTCTGAACCCGTATAATGATACATAGGAGTATTTCTACCCATAGACTTAATGGTAGCCCAAGTTGTTTCTCCTCTAAAATCAAAGCTCAGAGGTCTATTCTGTAAAACAATATATTGGTATGGGCTAACATTGGTATTATATATGATTACCTGGTTCAATTTTCTTATATCTTGACTTACTCCATAAAGTTTATTGTTTTCTACTACAGTCCTACCTTGAGCAGGATCATCTCTGTCAATCTTAAGATTTCCATGCTGAAGTTGTAATCTCCTAATGCTTTGAAGAGAACTGTTAAGTACTGGATTCTTGGAAGATCTTTCTTTTTCTCCCAAAGCCCCATTAGGATTAAACAGTTTACCTCTTGGAGCAGTATCCTTAGGTAAACCCGAAGTTAATCGGTTAAGGTGTATCTTAGCTCTCCATAGTTTATTTAGGGGACCAGTAAGTACTCCAGCAGTATCTTGGGTAAGATTATTATATTTCTTAACAACCTTACCTGCTAGTTTTCCTAATATTCTTGCCATAATTTAAGGTATTAATCCAATTTGAGTAGCATAATTAACTCCTAAAGTTTCACCTGGAGCTACAGAACCAACAGGAGCTCCATCAATAGTAATGTTAACAGTACCATTAGGTTTATCATTCAGTAAAGCTGCCCTGATAGCTCTTGCCATTTTCTCGGTTAAATATTCATCACTAGTTAGAGTTTCCTTTGATAGATTAGAATCAGTGTTCTTGTTTAAGGAATCTATTAACCTGGGTAAATAATCTGCTACAAGAGGTAATGCTATACCAATGGCCATTCCCCAAGGACCTCCCAAGAATCCAGCCAATCTACCGAATATGCCTTTCATACCTAACCTAGCTACTGCAGGTCCGGCAGTAGGAGTAGGCGGTTTAGTAGTACCTCCCCCAAGTCCTCCCAATGTTGGCCCGGGTATTCCAAACTTCCTAATACGTTTACCATCTGGCCCATACCAACCTCCTCTAGGTCCAGCAGTCCAACCGAATGCCATTGCCTTTTGAAGGTAATACTGTTCCCTCATAATCTGAGTGATATGTATTAATCTAGCTTCTAATACAGCTGCAGCAGAAGCAGACTTACTAACTCCACTTGCCGTAGCCTGAGATTGGGTATTGGTTTGTTGCATATAAGTAGAAAGCATTCTACCAGTAGCAGCTAGGTACCTATAGCCATTTACTACTAAAGCCGTAATTGAACCCCAAGCTAATGCTTTAACTACTATCTGACCTCCTATAGTACCAGCTATTCCTTGTACCCATTGAGATATCTTAGTGAATACAGTTAATATAGGATTAAAGACGTCGGCTAAAGTTGACCCTATATTTACTACTAAGTTTTCAAAGTTAGATTTGAAAGCTTCAATGATACCCTGTGGAGTCTTCAATCTTTCCTCAGTAACCTGTTCTACTATGCCGGAGTTCTTATCATATTGTTCTAAGATCTTAGTCATCTTATCAGAACCCGACATCATATTTCGAATCTGATTAGAGATATCGCGAGTACCTCGAACTCCGAAGATATTATAGAAAGCTTTAGTTCTTTCCAGAAGGGGTTTATTCATAAGAGCTTCTCCAAACTTACGATATACCTTATCTAATCGAATAAGATTACCCTCGGCATCAAAGAAATCTTGTGGACTTAAACCTAAACTAGTTAATGCACTAAATCCTTTCTTTTTCTGGTCGGCTAAAGAAAGTTGCAAATAACGAATCATATTTGCTAATGCAGTACCAGCTGATGAACCCTGAATACCCATATCTCCCAATACACCGATAGCTGCAGCAGTCTGTCTTAAGTCATACCCTGCATTAGCCATATCGCTCCAGCATAAGTAATAGCTTGAGCCAAATCGGTAAGAGACATATTAGCGTTAGTTACAGCCGTATATAAATCATCTGTAACCTTAGTAGCTTGTTGAGAAGGTATAACATACATTGACATGATATTAGTCATCAAGTCAGCTACACCTCCTTTACCTCCAAAGGGTTGACCAAGGATAGATGCTAACTTAGCAGCAGGCCCAGTCATATCTTTTATCTGTTCTACTGTATTACCTGCCATTGCTAAATATCTTTGACCGGAAGCAATATCTGCAGCAGTCAAGGGAGTAACGGCATTGACCGATTGGGCTAATTGCATCAATTCTGTTTGTTGCTCAGCGGTAGCTCCTGCAATCTTTGAGGCCATAAATATAGTATCTTGGACCTTAGCCGAATACTGATAAGCTTCTGCCATGCCTCCAAGTACTTTCATACTATTTTGTACAGCATTACCTGCACTCATCTGAATAGCCCTGTTCCAGTCATTCATATCATTCATCATATTGTTGAATGATTGTGAAATTTTACCGGTTTCAGAGCTAAACTTATCTCGGAGTACCATTGATACCCCGACTTCTACTAAACTTCTTGTATCTCCTATCATGTTGACATTTTCTTCTTCATTTGTTTATAATAATTCTCAGCTATGAGTAGGAATTTCTTTCTTTTACGAACGGGTAGACACAAAAAGGTGAGATAGTCTAAGACTATCTCAGCCCGAGTAATGTATATGTAATCTTCCTCTAAATTATATCTCCCGTCAAGTAGAAAAATCAGGAGCAGCATAAATTGGGTAATCCATCATGTTCCCAGTTTCTGGATTTTCGATTTGAGTTATATCCATGGAAGATTGGGTCTACTGTATTTACCAACCGATGGATTTCTGCCATATCCCTTGATGAGAATAGAGAGAAGTTTTCTACTTTCTCAAATTTATCATCCACCTTTAACTTAAGATTACGAAGAAGAAGAGTAGAGTGTCGAGTAAGTTTACTTGGTGAAAGCTGAACCATCTGAGACTCTTTTTCTCCATCCATCAATTCGAATTGGATTACCTTACCTGAGTTCAATTCCTCTGTATATTGCATAAGAGTAAATCCATCTTCTCCTTTTCTTCCCGGGTAGTAAGGAATGGCATTGGGTTTTTCTTCCATTTCTTGTTCTGTAGGAAGTACTGCATAATCGAAAAGAAATTCTCTCAAGTCCTGAGAGTAAGTTACAGAATCCTTGTTATCCCATTTATAAGTAAATTCTACTTCCTCTCCCAAAGAGAAGATTCGAGAATTAAATAGGATACAGTATCTATCCAGCAAGGGTAACTTAAGAGCATCCTCTATGGTTAATCTACCTGACTTAGTAGCATTCGTTTTAACTACTATTGCTGAAATATATTTGGTAAGATTCATAAGATTCTTTGAATCTACCGGGTTGGTGATAATTTCTTCATCTTCACCATTCTGCTCTCTGATTTCAAAAAGTCTACCAGAAGGAGCAGTGAATACTAAGGTTCTTAGTGTCATATCCATTTTATCTAATTTTTAAAAGTTCATAATTTCATAGTAACGGTAAGTATCAACAAGAAAGGGGTGAAACTCCTTATCTAGGAATCCCACCCCTCCACCTAAAACTCTAGTAAGAAAATGACTAAGAGAGTTAATACTTATCGCAAGTACCGACAGAGAATTCTATATTTTCTATTGTGTTTTCTGAAGCCATACGATCTAAGTCAAGGCCAGTTACTTTACAAGGCCAAACTTCTTCAAGCAGCCAAGTATTTAGGACAGATACTCCATCTTCTGCAAGTTCATTTACAATGGCAGTTTCCCAATATTCACTAGGAACTAACCCACCTCCAGCTATCATATCTTGCAAGAATATAACCAATCTTGAAGCCAGGTATCTGAACCAGCAGTAGTTAAAAGTTTCTCTACTACCAGATTACCTACGGTAACTCTACCAGCAGTTTTTACATCCCTGTTTACATCTCCATGAGCAACCTGGTCAATCTCAATATCCGGAAGTTGGCAAGTCTGGAATAGATACGTATTGATAGGATGTTTTGGGAAAGAGATGCTCCATAGGAATTTCTTTCTAGGATTCTTTACTTTTGCTCCCATGTTTTATGATTTTAATGTTATTCGTTTTCTGAAATATTAACTGATTTAGAAGCTGCATCGATTACAATGTTAATTGTAATTTCTTGCATAGGAACAATATCCTTATACTTCAGGATTACTTTATATTTACCCTGACGGACATCAGCTTCATTATTTACGGAGAGTTCTGAATAAGAGCCAGCATCTTGGTCACCCATCCATATATACTCTGACATAGCATTTTCATCTACCAGATTATCTAGGATTGGTTTTACCTCAAGATAGATATTCTTCCAAGTACCCCAGATATTGGGCTCTTCCAAATACTTATTCAATATAGGACGAAGAGTCTTCTTCAAGTACAAATTCAACCTTACAATTGAAAGGAATCTTTCTGAATCTTGTTTTACTTGAGAAGAGAAGCAATGCCATAACATGGTTTGTTTACCAGAAGACGGAGTATCTTTGATTACAATCATGTTGCATACATCTGAGCCAATTCGTTTAGTTCATTATAACGAGAATCACTACCATAGTTAGGACTTACTGGGCCCTGACCATCATAGATTACTCCACGGTTCATACCGGCAAATGACTTCCAAGGTCCATAGTTAGAAGCAGAAGTATCACCCAAACCGAAGATAGTACCCAATACATCTGAATTAGTAAGTAATCCGAATTCATTGTAGTACTTGATACCACCTGCAAAATAGGCCGCATACTTAGAATTACCGATACTACCCAAACAGTTATTAATCCAAGTGATAATGCTCTGCTTATTTCTAGGCTGAGTTCCCTCAGAATAATGGGTAGTATATTTAGGTACTTCGATGTAATAGGTATATTCTTGCAATTCAGCACACATATCTTTAGCAGCCTTATGTACTTTTAAAACATCTTGATCTGTTTTCAGATGTTGATGAATATGAGAACAAGCTAACTGATAAACATCTGTATAATCCTTTACCAAATCCAAAGAAGCAATCCATTCATCTGCAGTAGGGTCAGCACCAGCAGTACCCAGTGTACCATTGAACATAGTCTCAGTACTAGTGGCTTCTTTACCTCCAACTTGGATAGTTAGTGGATTCTCAGTTTGGTCAATTGAAGTCTGAAGCCAAGCTACCAGGTTTTCGAAAGACTTAATCTTATCGGTAGTGGTTACCATCTTAGGTTCCAGGTATGCAGAATTACTAGCAAAGTTGCTTAAAGCCAGGTAATCTACAGAAGTTTTATTCTGAGCATCCTTAGTTTTATAAGTAATTACCGGACCTGATTCCAGGATGGAACCATTGGCATCATATATGTTATAGAAGATGGTATTCACTGATTTAGAAAAACCCACTTTAAAGGTTTCTCCAGAACCAATGGGATCACCATAACCTTTAGTTACCAAACCAAAGCTTACATTAATACCTTCTGAAGTAAATTTCATTACTTCAGAAGCTTGAACTTCTCCAGGTATAGCAGAAGCTAATTCAATCTCATCTTCTTCTAATACTCTAGAGTCTTCTGCTTTAGTAATGGTACCCTTTTTAGCACCTGCTCCCAATACACGAATAATTCTTAGCTTAGAACCTCCTACTAAAGCTTTCTCTATGTTAGATACAGAACCATCAGGTACAATCTCTTTACCAAATATTCTTTGGAATTGAGAGAAAGAAGTGATTAATTCTGAAGGATCATCATAGGGACCTTTTTCAGTTCTAGCCAAGAAACATGATACTCCTAAAAGAGGAGTAGTCTGTTGAACATTGTTGTTCTCGAATTTAAAAACAACGCTTGGTGATTTTGACATATCCTTGTGTTTTATAGGTTATACATTAATTTAATTAATACCAGTAAGTATCGTTACCTTACTGGTATTATTAGAAAATTAATCTTCTTTATTCTTAAATAAACCTCCGATAGCCTTAATCACATCATAGAAACCACATCCTGATAAACCAGCAGCTAATCCATAAATTAATACCTGGTAGAATGGGTAGTTTTCCAATAAGGGTGTAAGTTGTAATCCCCAAGCTATAAGACATACAAGAATACCTACTAAGGCAGATATACCAATCTTAGCAAGTTTGTTGTCTTTGATAGCTGGGATTACCTTTAGTATCTGAGTAACCAAAGATGATACCAAAGTTACTATACCCGTAAAGGTACCCAGATTGATTACGAACTCTGAACCAGTTGAAGGTTCTACTTCTGCAGCAAACAATGACACTGGTAAAATGAGTGCCATCAGCATAAACACTAACTTTTTCATTTTAGTAAATTTTTGAGTTAAACATGTATATTGAGATTGAGCATCTCCTCGTCCTTTTGGTATTCTGGTCCTAGTAAAAGACTTATATCTTTTATAGGTATTAGATCCCCCATTTCTACCAGTTTTTCTGGTATAATACCATCCTTACATACATATTGGTATACCTTTTCCAATAATCCATGGGATTCATCTGGATGGTCATAGAAATTACCAATCTCTATAAACAGATTCCCAGTAGGAGCTATCCTACCTTTATCCCATTCTTCTAAATCATTGAAGTAAGGTCTTATATATCCCTAGTGGGTAATGCTTCATGAAGAATAGAGTGAAGTAATCTCATATCATTCTGAGTAGTTGCTACCAGATGAATATCGATAGTGATATCCTTGGTTTCATACGGGAACTCTGACATCTGATAATTGCCTGCCTCTAATTTATCTCCAATGATATATTTCTCTACTCCAATATCTCCAGGATAATAAGCAGTGCTTTCTATAGTTATCCTTGGACAAGTTTTAGGACCTCTTACCTGGTTATTACCTATACCAAATAAGTAAATGAACTTATCTATTGCTTCCTTATCTTCTTGGAATCTCTTTTCATTCTCTTGTGATAAAGGTAAATAATCCTCAGGATTAAGTCCCATCTTCTTTTCTAAGAGAACATTCAATAAGCATATATAGAAGGTTCTCTCTACTATCTCTTGTGAATTTACCATAATTACCTCCTATCTTATTTTCATTACATAAGCCAATACATAATATGGTGGCCTATTCTCATGAGCACTACCTCCACCAGTTGGCTGAGTATAAGCTGAATAATCCGAATCTGGTATTTTATGATTAGGGAATGGCCGATTATTAGAATTGTCCCCCCATTTTTCTTCTTTAAACGTAATCTTATGACTATGTGGTGGTATTTGGTCTAAAGTAAGAGTTACTAGGGCCTGCCCACCAGTATTACCAATACGTTCGTATTCATAATTTCTTGGATCATATCCTACTACAAATCTACCTCTTAAGTCTGGAACACTTATATAACCAGCTTTAGTAGAAGCAGTATTATACTTATCTCCAATAGCTTTATATAATTCTGGGTATTCTGCTATACTTACTTGACTTCCATCACAAAGTACATAACCTTCAGGAACTCCAGAACCAGACCATAATTGGATAAGACCAATATCCCCTCCAGCAGTGTTCTCTTTTTTACCCTGTCTACAAGTTACAACTACAGTTTTACCTGATTCATCCTGTATGAAAATTACTTGGCCAAGTTTATCATTATGAGTATTATCGTTTAAGCTCATGATAAGAGTAGTACCAGAGCCAGATACATCTCCCGAGTTTTCCCTAGTATAATTTACATTAACTGGATCACCAACTTTCTTTCCATTGATTACCATTTGTTTAGTAGATACAATAGTAACCTCTTTACTTTCTCCTGTAGGCTCAAAGTATAATTCAGTGGGTGAAACTCTGAAAGTGTATTCATAATTGCCTTCCCCTTTCTTGTGGATAAGCTTTACTTCTTTAGTTGACCCATCTACAGCTTCTACTGTTAAGATCTGAACTATATCTTTGTCCGTAGCATTCTTTTCTTCTGGTGTTACCGTTATAACAGTCCTACCTGAACCTTGATTCTTGCTTATAGTGAATCCCATTATCTTCTATATTTCCTTATTTCTTTACGAAGTTCTCTTACTATAGTTTCCTTCAGAACCTTCTTACCACCAACTTGTTCGAAAGCTGGTGCCCATAGAGGTCTTGGAGGTAAATTACCACCTCTAGAACCATACTCTAACATGATAGCTACTTGGTTCAATGTTCTTTTACTAGTCCTATCACCCTTTCTGGTTTTCTTAAGGTTAGTAGGTATACCTACGTAAGTTCGATTCTTCTGTTTTACTATTTGTACTGATCTCAAATACTGACCCGTATAATTCAAAAGGGTATGCTCTCCATATCGTTTAATGGTATTAGCCGAGTGAGGATCCCAATGAGTTCCTCTTGGAGGAGTACCCGTTCTTAGGCATTTTTTCACAAGTCTGAGAAGTTGATTGCCAAATTTCTCAGTAGCTCTATCATAAGCATTCCTCATGATAGAAGGAGTTTCTGCAATTAACCTCTCAGCTCTAGCCTGTTCTTTTGGGTCAGTATATATCTGTAAGTCTCCCAAGGGAGTACTTATAGTTATGTTTACTGACTTACTTGCCATCTGGATTTTCCTTCGGTTTATTCAAGCCAAGTGAATCCATCATAAGATTTATGGCTTGCTGTTGTGATTGTAATACTGATACTACATCTTTCCTGAATGAAGCGAATTCTTCATTGAATTGACTACCATTAGTGGGCTCCTTGTTTTCAAACATAGCAAGGATATTATCGCATTCCTTTATTATGTTCTCGTATTTACCTACATTATTAATAATACCAAGAGCCTGTGACCTTTGCAATGATACTTCGTTTACAATATTATTTCCAATTAGAGTGTAGTACACATTGTTATAAATACCCTCATTCCCATCCGAAGGTAAATATACGGTTACTGTACCAATGGAATCTTGAAGAACAATTTCTATAAGATTAGAAAAGCCATCACCATTTTCATTAGCTCTGGGTTTACTTTCTCCTACCTTTACTACTTTAGCTCGGTCAAAGATTGGGTACATTGATCTTCTGTCTCTTTCTAGAGTAAAGACTGAATCTCCTCTTTGTAATGATTTAAATTTCATTTCTTCCATACTGCATTATTTTTATTGATTAGACTTAATCCCATTTGAACCATACTGGGATTCTGTTTCATAAATTCTACTAGGTTCAAGAAATTATAGTATCCATAGATATCTATCAGTCTTTGTGCTTCATCGGCTACTCTCTTTGCTACCTCTAAATTAGGAGCCGGTAGTTGCATTTGGAGAGTAAAGGTTTGTAGTTTATTATCTTCTTCCATGTTTCTTACTAGATTAAAACGAAAAAGGGAAATACCCACTACAGGTACCTCCCTTTTCCCTAATCAACTTTAATAGAAATTATGCAGTTTTATTACCTAAAGCCTGTACTACCGAGTTAATAATGTTCTGATCTCTTTGAGCATCAACTACTCGATTCAGTCTAGCAATTTCTTGGTCTTTTGCAGTGTTCTCAATCAGACACTTAATCTCTTGCTGGCCTTTCATTACCTCGCAATGATTACGTTCTGCCTGAAGAGCTAATCTGTTTTCGGATTCTCTAACTAAGCTCTTAATTTCACAGCAGCAATTTGACTGTTGATGTTCCATCTGGCAAAGACGATCCATAACCCGATTGAACCCTGCTCCCATTTGATCACGAGAATCCCGGATATCAGAATTAGTCTTATAACCAAGATCACAAAGGCCACGTTCAGTAGCAAAGCGATTGTTAAGTACTTCTTTACCTACACCCTCTACTTGTCTAGAAACTCCTGCAATTTCAGAAGTAACTCCACGAGCAGCATCAGATATGTCTTTGTAAATACCAGCTTTTGCTTCCTTGAACAGTAGATTCCACTTTTTGGATATCAGCTTTTGTGTCATTGATTTTGTCCCACACAGAAACTGCAGCAGCACCAAAACCACCACCTACTAAAGCTCCACCGACAGCACCCCAACCGGAGCCCCATCCTCGATTATTACAACATTCATCACTATAACGATTACGATCCGCAACCACTACAGTACCTTCACCAGATTTAACTTCCATAATGATTTAGTTTTAAAGTTAATAATTAAATTTATCTATCAATAAATGTACTAGTGTTGTGTTTAGGATTAAATTGTCTAGGTGGGCCAAGAAACATCCCAATGATGGGTATTATTCCCCTCTTCAATCCTAAAGTTACCAATTGATAACCATAAACCTCTTACAGAATTATAGGCCCATACATAAACATTATCTCCAATCCCTCTATCCTTAGTAGTACTTTGAATAGAATTCACAGTTATTTTACCTTCTACTGAGTCCACTATAATACCCTCACGTATTAAGCTCATACTATACCTAAAGTCAGAAGTATGAGGCATATTAGCCGTATCAAATAATCCCCACGTATCTTGATCATTACCATTTGAAATATTTAAACTTAATTCCAATCTGAAATTATTATTTTTAGCTTCTTGAAGAACTCTGAAAATTACTGTTTTTCCCGATGGCTTCTGTCTAAGAGTATCTGCCCAGTTTTTACAGAAGTGCCTGAATTCTGGGCTATATTGGCATTAAATTTAAAGGGGGATTGATTATCTTGTGTTAGTATTAGACCTATGCCTGAGGTCTCTATACCTGTATGTACAATTTCTATCTCGTCTACAGATAAGGGGCTACCATTGTGAGTAGAGATAAGATTAAATACATGTTTATTTGCCAATCCATTTGAGGGAGCTGAGAATGTGAAATCGGCGTAATGCCCATTACCATTTGAGTCAGTAATATAAAACTCATAGACATCTCCTGCTTCTTGAATTATTGTCAGAGTACAAGTTTTACCAGATTCCCCTTGAGTAAAGGTAATAACTCCAGTTCTAGATGAACTACTATTATTAGTAGCTACCTTATATGTAGCCCCAGCACCTGAACCAGATATAGTAATCCAATCCACATTAGAAGATAAAGCCCAATTAAGGAATTGATTACCATTCTTCCTAGAATATACTCTTACAGGTCTATTGTATGATGAATCTGAACTTGGCCAACCAGAATAAGTAAGAGAAGTACTCAAAGAATCCCCCGAGTTTTCTCTAATACCAAACTCATAAGTTGAAGCACTCTGTTGCGCTGTTTGTACTAATTCTCTACTTAGACCATTGGGTTGATTAGCTCTAATTGTATGAGTTCTGCCTGAAGTATTTGGGTTCTCAGGTATGGTAATAGTTACTTTAAAGTAATAACCACTCACATTAGTAATAGTTTCGGTTACTCCGGATGGCAAAATAAGAGTAGGTTTAATAGCTTCGGTAGAACTTAAAGAACCGTTAACATATCTAGACCTATAACTTTTTATATAAAAAGAAATATTACCTCCTTTACCTTCAACAGTACCAATGGATAAAGTACTAGTTTTATAACCACTATTCTGTTGAGTACTATGTTCAAATACTATACCGCTACTAGGATAAGTTACCTCAGCCGAATTCTGTGTAATGGTTAAATATACAGGAGTTGCCGTATCGTAAGTAAACTTAATCTTAAAAGTTCTAGGTGATGAGTTAGGGTTTGGTGCTACACTAATACTACATCCACTAGAAGTTTTACCAGAGATGGTAATATCAGATGAAGTTCCCTCAACTACTTCAGCTGAAGTATAAGTAGAACTAACATTTTCTACATAAGTTCCGTTTATATATTTATCATAATTGGCATTTACTGTCAACCTAAATCCTGAACCAGTTCCAGGTACATTTTTAGTAGTTGGGGATATAGATAGATGATCTACATAGGTTACTTGACCTCCTTCCTGAGAAATTGAGATAGTCTGGTCTGTAGCACTTGGGAAATCGAAAGTAACCGTAAAATTTCTAGCAGAACCACTATTACTTGGGATAGAAATACTATTACCACTAATAGAAGCCGGACTAGAAACTCTTACGGTAGCAGTTTCTGATTCTGTATAACTACTACCTTGACCATTCCAAGTATAAGTTCTACTTGCACTCTTAGCAGTTACATTAGATTGACCTCCACTGTAACTGAAAGAAGTTTTATCTACTCTACAGTTATAACTCCATGAAGAATAAACTTTTCTACCTGCTGCCTGGGTAAAAGTTGCCTGTATGGTTTTACCCGAATACTTCTGAGTCCAAGTTACAGTGATTGATTTACTATTAGTAGATGTATTGTTGGGTACTATTCTACCTTTATTACCGTCGTAATCTGTAGTATACCAAGAACCTTCCGAAGTTTTAGTGACATCATTCGCCAAACTTTGAGAGATAGTAGTATTAACACCGTTACTTGCTTAACTCGATTAGAAGCATATGAACCAAAGGGGTATGTACCTCCAGTAGCTGGAGCATTAAAAGAAGGATTACCATTCGGATCCCACTGGAATGTATAAATCCATTGCTCGGCATTGATATCCTCTAACTTGACACATTCATTGTTACCATAGCTAGCAGCATTACTAATTACAATAACCTTGTCAACATTGGAGTCCTTACCATTATTGAGTGCTAACAACTCAGCCTTGGTAGGGCACTCATTAGAGGTCTTACCAAGGCCGGTCTTATTCAGAATAGCACTCCAAGTTGCTATTTCTGCCATATTACTTATTGTTTAATTGTTTCTTAAAGTCTTCGAATTCTTTTCTCAATAACTTAACTCCCTCAAGAGCCATGACACTGAGCATTTCATACTCTACCACTTTTACTTTTACATATTCCTGACCATCTTCTCCGATGAAAGTTTCGAATCTGGATTGGTTAGGTACTTGAGAAGCAGGTATAGTATTCTCTGATACCAACAGAGGTTCAATTTCCTCTAAGCTCTGAGCAATAGTTCCCACTTGGTATTTACCATTCATCTTGAAGTGAACTGTAGGTATATTACAGATTTGGTCCAGAGTATGATTCAAATTCTCTACTTGAGATTTTAATCTACCATCGGATTCCTTCCAGAAACCAGAAGCTGCAGTAGTTTTAGCAAATACTACTTGGTCTGTAGTAGCCAATCCTAATTGAGCTCTAGTTACATTATGAGGATTATCTCTTCTGTTTGCATGGGCATTTAAGTCGGTCTGAGCTTTTGTACCTGCGGCCTTAGCATCTGCAATAGCAGTAGCTTGAGCAGTAGATACTGGCATATCTGCTGGAGCTAAGTTCTGTACATTACCTAAACCTATCTGAGCTTTGGTTACATTGTGAGGGTTACTCTTATTGCCAATATGAGCATCTAAGCTTTCCTTGATTACTTTGTCAGAATCCTGGATTAATTTCTCTAATGCAGTTTTAGCAGCATCAGTATAAGCCTTAGCTTCATTCAAAGCATTGGTAATATCTCCATTCAGACCAGAGTTAAGTTTATTGAACATCTCCCGAGTCAATACTCCAGCTCGATTAGCATTAGCAGCTAAAATTTCTAATGTCTGTGTAGTAGCTTCACCATATACTCCATCAGCTTTAGTAGATTTACTAATCTGTACCCAAACTTTATCCGTATTCTGAACTACTCCTTTACCAGAAATTATAATAGTACCCGGGATAGAATCAAACAGTTTCTTATCTGCTGCAGTTTGTACACCTGCTAAGTCTTTGGTAGCAGCTGGGATAGGTCGATTATAAGTATTTACATTTGCAGTATTACCAAAATCTGAACAATTGAAATTTAATCTAACTTCGGTAGCATTTCTAGTCCAAGCTCCGTCATCCTTAATATGAGAATAAAACCTTAGATTATCATTCAGAGATTTTCTCCAATCAGCTAAAGCTTTACCCTTACCTCCATCATAAGCAGTACCAGTAACTTCTCCAAGTATCAGTGAAGAAGTATTACTATCTACAAACTGAGTACCTGACCAACGGAATTGATAAGAGGGTTCATCCTGGGTAATATTCAAATATATCTTACCTGATTCTCCAGTAATAGGATTAGCATGATCTGGGTCAGAATATAATTTAATATTGCTCAGCTTTCCAGTTTCACTGACATCATAAGTAGCATAAACTTCGATAACATCATCAACATAAGAAGGCAATTGACTAGAGGGTACTAATCCATTACCATCCAAAGATGCAAATCCATTAGCCTTACCCTTAGTTGCTACAAAATCATCATGTTTCTTTTCTAAGTTATTGATGTTGGTTTGTAACTTATTTTCAAGTGCGGTATCTGCAGCAGCTCTGGCTTCTTCTTCTTCCTGAATCTTTTGCATCTGAACCTGGTCGTATTCAGCACGAGCATCTGCCTCTTCTTTGATAGCCTGAGTAAATTTAGTGTCCAATGCCTGGTCAGCTGCTTTTCTATCCTTGATTTCTTGAGCAAGGGAAGCTTCGGAAGAATTCTTCAAGGCTTCAATGGCATCTTTTCTGTCTTGGATTTCCTTAGCAATCTGCTGGGGTAAAGTTTCATCCAACTTAACCTTATCAGCAGCAGACATAGTACCAGCTTTAGTAGTTGAGGCTACTGGTAAATTAAAAGTGGTATTATCATCTTTATATATACCTTCGTTTACAGTTTTTCGGTTTACTGATACTGTAACTTTATTAGCATCTGAAGTTGCTCCTTCTCCAACTACTACAGTCTGAGGAATAGAGTTAAATAACTTCTTATCTGCTGCAGTTTGTACACCGGCTTTCTCAGCAGTAGAAGCGGGGATATCTACAGTGAAATCATTAGATTTCTGTATACCTTCATCGGAGTTATATGTACTTCTACTTATGTTAGTAGTAACCACACCAGCCTTAGGTGTATAACTAGCTCCAGTGATATAATCATTGGGCATAGAATTCCATCTTTTCTTATCGGCAGCTGATTGAAGACCGGCTTTAGCATCTGTAGAAGCAGGGATAGCAAACTTACGAGGCATAGGTTCTCCATAGAGATTACCTTCTCCTTTTACAGAACTCTTAAAGTTTACTTCAGCAGAAGTACCATTGATAACCAAGTTCGGATCAATTTCCGTAACCATAGTTAAGGGTAAAGCTTCTGAAGTTGCTTCTTCTTTCTGAAGACGTTCATCTAAACCATTAGTGATACCATTAAATTTATTCTCAAGTGCGGTATCGGCTGCTTTTCTATCCTCGATTTCTTTATCGATACGTTTACCCAGAGCATCATCAGCAGCAATTCTTGCAGCCTCTTCAGCATCGATATTATCCTGGAGAACCTTATCAGCAGCCTTTCTCTCTTCGCTCTCAGTCTTAAGGTCCTGAGTATTCTTATCTACTTTAGCTTCAATACGAATATCCTCGGCCTTTCTAGCCTCGATTTCTGTATTCAACAGTTCCTTGATTTCAAGATAACCAGTATTCTGATTACTTTGTAATCCCTGAATTAATTCTAAGTTACGTTGAATATTAGCAGTATTCTTAGCAATTAATTCATCCTGAGCCTGAGCCTTTGTTAATAATTCAGAACGAGTTTCTGTTACGAAAGTTCTCAGTTCACTTACTGTAGCATTAAGAGTAGTACTTAATTCAGTAAACTTCTGAGTAACTTGTTCATCAGCTGCAGTTCTATCGGAGATTTCCTTATCTATAATACCTTTAAGTTCAGTCAGCTTATTAGTAATTGTAGTTGCAAAGTTAGGATCATCTCCCAATGCTTTTGCAATCTCTTCTAGTGTATCTAATACTCCAGGAGCAGAACCAATAACCTTTTGGATTGCAGCTTCTACTTGTTCGGCATTCTGATAGTTAGAATCGTTTTCCAACTGAGATACCTTAGTAATGTAGTTAGCAAATTCCTGGATATTATCTAACTTAGCTTTTAATAAGTCGGTAAAGTCATTTGAAGAAAGCTCTTTGCCATCTACTTTATCAACCTTTCGGTCATTCAAGTTTTCAACAGCCTGAACTCTATCTGATACTTCCTGAGTAATCTTATTCTCTAACAGAGTGTCTGCCTGAGTACGATTAAGGGTTTCGGTATCAATATTATTCTGAAGCTTGGTATCTTCTTGTAGTCTACTTTGAGCCTCATCATTGATATCTTTAGATATAGCTACCAAATCATCTTTGTGATTTTCCATAGCTGTAGTCAGAGAATCCTTAAGAGCTTGTTCAGCAGCCTTAGCTCTTTCTACTTCGGTTTGAATAGCAGTAGTGTTATTAGTTACTTTCTCCCTGAGCTCATCTAAAGAACCGGTTACTCCACTATTGAGGCTATCTATTCTGGTGCTTAAAGCATCATCACCTGCCTTACGATCTTTAATCTCCTGGTCGATTCGAGCATTGATTTTCTCATCTTCATTTGCCGGCAGTAGATTCAGTATTTATCAAGCCAGTGAACTTATTATCTAATAAAGTATCTGCTGAAGTTCTATCAGAGATCTCCTTATCGATATTCTGCTGTAAAACAGTATCACCAGCTTCTCTCTTTGAAACCTCAGTGTTCAAGTCGATATTTACCTTATCTACCTGAGACTTAAGATTAGTATCAGCATTGGCTCTTGCTTCAGCTTCTGCATTAACCATGCCTTTTAATTCAGCATAATCTTCAGCTTCCTTAGTAATCTGGTCATTTAATCTGTCAGTATTACGTTGGATATTTGCCTTGTTAGTATTTACTTCTGTTTGCAAAGCATCTATCTTAGCCTGAAGTTCATTTTTAACGGTATTTACCGTATCCTGAATAGATAAAGCCAATTCTTGTATCTTGGTAGCATTAGCAGTTACTCGAGTATCTAATGCAGCATCAGCAGCCTTACGATCTGTTTCTTCCTTAGTGATAGCAGCTTGTAATGCAGCATCGGCATCTTTTCTATCTTGGATTTCCTTATTCAGACTAGCTTGAATACCATCAGTGTTACCAGTAATTTTATCTACTTCGTTATCAACATATTCTTTCAACTTAGCCTCAAGAGCAGTATCAGCTTCTTTACGTTCAGTAACTTCCTTATCTACATTAGCCTGTACCTGGGCATCAGCTTCTGTACGATTAGTAATTTCTTGATTCAACTGTTCGGTAATAGCAGCCAATTTCTTGGTAATTGTAGTTGCAAAGTTTGGGTCATTACCCAAAGCATCTGCAATCTCCTTCAAAGTATCAAGAACCTCTGGAGCTTCCCCAATAATCTTTTCAATAGCTGCCTGAAGATCTGCTTCAGTTTGATAACCAGCATCATTGATAAGCTGAGATACTTTTGTGATATAATTAGCATGTTCTTCAATGCCATCCAATTTAGCCTTGAGAATATCGGTAAAGTCGTTTTTAGTAAGAGAATAGCCTTCTCTTTTATCTACCTTACGATTATCTAAGTCTTTATCGGCAGCAATACGTTCTTGTTTTTCTTGCTCTAGTTTTTCAAGCAATTCGGTTTTATCTGTACCGGCCTGAGTTTTCAAATCCTCAATCTTATGGTCAAGGATTTCATCTTGAGCAATTCGAGTTTCTTTCTCGTTATCAATATTGTTCTGAAGTACAGTATCTGCATTCTGACGGTTCTGAGCTTCTTGAGTAATGTTCTGCTGTAAACCATTATCTGCATTCTGACGGTCAGAAGTTTCCTTTACAATCTGTTGGTGTAATACTTCATCCTGAGCAGTACGAGCTGCAGCTTCAGCATTAATCTTGGATTCAAGTTCTTGGTCTGCAGTTTTACGATCACTGATTTCGGTGTTCAGTTTAGATTCTAATGCTACATCTGCATTTGCTCTTTCTGAAGCCTCGGTTAGAATCTTATTATTTAAGTCGGCAATATCCCTAGTATGGTCTAACTGTACCTTATGAACAGCCTCGGTCAGTTTCTCATCAGCAGCTCTACGTTCAGCAGCTTCCTTATCTACCAATTCCTTAGCATATTCTTTAGCTTCAGTTAAGTTATTGTCAGTTTCTACTTCCAAATCACCAACCCGGTCTTCTACCTTTTGAATACGAGCATTGATTGCTTCTATCATCCTAGTAATATCTTGTACTACTTTAATGATAGTTGCATTCAACGTATTAACCGAATTAACCAAGTTATCGTTCACAATCTTAATCTGAGAAGCTAATTCGTTTTCACGGTTCTTAGCTCTAGTTACCTCAGCTTCTAATTGAGTACGTAATTCAGTTAATCGGTTAGTGATATTGGTAGCAAAGTTTGGGTCATTGTTTAATGCTTCAGCCAATTCCTTTAATGTATCCAAAGCATCATCAGCACCATCTACTAAGTCATGTATATATTTCTCAACTTGTTCTTGAGTCTGATATTTCAAATCGTTTTCTAGTTGAGAAACTTTAGTAACGTAGTTAGCATGTTCCTCAATTCCATTCAGTTTTTCTAGCAATTCATCAGAGAAGTTATTTTCTGACAAATCCCAACCTTCTTTCTTATCTACCTTGTTTGCAATTGATAAGAAGAATGCCCAGAACTCTTTAAGAGTTCCAACAAAACCATGAGCCAAAGAGTCATCATAATAACCCTGTAATAGCCGTTGGTCAATCTCTTCGCAAGTGTAGTATTTACTAACGTACATATGTATATATTTTAAGGTGTTACTTTATTCTTTCCCAATAACAGTTCTGAGTTATTACCACGGAAGTATTCTTTTTCTTTACCAGCAAAAGCATTTGGGATATCATCTGGATTATCTGGGTCAACATCTCCTCCATCCTCTATATCCCCAACTACTACGGCATAATCAGGTAATTTCCTAACTCTGAACTTAATAACTTGGCCAAAGCCTATATGAGGTATATCTTTATCCCATACCTCTCCAAAGTAATCTTGGTAATTTGATACGAACTTCATACCAGTCATAGATTGCATAGTAGTAGCTGAATTACCAGTACCAGGCATTTCTATGTGAACTCCAGAAGGTCCATTCAAGATTATAAGATTACTGTCCCACCAATCTCCTTCTACATTGTTAAGCTTGGTGAAACGTAACATTAACATTTTCATATCTTTATGGATTTTGTTCTACGAATTTGATTTTAGTATCTCTATCCCTTTTGAGGATTACCAAGAATACCAAAGCTTCATCTTTAGCCTGAGATACTTGAGTATCTCCAGAAGGTTTATATACTATCCCATTGATAACAAATCTATCCTCGGACCAGTTAAAGTTCCAATAACCTTCCTGATTGAGATATCCGATTTGTTCTATGTAATTCTTTGAAATAAGTATAGAAAGGTTCTCATCATCTAATTCTCCAGAAACTGTGGCTTTATTTATTGGCCAGTTCCTAAAAGCATTGTAGTAGCATAAAGCTTCTATGGGAATATTATAATATCTTGGGCTATCATCCTCAGCATGATTTAGATATTGATTAACATGTTTAGCCCAAGTAATTGTTTGTCTTCCAGCATCCCAGTCTAAGAAATCAGTGATAATCTTTTTATACCTATTCCAAGAATGGTTCTTAACCATTCTCCAAGGTTCTTTTGTCATGATTTCTTATCTATTATGGTTAACGAAGGTTTACTTGCTTTATTGAGAGGGGCTGTTGGATTAGGTCCTCCCAAAGGAGTTGGTTTTCGATGATTTACTACTTTTGGTACTACTAACCGTTCGATTTGATCACAGAATGGTAAGTATATCTCTAACCTAGATGCCAGCATACATAGATTCTTTCTTAGTTCATCCATATACCCTCCAGGTTGAATCATCTTTGAATAAGTACTCCATAAGCTAGATATACTTTCGGATATCTTATCATAATACTGTACTTCGGTAGGACCCGTAGTAATTTGTTTTATCCTATCTCCTCTAGCATGTTCTCCAGGTGAATCACCATCTTGGTCTGGTCCATGAGATTCAGTGGAGATAATTTCTCTAAAACTATTTCCTGCAACCAACAGTATATTTTGTATTTGTATATTGAGATAATCCCATACTGCCAATTCCATAATTAATTGATTTTCTAGTCCCTCATACCATAATTCATCATTATATTTATCTGGTGGTATAACATGGTTTACTAGTGGGAAGATATATAATTGCCATTTAGTGATGTATGCAGTTTTATCTTCTATGGTCATACTCTCATTTAATTCCTTGGGAATATACCTATCTATCAAATTATAAATGGTATCTTGAAGAGTAGTATGTCCATAATTACATACAACTACGGTTCGAGTACAAGTCAAATCTAATCCATCAGAATTAGTGACATGTAAGGTTACATCATAAAATCCAGACTTCTCATAAGAGTAAGATTGATGTCTTCCACCATTGAAAACCTCTCCCTTATCATCGCCAAAGTCCCAGTCAAAAATGGATTTGGCCGGGACTTTGGTTAATACTCTAAATGAAACTTCCAGACCTGATGTTACATATGTGAAGTCTAGATTCTTTTTCATTTATATTCGGATTTGTTTATTCTTTGTTTTCTTCGAAATCTTCAAGTAAAACTTCAAGGATATCTTTTACGGTATCTTTCGGATCAGCTTCGATTTCATGTTTCTTAGCAATCAGCTTAGCTTCTTCAAGTGAATAAGCTTTGGCAATCTTACTGATTTCCATACCCTTTGCAAACTGAGCAGCTAGCTTCTTGTCAAGCTTTTCGATATCCTCAGCAGTATACTTGGCAGTTTTGTTCTTATCCGGAACTAAAACCAAGTGGCCAGAAACTAAAGCTTTCTGAATACGTTTTGTTCTGTACTGACGGGCAGTAAGTTCTCTCTCTTCGCCTTTTGCAATTGAAATACCTGTTACCTGGTCGTTAAAACTGTAGGCATTAGTTCCAACTGTTACAATATAAGTAGTAGCCATAATCTTTTATTTTAGGTTATTAATATAAAACCCCGAACAGAATGGATTGAAACTGTTCGGGGAGAAATTAGACAAAAATACAATGAAGAAATCCCGGATATTATTCTAAGTTAACCAATAGGTATGGGTCAATGTTCATGAAGCTCGGGAATCCAGCTTCAGAGAATTTCTTGTTAGCTGCCAACAGAAGAACAGCATCCTGGTACATCTTAGAGAAACCTGTAGTCAGAGAAGCATATACAGCTTCAGTCTGATTGGATACGATTCTTTCTGATTCAAGCATCAACTGTTTAGCAGTAAGCTTAATCAAGGCAGCACTGGTATCTACCATCAACAACTGCTGGTCAGGAGTTCCCGGGTGAATATAGAAATCAGCCTTGTTGGGAACCGGAGACTTGATATTCAGTGTAGCTTCTGTAGTTCCTGAGTGACGTTCTTTGAATTCAGGCAAGTTCAACATTTCGATAGCCTGGTCTTCACCACCAATCATAGTAGTAAAGTTACGGCCCATACGAGCAGCACGAACCCAGATATGCAACAAGTCTTTATAAGTAATACCGTTGGTTGTTTCATATACACCAATAACCGGAGCAGATTCAGAACCATCAGCTTTGTTACCGTTCATCAAAACATCCATTGCCAAAGTATCCATAGCATAACCCAACTGAATACCAAAGTCACGGAGATAGATTCCCAATACATCGATTGAAACGTAGTTTTTAACTTCGTCAGTAAGTTTAAATCCTTTACCGATTTTGAACAGAGAAACTGATTTCTGTCCGAAGCTTACATCTCCCAAAGGGATTGTTTCTGCTTCATTTACCTTAGCAGGAGCAGCATCCGACATATTTACCATCGGCATAGTTACCTGCAAACCATTAATTGATTGGTCTGAAGCAATGATGTTCGGGTAGAAAGGTGCCTGACGCATACCAGTTGTAATAGCAGCACGGATGATTTCCGGTACAATCCAACGGATATTCTGTTGCGGCATAGTGAAGATGTTCTGCATTGTATCAATCTTCGGATTAATGCCCAACTTTTCAAAGAAGGCATCCTGTGATACACCATATTTACCCTGTACCAGTTCTTCCAGAGTAACTTCAATAGGCAATGTGTTGTTGGAACCCTGACGGTATGCTTCCAAACTTCTTACCATTTCTGGAAGTTCCTTTCTAAGATCTTCCATTTTCAATTGTGCAAATTCTGTATTCATTGTTCTTTTAATGTTCAGTTAATGATTAGCGTACCAATACTTGAATAATATCATTAGCTTCATCAGCCGGTACGATGCTAATGAATTTTGTTTCATCGGCTGAAGTTTCAGCAGTGATGAAACGGTCAATCAACAGGGTATCTGTGGGTTTTACATAACCACATTCCATAGCCTCTTTAGCTACCCAGTTTACAACCATGAAAGCTTCTACAGCTACAGTTACTTCTACGGGGAAATTTCTTTGAGCCTGATAAGCAGGGTTAATGTTGTCAGTTACAGCTATACCCAGATAAACCTGGCTGCCATCTCCACCCGGGATATAAGGTTCGATATTACCATCGGTATCCAAAGCTACCGGCATACCCTGATGAATAACTTTGTTTTCTTTTACACAGAAAGCCTGATGCAACTTGTGAGATTCGCTCTTATAGATCACCGCTCTGGGAGTTTTTTCACCAAACAGAGTCATCGGTTGATCCTGATTTACCAGCTTAGTAGTAGGATGTGTATTCATATTCTTCTTATTTTAGAGATTATTTTAATTTGTTTGAATAGATACCTTTCAGAATCTCTTCAGTACTCTTTTCGGAATTCTGAGCAGTAGCTTTGTTATCGGATTTATCCTCTGCCTCAGTTGCAGAAGAAGCACGGCTTACATCGTGAGAACCGCATTTAGCACAGGTCATTGGGAATTTTTCTTCCAATCGAGCTTGGTAATCTTTAGTAAGAGAGATCAAAGTTACCATGCCGGTAGTTTCGGCATTCAACATTGTAACTTATAGTTTCATCAGTCTTTGTCACCCATAAGTTTTT
>ENA-OONE01000002-OONE01000002.1-viral-metagenome-genome-assembly--contig:-NODE-2-length-35094-cov-17.290331_pt1 | contig 35094 bp, 43 predicted proteins | sample MGYA00245311_ERZ501084 | MGnify/ENA primary metagenome ERZ501084 (study PRJEB25959, sample SAMN05341332) | viral metagenome | host: human-associated | place: USA: California | collected 2014-04-05 | study... | reverse complement strand
TTTTTTTGTTTCGGTAGCGGAATGTATAGCCGACAACTATAATCGTGTTAAACAAGACTTCAAGCAGCCCGACAAACGAAAGCATTTCATTGTCGGTGCGCTGGTTTCGCTTGCAATCGGTTCTTTGCTTGGTTGGTGGCTTGGGTTGATAGCCGGAATGTTTGCCGGACTTGTCAAGGAGTGGTGGGATTCCAAAGGCAACGGAGCAGTCGAAGCAATGGACTTTGTTTTTACGGCAATCGGTTCAACTTTCGTGATTCCCTTTTCATGGTTGTTTCATTTCCTAATATTCTAATGATATGGCAAAGGTTATCGAAACACGGCTTGAATACCTTGTGCCGGACAATAAGAACTTCAACAAAGGAACGGAGTACGGCGACCACCTAATGGATAAATCCTTGCGTGAATTTGGCTTGGGTCGGTCAATCCTTATTGACAAGAACGACCGAATAATTGCCGGGAACAAGACTTTTGAAAAAGCCGGGGAAATCGGCTTTAACAAAGTGTTAGTCGTGGAAACGACAGGCGACACACTTGTTGCAGTCAAGCGAAAGGATATTGACCTTGATTCAGCAAAGGGACGGGAACTTGCACTTGCAGACAATGCGACAAGTAAAGCCAACTTGCAATGGGATGAAGACTTGATTATGCAGGAAGCCGCAAAATTTAACCTTACCCCGGAAGATTGGGGCGTTTCCTTTGATTCTGATTCAGAAGAAGAAAACAAAGGTGAAGAAGAAGCCAAAAAGAGCATTGACACCCGATTGATTGTTGAATGTGGCGATGTAACAAAATTATCATTGTTATTCAGCGAGTTACAAGATAGAGGGTTTAAGTGTGAGTTGAAAGAGTAAGTTATAAATGTAATAAAATCAACCTAAAAAAGAGATTGAAGAATGGCGAAGTTCAGTAAAAAATGGTGGATAAGATTGTTGGGCTTGTGCGGTCTGACACATTCACCATTGCCGAAATTTGCCGCCAAGCAGGGATAACACCCAAAACATACCATCAATGGATGAACGATTACCCGGACTTTGCCGATGCAATCGAACAGGCAAAGGATGAACGGATGCAATTCTTTGTTCAAGAAGCAAAGAAAAGCCTATTGAAGAAGATACAAGGCTATGAAGCGACCGAAACCAAGGTTGTTACCGTTCCCGGTAAAAGAAAGGACGAAAAGGGTAATCCCAAACCCGAAATCAAAGAACAAACAACCACCAAGAAACATATTCAGGCAGATACGGCGGCAATTATATTCACATTAACAAATGGCGACCCCGAACATTGGCGTAATAGGCAATCGACCGAGGTAACGGGCAAGGATGGCAAGGATTTATTTGCCAACAAGACCGATGAAGAATTAAACAATGAAATTGAGGACTTGAAAAGGAAGTTGGAGTAATGGCAACAAGGGCGGACAAAATAAAATTGTTGAAAGCGATGCAAGAACGGCTTATTCGTGAAAGTCGTTCCGATTTGTTGCGCTTTACCCTTTCTACAATGCCCACATTTCGCCCGGCAGACTTTCACCGCCGATATTATAATGTTCTGACGAAGTTTGCCAACGGTGACATTCGTAAACTTATGGTCTTTATGCCCCCACAACATGGCAAGTCCGAGGGTTCAACAAGACGTTTACCCGCTTTCATTCTTGGCGACAACCCGGATAAGAAAGTTGCGATTGTGTCCTATAATGCCCCCAAAGCACGAAAATTCAACCGTGAGATTCAAAGAATCATTGATTCAGAAGAATATCACAACATCTTTCCACAAACATCCTTGAACGCAAGCAATGTTACAACGGTTGCCGGGTCGTGGTTGCGAAATGCCGATGAATGCGAGATTGTCGGACACCGGGGCGGATTCAAGACGGTGGGTGTGGGCGGTGCATTGACGGGTGAACCCGTTGATGTGCTGATTATGGATGATATTTACAAGGATGCAAAAACAGCTTGGTCGCCAATAGTGCGTGAATCCGTGTCCGATTGGTACGATACGGTTGCGGAAACCCGACTTCACAATGATTCCCAACAATTGATTGTCTTTACCCGATGGCATGAGGATGATTTGGCGGGAACATTATTGCGGCAACAAGGCGTATATGACAAGGAAACAAACCCTAATGGGTGGGTTGTTGTGGTTTATAAGGCTATAAAAGAGGGCGCACCAACCGACTATGACCCCCGACAAGAGGGTGAACCCCTTTGGGCTGAAAGACATAATCTTGAAAAGCTGCAATCAATTCGCAAGCGCAATCCCCAAGTGTTTGATTCTCTATACCAACAAGACCCACAACCAAGCGAGGGGCTTATGTACGAAAGTGGCTTTTCGGAGTATATCACACGCCCAGCAACAATGCGATGCAAACGCAAAGCATACGTTGATACAGCCGACACAGGAACGGACTATTTGTGTGCCATTATCTATGATGAAACGGAAGTGGCAAACTACATTGTCGATGTGCTTTACACGGCAAGGGCGATGGAGTACACCGAACCCGAACTTGCAAAGATGCTGACCAAACACAATGTTGCCGAATGTGTGGTTGAATCAAACAATGGTGGTCGTGGCTTTGCCCGCAATGTAGAAAAGCAATGCCGGATGATGGGAAACGGTAAAACGACATTCAAATGGTTTGCCCAAACAGACAACAAGGATGTCCGCATTTTCAGCAATTCGGCAACCGTCCAAAATCTAACTATAATGCCGCAAGGGTGGAAACGCTTATTCCCTGAATTTGCAAATGCCATTTGTGGTTATCTGAAAGCAGGAAAGAACGCCCATGATGATGCGCCGGATGCTTTGACGGGAACAATTGAACGCAGACCGCGCCGCAACAAATCCGATGTTGCAAGTCTTTTTGGACGATAATATGTATCACTATAAAACAAATTCGATATGACAATTGAAGAAATCTTGAAGTTAGCAAGGGAAAATAAGGGCAATGATGTTGTCCCCGAATTAAAATCACACCGCTACATCCCGCAACCTGACACGGAAGCGGCAAGCAAAGCACTTAACCCCAAGTTGCATGATATTAACGACCCGGTTAAGCGACCTGACAAGCGCGTAAAAGTAACCGATGATACACAAGGAGAATCGGCGCAAAAGGTAATTGATACAGATGGGGAAAGCACAAATTTCAGAACGGAAAAGGTGGCAAGAATCGCCCTTGCAATCCAAAGGTTAATTATAAACCGGGCGGTGTCGTTCTGTTTTGGAAATCCCATTGAATACAATGCGACCCCAAGTAATGAAAAGCAAGAAGTGATTTTGAAAGCCTTGCAAAGAATCTTGTATGATGTGAAAAGCAATTCTTTGAACCGCAAAGTCGGACGCTCAATATTCGGCTTCAAGGAGTGTGCGGAATATTGGTACACGGTAGAACGCGCACATTCAAAGTATGGCTTTCCGACAAAACACAAGTTGCGTTGTGCTATCTTTTCCCCCGCGAATGGTGATACCCTTTATCCGTTCTTTGACGAAACCGGAGATATGGTGGCATTTTCAAGGGCTTTCAGTCGGAAAGACAATAAGGACAATGCGATTGATTACTTTGAAACGTTCACGGACAACGAACATTGGTTGTGGGTGAACGGTCAAAATGGCTTTGAGGTTGTACAAGGTTATCCCAAGCCCGTTGCAATAGGAAAAATCCCTATCATTTACGGACACCAACCGAAATTTGAAACCGAGGATGTGGATGCGCTTATTGACCGCTTGGAAACCTTGTTGTCAAACTTTGCCGATACAAACGATTACCATGCAAGCCCCAAAATATTTGTTACCGGGCAAATCAATGGGTGGTCAAAGAAAGGCGAAAGTGGTTCAGTCATTGAGGGTGAAGATGGCGCAACAATGCAATACGTGTCTTGGCAGTCCGCCCCGGAAGCTGTCAAATTGGAGATTGAAACCCTTTTGCGGATGATTTACACCATTACACAGACACCCGACATTTCCTTTGATGCGGTGAAAGGTCTTGGGGCTATTTCCGGGGTTGCATTGAAGTTGCTTTTCATGGATGCACACTTGAAAGTACAAGACAAACGGGAAATTTTCGATGAATACTTGCAAAGGCGTGTGAATGTGATTCTTGCATATATCGGTCAAATGAACACAAGTCTTGGAAGCGAGTGTGAACAAATCGAGATAGAACCTAACATTGTGCCTTACATGATTACAAGTGATATTGACGATTTGAATTTTTGGCTTACGGCAAATGGCAACAAACCCGTAATATCACAAGAAGAATCGGTTGAGCGTGCCGGATTATCGCGCAATGTCGAATTGACGATGAAGAAGATAAACGACCAATCCGCAATGGATAATTCGTTTGTAATTGGTGAACCTCAATTGGATGCGTAACAATGGCAGTAATAAAGAAGAAACAAGAACCGAAACATCCCGGCACGGGGCATAAATGCAAAGAATGTGCGCACCATTACGATGAACATTCAAAAGCGATTGATGGACACTTGATTTTGTGCCGTTGCCCTTTCAAACAAGAGGGCGGAAAGTATTGCATTTTCTTGAATGACAATGCGTGTGATAAATTCAAATTGATTCACTGATATGGCAAAGCGTCAAAAGGCAACAAGATTTTCAATACAATCATACGATAATGCCCATTACAGAACAACGGAGCAATACACTCGTGTTGTTGATGCACTGTTTGATGCGGCGACAAAGGCAATATCCCAAGCCGCTGCAAAAGGGCGTATTGACCCCGATAAGCCATTTTCTTTCGATGATTATCCAAATGTCAAGGCGGTTATGCAAGATGCTACAAAACAACTTGCAAGCCGCCTTACAACCACAATCGAAACAGGGGCAAGAAAACAATGGTTGTTTGCCAACAAGAAGAATGATGGCTTCATTGCTTCAATAATGGACACATCCAAATTGAGCCGGGCGCGATTGAAAAAGATGCAAGACCAAAATTTGGATGCGTTGAAAGCGTTTCAGGAACGTAAGATTGAGGGGCTTAATCTTTCGGGGCGTGTGTGGAAGTACGTTGGGCAATATCGTGAGCAAATGGAATCCGCCCTTGATGCAGGGCTTGGAGAGGGACGAAGCGCACAACAGTTGGCGCGTGATGTAAAGCAAAACTTAAAAGACCCCAACCGCCTTTTTCGCCGTGTCCGGGATAAGCGCGGAAACCTTGTTTTGTCGAAAGCCGCTAAAGCATACCATCCCGGACGTGGTGTGTATCGTTCAAGTGTGAAAAATGCGCAGCGTCTTACACGTTCCGAAATCAATATGGCTTACCGGGAAAGTGATTGGCAGCGTTGGCAAACACTTGATTTTGTTGTGGGCTTTGAAATAAAGCGAAGCAATCACGAACCTTGTGTGATTGTGATATATGCGAAAGGCTTGTTGGGCGATACCCCAAGACATTCAAGTTTGTTGGGTGGCATCCTCAATGTATGTGTTATGCAATCCCAATACTAATGGATGAAGAAACCTTTGATGAAAACGAATTGGGCGACCTTAAAGCCGCTTTGCGTGGAACTACATACAAACACAAGGAAGCGGCAAATGTTGTCCCGGATGTCCCGCAAAAATTCAAAGATTGGGTGAAAGACCATATCGAAGCACAAAAGAAATGGGCTTCAACTCCCTATTTCATAAAAGACAACTTCAAGAATGGCAAATTGTCCGAGGGGCTAAAAGTCATTTTGCCCACAATCCCGGCAATACCTAAAATCGACCCGATACAACAGCAACTTAATGCCCTTATGCCACAAATCAATGCAGCAAAGGCAATGGCGGCAAAGTGGGGATTGTCGGTGCAACTTAATATGCTTAACAAGTATGTTGCTGATAAGGATATTGCCAACATTCAAGCACGTATTGCAACAATCAAGCAAAAGGCAACACAAATGGAACAAGCCGATGCAGAGATTCGCGCAAAATGCCGTGAATGGGGATTGAACACCTACATTCTTGATAATGCGATGCAAAACCCTGATTCAAAGAATATCTTGGCGAAAATGGCTGAATTGGAAGAGAGGGTTATAAATGCTGAAAAGGAATACAAGCAATTCATCCACGATGCAAATAAGGCGATTCAAGATGCACGAAAGGTTAAGGTTGATATTTCGGATATGCTGGATATTGTTGCGACCGTTTCAGGTGATAAGCATGAATGGGTTATGGCTAAAGCATCATATAAAAAGACATTGCAAGAATTTATGGATGCAATAAAACTTGCCAACGGTGTGAAGCCCACTTCAAAGCAAATGCCGAAAGAACTTGAATCGGGTTCAGCATATTTGCATGGTGAAGATTATACCTTTGAAAAGGATTTCTTCGATTTGATAGACCCTAACAAGCCCATCAAACTTGAAATACTCAATTCGGATAGTGATTCTTATTCTTCATACTTTGGGAATTTGGTACATATTGCCGGAATGAAGCGCGGTTTGTCAAGCCCTTGGGAATGTAAGGCGGTAATATATCACGAATACGGACATTGTATTGATGCACAGCGTAATTTATGGCAAGACCCCAAATTGATTGCTATGCGTGAAGCGCAAATTAAGGAATTGAAGAAGAAAAAAGAATATACGTTATATGAACGAAAGTGGAATGATAAAGTCGGTTGGCATTATGAACGTGTAACCGAAACAATGACAAGGGTTGAATATATAGATAAGAAATTAGTGGCATTGATTGATAAACTTTCACGAATGAATGAAGATACATTCATAAAACGAGGTATCAAGAAAGCAGACTTTTTAGAACAAATAGGAAGTACACGCGACACTATTAAATCACTTGTTGTCAAGTATGGTTATGGACATTCAACGGCATATTTCAGAAAAACAAGAATGAAAGAAACCGAATATTTAGCACACGCATTTGAAAACGCATTCTTGGGGAATAGAGTGTTCCAAAAGTATTTGCCCGAAATATACAATGAAATGATTGCTTATATTAAGGATTTGAAGCCGATTAAATAGAGTAATTTAGTAAACTAATTTATAATTATGAAAATGGATATAAAAAACTAAAAGGTGAAGATTTATATTTGTATGTAACCGAATTGCATACAGATAAAGAATTTGTTGAAATGGTCGAACTAATGGCGTATGCTTGATGTACGATATGGACAAAGTTTATTCAACGCTTGAAGATGTTGTGCAAGAAGATAAAAGACTTGTCGCAATTTACCCCGGCAATAGTGATGTCGCACCACAAGGGGCAAAATTGATTGGTGCAATTCCTGATGGGGTTTTGTATGTGGTATAAGAAAAAGGGGGCGTTATGCCCCCTTACTTATTCTACATATATTTTAGGTGGATTCCGATTTGTTTTCTTTCGATGAATTACACCCTTGTAGATAGTGCATTTCTTATTCTGATATGGTCTTTCTTCACTAATACCGTATGCCCACAAGCGAGATTTAGACACCCCTAAATCTTGCGGGGTGAAACGGTCAAAGATAGCGGATATTGAACCGAAATATCGGTGCAATGTGCCATATAAGCAAACGTGGTATATTGTATTTCCGTTCATGCTAAATTTCAATTCTTACTTTGGTATCAACGCCAATGCACCCGGTTTCGTGGCGTCCCATGCCTTGACAGCATAAATGAATTATGTTTATATCAACACATTCAATGTCCACTTTGTATTTATCGGCAAAAGAACAAATCAAATTATTTATCTTACTTTCAAGGATTTGTTTTTCTTTTTTCAATTCTTCTATGTCCATAGTTTATTGCTTTTGTTTGTTGGAGATAATATTTGCAATTGTTTCCATTTCTTCGATGGTTAATAAATTTGCATTATCACTCAAATGAAAGAAATTCCTAATTTTATTCCGCAGTGAGTTACGATATTTTTCCATTTTAAGACGTTTGAAGTCTTGTTCAGTTGCATATCTGCAATGGGTATAAGTATCACCAATCATTGCACCGTCAGTTTTGCGGAAGCGATAGCCTTTTGCTTCAAATTGTTTTGGTGTTACTTTTGAAACTTCGCAAATGCATTCCGAACCATACCATCCCTTGGTGCAGAAAATAACATAATCACCGACTTTGATGTTTTCAAAACTTTGTTCCATATTACTTCAAATAAAGTGTAAAACTTGCATAAGACCAACCGCAATTGAGATATATTCTTTCAATTTGTCGGTCTTTCACCTCGTTGTATCGTTGTATGTCAATTGATTTTATTTTTCCATATCCAAATTCAACCAATTTTGGGGAAAGCATATTTTCCAAACAGATATACCCCCATTCCCTTTCGTCAGGAAGTACGATTTCATTTACAAAGTCCTGAACGGTTATCGGTACAACAACAATTCCATTTTGTGATTCCGTAGCATCGCCATTGTAGGATATTGTTTGCCATTTTATACGTTTATCATTTTTCATAAGGCTTCAAATTAAAATCAAACCATTCACGCGGTGAATTTATTGCCGCTTTTTTCACTTGCCGATAAAAGGCTTTTTTCAACTTGCGAAGCCTTGCCAAGTGTTCATGTGGTTGCCAATGGAAGTTGGGCATTACTTCATTGTTGGCAGCATAAATGCCGCCTTGTTTTGGTTCAAAATGCCCAAAGGCAACCAAGTGTCCATCTTTGATGAAGACAACATCCCTAATGGCTTTGTTTGGCTTGTGGTAGTGTGTTAAGGATGTGCAAGCATTGTAATACTCAACAATCTTGCGTTGTTGTTCCATTGCCACTTTGACCTTTTCTTGCTGATTATGCCGGAGATTCCACAAGTTCCGGGCAACCGTCTTGCGATATTCGGCAACATTGATAGGGTCTTTCCCGGTTGCCATATCATAAGGCAACAAACCGTCTGCAAACATCTTGACAGCGCGGGTGAAATTTTCTTTGTCCATAACCTTTGTTTCTAATTCGGTCAGGAACTCAACGGACAACCCATATTGGGTTGCAAGTGTTTCAATACCTTTTTTCATTGTAAATATAATTGTTATAATTCGTGTAAATCAAATAAAGTTGGTGATTTTGCACATTGTCTTGTAAGCCATTGTTGGGCATTTTCATTACTAATCCACCATTGAAAGCATTGTTCCGGGAAATCGAAATTATCATAATGTCCCATTTTCATAAGTTCACGAATAGCCCTTATATATACACGTTCAGCAAGCAAGGGGAACATTTCAAATTCTTTTCGTTTCTGTTTTACGGAAGCAAGAGGGCAAAATAAACAACCAATGCGTGAAAAGCCTAAATCGTACAAATCACAATATGGCATATTGTTTTCGCGTATAAATTCCCAAATATCATTGTCAGACCACTTGAATATCGGTGATATTACGACTTTATCCTTGCCCTTGATGCAATATACTTGTATGTCATTTTGCAAGTCAAATAATTGTCCATCTGATTGTTCATGTACTAATGAATCATTGACAATTTCAAAGCCACGTCCCTTTTGTCCAATCACCTCAATTTGTTTTCGGCTTGCACGTTTTGAACTTTCGGCAGCACGAACACCAACGCAAGTACAAGTTCCCGCCCCGGCTTGTTCTTTAAGAATGGCACAACAATATCTTGCTTGTCTTGTTGGTAATAGTTTCTTTTGAAGAATCAATTGCCGCATATTCTTTTTGGGCAAATTCAAGTTTACACAGGGATAATTTGCCCGAACAAACCGCATAAGATTTGGGGAATCTACCGATGTAACTTGCATTTCGGCATGAAATCTACACCCGGATAATTCCATTAAGGCAAGTAATACTTGTGAATCTTTGCCACCCGAAAATGCAACGTGGAATCCCTTATCTGACATTCGCAAAGCCAATGATTCCGCCTTTCTTATAAATTTAATGGCTTCTTTTTCTTTATTGAATAGGCTTTGTTTCATAGCAACACACTATTAGTAAGAAATAGGTAATTCATGTGATTTCAACCGATGCCCGGCAAGGATTATCAAGGCTTCATCCATTTTGAAAGAACGTGCGATTGTTCCGGGTGTACCATGATTGATGGTTGGCGACCAATACGTAAAACACACCCCTGAACCATCTGAATAAAATTCAATAGAACTTGCCTTTCCGTTGTCAAGGGCTTTAATCGTGTCTTTAATGCGAAGTTGCGTTTCATAATCGAATTTTGCAATAGCTTCTTCAATATTCTTTTTCATGTTGCGAAAGTTTTGTGGGTGGCATAATGCCACCCGGATTATTTAATTAAGCGGCATTATAAATTCAATGTCGTTGTAATGAACGAAGCCCCCAGCGTCAATAATTGATTGAAGTGCTTTCTTACCACCAATGGGATTGTAAGGAACAGGTGATTTTTCAGACTTGAATTTAATAAATCCCTTTCCCATAATAGCAAGTCCGAAGCCACTATTAAATTCACAAATGCCTTTCGGGGTATTAAATTTATACCCTTTTAAGTTGATTATCCGAAGTTGAGAGTTGAAAAGCATTGTTTCTTTTGAGCGTACTAAAATCATTGTTGCGAAAATTAAAATGTATTGTGGAAAATCCAAGTATGTTTTATAGTAACACACTGCAAAGATAGATGTTTTATTTAATACAACAAGTATTTTTGAAAGAAAAATGCACTTGCAATGCAAAAATGTGGATAAGTAAAGCATAAGTCAAGCGTATTTTTCAAGTGTATCACTATAAAACATAATACCTTTGACCTTGATTTGTATAACACATAAACATTTAAGGAATGAAAGAAAAAATTTTGGCATTACTGATTGCAAAGTTTTCAGGCGTGCGAAAAGATGTCTTGACCCAAATGGCACGCACATTTGCGTTACAGGCGGCAACAGACGATGAAGCGAAAGCCCTTGTCGAAAAAATCACCGATGCGCAAGTGAATGAATACGTCAAGGAGTATCGCGCGGATGTGGACAAAGAAGTGTCCGAAAGCAACAAAACTTTTGAAACGAACTTGAAAAAGAAGTTTGATTTGGTAGCAAAAACCGAACCCGGCGGTAAAGGCGACCCGAACAAACCTGACCCCAACGACATTTCGGCGATTGTGAAAGCAGCCGTTGCGGATGCCGTTAAGCCGTTTCAAGAAAAATTGTCCGGCTATGAAGCGACAATGTAGCGAAGTCAAGGCTTCAAGCATTAACGGAAAAGTTGAACGAATGCAAGGATGAGAATTTCAAGGCGCAAACTTTGAAAGACTTTGCCCGCATGAAGTTTGACACCGACGATGAATTTAACGAATACTTGACCGAGAAAGCCACGGACATTTCAACAGCAAATCAAAACTTGGCAAATACGGCATTAAGCAATGGTGCGGGAAGCCCCCTTTTCACACAAAAAGAGGAAAGTGGTATTTCCAAAGGTGTTGCCGAATATGTTGAAAGCCAAAAGCCCGCGAACAACAATTTCGCAGGAAAAGAAGTGTAACATTAATTCATTGAAACAATGTCATTAACGATTAAACGAAAGAAAGACAATCGCGTTGTGAAGTGTATTCTTCACCGCGTTGCCGATATTCCCGGTGGCGTAACGGTTTCCGTTGCCAATTTGGGCGGTTCGGCTTTGTTTGAGGGAACACCCCTTGCCGTTGGGTCTGATGGCTTGTTTGTCGTTGTAAAGACCGCACAAATAGTAACGGCTGCAAATGCAACCGCAAAAGCCTATGAGGTTGCAAAAGGACACCACTTCAAGGTGGGCGACCGCTTTGCGACTGATGCTTGTGCGGGGCAGCTTATCACGGCGATAGACAAGACCGACCCGGCAAAAGATGTCATTACCGTTGGCACGACACTTGGCGCGGAAATCGCCGCCGGAACTTGTGCGTTTGAATCAAAAGGCGCGGATAAGACGTTGAAGAATACCCCGATTGCCATTGCGGGGTCAAACTATGACGTTGAAAGCGGCGACAACTTGTTTACAGACGCTTGGGTTATCGGTGTGGTTAATAAGGCGAATGCACCGATTGTCAATAATGCCATTTTAACGGCATTGAGAAATATCGTATATGTTTAACCCATAAAAATAAACCAATATGCAGAAAACATTGATGGTTGGGTTGAATGAAAAGGACATGGAAGCCGTAATTCGCACTTACGACCTCAAAGATTACTATTATCCAACCCTTTTCCCACTCAAAGAAACAAACTTCTTGACGTGGAAAATGCTTGAAGCGCAAGCGGGTTTGAAGATTGCCGCCGACCTTGTTTCAAGGGGGGCAACAATCCCAAGAAAGACCCGACAGGCAATTTCACGCATTCAAGGTGATATTCCCAAAATCACCATTTCACGCGAAAAAATGAAGATGAATTGACTGATTACGACATTATGGTTGCCATGTCGAGTACCAACCCCGACTTGAAAGCCCTTGTCGAATTTTGGGCGGAAGATACCAAGTTTTGTTGGGATGGTGTCGCCGCACGTGCCGAATGGATTGCGTTGCGCCAAATCTCACTTGGCAAGGTTAAATTCACCAATTCAAACAATGCAGCGATTGTTACCGAATATGATGTTGATTACCTGATTCCGGCTGAACAGAAGATTGGCGTTGCCACTTCTTATACAACGGGAACAGCGGCAAAACCCTTGACAAAGGACATTCCCGCCGCTCTTAAATTGGGTAAGAAACTGTATGGTGCAAAGTACAAGTTTGCATTTATGAATGTTGATACCTTTGAAAAATTCGCTTCACAAGAAGAAGTTTGGAAAAAGTGTTCTTCATTCATACAGAATGCGACAGGGACAACGGATGCGCCCGACCTTGCGACCGTGAACGCCTATCTTGCAAAGAAGAAAGAATTGTACCGTGGATTGCAGCTTATCGTGATAGACCAAGACATTACGATTGAACTTGCCGATGGTTCACAGACTACTTCAAATCCGTTTGAGGATGATGTGATTCTTTTTTCAGAAAGCAAGGTGTTGGGCAATACTTATTGGAAAAAGCCGATTGATGCAAAGAAAATGCCCGGCAGCGTAGCCGAAAAGGTTATGCACGGACATACCCTTGTCAAGAAGTATTCCAATGAATCGCCCGTTCAGGAAGTAACCGAGGGAATTGCAAACCTTTTCCCGGCGTGGAATCTTGCCGGGCGTTCCGTACTGATGCAGACCAACGCAACGTCTTGGAATAAGAACTAACATTGACCAAAGGGGCGTGAAACACCGCCCCAATGGTCTTTTGCAAGAAAGGATTGATTATGACAAACAAAGAATACATTACCAAGTCATTGAACGGATTGGATGTTTCGGATGATGATATTGAAATTATCATGTTGAAAGGTTCGGTCGATGCAGACGCGCCCGCCGATGCCCAAACGTGCGATATGGCGGTGTATCACCGAATGTCGGCGGTAATTAAAGGATGATGCAAAATGTGTCAGAGGGCGGATATTCCATTTCGTGGAACATGGAAGCCGTCAAGTTGTATTATGCGGCATTGTGCAATGAATTGGGGGTTGAAAACGTGTTGGTCAATCGTCCTAAAATCCGCAACCGTTCAAATTATTGGTGATATGGCAAAGGTGAAACAATATCCGCATTACCTATTCATTGAAGAAGCGACCGAAAGCATCCAAGATGCGGACGGTAATTGGTCGGAATGCGCGGTGTCGCGCAAGTTTATATCAATGTGTCGTGAAGAATCGGACGGCAAAGGCACAGAATTTCAGGTTGCCGGAGGTGAATACCACAAGGCAACATCTGTGATTCAATGCCCCAAGACTTGCCCAAGCGTAAAGAAAGGCACAAAGGTGTATATTGCAAACGACCCTGAATGTACGGATGTGCGCATTGCTGGAATTTGCTTAAACTTTGACCCGGCACAACTTCATTCAAGATTATGGCTATAAAAACTAATTTCACCAAAGATGATGTCAAGGCGCGTTTAGATGCTTTCCTTGACGAAATCCAAAGAAAGCAAATTGCGAGGTTGCAACAACTTGGCGAAATGTGCCTGATTGAAGCCCGAACAAACAAAGGCTACATGATGCAAACAGGCGCATTGCTTTCATCAACGGGTTATCAAGTCTTTGTAGATGGTATTGCCATACATTCCAAGTTTGAAGCCGCAAGCGGCGCACAAAGTGATGCCGCTGCAAAGGGGGTTAATGCAGGGCAAACGGTAGCCGATGCAATCGGCAAAGAAACAAAAGGCGTGTGCCTTGTCGTTGTTGCCGGAATGAATTATGCCACATACGTTGAAGCAAAAGGAAAAAACGTGCTAACAAGTGCGGAACATCTTGCAGAACGGGAATTGCCCCGTATGTTGGAAAAGTTGATAAGTAACATTAAACGAGCAGCCGAATGAAAACAGCATTTGATACTGATGCAATCTTATTTGATTTGCTGAATGGCAAAATGTCAATCAAAGGCGGGGTTTACACGGGCGATGACCGCCCCGAAGATTCCACCGATGAAGATGTTGTTGTGAATACGATTGATTTGCCCCAAGATACATTGCCGCAAATTGGAACATCAAACATCAACATATACACAGCCGACACAAGCAAGAAGATTAAAGGGAAAGTGCAAGTTTCGGCAAATCGGACACGGTTAAAAGCCTTGGCAAAAGAAGCCTTGGCGATAATTAGAGGTGCGAATATAACAGGGCTTAAACCCATTCCCGGCAATATGACGGTGATGTACGAGCCAACCACAAAACAGCATTTTGTGAACATTCGCATTGATTGGAATATTCAAATTGATTAGATTATGGCACAAAGAACATCTTTAATTACACTTGGGCTTTCAGAAATCCAAGTGGGTGAAGCAAGCAAAGCCGGAACAATGCCGACCGCATTAAATAAAATCGGCAAGACCTATAAGGACACTTGCAAAATTGCCCAAGATTCCGCCGATGTTACGGAACATTACGAAGAAGGTATGGCAGCCCCGGAAGTTCGCAAAAAGTCCCGAAAAATTCCACGTCTTACATTCTCCATCATGGATGCCAATGTGCAAGACTTGGTGGATTATGTCGGCGGTGAAAACATTGGTTCAGAGAGTGAACCGAAATGGGGGTATGACGGCAACGAAGTAGTGGCGAACAAAGCAATCTTTGTTAAAACCGAACAAGGATTGGACTTTGAGATACCTAACGGCGATATTGAAGCGGTTATCAACGCCGATATGTCGGCAAAAGGTATTTTCCTTGTTGATTTTACCGTTACACCAATGGCGGTTGATGCCGGAAAAGCCTTGCGCGGAATCCCGAAGAAAGTCGTATAATCGGGGCATACAACAAAACCCGAAGCCCCGGAGAATAGTTTTCCGGGGCTTTATTTATTTCAACAAGTATGAAAGAAGAATTAAACAAACTTGAACAGGAACGCAAGGAATTAAATACCCTGATAAACAAGGGTGTTTCTTTCGAGATAAAGGATATAGAATTTGAAACCCACAAGCGATTCTTTGGGTTGATAAAAAAGCGTGTTCCGAAAGAGGTAACACGAACATTCACGATTGAGGAAACGACACTTTCAACCCTTGACCGCCTTTCATCCGAATGGATAGAATTTGCCATTGACGAAGCATTGATGAAATCAATGGATGGAATGAAGAAAGCAAGAGGACTTGCAAAAGAACACGCAATTCGTTGTGCAAGGATTGTTGCTATTGCGGTGTTAGGCGAAAATCGCTTGATTCCGCGCTCACATAAGGGTGGAACACGGTGGGTTGAAGATGTACAAGCAATTGAAGATTTGACGGCTTTATTCGCAAGAAAAATCAAGCCGTCGAGGTTGTATCAACTTTGTGTCCTTGTAAATGCTATGTGTAACCTTGGGGATTTTTTGAACTCTATTCGATTGATGCAGCCGGAAAGAACCACGATGCCGAATCGGATAGAGGAAAACAACGAGGGTTAAACAGTCCACATGGGCGGCGTGGTGCTATATGTGAGCATTTCGGATGGACTTATGATTACTTGTTACACGGCATTGCATGGTCAATCGTTCAACGTATGATGATTGATGCACCGAGTTATGATTTTGGCGATGATAACGAAGTGCAGGAAATCAAATTGACAGAGGACAACAACCAACAAATTATGAACTTTGTAAATTCAATGATGTAATGGCAGAAATTGACGGCGGGGCATTATCTTTCAAATCCGTAATGGATAATGACCAACTAAATACGGCAATCGAAGAAACCTTGCGGCGCGTACAAGGTTTTTCCGATGCAGTCGTTGGTGCAGGCGACACGATGGATTCAACCACACAAGAAATGGTTGAATGTATTGAAATACAAAAGAAAGTCATTCAAGATTTGGAAATAACCATATCCGAATTGAATGCCCGTATAGATTCAATCGAGCCGGGGGATGCGCAAAATATATTGATTGAACAAGCCAATGCCGCAAGGCAGGAACTTGAAGCCGAAAGAAAAGGTTTGTTAGACTTGGAAAGTCAATTGAACAGTGTGCAACAAGCCAATGCAGGGGCGGCAATGTCATTTGACCAAGTACGAACAACCTTGGGGCAAATCGGTGCAGCGTGTGAAGTACACGAACAAGCCCTTGCAAGTCTTGAAACGGAATACGACCGTTTAGGGGCTGAAATGAGCAAGGCATTTATGTCCGGGCGTGATGATGAATATAATGCCCTAAAGCAGCAACAAACCGCACTTCAAGGTGAAATCCGCGTGCGTAAATCCTTGTTGTCGGAATTGCGAAGTCAATCCAATGCACTTGAAGAAACTGCAAGTAAGATTGAAGCAGAACGGACAAGTGTTGAAAAAGCTGCAAATGCCCATGTTGCATTACGCACACAAATCCGCAATTTGAAAGAAGAAATGGCGGATGCCATTGCCAACGGCATTGATGAACAAAGTGATGCTTATAAGGCAATGGTTGATGAATTAGGGCGATTGATGGATATTCAAGGTGACATTCAAGCGCAAGGTTCAGTGCTTGCCAATGATGAAGCAAAGTGGGCGGGCGCGATTACAGGCTTGAATGGTTTGGTCGGTGGTTTTACAGCCGCACAAGGTGCAGTATCTTTGTTTGCAGGGGAATCGGAAAACTTGCAACGCATAATGCTAAAGGTGCAATCCCTTATGTCAATTACAATGGGATTGCAACAAGTTCAACAAGCATTAAATAAAGATTCGGCTTTTCAATTGGTAACATTGAATGGTTTGAAGCAATGGTGGAATAATTTGCTTGTTGTTGGGCGTGGTGTACAAGAAGCTGATACAGCCGCAACGGTTGCCGATACTGCCGCACAAGTTACCCACACGGCAGCAACCACAGCCGGAACAACGGCAGAAACCGCAGCAGCGGCGGCACAACGTGCATCAACCGCAGCGATGGCTACCGATACCGTTGTAACCGGGGCGAATACAATTGCCCAAACAGCCCAAACAGGCGCGGCGGTAGCTGGGACGGCGGCAAACATAGGTTTGGCAGGAGCATTCCGAATGGTCGGGGCGGCGATAAAGTCAATCCCGGTATTCGGTTGGATTCTTGCGGGCATTTCCGCATTGATAGGTCTTGTAGCGCACTTTGTTGGTAAGGCTAATGAAGCTAAAAAGGCACAAGAAGAATGGTATAAGTCCGTTGCAGAAAATGTATATAAGCCCGTTGCGGCAATTACCGAATTGTCTGTAAAGTGGAATCAACTTGGAAGTGATTTGGAAGCAAAGAAAAAGTTTGTCGAAGCCAATAAAAAGGCTTTCGATGAATTGGGGGTGTCTGTGAATGACGTGGTGGATGCCGAAAATCTTTTGAGCGACCCGGCACAAGTTCAAAGATTCGTGAATGCTCAAATAAAAAAGGCGGAAGCCATGATTTATACCCAACAAGCACAAGCAAAGGTGAAAACCTTAATGGAGCAAGAACAAAAATATAATAATATGTCCGACACCAAGAGTGTATGGGTGCAAACTTCAAGTTGGGGGACGGGTTATTATGTACAGGCACGCAATGAGGAAAAGGAAAAATTAAAAGTCGCAAATGAGGCATTGCGAAAGGAGATTGAAAATGGGTATAAAAAGGCGGCAACCGCTGAAGCGGCGGGGATGAATATACTTAAAGAAGCCGGAATGAATGCAACCAAAACTTATGCAGATGGTACATTGGGGGCAATTCAAGAAGCAATCCGGGTGAAACAAGAAGCCCTAAACACCCTTACCAATAATGCGGATTACAAAAAGGCAATGAAAGATATTGAGGACTTGCAAAAACAAGCCGACAAAATCACCGGGGCAAAGAAAACAACCGGGGGTGGCAACGGTGGTGCAACCTCAAAAGACCCTTTCTTGGATAGATTGGCAAAATACAAGTCTGAATACACCCGATTTATGAAGTGGATAAATTCGGGCGATGATGTGTTGATGAAAGCCGCCAACAAAGAGTTTGCCGGATTGCTCAAAGAGGGCGCAACATTCATTGATTATCTGAAAAATCAAAGGGATGCAATCTTACAAGTGGATGTAGCCAACCGAAGCAAGGCGCAAAATCAACAGTTACGCCAACTTAATGATGCCATTGCGGAAGAAACAAAGAAAACCGTTTTGGAATCATTCAACAATGAGTTGTCTGAACAATTGACCAACGCCAAATCGGTTCTTGATATGCTCAATATTATAGAAAGAAAGCGCAAGGAGTTGTCCGGGGATGGCACAGACTTGGACAATGCCAAACAAGACGCATTGGATGATGCGGAAAAGAACGCACAAGCCCAATTGAAAGAAGAAACGCAAGCATTGCTTGATGAATATGCGTCTTATATGGAACAAAGACGGCGTATTGACGAACAATATAATGCCGACCTTGCCTTGCTTCAACAAAAACGGTCGCAAGCAACAACGGATTCAGAACGCGCCGAAATAGATGCGGCGATAAAGAACCGCACTAAGAAGTATGAAACCGACACCAAGGGGTCGGGAAACGCCGATTATGATGCAATGTTGGCGGATTACGGCACGTTTGAGCAGCGCAAGCAAGCAATCATTGATGAGTATGCGGAAAAGCGCAAAACCGCCCAAGAAATGGGCAATCAAGACATGGTTGATGCGCTTGATAAGGCACAAGCGGAAGCCCTTTCAAAGTTCGCGCTGGATGAATTGAAGATGTCGCCGGATTGGGAACTAATGTTTGGCAACCTTGATGAAATCACCACCAAGAAACTTGAAGCATTGATTGCTAAAATCAACGGTCTTAATGGTGCTTATCTTGGGATTGACTTTGACCCCAAAGACCTTGAAACGCTGAAAAAGAAAATCGAGGAAATGAAAGATGAAATTCAAGAGCGTAACCCGTTCAAGGCTCTAATTTCATCAATCAAGGATTATTCAAAGGCGGTGGACAGCGAGAGCAAGAAAAAGGCTTTATCCAATATGTTTGAAAGCGCGACCGGGGCAATAGACCTTGTAAAAGGGTCGCTTGACGCAGTGGTTTCCGGCATGGATAAGATGGGTATTGCGATGGATGAAAACACGCAAGCGATACTTGGTGATATTGGTGGAATCCTTGATGGGGCAAGTCAGATTTCACAAGGTATAGCAACGGGCAATCCATTGTCTATTATACAAGGGTCGATTGGCTTTCTTTCGTCCGCATTTGATTTGTTTAATTCCCGCGACCGCAAAGCGGAAAAGCAAATCAAAAAGCATCAATCGGCTATCAAGGAACTTGAAGCAACTTACAAGCAACTTGAATGGCAGATTGACAAGGCTTTGGGAACAGATGTGTACGATGGGCAAATGCAAGCCATACACAATATGGAGCAGCAACGGCAGCATTTGCAAGGAATGTGGGAAGCCGAAGAAAGCAAGAAGAAAACCGACGGCGATAAAGTACGAGAATACAAAGACCAATATGCGGAACTTGGGCGGCAAATCGAAGATATGTACGATGCAATCGCAAAAGACATATTACAGACCGATGCCAAAGACTTTGCCGGAACACTTGGCGATTCACTTGTTGAAGCATTCAAAAAGGGTGAAGATGCGTCAAAGGCTTTTGAAACGACAGTAAATGAAGTCTTGCAAAATGCAGTTGTGAACCAATTAAAGAAAAAATTTCTTGAACAACAATTGCAAGGTGCGCTTGACCAATTGGAGCAATCAATGGGTTGGTGGAATGGAGATACTTTCGTTTTTGACGGTCTTACAGATGCCGAAATTGAAGCATTCAAACAAAAGGTTCAATCCGCAGCGGGTAACTTTTCCCAAGCGTTGGAGATATACAAAGATATATTCAAAGATTTGGGGATAGAAGAAACGGATGAATCTTTAACGGGTGCGGTCAAAGGCGTAACAGAAGAAACGGCAAGTATTGTCGCCGGGCAAATAAACGCGGTGCGAATAAACCAACTTGAAGCCAATACAATATTACGACAATCCTTGCAAACATTGAACATGATTGCGGCAAACACCCAATACAACCGCTATTTGGTGAAGATTGACCGTATTATTTCATTGTTGGAAAGTTCCGGCAATTCGTTACGTTCACAAGGTTTGTCTTGATGTGTGTTACTATAAAACGAAATATAATGAAACTATCAAAAGAACTTGCAGCACGCGCCCGAAAGCAGGGCATTTGCAAAGAGTGGCACGATGAATTGATGTCGCTGAAAGACAAAGACGCAATGTGTGAAATGTACTTGCGGGGCATTGATTTTTGCCTTTCCAATGATTATCCCGGAAACGACTTCATAAGAAGCCACTTCAAGGGGGTAATGGAGAAACACGGGGTTTTCCTTGATGATGCCATAAAAGTTGAAAATACACCCAAATGCGTGTGTTTGGGGGCGTGTTCCGGCAATGTTATGGTGGACGGCTTCAATGTTTGCGAAATTTTCGTGAAGCACGATTCCGAAATTATCATTTCTGCAAAGGACAACGCATTTGTCATGGTTGATGTCTTTGATAACACCACAATATTTGTTCATGCTCACGACCGGGCAAAGGTGTGTGTGAACAGATATGGCGGAACGGTCAAGACTTATGCCGATAAAGAAGCAACAATAAAAATCCGGGAAAAGAACAAAAAACATATTGATATGAATGCAAATAATATAATTCTTCAAATGCCATTCGATGAAAGCGATGGGGCAACAATCGCTTATGATTACAGCCAAAACCGTGCTGATGGCGTGGTAGCGGGTGCGCATTTTGTTCAAGGCAAGAATGGCAATGCCATTTCATTTTCAGGCAATGACACTTGCGATGTTTCAAAGAGTGTATTGCCAAATATGAATGTTGAATTTACCATTCTTGCATGGGTGCAAGGCGGGCAAGCTGAATGCGGTTCACCTCAAAAGATGATTTGGAATTTGAACTTTGCGGGCTTGGACAATTATGTTGAAGTCCCAATTGAAGCAAAGCCCGGTTCTTGGTTTTCACTTGCTATTGCAAGGCGTGGCGGTATCTATCAATTTTATGTCAATTCGTCTTTAATCAAGACAATCAACAATTCCGGCACACTCAAAGGCATTTCGCTAAATCAAGATTATTACGCCGGAGATTATGGATTTGGCTTGCTTGATGATGTAAAGATTTACAATGTCGCATTGACACAAGCGGATTTGATAAATGAATTGTCAAATGCAAAGCAACAAGCCTATTTGTTGGATGGTGTGGACTTCAAAACCTTTGGCGTATATGTGTCAGGCTCGGAGGGTATATTGAATCGCCCCAAATTGAAAGCCCCGGCGACCCTTTCTTGGGACAATTACCACGGTGAAAGTGTGGACTTGATGCACAAGTTTTATGAACCGCGTGCAATCACTTTGTCTTGCTTTGTCAAAGCTGAATCAAAGATGGATTTTATCAAGCGCATTTCAGAATTTGAAGCCCAATTTGACAAAAAGGGAACAAACCGCCTTGTCATTGATGTACACCCGATTAAACCGTTGATTTACGAGGTATATTGTAAAGAAGCAATTGAGATTCAAAAGGAATGGTCGGATGAATTGATGGTTGGCACATTCAAGTTGAAATTAGTTGAACCCGAACCCGTGAAGCGTGTGTTGAAACACATTCGTATTTCCGATGCCACAAAGACTTGCGAAATTACCATTTCCACAAGTAAACTTGTGAATATCTATTGGGGTGATGGTCAAGTTGATTTTGATGTGTCCGGCACAACAAAGACCATTACACACAATTATTCGCAAAACGGCGATTATTTCCCGGTAATTACCGGGTGCATTGAAGAAATAACCCAATTTGAAACAAACGCAATCATTGTATGGGAGCGAATTTGATTATTACAAGACCCAATGGCGACCGTGTGCCTATTCAGAACAGGCGCACGGCAACCCGCATAACGTCCGGCAAACAAACATGGGCATTGAATGCCGAAGATACATTGAATATAACCGTTGAATCACCTTTTCCACAACAATATGGCATTGGGGATGCAATAACCGTGTTCGGGCGTGATTACAAGTTAAACCGTTTACCCAAAGTCAAGCGAACAGGGATGCACGAGTTTTCCTATGATTTGGAATTTGAGGGCATACAATATGACTTGTTGCGGGTAACATACGATTTGACCATTGACACAACCAACAACCAATTGCAAGATGTACAAGGGGATTCTTTGACAGGCGATTTAAGGCGTTTTATGAACGTGTTGATTGCTAATGCAAACCGCGTGTTCCCCGACAAGTGGGCGTTGGGGACTTGTCCCGAAACAATCGGCGACAAGACCCTAACTTTTGGAGAATCGGACAATTGTTTGTCCGTACTTCAAAACCTTTGCGGAGAAAGCAATTTCAAGGTAGAATTTGAAATTGAAACGACAAACGGCGTGCATACAATCAACCTTAAAGAAAAGGTCGGTCAAACCTTGCCTTATACATTCCAATATGGAAAGGGAAATGGCTTGTATGCCTTGAACCGCGACAATGTTTCATCCGCGAATATCGTTACCCGCTTGAAAGTATATGGCAGCACGGAGAATATCACGATGAAATACCGTGCCAACCGCCTTTGCTTGCCGGGAAAGACAAAGGCGGAATCATATATTGAAAAACCCGAAGCCGTGGCAAAATACGGAGTGTTTGAGGGGCGAAAGGACTTTGATATTAAGCCAACTTTCACGGGTATAGTCGGGGCGATTGTTGCCGGGAATGTGCTTCAATTCAAAGACAACACTTTTCCTTTTGACCTAAGCGCAAAAGAAGCCGATGGCAAGACAACAAAGTATCTGATTACCGGGGTTGATGCAAAAATACATTTCAACACGGGCAATCTTGCCGGATATGATTTCACGGTAAAGAGTTACGACCATGCGACACATACATTCACCATCAACAAAATAACGGATGACCGGGGCGATGTGCTTCCGTCGGAAACATCTTTGGCTTTTCAATTCGCGGTTGGTGATGAATACAAGGTAACGGACATTGCTTATTCGGAAGAAATCGAGCAAGCAGCCGAAAAAGAGTTGGCAGAACAAGGGAATATATATTATGACCAAAACAGCAACCCAAAGTGCAATATGGCTTGACCGTTACAAAAGCATGGTTGGAAAGGCTTGTGGATGCAACAGACAATGCCATTGTGAATGTATTTGCCCCCGGCGATTACTTGCACGTTATAGACCAAGACATTGATGTGGATAAATCCGTGCGGGTAAAATCATTCACACGCAATATCCTTGACCCTTACGATTACACCTTGACTATTTCGGATATTACTACTAACACGCAAATCATTAACCGTGTCATATCTGATTTGATAGATATTGATAAGGTATTGACTATCAACAATCTTAAAGACCCAATAAGGGCGCGGGCAAATTGGCGGTCAAGTCGTGAGGTGTTAGACATGGTATTTGACCCGGAAGGCGATTATTACACTGATAAAATCAAGCCCAATTCTATTGACACCCTTGCATTGTCCGTTGGGGCAAAATCAATGCAATTCGGTTTGACAAATACAGTATTTCAACCGAATTACAACGGCAACAAGAATGTGTTGAAGTGGCAAGGCGGTGTATTGACGCATTACACTATCAATGAGGAACACGCCGTTTCTTGGGTACTTGCGGATGGTCAAATGTCATTGTCAAATGATAAAGATGCGTTTTACATATACGCCAAGTGTTCAAAGGCGGATGAATCGGGTACAATCATATTGACAAAGGAACAGCACAAAGTGGATTCCGATGTGAATCACTATTACTTTTGGATTGGTGTTCTTAATTCGGTGGATGCCGAATTGAAAGCCCGTTCAATCGCCTTGACCTATGGTTTTACAATGGTCAATGGTCGGTTCATCAAAACCGGGCGCATTGAATCGGCAGATGGGACAACTTATTTCGACTTGGATAATTCCGAAATTGGTGGTCGCATTGTGTTTACATCAAATGGGCAAGAAAAGACCCTTGAAGAATTGGGGCGTGAATCACTTGAAAGCAAAGATTTCATAAATAACACATTGCCCGGTATTCTTTCGGAAATCCAATCGCAATTGGATGGGCAGATAGAACAATTTTTTCAGGAGTATGACCCAAGTAACAGCAATAAACCCGCCGTTGATTGGAATACAACAGATTTGAAAGAAGCCCATTTGGGCGACTTGTTTTATAACACTATATCCGGCAAGGTGTTTCGTTATGTGAAGTGGAATCAAGCAGGAAAAGACCTTTACGGATGGCAAGAATTACAAGATTCAGAAGTTGCACAAGCCCTTGCAATTGCTAATGATGCGTTGAAACTTGCCGGAACAAAACGGCGAATTTTTACGACCACCCCTTACACCCCCTATGAAATTGGCGACTTGTGGGTACAAGGTGGCAGCGGTGATATTATGCGTTGCAAGACCGCCCGCGCGTCCGGGGCGTATTCGTCCGGGGATTGGGAAAAGGCTTCAAAGTACACTGATAACACGGCATTGAATAACTTTATAAACAATACATACACCAATGCGATAAATGACTTGACAAACCAAATTGATGGCAAGGTTGAAACATGGTTTCAGACAACCGACCCGGCAGCATCTTGGAACACAACGGCATTGAAGAAAAAACACGTTGGTGATATGTGGTTTAGAACGGATAAAAACACCTTGTGGAGATATTCAAGTTCTTACACATGGCAGCAAATACAAGACCAAAAGGCGATTGATGCTTACAATGCTGCAAGCAAGGCACAAGACACAGCCGATGGCAAACGCCGTGTGTTTGTTGCAACCCCTTATCCACCTTATGACATTGGCGACTTATGGGTTGATGGTAAAGATTTGCGCCGTTGTATCACGAAAAGAACAACAGGGACTTACGTTGCAAATGATTGGGTTGTTGCCGTCAATTATGACAATACAAAGACAATCATTGATGGTGGCATTGTTACGTCCGGCACAATTCAAGTGGCGGGCGACAACAAAAGCATCCTTGCGGGTATAACCGGGCAAGGAACGGCAGCAAGTTCAATTCGTTTTTGGGCTGGTGCATCTTTTGAGAATCGAGCGACCGCGCCTTATCGCGTTATGCAAGACGGTTCGGTTGTTATGACCAAAGCAACCGTTGAGGGTGTTATAAATGCCATATCCGGCTACATTGGCGGATTCAAAATACAACAAGGGCAAATTGGCTATGGTTCTTCATCCGAGCAAGACACAACGCAAGGGTTGGCGTTGTTCAAGGATTTTATTCGGTTCTACAATGGGCGACAGCGCGTTTTGTTGGGATGTTTGAGTTCGTTGGGTTATCCCTTTAACGGACTTATGGAGTTACAAGGCGACATGGGTACAACCCTTGAATTACACCAAACGATGAACAATCCAAGCATGGAACATTGGTATCGCCCCAAAGCCCTTGCGGTATTCGGCAATGCGCTTGTGAATGGAAAAATGGCAGTCTTTGAAAAGGGATATATCGGGAAAGCTGCAACGGATATAATAGAATCATTTGTATATAACACACATTCTTATGTGTTTACATCAATTAGTTCTTCATATCTAAATGTGCGTTTGCCGAAATTATCCGATGTGTGGGATTATTTAGGTGGACAAAGAACATTCACATTGCACGTTCAAATATCATGGCTTGGCAATAAAAACCGAATTAGATTGTCAGGCGTTGAGGGTGGAAATTTGGTAGATAACAATGCAAACCGCCCCAACGGTGGAAATGGTTGGATAGATATGGCGCAAGGTGATAGCGTTGTATTAAGAGCATACGGACAAGATTATTCTATTGTACAATATAGAACGTGATAATATGATTGAATTAGCGAAAATAAAAGATGATGGATTTGTGGACATAGTATATTGTTCGTCCACGGATGGTTCAAGAATGACAGAGTTAAGGGAATCCGGGTTTCTTGACTTTGTGCCAAGCGAACAACCGCAATGTGATTCCGGGTTTATTGCGGTTGATTCGTGTGTGGAAGAAAATGGCAAGGTAGTACAATCTTGGACTATCAAGAAAGACCCCGAAGCCATAAATGGGCAAATCACCGACTTGAAGCAACTACTTTCGGAATCCGACTACAAGGTTACGAAATGTTATGAATGTTCGTTGGTGGATGAAATATTGCCTTATGACATTGAAGAATTGCACAAGGAAAGGCAAGCAATCCGGGATGAAATCAACAGGCTTGAAGCCTTGTTGGTGTAAGTTATGCTTTACTTATGCAACATTGTGTTTTATAGTAACACAAAGAAGTAATTTTGCAATGAATTAAATTTTCAAAGAATGGACAAAACAAGGTCGGGGGAGTTTGTTTCCCCTCAAATCGGAAAAATGGGAACGATTGCCGACTTGAACAACGGTGATTTCACCTTGTCGGATGGTCAAGCGTTCAACCTCAAAAATGACGCACGCAACCCGTAACATTATCGGTGCAGCTTGCCGGAATGGGTGATGGTGATTTCATTGAAACGCAATTTGAATGCGGCTGGAATCCCGAAATAATTAAGACAGTGAAACAAACTTCATTGTCAGGTATTAACTTAAAATGGGGCTATTAGTATGGGACTTTTAATTGGGGTTGGCGGAACAAAACCGCAATTTCCTTATGATTATTATTACGGCATTGAATGGGATATAACCGTTTCCAACAAGAAGCCGACAAGGATAGGAAAGATGGAACTTCATCAATCTTTGCCGCTTCAAAGTATGATGCGCCGTTGCACACTGAAAGACGATGGCACGGTGAACTATTATTTGCACCCAAATGATTCAACCAAACGTGATAATGGCGCGGCGGCAGACTTAACAGGGGCGCACGGTCAATATATGGTTGAATTGCCGGATATGTATGTACGTTTTGAAATGGACGGCAATAAATGCCGACACTTGCAATCGACACAGCCTTTGCCCGGATTCAAGTTGTGGCGCAAAGACTATGTTTCGGCAGTTGAAGCGACCGTGCAGCGTTCAACCAATACCCTTTGCGCCGTTGTGAATATGGATGCAGATTATCGCGGTGGTGGCAATCAAGCCGCTTGGGATGAGTTGAGCAAAACGCAACTTGGCAAGCCTGCAACCAATATAAGTTTGACAAACTTTCGTGCTTATGCCCGCAAGCGCGGCTCTACCGAATGGAATTGCAACTTGTATCAAACACACAAGAAGTTGTGGTGGTTATTTGCCGTGGAATACTGCAACTTTGATTCACAAGACGGATTCAATGCCGAATTAACAGAAGATGGGTTGCACCAAGGCGGATTAAGCAATGGTGTTACCAATCTTAACGGAACAAAATGGTCTAACTTTAGCGGTTATTATCCCGTTATCCCTTGTGGAACTACAAACAGCCTTGGAAACCACACCGGGGTTGTAGAATATACAATGCCGGATGAATACGACCCCGGTGTTGTGGTAAAAGTAAATGTCCCGTCTTATCGAGGTGTCGAAAATCCGTTTGGACATATTTGGAAGTGGACGGACGGTTGCAAGTGTTTGATTCAGTCGGAAGCCGATGGCGGTTTGTCTGAATTTTATGTTTGCGACAACCCAGATGCGTTTACAAGTTCCGGCACGGCTAATTACAATTTGCGTGGAAACTTGCCGCGAAAAGAGGGGTATGTTAAACAACTGATTCTTGGTGAGGATGGCGAGATTATGCCCCTTGCAATAGGTGCAGGAAGTACAACCTATTTTTGCGACTACTTTTATACAAGTATTCCCGCAACCGGGACTTCTGAACGTGGCGTTTTGTTCGGCGGTTCTGCGCATTATGGTGCGTATGCGGGGTTCGTGTGTGCGACTACGAATAGTACGGCTACGTATGCGCATGCGAATGTCGGTTCTCGGCTTTGCTTTTATCCAAAAATCGAATAAATCGGGGGCGCGTGAAATGAAGTCTTGAAGAAAAAACAAAGGTTGTCCGATGTCGTGGCGTTTTGTTCAGCGGTAATGCGAATAATGGTGCGAATGCAGGGTTCGTGTATGCGAATACGAATAATACGGCTACGAATGCGAATGCGAATATCGGTTCTCAGCTATGCTTGTAAAAATATAGTTGCATATCGGAAACCTTGCCACAAAAACAATCCGACCGGGATTGAATGAGTTGGAACAATCCAACGGCAAAAAATAAAATAAGTAAAACGGTTTTGGTAGGGGAAACCCGAAGAATCCTAATATACAAGCAAACTTGATGCAATGAAAAGAATTGGCAACATATTCGACAATGTGATTTCCCTTGAAAATTTGCGCTTGGCAGACGAAAAGGCACGAAAGGGAAAGTTACATTCTTATGGCGTGCAGATGCACGACAAAAACCGTGATGCCAACTTGATTGCCTTGCACGAAAGTTTGAAAAACGGCACATTCAAGACTTCAAAATATCACATTTTCAAAATCTATGAACCCAAGGAACGCGAGATTTTTCGCTTGCCATATTATCCCGACCGTATATTGCACCATGCGGTGATGAATATTCTTGAACCCATTTGGGTGTCCGTATTCAACAAGGACACATATTCTTGTATCAAGAACCGGGGAATCCATGCTTGTGCAAAGGATGTGAAGCGAACATTGAAGCACGACCCGGACGGGACACGGTATTGCCTGAAAATTGATGTCCGAAAGTTTTATCCGTCAATCGACCATGAAATTTTGAAACAGGTTGTACGGCGGAAAATAAAAGATAGTCGCCTTTTGGCATTGCTTGATGAAATCATTGATTCCGTACCGAATGGCGTACCAATCGGCAACTATCTTTCCCAATACTTTGCAAACCTATATTTGGCTTATTTTGACCATTGGTTGAAAGAAGCAAGGGGCGTGAAGTATTATTGGCGTTATGCCGATGATATTGTAATTCTTGCACCGAACAAGGAAACATTACATTTCTTGTTGCACGAAATAAGGGTGTATTTGCGGGACAATCTGAACTTGAAAGTCAAACGCAATTACCAAGTTTTCCCGGTTGATTCACGGGGAATTGACTTCTTGGGATATGTCTTTTATCATTCACATACATTGTTGCGAAAGTCTATCAAGCAGAAACTTTGCCGCCGGGTGGCGAAGCTGAACAAACGAAAGACAATGCCGACCAAAGAGCGATACAAGCAACAAATATGTTCGTGGTGGGGATGGTGTAAGTATTGCGATTCAATTCATTTAATGAACAAACTTCAAAATTCATTTCCGTATGAAATTAAATTTAATCGAAGCAAATGCACATTATGACATGGTGCATGGCAAACCTGCCGTCTTGGAAAAAGACAATGACGGGTCAAACATTTACCGATTCAACATTGAAGCCGAATTTGGCGAAGATGAAGAAACAAAAGCGGTAGTTCAAAAAGGTTGGAAGTGTCGCGAGGTTCGCACATTTGAAAAACCGACAAAAGCGAATTTGAAAAAGGTTATTATCCGTTCAATCTTGGACGAAACGGCGGAATTTGACCTTGTAAACAGCTACAACAAGCACATTCTTGGTGTTGTTCCGAATGATGCGGCGGTGGCGGAATACAAGGAATATTTGCAGTTTACCGAAGACTTGGACAAGATGTTATTAACTGATTTGTAAAACTAAAAACATGATTAAAGACAATGGCAAGATTTTGTGAACTTGGAGTTGAAGCCGACGTTGTTATTGGCAAAGGCATTGACATGGAAGACTTGTTTAATCGCCGCATACTGATTGAAAAGACAATCATTCAGCCAACAAAATATCCGGGAAAGAATGCGTCCGGCTTACGAATGCAAATGCAAGTGGTTCTTGCGACATTCAACACGACACCCGATAAATCCGGGGACTATTACCAAAAGGATGCAAGCGGTGTTGCCGTGGGCGAAAGGCGTTCTTGTTTTACCGGGTCGGATATTCTGATTTCTGCAATTCAGAAAGCGGAAAACCAAATGCCCGTATTAAACAAGGTGCGTCAAGAACGTGGAGAATCCTTGTTGAGTGTTTACCCAATAGACACAACGATTGTCAAAGTCGGCAAATGTTTCCAATTTACTTGATTATGGAACAATTAGAAAAAGGTATTGGGTGGCTTCAAAAGTTGCTCAATCTGCAAAAGAAATATGGTTTTTTCTCAATCATAAAAGGGTTGTTTATCTTGCTTGTCGCGGGATATGTGGTATTTTTTGCCTTGAACCCCAAATTTTTGCTTGAACGAATTACAAGTATTCAGACAGAGCAGCACGACAAGTTGGTGGAATCGAGATTGTCGGCTGATTCAGACATTCGCCGTATCTTGTCAAAGATGATTTTCACGACTGATGCCGACCGTGCTTGGTTGATTGAATTTCACAATGGTAGCAAGAATATCGGTACAGGCTTGCCGTTCCTTTTTGGCTCTATGAGAATAGAAGAAGTAAGGGACGATATTTTGAATGTTGATGAAGAATATTCCGATTTCAGCTTGTCAAAATACAAATTCATAGTCAAGGTAGTAGAAGATGGCTTTTTCCATGGCGGAATTGATGATGTGCATAAAATAGATGAACGGATGTACTACAAATTCAAGGCAAACAATGTCAATGAAATAGCCCTTTTAACCTTGTATGATGGTGAAAAACCTATTGGGATATTGGGCTTGTCATATTGCAATGACAAGGTTATGGATAAACAGTTGGTCGGTAGAAACATCCGCAATTGTGGAATCCAAGTAGCAACATTATTATCACAGACAAATGGCAAACATTGATGTATTATTGCCGTTCATCCTGAAATGGGAGGGCGGTTTTGTGAACGACCCGGCAGACGCGGGCGGCGCAACAAACAAAGGCGTTACAATAGCAACGTGGAGAATGTGCGGATATGATAAAGATGGGGACGGCGATATTGATGTTCAGGACTTGAAGTTGCTGAATAATGTCGATGTCCGTAATCGAGTTTTGAAACCTAACTATTGGGATAGATGGAAAGCGGACTTCATACAGTCGCAAAAAGTCGCAAACATCTTGGTTGATTGGGTTTGGGGTTCAGGCAAACACGGCATTGTCATTCCGCAAAGGTTGCTTGGGGTCAAAGATGATGGCATTGTTGGCGAAAAAACATTGTCGGCGGTCAATTTTGCCGACCCCGACCAACTGTTTGAAGCCATTTACAATGCCCGTGTTAAGTTCCTCAAAGATATTACGCAATCAAGCATTGCGAGATACGAAAGGAAAATCGGTCGCAAGGCGACTGAAAGCGAATTGATGAAGCATACAAACAAGCGGTTCTTGAAAGGTTGGTTAAACCGTCTTTCGGACATTAAGACAATATGACTATGAACAGGATTATAATATTGCTTATCGCCATTGCCTTGTTTGCTTCTGTTTCTTGCGGAACTTCACGCAAGTTACAGCAATCGGGCAAGGAAACCGCCATTGATAGTTTGGCGGTGCAAGAAACCGAAAAGGTTAATACGGAAAAGTCTTTGAAGCTGACGCAAAAGGAAACCGGGAAAGTTACCATTACAGAAGTTGAATTTTACCCGCCGATTCCCGACCCGTCGCCAATTCCCGGTTATGCAAGGGGCGATTCAACTAAGAGCGAACACCCCCGACCAACTGTAAATGTGGACTTGCAGAATGTTGGAACTATCAAAGGCGCGGTCAAGTCGGTTAAACAAACCGTCATTGAATCCAATATTGAAGAAAGGGGCGAAAGTAAGGAAACGGAAAACCAAGAGCAAAGCAAAAGCAATGCAAATGTATCAAGGCAGGAAACGGAAAACCAAAAGCAAGAAGCACCCGCCCCCGACCCGTACCGATGGCGATATGCTTTTTATATTTCCTTGTTGTTTGTTGCGGTGTTGCTTTACCTCAAACGTGTGCCGATATTGAATTGGATAAAAAAGATTCTTGCCGGAATAAGGCGGATTTTCTAAAAAATGCAATATCTTTGCACCCACATTGTTGCGAAAGCCACAATTCACGTTGTGGAACAATGCTTGAAGCCCGGTTTGCGCCGGGCTTCTTTATTTACGAGTTGTTACTCTGAAAGGATATAAAAAAGCCCCAAAATTGGGGCTTTCGTGTACATATTCGTGTACAAGTTTTACAATTCCTTGATTTTCAAGGTTTATTGCGGAGAGACAGGGACTAAGACGTTTGAAATGCTACAATTTCACAAAATACCAAAGTTCCCAATATTCAAGAAATTACCCGATGCCATACAAGGTTTTGATATTCTACAATACCATACAATACCACAAAATCGGCAAATAATCGTGTACAAAATCGTGTACCTAAAAATCGGTTTATATTTCGTGTACATTCATAAATTGTCAAACCGGGACATTGCGCGTTCTTTCAATTCATCCACAATCTTAACGTATGGTTTCATTGCTGAAAAATCATTGTGTCCCGTCCACTTCATTATCACTTCACTTGGGATTCCGAGTTGTAAGGCGGTAACAACAAATGTACGCCGTCCGCAATGAGTTGTCAGCAAAGCCCATTTCGGGAAAACTTCTTCATGCCGGACATTGCCTTGAAAAAAGACAATTCGTGTCGGTTCATCAATGCCGCATAATTGCCCCAATATTTTCAAGTGGGCATTCATCTTTGTGTTGGCGATTACAGGCAACGCCAATTCACGGGGCAACGCCCTATCTTTGTATTTGTCAAGTATTGCCTTTGAATGCCTATTTAACTCTATGCGCAAGCCGTCCACGGTCTTTTGCGTAACAACATCAATAAAGCCGTCTTTTACGTCTGATTTCTTCAACTTGGCAACATCTGAATATCGTAACCCCGTGAAGCAACAAAACAAGAACACATCCCGGACTTGTTCAAGGGCTTTTTGTGTGGGCAAAAATTGGTAACATTCCAACAATTTTATTTCTTCTTGGGTCAAATATATTATTTCCTTTGAATTGCCGTCAATGCCTTTCAATTTAGGCTTGAATGTATCATGTATATCCCCATCATAATACCCTTTCGATGCAGCCCAACGAAAGAACCAGCGCACAAACGCAAGATGCTTTGCAATTGTGGTATTCCTGAATCCTTGTTTGTTTAGATAGGCAAGATATAATTGCATCTTGGCTTCCGTTACTTGGGGAAAGGATAAATCTTTGTCAAAGTCTTGCAAATGTCTTTTTAACGCTGCAAACTTTTCATGCGTGGCGGGTGTCCATTGATTTTGATTACCCATTGTTTCGGTGAAGATGTCGAAAACCTTAAAGAGATTGTCGCAAGGATTCGGTACGCATTCATTTGTTTTCGTTTTGCGCCCGACCATATCGTTGAAAAGGTCTTTTATTTCTCCAATTGTCGGAACACGTTTTTCAAGTAATTCATAACGGGCAAAAATTTCATTGATGTTCGCTTTCCATTCATCAATGATGCGGTTGATTGAGGATGCCCCCGGAGCGATGGAAACAACCCGTTGCCGTTCTGAATCCCATTCGGAAATATCGGTTTCAAGTCTTGTGGGAAAATCAATTGGCGTTTGACCACGCAAAGTTACGCGCATTCGGATTGTTGCTTTCGTATCACCTGAATGCCGTTTGTGAAGAATGAATTTAACACCCCATTGTATGTTCATTTCGCGGCTTTTTTAGCATTTTACCTTGACCGAGTAACAACCATTCAGGCGATACGCCATAATCCTTGCATATTGCCGCCAATGCGTCAATATCAATCATTTTATATGTCATTTCTTCAATGGGCTTTCCCAAGTCATTCTTAATGCGTGAATACTTTGTTCTATTCAACTTATTATCGTCACAAAACGTCTTTAAGCCGGATAAACCTTTAGAAGCAACAAGAAAGTCCAATGCTTCAAAAAACCTTTCTTGAATTGCGATTGCGCGGGGGTTAATACTCTTTTTCATCGTATGCACTTTGCCTTGATTATTGAAGAAGATTGCGGCGTGCGCCCTTTTATATCCAAAATGGCGTTATAATACATATCGTCCGATTCTATGAAAGAAAAGGTGATGTCAAGATTCCATCCCCTTGGTTCTTCTATGTGTGCAACCTTTGTTTCAGGGTTGTATGTCCAAGTTCCTTGCTTTACAATATCCTTATTGCCATTTTCATCAATGTTGTATTGCATAAACTTGTCAGGACGGACAAATTCATAATACATATTATATCCCGTATCGGAAATGTCCACAAAGTAACCGTCAGAACACTTGTAAGCATATTCAGACCAAATCCCGGAAATATCATATAGGGCAATTTGTGGTTCTTCACTTTCTGATGTGTCTTTTGAACAAGAAAAGGACAAAAGGCACACACACAATAATACTATGTAATGATATAACTTCATTGCTTCATCTTTTTATCGTATTCAACAATCATTCTATCAAAAGCCACCTTATCAATGGTTGCAAATTCTTCACCTTGCAGATTTGCCAATTCAAGTGCATCAAAAATTTCTTGTGGCATAACCGAATAATAAGATGGATTGCCGTAATAGTCATTTACTCTAATTCGGATTTCATTCATGGCGTTATTTTGTTAGTCGTTCAATAATTACTAATAACTTATCAATATGTTCTTGTGCTTTTGCAAGTGATTGTTCCTTACTTGCCAACAGTCCCAATAACTTTTCAATATCCGGCTTGTTAATGGTAACATTGTTGCCATTAATGTTATCGCCATTGATATTGCTTTGTTCAGCACCCCCGGCATATTTCTGATTATTCAACATCAAATCACGCAACATTGCGTGTTTTGCCTTTGGTATTGTTGTGCCGGATTCCCAATTTTGAACCGTCCGAGAGTGTACACCAAGCATTTCCGCAAGTTTTTCTTGCGATTACATTTAATTGTTCACGAATTTTTTT